>Ga0196960_10000477_pt1 | contig 13894 bp, 17 predicted proteins | sample S3v_5metaG_FD_183187 | JGI IMG/M metagenome (GOLD analysis project Ga0196960, IMG submission 183187) | Soil microbial communities from Anza Borrego desert, Southern California, United States - S3+v_5 | ecosystem: Environmental > Terrestrial > Soil > Desert | place: USA: California | collected... | reverse complement strand
CGCCGCCGCGCGGGGCGCCAGCGCCGCCGACGTCGCCGCCGCGGGCGCCGGTGCGCCCGCCGCCGCCGAGGTCGTCGAGACCGTCGTCAAAGACGAGAAAGAGAACATCGGCCGCAACGACCCGTGCTGGTGTGGCAGCGGGAAGAAGTACAAGAAGTGCCACGGGGCTTGAGCCACGCCGGCGCGGCCGCTGCAAAGCGGCGCATCTCGGCGTCCTCGGTCGCTCGGATCGGGTCACGCACTAACTAGTGCGCTCCCCTCACCTCGCTCCCTGCGTCCACCGACCTGCTTGCTTTTCGCGGCCGTTCGTGATTTCGAAGTCAAAACGGCGGCCACAGGCAGATCATCGAGCCGTCAATTTGCCTCCTATAAGAGGGCAATTGCCAGCTCGTTTTAGAGGGTTGGGGTTCTGACACAGTTTCGGCGTGATGACTGATCCGGTTCGGGAGTTCATCCGCGCGTTCAACGAGCGGGACTTGGATGCGTTTGTCGCCGTGCTCGATCCGGAGGTGGAGCTGCACGCGAGCAGGGGGGTGCGGAAGGGGGTCGAGGAGGCGCGGGCTTGGGCAACGCGGGAGCCGGGCGGGGTACAGCAGACGATCGAGCTGGAGCGGCTCTACGAGGACGGGGCCGAAAGCGGCGGCGGGCGGGCCGTGGCGCTGATCCGCCGTCACTGGCACTGGGAAGAGGACGACAGCCTGGCCGGGGTCGACGAGATGGCGTGGGCCTTCGAGCTGCGCGACCGCAAGGTGTTGAGCTGGCGCCCCTACGAGGACCGCGAGGAGGCGCTGCGCGCCGGTGGCTTTCTCCCCGGTTCCGCGTCCGCCTCGCGCGACGGGGACTGAGCGCGCAGCTATTGTGCCGCCCGTGCGGAGGACGAGATCGATCATCGCGGTTACGGCCGCGGCGCTGGTGTTGGCGCCGGCGGCGCTTGCGCAGGCGACGGGGATCCCAAAGCCTCCGCTCGGCCCGTGGGCTTCCGAGGGTAGGACGATCTTTGTCCTGAAGAAGGGGCAGGGAAAGCACAAGGGGAAGGTGCTGCTGACCGACTACCGCCTCCGCACCGAGGTCCAGGTCGGATGCCCCGAAGAGCCGACCGTGGCGAGGGTCCAGGGCCGCTACCCGCTGAAGAAGTTCAGCCGCGGCGGCTACACGGCCTGGGGCGTCGGCAGGAACGTGGGCGGGGAACCGGGGCCGCAGCCGGCCAAGGTCAAGGCCGGCGATCAGGTCTACAACGGCAGCTTCTACGTTCTGTGGAACTACGAAAACGCAACGCAGGTCTCGCGCGCCGTGATCGAGTTCGACGATTGCCGGACCGAACTGGTCTTCGCGAAGCCCAAGTAACCTTGCGGCATGGCCGACACCGCGCAGAGCCAACCCGTAGCGTCTCGCTTGGCCGCCGTCCGGGAGCAGCTGTCCCTGCTCTCGGACTACCTTTGACCCCGCTGCGCTAGAAGCCGAAGCCTCGCGGCTGGAGGAGGAGATGGGCCGGCCGGGCTTCTGGGACGACCAGGAGACCGCCGCCAAGACCTCGGCCGCCCACGCGCGGGCGCAGCGCCGCCTGGAGATGTTCCGCGGTCTGGAGGGCGACGTGGCCGACCTCGGCGACCTCGCGGAGATGGCGGCCGAAGACGAGGAGATGGCCGCCGAGCTCGACTCGCAGCTGGGCTCGGCCGAGCGGCGGCTGGCGGAGCTGGAGGAGGCGCGCCTGTTCAGCGGCGAGTACGACGCCGGCGACGCCGTCGTCACCGTCCACGCCGGGGCGGGAGGGACCGACTCCCAGGACTGGGCCGAGATCCTGCTGCGGATGTACCTGCGCTGGGCCGAACGGCGCGGCTTCGGGGTGGAGATGGTCGAGGCATCGCCGGGGGAGGAGGCGGGGCTGAAGTCCGCCACCTTCATCGCCCGCGGCGAGAACGCCTACGGCCTCTTCGCCGCCGAGCGCGGCGTCCACCGGCTGGTCCGGATCTCGCCCTTCGACTCGTCCGCCCGCCGCCACACCAGCTTCGCCCAGGTCGACGTCGGGCCGGTGGTCGAAGACGGCGTCGAGGTCGAGATCGACGAGGGCGACCTGCGGGTCGACACCTACCGCGCCTCCGGCGCCGGCGGCCAGCACGTCAACAAGACCGACTCGGCGGTGCGGATCACCCACCTGCCCACCGGCGTCGTCGTCCAGTGCCAGAACGAGCGCTCGCAGACGCAGAACAAGGCGGTGGCGATGCAGCTCCTGCGCTCGAAGCTGGTCGAGCTGGAGGAGCGCAAACGCTCCGAAGAGCTGGCCAAGCAGCGCGGCGAGGTCAAAGACGTCGCCTGGGGCTCGCAGATCCGCAGCTACGTGATGCACCCCTACACGATGGTCAAGGACCACCGCACCGAGTTCGAGGTCGGCGACGTGCAGAAGGTGCTCGACGGCGACATCGACGAGTTCGTCCGCGACTACCTGAACAAGACCGCGGCGGCCTCGGCGAGCTGATGGCGCCGCTGGTCCAGCTCGAGCGGGCAGCGGGGGAGGAACCCGAGGGGCTGCTCGTCCTCCACCACGGCCGCGGCACCGACGAGCGCGACCTGCTCGGCCTCGCCGACCTCCTCGACCCGCAGCGGCGGCTGCGGGTGGTGACGCCGCGGGCGCCGCTGACCCTGCCGGGGTCGCCGGGCTACCACTGGTACGTGGTGCCGCGGGTCGGCTACCCGGACCGGGAGACCTTCGAGGCCGCTCGCGAAGCCCTCGCCGAGCTGCACGACTCCCTCTGGCAGGAGACCGGGATCGGGCCGGAGCGCACCGTGCTCGGCGGCTTCTCGATGGGGGCGGTGATGAGCTTCGCGATGGGCCTCGGCGCCGAGCGCCCGCCGGTCGCCGGGATCCTCGCCTTCAGCGGCTTCGTGCCGACGGTCGAGGGCTGGGAGCCGTCGCTGAGCGACCGCACCGGCACCCGCGCCTTCGTCAGCCACGGCCGCCGCGACCCGGTGATCGGGATCGAGTTCGCCGAACGCGCGCGGGAGCTGCTGGAAGAGGGAGGGCTCGACCTCACCTACCGCGAGTCCGACCTGGGCCACCAGATCGACCCCGTCCACCTGCGCGAAGCTAGTGCTTGGCTCGCCGAGACGCTCCCGTGAGCTCGAGGCTGCACGAGGGCGGCGTGTTGACGACGTGGAGATCGACGGTGAAGCCGTTCGCCGCCAGCGCCTTCTTCATCCGCTTCTCGGGCAGCTCGTAGGTCTCGCGGTAGACGCCTGAGCGCTGGAAGCGGGCGTGGTCGGTGCCGAGGCGGACGGCGCCTTTCGGCCCCTGCAGGCTGGCCTCGACGCTGACCGTGGCCGGCTTCCAGGTCCGGTAGCGGACGGTGAGGCGCAGCCGCCGCTTGCCGGGGTTGGCGGTGACGGCGGCCTTGGCGCCCTTCAGCAGGCATTCGTCGTCCTTCTTGCCCTTGGCCTTGGGGGCGGGTTCTTCTTCTTCGCAGAGTTCTTCTGCGACTTCTTCGGGTTCGCAGAGTTCGGCTTCTTCCCATTCGGAGTCGTCCCATTCCTCGTCTTCGGCTTCGTCTTCTTCGTCTTCGACGGAGGCGAAGGGCGCCGGCTGGGCGACGAGGGAGAGGGGCGAAGCCTGCACCGAGGCGGCGGCGACGAGCACCGTGAGCAGGAGCAGGACGAGGAGGAGGGGAAGTTGCCGCATCGCTCCTTGGATCGGAGTCCGCGGCGCTCGGCTTTAGGGACTGGACCTTTCGTCCAGGACCCCCTCCAGCTCCAGCAGCGCCTGCTTCATCGGCAGCCCGCCGCCGTAGCCGCCGAGGGCGCCGCCGGTGCGCAGGACGCGGTGGCAGGGGACGACGAGCGGGATCGGGTTGCTGCCGCAGGCCGTGCCGGCGGCGCGGACGGCGCGCTCGTTCCCGGCTTTGCGGGCCATCTCGGTGTAGCTGCGGGTCTGGCCATAGGGGATGCGGTTGATCTCCCGCAGGACCCGTTGGCGGAAGCCGCCGCTGAGGCGCCAGTCGAGCGGCAGGTCGAAGCGGTCGAGCCTGCCCTCGAAGTAGAGGTCGAGCTCGCGGCGGGCCTCGTCGAGCTCGGCGGGCGCTTCGAGCACACGGGGCGAGACCCGCGCGGCGAGGTCGACCAGCAGCTCGTCGCGGTCTTGGTTCGGCAGCCCCACCCGGACCAGGCCGCGGCGGGTCTTCGCCAGCAGCAGCGGGCCGAAGGGCGAGTCCATCGTCGTGTAGGCGACGTCGAGCAGGCCCTCCTCGGCCGCCCGCGCCCTCAGCCTCTCGATCGTGGTCTCGGCTACGACCTTCATGCCAGCTCCTTCCTCAGTCGCTTCAGTCCCTCGTGCAGGCTGCGCCGCGCCGCCTCGGGCGAGCAGCCGAGCGCCGCGGCGATCTCGCCGTGCGGCAGGTCGCTGCCGTAGCGCAGCGCGACCGCGGCCCGCTGCTTCGGCGGCAGCGCCCCGACCGCGGCCCAGAGCCGCTGGTCGGGCTCCGGCATCCCGTCCTGCCCGGCCACCTCCGCCACCTCGGCTACCGGGATCGGCCGGCGGCCGTGGGCACGGTGGTGGTCGATCGCCTTGCGGTGGGCGATCGTCAGCAGCCAGCCGCGCAGGTTGCCGGCGTCGCCGAGCTTCGGGTAGGCGCGCAGGGCGGCGAGAAAGGTCTCCTGGAAGCAGTCCTCGGCGGCGTCCTTGCCGACGGCGCCGCGGAGAACGGCCATCACGGCGCCTGAATGCTCGTCCAGGACGGTTTGAAACGGCGGCAGCGCGGTCACTCTGTGGGATTAAACGTGCCCCCGGAGCGAAACGTGAGATTTCGGAAATCGAACCGGCACTTTTACCCCTCAGAGGGGCAAAATCGACGGCTCGTTAGGCTGCCGCGATGATCGAGCCGGGGGAGGAGATCGAGGAGCTGGTCCGCCGGGCGCTGGCGGAGGACCTGGGCGAGGGGGACGTCACCTCCGAGGCGACGGTGCCCGAGGACGCGCGGGCGCGGGCGCGGATCGTGCAGAAAGAGCCGGGCGTCGTCTACGGGCTCGCGGTCGTCGCCGAGGCGATGCGGCAGTGCGGGGTGGAGGACGTCGACAACCTCGTCGTCGAGGGGCAGTGGCGCGAGGACGTGCCGGCCGAGGTGCTGATCGCTGCCGGCAGCGCCCGCTCGCTGCTGGCGGCCGAGCGGACCGCGATCAACTTCCTCGGCCACCTCTCCGGGATCGCGACGCTGACCGCCCGCTACGCCGAGGCCGTCGTCGGCACCGGCACGACGATCCTCGACACCCGCAAGACGACCCCGGGCCTGCGCCGCCTGGAGAAGGCCGCGGTCGCGGCCGGCGGTGGGATCAACCACCGCATGGGCCTCTACGACGCGATCCTGATCAAGGAGAACCACATCGCCGCCGCGGGCGGCCTCGCGAAAGCGGTCTACGCCGCCCGCACCACCCAGCCCGACAAGGCGATCGAGGTCGAGGTCCGCAACCTCGACGAGACCGCCTACGCGCTCGGCACCGGCGCCGACCGGCTCCTGCTCGACAACATGAGCCCCGACTCGATGCGCGAAGCCGTGGCCTTGCGCGACCAGAACGCGGGCGGCCCCGACGGCGCCTCATTGGAGGCCTCAGGCGGCGTGACCCTGGAGAACGTGCGCGAGATCGCCGAGACCGGCGTCGACTTCATCTCGATCGGCGCGCTGACCCACTCCGCACCCACGCTCGACTTCTCCATGCTGCTGGAGCTTTCCTAACTGTCGAGGGGGGCCGGGGAAGGGTCTCCAGACACTCCCCGCTTTTGTCTGGAGACCCTTCCCCGGCCCCCTACTTCAAGAGTTTCGACAGCCGCCGGTCTTTGAGCACGCGGCCGCCGGTCTGCTCCTGCGGGCAGTAGTTGGTCTGGTGCTCGGAGAAGAAGACGGCCTCGATCGTCGCCCCGCAGCGGGGGCAGGGCTCACCCTCGCGCTTGTGGACCTTGAGCGGCTTCGGGATCTTCTCCGGCGGCTCCGGCCCGATCGTCGCCTCGTAATGGTCGATCGCGTCGCCGAGGACGTGCAGGGCGGCGTGTAGGCGCTCGACCTCCTCGGGCTCCAGCTCCGACCCTTTCTTGAACGGCGAGAGGCGCGCCTCCCAGAGGATCTCGTCGACCCAGGAGCGGCCGATCCCGGCGATGTCTTTCTGGTGACGCAGGAGCGGGTGCAGGTGGCGGGGCTGGTCGAGCGCCGCCGCCAGCTCCTCGATCGGGGGAGGGGGCCAGGCCTCGGGCCCCAGGCTCGCCACCATCTCGTCCGCGGCGACGGCGTCGGCCGGCAGCAGCTTCGCCCAGGCCCGCTGTTTCGTCCCCATCTCGCGCAGCCGCAGCTCGCGGCCGTCGGTCAGCCGGATCAGCACCCGCGAGGCGCGGTCTTTGAGCGAGGCGCGTTTGCCGTGGACCCGCAGCCGCCCCGCCGACATCAGGTGGACCAGCAGGACGAGGTCGCCGAACTCGACCACCGGCATCTTCCCGATCCGCCGCACGCCGGTCACCTCCCTGCCCGTCAGCGATTCCAGCGGCGGGTCGAAGGTCTTCATCACGTTCATCCCCGGCGCCAGAGCCGATTCCACCTCGCTGCTGGCGAGGGCGGTGCCGAGGCGGCGGGTGACGATCTCGACCTCGGGCAGCTCCGGCACCCGAGAAAGGCTAGACGGGGGATTCGGTCGGCTAGACTTTCGAGACGTTCATTCGACCGGTCCGGACCTCGGTCCCGCCGGCGAACATAAGGAGGAAGGGCTCATGCAGGAGCTCCCGACGATCCAACCTACGCTCACGCCGGAGCTGAGCCCGGAAGAGGTCGCTGCGATCAGCGATGAGGTTCGCGCGCTCGCGCAGGAGCGCAACGCGGTCATCCTCGCCCACAACTACGAGCTGCCGGAGATCCAGGACGTCGCCGACTACCGCGGCGACTCGCTCGGCCTCTCGCGCCAGGCGGCCGAGACCGACGCCGAGGTGATCGCCTTCTGCGGCGTCCACTTCATGGCCGAGACCGCCTCGATCCTCTCGCCGCAGAAGACCGTGCTGATTCCCGACCTCGACGCTGGCTGCTCGCTCGCCGACTCGATCACCGCCGACCAGCTGCGGGCCTGGAAGGCGCAGCACCCGGGGGCGCTCGTCGTCATGTATGTCAACACCTCGGCCGAGGTGAAGGCGGAGACCGACTACTGCGTCACCTCCTCCAACGCGGTTCAGGTCGTCAAGCACATCTGGGCCGAGCACGGGCCGGACACCGAGATCCTCTTCGGCCCCGACATGTGGCTCGGCGCCTTCGTCGAGCGCGAGACCGGCCTGGTCGAAGAACCCGAGCGCCGCGGCCGCTTCCACATCTGGGACGGCGAGTGCCACGTCCACGCCGGGATCAAGCCGCTGGACATCGTCCGCACCCGCGAGGAGCACCCGAACGCGGAATTCCTCATCCACCCGGAGTGCGGCTGCTCGACCCAGGCGATGGAGTACGTCGCCTCGGGCGACATCGAAGCCGAGGGCGTCCACATGCTCTCCACCTCCGGGATGCAGAAGCACGTCGAAGCTCATCCCGAGGGCGAGTTCATCGTCGCCACCGAGAACGGGATGCTCTACCCGCTGCAGCAGGCCGCCCCGCAGGCGAACCTGATCGAAGCCAACCGGATGGCCACCTGCAAATACATGAAGATGATCACGCTGCCGAAGCTGCGGGACAGCTTGCGCGAGATGAAGTTCGAGGTCAGCGTCCCGCCGGAGATCGCCGAGCGGGCGCGGATCCCGATCGAGCGCATGGTTGCGATCGGCTAGCGCGACTACGATTCAGGCCATGTCGATGACCGACGAGGCCCTGATCGAAGAGGCGGGCCGTCGCCTCGCCGCCGCTGCTCCAGAGGCAGACATCATCCTGTTCGGCTCGCGTGCTCGGGGTGAGGCGAGCCCCGATAGCGATCTCGACCTGCTTGTGATCGAGCCGGACTTCAGTCGCCGCGGGGAGGAGTACGTCCGTCTCCGCAAAGAGCTTCGTGGGCTCGACGTCGCAATCGACCTTCTCGTCTATCGCAGGCGGGAGGCGGAGCAGTGGCGCAACGTGCCGGGCACTTTTCTTAATCGAGCGCTCGGGGAGGGCCGTGTCCTCGTCGGGGCGTGACCTCCCCGAACGGTCGCGGGTTCTGCTTCAAAAGGCCGAGGAGGACGCGACCGCCGTCCGCAAGTTCGCTGGCAGTCCGGAGATCGCCGAGAGCATCATCGGCTTCCATGCTCAGCAGGCGGTCGAGAAGTGGTTGAAGGCCATGCTCGCCGCTCGCGGCGTCCAGTACCGCCCGATCCATGATCTCGACCGCTTGATCGAATTGCTGGAGACGGAAGGCGCAGAGGTGTCTCTCGATCGCGATCGACTTTCGGTTCTGACTCAGTACGCCGTTCCTCTGCGTTACGACGAGCTTCTCGACGCCGAGTCGCTGGAGCGTGAGGAGCTGGTCGCTTTGGTGGACGAGGTCGGGGAGTGGGTGGCCGGCCACCTGTCCGACTGAAAGATCCCCTGCGTGGGCGCTTTCTTGCAGGGTCGGGGAGGCGAAGGAGCCACTCTGTCTCCGCAGAAGGCACCCACGCATGCGCAGATCGAAGAAGAGAAATCAGGGCCCTGAAGAGCCTCGGCGTCCCCGTGGGCGTCGTGCGCCGATCGTCGAGATGGACAACGTCACCAAGGTGTACCCGGGCGGCCATATGGCGCTCGACCGGGTCTCCCTGGCGATCGGCCGTGGCGAGTTCGTCTTCCTCGTCGGCCCGACCGGCTGCGGCAAGTCGACCCTGATCAAGCTGCTGATCCGGGAGCTCGAAGCCAGTGAAGGCTCGGTCAAGATCGCCGGCCGCGACATCGGCAAGCTGCCGGAGAAGAAGATCCCGCAGCTGCGCCGCAACATCGGCACCGTCTTCCAGGACTTCAAGCTCCTGCCCGACCGCACCGTCTACGACAACGTCGCCTATGCGCTGCAGGTGATCGGCGCCAGCCGCGCCGAAATCCGCGAGCAGGTGCCGCAGACGCTGCGCCTGGTCGGCCTCTCGACCAAGCTCCACAACTACCCCGACCAGCTCTCCGGCGGCGAGCAGCAGCGCGTCTCCGTCGCCCGCGCCTTCGTCAACCACCCGCCGCTGCTGCTGGCCGACGAGCCGAGCGGGAACCTCGACCCGGTCACCTCGATCGGGATCATGCAGCTGCTCTACCGGATCAACAAGGCCGGCACGACCGTCGTCGTCGTCACCCACGACCGCGAGATGGTTGACAACATGCGCCGGCGCGTGATCGAGCTCTTCGAGGGCCGCGTCGTCCGCGACGAGGTCTCGGGCGGCTACACCGAGGAGTCGACGACCGAATTCGGCCTGCGGATGCGGGCCGAGATGGGCGTCGGCGTCGAGGGCGAGCCCCGCACCAACGGCCACTCCGACCACGACGCGCTGAGCTGATGGGCCGCATCGTCTTCTTCTTCCAAGAGGCTCTGCGTGCGCTGAAGCGCAACGGCGCGCCGAGCCTGGCCGCGATCGTGACCACGGTCGTCACCGTCGTCCTGCTCGGGATGCTGATCCCGATCTTCCAGACCGCCCAGGGCAAAAGCGAGGAAGTCCGCGACCAGCTCAACGTCCAGTACGCGCTCTACGACGACGCAACCAAAGCCGAAATCGCCGACCTGCGCGGACAGCTCGAGGGCATCCCGCACGTCGACGAGGTCACCTTCATCAGCAAGGCCGAAGCCCTGGAGACGCTGAAAAGCGAACTCAAGGACAAGACGATCGTCGAAGAGCTGCACTCCAACCCGCTCCCCAACAGCTTCGAAGTCAAAGCCGACGACGCCGCCAACCTGACCGCGATCCGCGAGGCGGTCTACCCGAGCGGGCCGAAGGGGAAAGCGATCTCCCCGATCATCAGCAACGAATTCGACCGCACCCAGTCCTCGGAGAAGATCGAGCAGGTGACGAGCGCGCTGAAGATCGTGCTGACCGTGATCACCGCGCTGCTGGTCGTCGCCTCGCTGATGCTGGTCGGCAACACGATCCGGCTCTCGATCTACACCCGCCGGCGCGAGGTCGAGGTGATGCGCCTCGTCGGCGCCACCCGCTGGTTCATCCGCTGGCCTTTCATGATCGAGGGCGTGGTCGTCGGTTTCGTCGGCGGCCTGCTGGCAATACTGATCCTGTGGCTCGGCAAGATCACCGTGGTGGACCCGCTCAGCGACTCGATCGGCGTCCTCGCGGCGCAGAACAACTCGACCCTGGCCTTCCCGGCCCTGGTCGGCATCCTCTTCGCCGCCTCGATCCTCGTCTCGACGATCGGCTCCGGCGTGACCCTGCGCCGCTTCCTCAAGGTCTGAGGCCGGCGTGAGAGCGCGCGGGGCCGTGGCCTTCGCCGTGGCGCTGGTGGTCGTGCTGGCCGCGGGCCTCTGGCTGGGCGGACACCCGCGGCTGCTGCCGGACCCGGTGCAGGACGTCTTCGTCTCCGAACCCTCGGGGCTGGTCACCGAAGCGGCGGAAGCGATCGAGGACAACTACTACCGCGAGGTCGGGGACAAGGAGCTGGCCAACGCCTCCATGCAGGGGATGGTGAGGGAGCTGCGCAAGCGCCACGACGACCGCTTCACCGAATACTTCTCCCCGGAAGCCCGCGAAAGCTTCAACCAGCAGCTCGAAGGCCGCTTCTCCGGGATCGGGCTCTCGGTGATCGGCGTCAAAAAGGGCCTGCGGGTGGCGCGGGTGTTCCCGCGCTCGCCCGCCGACCGGGCCGGGATCGAGCCGGGCGACACGGTCGTCTCGGTCGAAGGCGAGTCGATCGCCGGCCAGAGCAGCACCGAGTCGACGCAGAAGATCAAGGGGCCGGAAGGGACCGAGGTGACGATCGGCGTCCGCGACGGCAAGAGCGGCAAGGTGCGCGAGCTGACCCTGACCCGGGCCGAGGTGACGCTGCCGAACGTCAGCGGCAGGGTCGAGCGGGTCGACGGGCGCAGGCTCGGCTACGTCAGCCTGCTCAGCTTCAGCGAAGGTGCCCACGGCCAGCTCGCCCAGGCCGTGCGGAAGGTCGAGAAGGAAGGGGCGGAGGGAATCGTCCTCGACCTCCGCCACAACCCCGGCGGCCTGCTCGACGAGGCGGTGCGCTCCGCGAGCCTGTTCCTGCCCGAGGGGGAGGTCGTGGTCAGGACCGACTCGCGCACCCAGGGCGAGAGCGTCCACGAGACCGGCGACGGGCGGGTCACCTCGCTGCCGCTGGTCGTCCTGATCGACCGCGGCACCGCCTCGGCGGCGGAGATCCTCGCCGCGGCGCTGGCCGACAACGGCGGCGCGAAGGTCGTCGGCACCCGCTCCTTCGGCAAGGGCGTCTTCCAGGAGGAGCAGGAGCTCGCCAACGGCGGCGCCCTGAAGCTGACCGTGGGGGAGTACTTCACGCCCGAGGGCGTCAACCTGGCCGAGAGCCGCGGGATCCACCCCGACGTGAGGGTGAAAGACGACCAGGCGACGGCGGCCGACGAGGTCGAGCAGCGCGGCTTCGAGGTGCTCGCGGGACAGGTCGGCGGCTGATGCCCGGCCGGGGCAGGGGCCGCCGCGAGCGCAGCCGGGGCGGGACCCAGCGCCGCCGTCGCTCAGGGCGGCGAGACGATCGTTTCCAGGGTTCTCCTCGCCATAGCGAGGACAAGGGTGGAAACGACGGCGCGCGGGGGCGGCGGACGGCGCGCGACGTAGTCGAGGAGATGCTGAAGGAGGAGCTGGGCTTCCGCGGCTTCCGGCCGACGATCGAGGGGGAAGCGCGGGAAGCGGCGCAGTGGGCGGAGCGCGAAAGCGGGCCACGCCGGGACCTCACCGAGCTGTCGACCTTCACGGTCGACCCGGCGAGCGCGCGCGACTTCGACGACGCCGTCTCCGCCCAGCGGGAGGGGGACGGCGCCCGCGTCTGGATCCACATCGCCGACGTCGCCGCCCACGTCAAACCGGGGTCGCTGCTCGACGAAGAGGCGCGGCGGCGCGGCAACAGCACCTACGTCCCGGGCGCGGTCGAGCCGATGCTCCCGCACGCGCTCAGCAGCGAAGCCTGCAGCCTGGCGCCGGGGGTGGAGCGGCTGGCGGTGACGACGGAGGTCGAGCTGGGGCCGGGGATGGAGCCGCGGCGGGCGCGCTTCTACCGCAGCCGCATTCGCTCCGACGTGCGCTTGAACTACGACCAGCTCGACGAGATCTTCGCCGGGCGGGAGCGGCCGCCGGCGGAGGTGGCCGAACCGCTCGCCGCCGCCCGCGAGATCGCCGCCGGCCTCGGTGAACGACGTGGCGAGGCCAGCCTCGACGTCGAATCCTTCGAGCCGGAGTTCGAGTTCGACGCCGACGGCAACGTCGTCGCCGCCCACGGGGTCGCCCAGACCGAGGCCCACCGCCTGATCGAGCGGTTGATGATCCTCAACAACGAGCAGGTCGCCCAGCTGCTGGAGCGCAAGGGGGCGCCTGCGATCTATCGCGTCCACGCGCAGCCCGACGCGGCGCGGATCGAGCGCCTGGTCGAGCAGCTCGACGCGCTCGGGGTGCCGACGCCGCCGCTGGGGCAGGGGCTCTCGCCGAGCGAAGCGGGACGGCTCGCCGCCGAGGCCAGCCGGCTGGCGCGGCGGGAGGCCGCGCGACGCGGGCACGGCCGGGAGGCGTATACCTCGCTCGTGCTCCGTTCCCTCAAGCAGGCCTACTACAGCGAGAAGAACATCGGCCACGCCGGGCTCGGCAGCCCCGCCTACTGCCACTTCACCTCGCCGATCCGGCGCTACCCGGACCTCGTCTGCCACCGGGCGCTGCTGGCGCTGCTCGGTGAGGGGGAGGAGGCGCCGACGCTCGCCCAGTGCCGCGACGCCGCCGCCGACTGCTCGGCCCGCGAGCGCGAGTCGATGCAGGTCGAGCGCACCGCCGACGACGTCTGCGCCGCCTTCCTGCTCGAACGCGAGCTGGGGGAGCGGGGGCTGGACGCGGTCTTCGAGGGCGAGGTCTCCGGGGTGATCCGCTCGGCCGCCTTCGTCTCCTTCCGCGGCGAGCTCGGCGACGTCTACGAGGGGATGCTGCCGGCGCGGCGCCTGCCGGGCGAGTACTTCGAGCTCGACCGGGCCGAGGTGGCACTGGTCGGCCGTGGCTCGGGGAAGAAGGTCAGCCTCGGTGATCCGATATCTGTCCGGGTAGCCGGGGTAGACGCGGCCCGCGGCCGGGCCGAGCTCGAGCCGGTGGGAGAGCCCGAGGAATGAGCAAGAAGCAGAAGAAGAAACGCGAGCCGGCCTCCGGGGACGTCGTCACCAATCGGCGCGCCCGCCACAAATTCGAATGGGACGAGAAGATGGAGGCGGGGATCGTCCTGCGGGGCTCGGAGGTGAAGGCGCTGCGCGGCGGCAAGGCGCAGATGACCGACGCCTATGCCGTCGTCGACGAAGGCGAGGTTTGGCTCCGCAAGCTGCATATCCCGCCCTACGAGTACGCGGCGGTCGACGCCCACGCGGCCGAGCGGCCGCGCAAGCTGCTGCTGCACAAGGAGGAGATCGAGCGGCTGATCGGCAAGACCGCCCAGAAAGGTCTGACGCTGATCCCGACCAGGATCTATTTCAAAGGGCCGCGCGCGAAGGTGGAGCTGGCTTTGGCGCGAAACAAGGAGGGTCGCGACCGGCGCCGTGAGATCGCCGACCGCGACGTTCGCAGAGAGGTCGAGCGCGAGTTCAAGGGAAGGATGCGTTGAATTTGAAAACTTCGAAGTACATGCAAGGATGCAGGGCAATGCGGACCCGGAAGATCTTCCCCGCCGCTTTCGCTGGGATCATCGCTGCCGTCATGGTCGCGCCCGCGCAGGCCAGCGCCGACTCGCTCCCGGAAAAGGTGAGCGACTACGTCAGCGACAACACCGCCTACTTCGTCGCCGCGCTGCTCGCCGCGATCCTCCTCCTG
>Ga0196960_10000476_pt1 | contig 13901 bp, 15 predicted proteins | sample S3v_5metaG_FD_183187 | JGI IMG/M metagenome (GOLD analysis project Ga0196960, IMG submission 183187) | Soil microbial communities from Anza Borrego desert, Southern California, United States - S3+v_5 | ecosystem: Environmental > Terrestrial > Soil > Desert | place: USA: California | collected... | reverse complement strand
TACCGTCTGACATGTCCGGCCTCCTGCTGCAGGGCTGGGATGGTTCGCACCCTCAGCCTCTGCCGGAGGCCGGACAGAGCCCTCACACCAGAGCTCTCAGACGTTCACTAAGTCCGTGAGCAGTACAACTAGCCCAGATTGCACGCCGGGCCTTACCTACGTGGGCGTGTGGGCCGACTCGGTACCTAACCCGTGGGCAATGCGCGCATCAAGCAACGCGAAAGGCCCGCATTGGCGGGCCTTTCCGCCCCGCACCACCGTCGACAGGCGAATGAGTTATGGGCCGTGTCCGTCGGTCTCGAATGGGACGCGCTTGCCGTTTGGGCTTTGCTGCGAGACCGCTTCGACGCGGTGCTGCTCCGGCTATTCACAGCCCAACTGACACCTGATCCCGTCCACACCCCGCTACCGCGGTTCGCGCGAAGCGGACGCGGCGGGTCAAGTGGCATTGCCGGCGTCATATGGATCAAACACCCATGTGGATCAGCGCGGTCGTGCCATCAGCCCTCGCTCGCGGTCGGCGGACGTTGAAGGAGAGTTGCGGCCGGCGTCGGTCACGACGCGGCTCCTCCCGCGCGTCAATGTCCCGCCGCAGCGCCTTCCGTAGCCGGCGGTGCAGTGCGCTTAGAACAGCTGATCCCAGACGGCCTTCTTCTCGAGGCTGGGATAGAAGTCGTACGTGTCACGAAACCAGCTGGCAAATCGTTCGTCGGTGTCGAGGAGGAACGCCTGCAGTTCTTCGACCGCTTCGAGCGCGCGCTCCACCTTGCGTGAGTTGGTGCTTGCGTACACCGTGGCTTCGTCGGGGTTCTCGTAGAGGAAGCCGGCCTCCAGGTTGCGGTCAATATCGTCGTTTCGGCCTGGGTCGTCCCAGCGCGACGGCCGGACAAGCCCGCTCGCGAACCGGGTCGCCCATATCGCGTCGTCAACTACGGAATCGAACGTCCGCATCTGGGACTTGGCTGCTTTAGCGAGAGCGCGGAAGCGCTCCTCTTGATCAGCCGGCAGGCGCGCTGCGGCGACCTCGGCCGCGTCTTTAAGAGCGCTGACCGCCTCGACCTCACGCCGTAGGGCGGCGTTGTCTTCCTCGACCTCGGCCAGCGCTTCACGGGCACCGTCGAGATCACGGCGCAACGAGCGGATTTCCGCCACCGACGCGATGTCAGGGATCGGGACGAGGTCGGCGAGGTCCGGCAGGGCAGCTAGCCATACGGCCTTATGTCTGCTCCACGTCGCCGCCTTGACCTTGCGCCCGGTGGCGTCGACAACTCGGTCGTGCAGTTCGTTAAGCGCCGCCTCGTCACCGATCGAGCGGATGGTCATCCCGTCCAGGACGCCGTCAAGGTGGCCGCGGTCACAGCCGGGCAGAAGCAGCGGCATGAGGGCGCCGGCTCGACTCCACGCCGCGCCCAATTCGGCGACGCAGACAGGACGCGTCTGATACGTGCGAGAGATCAGCCCGACAACGAGGGTGGCGTCGCCAACTTCGCGTCGTACGGTGGCGATCAAGTCTTCGCCCGACGGTATGCCGGTATCCTCACCTGAGGTGTAGAAGATGTTGTCGGGGACGAGATTGCATCCGTTCCGAAGCACCGTGTCGACGAACTTGTCGACAAGCGCGGCGTCGGCCGCGGCGTGGCTGACGAAGACTGACCTCACCAACGGGACGCTAGCCCCCCGCCGACGATGACGACGCGAGGCTCGTGAGGAAGCGGTGCCGGCTACATCTCGCGCCACTGCATCTCGCGCAAAGCAGCAGCCGGCCTCCGCGTGCCGCTTTGCGTGGAAAGTGGCAGGGCGCATGACGCCACCAGCGGCCGAGCCAGTCATCTGGCTTCCCATCAGCGAGGCTATCCGAGCGGGCGGTTCGCATTGCCGCCGTGGGAACTGAAGCGCGACCGGAGAGCAGAGTGTGGTGACAGCTTCCGCAGTGCTCAGAAGACAACGCTCCGGAAAACGACCTTGTTGGTGCTGGCCCCCGAGGGAGGGGACGACGATCTGCGTGCTCCGCGAGCGATGGGGCTGGGTTGCCCTTAGTCGCCTTCGCCTGTCGTCAGCTCGTTGTTGATGGCAACCAGCTCGGCGATCTTGGTGGCGATGACTTCCATCGAATCTTCCGCCGTGTCAAGGCCGTTGCGAGAGCCGAGCAGCGGGCTGATCTTCCGGACCTCGACGTAGGTCGTCCCATGCACGACCGGGATGAGCTGGTCGCGTGCTAGAAGCTCTGAGAGCTCCTTGTCGGAGACCCCTCGGTTGTTGACGCGCTCCAGCAGCGCGGGCGTAATGAGGACGAGACCCGCACGCGACTTCGCCAGACCCCTATCGATCTCTCGCATGAATGGCTGGCCAAGTAGGACGTCCTTCTCGCTGAACCAGACCGACACTTTCTTAGCTTCAAGCAGGTCATGTAGTTCCGTGGCGGCGCCGCGCCGGTCGTCCCATGCATGGCAGAGGAAGAGGTCGCGAAGATCGGGCTGCTGGCCTCGCAGCTCGACCGCTCGACGATAAGGAGCCAGCGCCCGGACCTGGTCGGCCGTGTAGTCCACCGACGAGCTGCCGGGCGACCACCTTGGCCGCGTTCCACCGCCCCCTGACCTGCCCGAGCTGCCTACGCTGCCCCCCCCGCTGCGCGAGACGTAAGCCGGTGTTGGGTAGTACCGCGAGGAGTACCCGTACCGCCCGCCACACGCGGGGCAGGCCGCAGCCCCGCTGGCGGTTCGGTGGCCCTGAATGGGAGCTGTGCACCTAGCCATGCGCAGATCCTAGACCGCGCAAAGGACGTCTGAGCCGCGTTGGGCAACGGGCGCCGATACCGCATCCGATCGAGTACCCAACGCTTGCAACTTCAGTCCATGAGAGCGCCCGTACGTCCCTCGCTCTGGGCTACCGTCGGCGTTCTTGCTTCGGGCGAGAAGGGGTAGTTGCCACATGCTCTCTTCTCGCGCGAAGCAACAGTCGGTGCCGACGCCGGGCTGGAGCAGCTGCGGCCCGTCGGTTCACCGGGCGGGTTCCGGCGAGTTCCGCAGAACGCGCAACCCGTAGACGGGCGGGCTAGGCGACGGTATCCGTTCACGATCTCGCTTGGGCTCGAAGGTGCACTTCTCGCCATGATTGGGCCGGTCAGATTGCGTCAGTCGAATCCGTTGGCGTGGACCTACCACGCTGCGCGGAGCACGGCCGAAAGAGGCATGCTGTGGCCGACGAACCAGGTACCGGAGCGCATGCACTTCGACGTTTTCATCAGCCACGCGAGCGAGGACAAGGATGCGATCGCGCGTCCGCTAGCTGAAGAACTTCGCAGCCGTGGATTCTTGATCTGGTTCGACGAGTTCGAGCTCACTCTCGGAGACAGCCTGCGGCGAAGCATCGAGTCGGGGCTGGCGAACGCGCGGGCGGGCCTCGTCGTGCTAAGCCCGAGCTTCTTCGCCAAGGAATGGCCGCAGCGTGAACTCGACGGTCTGACTGCGCGGGAGATCGCGGAAGCCGGCAAGATCATCCTGCCGGTCTGGCATCACGTTGATCACAAGTACGTCGCGCGTTACTCACCCACGCTGGCAGACAAGCTCGCGATCAGCTCGACCGCCGGGGTTATCGCCGTGGCGGACGCGGTCGAGCGAGCCCTTCGGGCGACGACGAGTGCGGCAGGGCGGCGAGGAACCGCGTCCTCCGCGCCGTCCGCGCTAAAAACGCGGGCAGGCGAGTCGAGGTCCCGAGGCCCCAACGATCAGCCGGCTGCGTCCGCAGCGACCACGCGGAGGCATACCGCGAGCCGGCGACCCGTCGGGACTCCTTCTCGGTCGCCGGCGGCTACGGTCTCACCGAGAGATCCAGGCTTGAACTCGGCTCCTGTTCGAGTTCCTAAGCGTGCGCGCGGTGGCGGCGACTTTGGGGATTGGCTCATCTGCTCAGGCGTGCTGACCGTCGTGTGGTGGATTGGCCTGACGATCCTCGCCGTGGTCCTTGCGGTCGCCGGGGTGATATCGGACAACTTCATGGGCGGTCACCCCGTGGCATTGATCGTCTTCGCAGCGCCCGCCGGCATGATTACGGCGGCCGTGGTCGTCGCGCGGGACCAGGACTGGTGAGTACCGCCATCCAGCGGACGTCTGGCGGCTCTGCCGAATGAAGGGTGGGTCGACGATGAGCCCGAGCGCCGCACGGGCGGCGGGCGCGCTACCGAAGTCGCGCGCTCGGGTCGAAAGGGGTCTCCTGACAACCGTGACACCCGGGCCTCGGGTCTGGCCGCTACCGCTTTCGCGTGGAAGCGATAGCCGCGAGAGTCGACGCAACCCGTGTGCCAGCCCGTGCGCTGGGCCGTGTTTGCCCCGTGCGCGGGCCGTGCGCCGATCGGCAGAGGTCGCGGATGAAGTGCCTGCAAAGAACGGTCAAAGACTGCGGTGTCCTGGGCGGACACCGCAGTCGCAAGCTCCGGCGGTGTCGCACGTGCGGCAGAGCCGCACGGCGACAGCGGCCCGCCGGCCCCCAGGACGTTCCGTCCCCTACGCCGCCGGAGGCGGCACCCGGCTCCGCCCCGACGCCCGAGGGGCGTCCTTCTGGCCGGCGGGCCGCTCCGCGCTCCTATGTGGCCGCCTGCTCCAGCGAGGCGACCCACGCCTCGACCGCGGCGCGGCGGTAGCGACAGTACCTGCCGCAGCGCACCGTCGGGATCGCGCCCGCGCGCGACTGCGCGTAGACCCACGACGTCGGCACGGACAACAACCGCGCCACCTCGGACGCAGTCATGAGGCGCCCAGCGTCGGGCCCAACGTCAGCTGAGGTGTTCTGAGCTTCCATGGCCTTTATCTCGACCCGCTCAGCGCAGCTGTTGTCCGCCAGATTTGGTGCCGATTGGAACCGAATTGGTACTCGGCCCCTGTACGATGCCCGCACCTGACAACGCGAAAGGCCCGCGTTTGCGGGCCTTTCTTAGTCGGGGAGACAGGATTTGAACCTGCGACCGCCCGGCCCCCAGCCGGGTGCGCTACCAGACTGCGCCACTCCCCGTGGTGCATTCGAACGAAGCGGGCGACGGGAATCGAACCCGCCCTAAGAGCTTGGAAGGCTCCTGTGCAACCACAACACTTCGCCCGCAGGCGGCACTCATCCTAGCGACGGCTTGCGGGCTTCCGTAGGAACTTGCCCGTCGACGGTGATGTCGGGCGGTGGCCAGGGGCCGTACCAGTTGTCGCGGGCGCCATCGAGGGTCACGACGGAGCCGTTGAAGAGCGCGCCGAGCGGCGTGGCCAACAGCGCGACGAGCCAGCCGTGCTCGGGCTCCTGGCCGAGGCGGCCGAGGGGGACGGTGAGGCCGGCTCCCAACCTCAACGACTCCGGGTACTTGCGCATGGCGTCGGTCTCGAAGTGGCCGGCGGCGATGGCGATGACCGAGACGCCGCGCGGCTCGAGCTCGACGGCAAGCTCGGCGGTCAGGCCCTCGACGGCCGCGCGGGCGGCGGAGGAGTGCGTCATGCCGGGCAGCCCGTGGTGCGGGGAAAGCGTGACGTTGAGGATCGTCGAAGGCGAGGCCAGGGCGAGCGCGGCGCGGGTCATGGTCATCGTGGCGCCCACGTTCAGGCGCCAGACCGCGTTCCACCCCTTCTGCGCGATCTTCTCGGCGGGGACGAAGTACTGGCCGCCCGCGTTGTTCACCAGGACGTCGACCCGGCCGAACTCGTCGAGCGCCGTCTGGATCACGCGGCGGGCGTCGGCGGGGTCGCGGATGTCGGCGGTCAGAGCTCGGACGTCGGGCGAGTCGAAGCCCTCGACCGCCTCGTCGAGCACCTCGGCGCGCCGACCGCAGATGACCACACGAGCACCGCACGCGAGGAGCTCCGCGGCGGCGGCGCGCCCGAGCCCGGTACCGCCGCCCGTGATGACCGCCACCGTGCCGGCCAGCACGTCCGGCGCGAAGATCTCCGAAGATCCCATCACAGCCACCCCGCCCGCTTGAACCGCCAGAACAAGAACGAGCACGCGGCCAGCATCAACCCCAGCGCCATCGGATACCCCGCCTCCCACTTCAGCTCCGGCATGTGCTCGAAGTTCATCCCGTAGATGCCGGCCACCAGCGTCGGCACGGCGACGATCGCCACCCACGCCGAGATCCGCCGCATGTCCTCGTTCTGCGCGATCGTCACCTGCGTGAGGTTCGCCTGCAGCAGGTTCGACAGCAGCTCGCGCTGCGACGCGACCCACTGCTCGTCCTTGACCACGTGGTCGAGCACGTCGCGGAACTGGCGCCGCACCTCGAGATCCTCCTCCTGGTTCTCGCGCACCCAGTCGCCGGAGGCGAGCTGCCGCACCGGCTCCACCAGCGGCGTGACGGAGCGCGACAGCTCGAGCACCTCGCGCCCGAGCTTGTAGATCCGCCCCGTCGGCGACCCGTTCCCCCCGTCGCCGAACAGCGACGCCTCCACCTCGTCGATGTCCTGCTGCAACCCGAGGACCACCGGCTCGTAGTCGTCGACGACCCGGTCGAGCACCGCGTGGACGACCGACGGCGGCCCGATCCGCAGCCGCCCGCGGTCGGCCTCGAGCGCCTCGCGGACGCCGTCGATCTCCGTCGCCTCCCCGTGCCGCGCGGTGATCACGAACCCGTGGCCCGCGAAGACGAGGATCTCGCCGAAGTCGACCTCCTCGCGATCGTCGTCGTACCGGGCCGACCGCAGCACGAGGAACCCGTGCTCGCCGTACCGCTCGAGCTTCGGGCGCTCGTGCGCGACGACCGCGTCCTCCACCGCCAGCGGGTGCAACGAGAACTCCTCCTGCAGCGCCGCGAACTCCTCCGGCGTCGGCTCGAAGAGGTCGATCCAGACGAACGCGCCGGGCTCCTGCCCGGCCTCGCACGCATGCTCCAACGCGAGCTGCCCGGGGCGCCGGACGCCGTCCTCGTACACCGCGCACTCGACGATCACCGCCCGAACGCTACGAGATCGCACGGCGACTGCCGATACACCAGGGCGTGTCCCCTATCTTGCAACGCGTGCGTGGGAAGGCGATCGCTGCCGGAGCCCTGACCGTGGCCGTCCTCGCCGGCGGCGGCGCGGGCTACGCGATCCTCGGCGGCGACGACGCGTCCGCCGTCCAGACGCCCCGCGTCGCGGCCTCGATCGACACGTGGCGCTGGGCGCCGCAGGACGAGCTGCCCACGAGCGCGGAGAAGACCGCCGACGACGAGGCCGAGCGCCCCGCCCTCGAAGCCGCCGCCGCACGCCCGTCGCAGGCGGAGCAGGACGAGGAGCCCGCGGCCGAGGCCGTCGAGCAGCCCGCCAAGGACCCGAAGCCGACGAAGGCCGCCACGAAGCAGCAGTCGCAGCGCTCGGACCCCAAGCCCGAGCACCTGGACGACCTCGCCCCCGGCGCCGGCGCGTCCAGCTCCGACGGCGACGACGTCCTCGTCAAGGCCGAGGTGCTCAAGAACGGCGTCGCGCTCCCGCCGCTGGAGGCCCCGCCGGAGGTCCGCGCGATCTTCGAGGCCGGCAACACCATCGCCCGCTCGCCCTACAAGTGGGGCGGCGGCCACGGCAAGTGGCAGGACACCGGCTACGACTGCTCGGGCTCGGTCTCCTACGCGCTTGCCGCCGCGGGCCTCATCAACGCGCCGGCCGCGTCCGGTCCGCTGATGCAGTACGGCAAGCCGGGCAAGGGCAAGTGGATCACGATCTACACGAACCCCGGCCACGTCTTCATGGTCGTCGCCGGCGTCCGCTTCGACACCGTCGCGCGCGGCCAGACCGGCTCGCGCTGGATCAACTCCATGACGGACACGTCGGGCTACGTCGCCCGCCATCCGGCGGGTTTCTAACCGGCGCCCGGCGGGGGTAGGGCGAGTGGCGCGATGCCACGGACGCTCCTCGCCGCAGCGCTGCTGATCACCCTTCTCACGACCGCCGCGTGCCAGTTCCCCCGCGACGTCGGCGGCACGCTCGACAACGTCAAGGGCGGGACCCTGCGCGTCGGGCTGACCGAGGCGGAGCCTTGGGTCTCGCTCCAGCACGACGACCCGTCCGGCGTGGAGGTCGGGCTGATCCGGGAGTTCGCGGCGAAGCTCGGTGCGGCGCGGGTCGACTACACGACCGGCACCGAGGAGGAGCTGGTCGAGGCGCTCCACGCGCGCGAGCTGGACGTCGTGATCGGCGGCATCACCGACAAGACCCGGTGGAAGAAGGAGGCTGCGCTGACCAAGCCTTACCTGACGACCCACCTCGTCATCGGGATGCCGCCGGGCCAGGATCTGCAAGACGGCACCCGCGTGATCACCGAGAACGGCCGCTCCGCCGCCGCGCTGGTGGAGCGCAAGACGGACGCGGTCCCGGTCCGCGCCGATGACCTCGAAACCGCCCGCGGCAAGCCCGCCGCCGTCGACGAGTGGCTCCTCGACGACCTCGGCCTGCGCGAGGCCAAGTCGCTGGAGGCAAGCGAGCACGTGATGCTCACCGCACCCGGCGAGAACGGCTTCCTGGTCGAGCTCGAGCACTTCCTCCTCGACCGCAAGCAGCGGGCGCTGGAGCTGCTCGACACGGAGGGCCGGCCGTGATCGACATCACCGCGCCCGTCCACGAGCTCCCGCCCGAGCAGGAGCAGGCGTACGAGAAGGCGCGCAAGCTCGAGTGGTTCAGCCTCGCCTACCTCGCGACCGCGATCGCGTTCGTCTACGTCGCCCTCGGCTCGTCGCAGGCGATGAAGGCCGCGTGGGTCGAGGACATCCTCAGCCTCCTCCCCCCGATCGCGTTCCTCGTCGCCAACCGCATCCGCTACCGCCGGCCGACCGAGCGCTTCCCGTGGGGCTACCACCGCGCGATCTCGGTCGCCTACCTCCTCGCCGCGGGCGCGCTCCTCCTCCTCGGCACCTACGTGCTGGTCGACAGCCTCATGAAGCTCGTCCTGGCCGAGCGCCCGCCGATCGGCGTCTTCGTCTTCGCCGACGTCGACCCGTGGGCCGGCTGGGTGATGCTCGCCGCGCTGGCGTACACCGGCATCCCGCCCGTCTTCCTGGGCCGCGCGAAGCTGAAGCTGGCCAGGCAGATCCACGACAAGGTCCTGTACGCGGACGCGGAGATGAACCGCGCCGACTGGATGACCGCGGGCGCCGCGGCGCTCGGCATCCTGGGGATCGGGATGGGGCTGTGGTGGGCCGACGCGGTCGCCGGCGCGTTCATCTCGCTCGACATCGTCCGCGACGGGTGGCGGAACCTGAAGGCGGCGACGGCCGACCTGATGGACTCCATGCCGCGCACGTACGACGACCAGACCGAGGACCCGATCGTCGCCCAGCTCCACGACGACCTCCTCGCGATGCCGTGGGTGCAGGACGCGCGCGTGCGCCTGCGCGAGCTGGGGCACGTCTACGCGGGCGAGGCGTTCGTGGTGCCGGCCGACGGCGCGGACGTGGTGGCGCGCGCGAACGATGCCCGCTTGCAGCTCATGCGGGATCATTGGAAGCTCCACGACATCGTGATCGTCCCGGTGTCCGACGACGTCAAGGAAGGAGCAGCACCATCGCCCCCAGATCCATCTGGAACGGCGCCGTCGCGTTCGGCGCGGTGACCGTCCCCATCAAGGTGTTCGGGGCGCTGGAGGACCGGCAGATCCGGTTCCGCGAGCTGCACGGCAAGGACGGCAGCGAGGTCGCGCACGTGCTCGTCGGCTCCGACGGCGCGCAGGTGCCGCGCGAGCGCGTGGCCAAGGGCTTCGAGGTCGCGCCCGACGAGTACGTCCTCATGACCAACGACGAGATCAAGGCCGCGGACGCGCCCGCGCGCAAGGCGATCGAGCTCGAGGACTTCGTTCCCGCCGATCAGATCGACCCGATCTACTACGACAAGCCGTACCACCTCGCCCCGCAGAAGGGCGCCGAGGAGGGGTACGCGCTGCTCGTCGCCGCGTTGGAGAAGGCGGGGCGCGTGGGGATCGGCCGGGTCGTTCTCCGGGCGCGCGAGCAGCTCGTGAGCGTGCGGCCGGTCGACGGCGCGCTGCGGATGCAGGTGATGCGGTTCAGCGGCGAGCTCGTGCCGGCGAAGGTCATGGACGTCGAGGAGCCGAAGAAGCCGCCGGCCGAGCGCGAGATCAAGATGGCCGCGACGCTGGTCGACTCGCTCTGCACCGAGTGGGACCCCGACGAGCACGAGGACGAGTACCGCGAGCGCGTGATGGAGGTCGTCAAGCAGAAGGAGGCCGGCGAGGAGATCGAGATCGCCGAGCCGGAGAAGGCGGAGGCGTCCGACGACCTGATGGCCGCGCTGGAGGCGTCGCTGAAGGCGACGAAGTCCGGCTCCGGCTCCAAGAAGAAGAAGGGGAAGAAGTAGATGCCGCGGTCCATGTGGCGCGGCTCGCTGAGCTTCGGCCTCGTCAACGTGCCGGTCGCGCTCTTCTCCGCCACGCGCGACCAGGACATCCACTTCAACCAGGTCGACTCCGAGACGGGCGAGCGCCTGCGCGTGCAGCGGATCTGCAAGCAGGAGGACAAGCCGGTCGAGTACGACGAGCTCGTCAGCGGCTACCCGAAGTCCGACGGCGACGGCTACGTGCTCCTCACCGACGACGAGCTGGCCAACGCCGCGCCCGAGAAGACGCGCACGATCGACATCTCCGAGTTCGTGCCGCTGGACGAGGTCGACCCGATCTTCTTCGACCACCCGTACTGGCTCGTGCCGGTCGGCGAGGGCGACGGTCCCCTGCGCGCGTACAAGCTCCTCGTCGAGGCGATGAAGGACCAGGAGCGCGCGGCGATCGGCAAGTTCGTCCTGCGCACGAAGGAGTACCTCGTCGCGATCCGCGTGCGCGAGGGGCTGCTCTCGCTCGTGACGATGCGGTTCGCCGACGAGGTGCGGCCGGTGGACGACCTCCCGCTTCCCGAGAAGGCCGACAAGCCGAAGAAGAAGGAGCTCGACGAGGCCGTCCGGCTGATCGAGCAGCTGTCGGTGGACTGGGACCCGGGCCGGTACGAGGACCGCCACAACGAGCGGCTCGAGAAGCTGATCGACCAGAAGCGCAAGGGCAAGACGATCAAGGCCCCGAGCGAGCCGGAGGTGCCCGAGGCGGTGCCGGATCTGATGGCCGCGCTGCAGGCGTCGCTGGAGGAGGCCAAGGCGAGCGCGTGACCCCTCGGTCCGCTAGAGTTCCGATCCACATGGAACTCCAGCGGACCACCCCGTGAAGCTCGTCGCCGCCGCCGGCACGGTCGCCGACCCGCCCGCGGGGCCGCTTCGCGCGCGCGCCGACACGGTCGCCCAGGTCGTCGGGCACCTGCCGCTGCGCGCGGTCGCGGTGGCGGACGTCGAGGCGCGGTGGGACTGGTACCGGAAGGTCGAGGACGCGGTGCTCGACCTCTCCGGCGCGCTCCCCCAGGGCACGGAGGACTACGACGGGCGCAAGCTCTTCGAGTTCATGGTCGCGCTGCGGCGGGCGATCACGGCGGACGAGGACGGGGCCGACGAGGCCGGCGAGGTCGACCTCGCGCGGATGCGGATGGGCGACGTCGTCCACCGGATCGTGCGGCGGCTCGAGCACGACGAGCTGGACGATCCGCGCGTGGCCGCGGACGCGGTGTTCGCGACTCTCGGCGGCGTGCCGGTGGGCGACGTGGCGCGGCTGTTGGGCGTGTCGACGAAGACGGTCGGCGCGTGGCGCGCCGGGCGGCCGGTGACGCGCAACGCGCTGCGGGTCGTGGTGGTCGCGCAGATCCTGACGTACCTGCGGGCGTCGCTGACGCCGCTCGGCCTGGTGCTGTGGTTCGACAGCGCGCGGGACGAGCTGGGCGGGCGGTCGCCGCTGGAGGTGCTGTCCGCCGGCGGCGCGGGCGCGCGGGAGGAGCTCGTGGCGCTGGCGCGGGGCCTGCGTGGCCAGCTGGCGGACTGAGCCGGCGCGCGTCAGCGGGGAGTGGCACGCCTACCGGCAGGTCTCGCCGGAGTGGGCGCCGCTCTACCACGCGGCGGGCGAGCCGGTGCCGTCGCAGACGTCGGGGCGCTGGCACCGGCGGGGCGAGGGGTACGCGCAGTACCTCGCGCTGGAGCCGCTGGGGGCGTGGGCGGAGCTGGTGCGGTCGGAGGCGATCCGAGGCGGTGTGCGGGCCGAGCAGTACCGGCGGCGGCTGTGGCTGGTCCTCGTGCGCGAGCGGGAGATCGCGGACCTCTCGACGTTCGGCGCGTATGAGGCGTGTGGGCTCGACCCGGCCTTGGCGGTGGGCGCGCACGAGGCGGCGCAGTCGCTGGCCGACGAGCTCCGCGCCGCCGGGTTCCGGGGCGTGATGTCGCCGTCGGCGGCACTGGCGGGCGCGACGAACCTGACGCTCTTCGGTGAGCGGTACGAGAAGGTGCTCCTCGGCGGCCTGGCGGCCTGGCGGAACCCGATGCCCGACGTCCGCCTCCCCTGCTCTTTGGTGGTCGAGGGCAACCCGCCGGCGGAGCTCGTCTTCGAGACGACCTTCCGCGGGATGGAGCACGAGGGGCTGCGCGCCTTTCGCGACACGCGGGCGTCTTCCTCCTGACCTTCCGCTTCACCTCCGCCGCTCGGTATGCGAACATACGTTCGTGTCGCGCGACGAACCCCTCACACCATTCGATCCCGCGGTCGCGCCGGCTCCGGCGCGGCCTCCCGACCCGGCGACCTACGCCTATCTCCTGGGCGTCCACCTCGGCGCCGGGCGCGTCGCGGTACGGCTGAACGGCCGCGCCCCGGTCCTGCGCCTCTCGCTGGCAGCGGCCTATCCCGGCATCGTCGACGAGTGCTCCGCCGCGATCGCCGTCACGAGCCACGGCGGGCCGGTCGACGTGCACACGCCGCGGACCGGCGACCTGCAGGTCCTTGAGTCGGCCTGGGAGCAGTGGCCCGCCGTGCTGCCGCAGCACGCACCGGCGGAGGACCGCCGGGCCGGGATCGCGCTCGCGCCGTGGCAGCGCCAGATCGTCCAGGCGCATCCCGGCGCGCTCGTGCGCGGCTGATCCACGCGAACGGCTGCCGGACGATCAACCGCTTCAAGGCCACGCTGCCGAGCGGACGCGTGAAGGAGTACGCGTATCCGCGCTACTTCTTCTCGAACCTCAGCCCGGACATCCGGCAGCTGTACCGCGAGGCGTGCGCGGCGCTCGGCGTGAAGACGACGATGTCGAACCACCGGAACGTCTCCGTCTCGCAGCGCAAGAGCGTCGCGGTGCTCGAGGAGATCGTCGGGCCGAAGGCGTAGTCCGCTCGCTACCCTGTCCTGCGCCGAAGGGGAGTAGCTCAATTTGGTAGAGCACCGGTCTCCAAAACCGGGGGTTGCAGGTTCAAGTCCTGTCTCCCCTGCTTTCGCGGCACGCGAGCCCGCCGACCCCGGCGGGCTCGCGGCGTTCTAGCGCCGGCGCAGGCGGAAGCGGCCGTCGGTGTAGACGACCCGGTACTTGCGGAACGACGACGGGCAGCAGAGCGCGTCGTCGCGGCGCCAGACCGGCGAGCGGAAGAGGATCGCGCGGCCGCTGGCCTTGACGTTCCAGACCGGGTGGGGCTTGAGGCCGGAGAGCGCGTAGCGCGCCGCCCACTCCCCCGACTCGCTGCCGAAGATCACGAGCGGGCGCGGGCTGGAGACCGTGCAGCACTCGAGCGTCACCGTCATCTCGCGGGCGCCGTCGCCGGTGAGGTCGCGGCAGATGACCTTGCCGACCACGAACGTCGTCAGCAGGTTGAAGTCGTCGCCGAAGAAGGCGCCGAGCTCGTCGTCGAGGATCGTCGTGCGCTGGAGCGCGATCCGCGCGGCGTCCTTGGTGCACGCGAGCTGCGCGCCCTGGGCGGCGGTCGCGGCCGGTGCGGCGCTCGCGGCCGGCACGGCGGCAGCGAGGACGAGGAGCGCGATCAGGGCGGCGAGCGGTGCGAGACCGAGCGGAGTGGTGCGGCGGTGAGACATGCGCGGATGGTGCCACCCGCGTCTA
>Ga0196960_10000475_pt1 | contig 13902 bp, 11 predicted proteins | sample S3v_5metaG_FD_183187 | JGI IMG/M metagenome (GOLD analysis project Ga0196960, IMG submission 183187) | Soil microbial communities from Anza Borrego desert, Southern California, United States - S3+v_5 | ecosystem: Environmental > Terrestrial > Soil > Desert | place: USA: California | collected... | reverse complement strand
CCGTGGCGAGCACCTGCCCGACGGTGACCACGCCGGTGCCGCCGACCCCGGTGATGCGCAGGGCGAACTCGTCGGTCCGCACACGCACCTCGGGCTCGGGCAGCACGGTGTCGTCCGAGGGGAGCTGAGGCCGCTTCGGCTTCGCAGACCCCGGCACCACGGTCATGAACGACGGGCAGTCGCCCTTGAGGCAGGAGTAGTCGAGGTTGCACGACGACTGGTGGATCTGCGTCTTGCGACCGAACTCCGTGTCGACGGGGTGCACCGACATGCAGTTGGACTTCTCGCCGCAGTCCCCGCAGCCCTCGCAGATCCGCTCGTTGATCACCACGCGCTGGACCGGGGTGGGCGCCAGACCGCGCTTGCGCTTGCGACGCTTCTCGGCCGCGCACTCCTGGTCGTGGACCACGACCGTGACACCCGGGACGCCGGCGAGCTCGCGCTGGACGTCGAGCAGGTCGTCCCGGTGCCGCACCGAGACACCTGGCCGGGAGAGGACGCCGGCCCTGCGCAGCACCTTCGTGACCCGCCGGGGTTGCTCGGTCGTGACGACGACGCGACTGGCGCCCTCGACCACCAGCAGCTCGGTGACCCGGTCGACGGTCATGGCGCCGACCGCGTCCTGCCCTCCGGTCATGGCCACGGTGGAGTTGAGCAGCAGCTTGTAGGTGATGTCCACGCCCGCCGCCACGGCGGCGCGGACGGCCAGGCTGCCCGAGTGGGCGAAGGTGCCGTCGCCGACGTTCTGCACCCAGTGGGGCACGTCGACGAACGGCGACATGCCGATCCAGTGGCCTCCCTCGCCGCCCATCTGGGTCATCCCGGCGACCTCGCCGACCTGCTTGTCCGGCATCAGCATCACCATGCCGTGGCAGCCGATGCCACCGCCGACGACCATGCCCTCGGGCACCTTGGTGGAGGAGTTGTGCGGGCAGCCCGAGCAGAAGTACGGGGTGCGGGGCACGAGGGAGAGCGACAGCCGGGGCCGGGGCCGGTTGACCTTCCAGGCGCGGACGGAGTCGATGCCGGCCGGCTCCAGGCGGCGGGCCAGGCCGACGGCGATCAGGTCGGGGTCAAGTTCGCCGGCGGCGCTGAAGAGCGACGCGCCGGCATCGTCCCGCTTGCCCACGATCCGGGGAGCGTCCGCGACGCCGTACAGGATCTCCTTGACCGCGGTCTCGAGGTAGGCGCGCTTGTCCTCGACGACCACGATCTCGTCGAGGCCGTCGGCGAACTCGCGGACGATCGTCGGCTCGACCGGGTACACCGCGCCGAGCCTGAGCAGCCGGATGCCGTGGCGCTCCAGCTCCTCCTCACCGAGCCCGAGCTCGCCCAGGGCCTGGCGCAGGTCCAGCCAGGTCTTGCCCGCGGCCATGATGCCGGTACGCGCGCCGTCCCGGGCACCGCTGATCGTGTTCAGGCCGCTGCGGCGCAGGTACTCCAGGACGATCGGCAACCGCTTCTCGTGCAGGCTCTGCTCGAGGGACGCGAGGGCCAGACCCAGCATCCGGGCGTGCGGCTGGTGGGAGTAGGCCTTCAGCCCGCCGGGCAGGTCGCTCATGTCCGGCGGCGTCCACGAGGACGGGACCACTGCCGTGGACGCTCCGTCGGCGACGTTGGTGCCGATCTTCAGAGCGGTCCACAGGCCGCTGGCACGGGAGAGCTCCACGGCGTGCAGCCCGTACAGCAGGATGTCGTGGGAGTCGGCCGGGTAGAGGGTCGGCACCTGGAGGTCGGCGAGGCTGTGCTCCGACGAGCACGGGAAGGTCGACGACTTGGCCGACGGGTCGTCGCCGACGAGGGCCACCACGCCGCCGTGGGGCGAGGTGCCGGACATGTTGGCGTGCCGGATCGCATCGGACGCGCGGTCCAGGCCGGGCGCCTTGCCGTACCAGACACCCGTGATGCCACGCACGTCCGCGTCCCGGAACGGTGCCGTCTGGCCGGCGAGCTGCGTGCCGGCGACCGCGGTGGCCGCCAGCTCCTCGTTGACGCCGGGCTGGTGGACGACCCCGTTGGGTTCGAGCAGCGTCATGCGCCGGCCCACCTCGAGGTCGTAGCCGGCCAGCGGCGACCCCTCGTAGCCCGACACGTAGAGCGCCGGCTTCTGGCCCCGGGCGGCGTCGACCGCGGCGCGGTCCAGCAGCATCCGGACCAGCGCCTGGATACCGGTGAGGTAGATCCGGCCGGAGTCCGCCAGGTACCGGTCGTCCAGGCCAAAGGTGTCGCGCCGGTGCGCTGGGCGGGCGGGGACGTCGGTGGGGCTGAGCGTTGCGGTCATCATTCCTTTTTCTCCGTGCCCACCGGGCGCGGCGTCACAGGACAGCGCTGCCGCGGACGCGGGCGACGAGGTCAGACAGGGTGGTGGCTTCGGCGAGGGCCCGGGTCATCCCTTGCTCGGCGGTCACGAGCCGACGGCACTCGGCGACCACGTCGGCCGCCTCGGCCAGGGGGACCACGCACACGCCGTTGCCGTCGGCGACGACCAGGTCGCCGGGGTGGACGCGCGCGCCGGCCAGGTTGACCGGCCCGTTGAGTTCTGCAGTCGCCCACCGGAAGCGGCCGGCCATCGGGGACGTGCCCCGTGCCCAGACCGGGATCGGCCGGCTGCGCAGCGCCTCGACGTCGCGCACGGCGGCGTCGACGAGAATGCCACCGACACCCGCGACCTCGGCGAAGCCCAGGGATATGTCGCCCAGGACCGCCGCGTCCACCTGCCCGGCTGCGCTGATGACGGCGACGTCGCCGGGGCCGGCGAGCGCGTACAGGTCACGGTCGCCGGCGAGCGCGGGGCTGCCCAACCGGCGGTGGGTGGCCGGTACGCCGCCGTACGGCTCGTACCGCAGGGTCACTGCCTGGCCGCACACCCGCTGGTCGGCCGCGATCGGAGGGAGGTGCGCGCCGGGGACGACCGACCCGACGCCCAGGGCGTCGAGCGCGTCGGCGACGAGGCAAGCCACGTCCGTCTGCTCGCGCAGGAAGGTCAGATCGGCCGTCTCCAGCCGGGGGAAGTCCACCTGCGTGATCAGGCTCTCGGGCACTCCGCCGAAGAGCCGGGGCCGGAGTTCCTCCAGCCCCGGCACGGCCGGCTCACCCACGAGTGGTCTGGGGGAGGGCAGGACGACGGCGGGCCTCGTAAGCGTCGATCGCGTCGAGGTGATGCTCGGTGACAGCGATGTCGTCGAGACCGTTGAGCAGCCGGTAGCGGGTGTCTTCGTCGATCTCGAAGGGCACCGAAATCCCCGGCGCTGTGACGCGGCGCTCGACGAGGTCGACGGTGACGAGCGTGCTCGGGTCCTCCTCGGCCATGGTCCACAGCTGCTCGATCACCTCCTGGTCGAGCACGACCGGGATCAGCCCCCGCTTGGGCGCGTTGCCGCGGAAGATGTCACCGAAGCGGGGCGACAGCACGGCCTTGAAGCCGTAGTCCTGCAGCGCCCAGACGGCGTACTCCCGGGACGAGCCGGTGGCGAAGTCCGCGCCGGCTACCAGGACGTCGGCGCCCTGGTAGACCGGCAGGTTCAGCACGAAGTCCGGTTCCTGGTCGCGCCAGTTGCCGAACAGCGCCTTGGCGTACCCGGTGCGCGACGTGGCGTTCCGCCCGAAGCGGCCGGGGAAGATCTGGTCGGTGTCGACGTCGGAGCGGCGCAGCGGGACCATGCGGCCGGTGTGGACGGTGAAGGCATCCATGGCTCAGTTCTCCAGATCGGCGGGGCTGGCCAGGCGACCGGCGACGGCGCTGGCCGCGGCAACCTCGGGCGAGACGACGTGCGTGCGGGCACCAGGCCCCTGGCGGCCCTCGAAGTTGCGGTTGTTGGTTGACGCCGAGCGCTGGCCCGGCTGCAGCATGTCCTCGTTGAGGGCGCAGCACATCGAGCAGCCGGTTCCCGGCTGCAGCGTGACGCCGGCCTCGTTGAAGACCTCCTCGAGCCCCTCGTCCACGGCCTGCGCGCGGACCGTTGCGGAGCCGGCGACGAGCAGCACGTTGACGCTGTCGGCGACCTTGCGGCCGCGGAGGACCCCGGCAGCCGCACGCAGGTCCTCGATCCGGCCGTTGGTGCACGATCCGATGAAGACGGCGTCGATGGGGATGTCGCGCATGGCGGTACCGGGCGTGAGGTCCATGTACTCCAGTGCGCGCGCGGCGGCCCGGCGGCTCTTGTCGTCGGAGAAGTCGTCCACGGACGGAACCCGCTCGCTGAGCGGGACGCTCTGGGCGGGATTGACCCCCCACGTGACGAACGGGGTGAGCGCGGAGCCGTCGATCACCACGCTCTCGTCGAAGACGGCGTCCGGGTCGGAGCGCAGCTCACGCCAGCGCGCGAGCTCGGCGTCCCACTGCTCGCCCTGGGGCGCGTGGGGACGCCCCTTCAGGTAGGCGAACGTGGTCTCGTCGGGGGCGACCAGGCCGGCCCGGGAGCCGGCCTCGACCGCCATGTTGCACACGGTCATCCGGCCCTCCATCGACATGTCCTCGATGACCTGGCCGCGGAACTCCATGACGTGGCCGACGCCACCCCCCGTGCCGATCTTGTTGATCAGCGCCAGGACGACGTCCTTCGGGGTCACCCCGGGCGCGAGCTCTCCGGTGATGGTGACGCTCATGTTCTTCATCGGGTGCATGCCCAGCGTCTGCGTGGCCAGCACGTGCTCCACCTGGCTGGTCCCGATACCGAACGCCAGCGTGCCGAAGGCGCCGTGGGTGGTGGTGTGGGAGTCGCAGCAGACGATGGTCATGCCGGGCTGGACCAGGCCGAGCTCGGGACCGATCACGTGGACGATGCCCTGCCGGGAGTGGCCCAGCGGGTACATCGGGATGCCGAACTCCTGGCAGTTGGCGCGCATGACCTCCATCTGGCGGCGGAGGTGCAGCTCGTTGAGCGGAACCCGTGCGACCGAGGTCGGCGTCGCGTGGTCCTCCGTCCCCAGCGTGAGGTCGGGCCGTCGGACCCGGCGACCGGACTCGCGCAGGCCTTCGAAGGCCGGCGGGGTGTTGACCTCGTGCAGCAGGTGCAGATCGATGTAGATCAGGTCCGGTTCACCCTCGGCGCGGCGGACCACGTGGTCGTTCCAGATCTTGTCGGCGAGCGTCAGAGCCATGAGAATCCTCTGGAGTGCGGGGCGGCGACTGCCAATATGTGGGAAGTGTTTCCCAATTGCCGGGAACACCGTAAGCCTTCGTCGACGTGACGCACAAGACACTTCTGAACTTTTCGGGCTCGAGCGCCTATGGGCCGGAGTGCCTCCGCCTGCCCTGGGGCACGGCTCAGGGCAGTTGTCCTCTGCACGTTCGGGCCGCCTGGGGGCCTGGCGCACGTCAAGGCGCTCCGACGTTCGCGTCGGGTCCGCGACAGCACCCCCGCCTGAAACATTGATTTCAGTCACACCCTTGTGGAGGGGTGTCCGCGGCCACTATGGTCCCGGTCACATCCCATATTCTGGCGGGCCGCTCCCAAATATTGGGAAACCTACAGACGTGACTCCAGGGGTTCGCAGTGAGCGATCCCGAGCGTCGGCCCCATCCTCGAGGAGGACCTGTCTTGGTTTACCTGATCTCGATCGCGGCGCTGGTGGCGGTTTTCGCCATCGCGACCGTGCGGCCCATCAACATGGGCATCCTCGCGTTCCTCGCGGCATTCGGCGTCGGGGGCCTGGTGTCGGGCCTCTCGATGGAGGAGATCCAGGACTCCTTCCCCGGCGACTTCTTCTTCGTGGCGTTCGGCATCACGCTGCTCTTCGGCCTGGCCCGGGCCAACGGCTCCCTCGACGTGATCATGCAGAAGTGCCTGAAGCTCGTCCGGGGCAAGCGCTGGGCGATCGTCTGGATGATGTTCCTGCTCGCGGCCGCCCTCATGGCGCTCGGCTCGGTCCTGGCCGTGGCGATGCTCGCTCCCATCGCCATGCCCATCGCGAAGCGGTACAACATCAACCCGCTGCTGATGGGGATGATGCTCAGCCACGGCATGCTGGGGACGGCCTTCTCGCCGATCACCGTCTACTCCGTGGGCATCCAGGAGTTGCTCGACGAGCAGAACATCTCCGTCTCGCCGGTGGCCCTCTTCTTCGTGCCCTTCCTGCTCAACGTGCTCCTTGCTGCGATCGCCTTCACGTTCCTCGGCGGCCGCGACCTGTTCCGCGAGCACACCGTCGTCGACGATGACCTGGAGCTCGCGGCCGTCGGTGCCGGCGGCATCACCAGGCCGTCTCCGGGCGACGCCGGCGCCGGCGGCGGATCTGCCGTTGGGCGCCACGGCATCGCCGAGAAGGCCGGCCGCCCGCGCGGCACCGGCCCCGCGTCGGTGACGCCGGACCAGACGCACATCGAGCAGCACACGGTGGTGACCTACGAGCACTGGATCACCTTCGGCGCGATCGCCGTGCTGCTCGTGGCCGCTCTGTTCGGCATCGAGGTCGGCGTCGCCGCCACCTGCATCGGTGCCATCCTGCTGCTCGCGTTCCCGCGCCACGTCGAGGCCACGATGAGGGCCGTCTCCTGGCAGGCCGTGCTCCTCGTCTGCGGTGTCGTCACCTACATGAGCGTCCTCAGCGCCAACGGCACCATCGACTGGCTCGGCGAGAAGGTGACCGAGCTGCCCTGGCCGGTGCTCACGGCTCTGGTGCTGTTCATCATCGTCGGCATGATCTCCGCCGTCGGATCGTCGTTCGGCATCATCCTGATCGCCCTGCCGCTGGCGCTGCCGTTGCTCGAGGCCGGCCACTTCTCGGTCGCGGCCTTCATCATCGGCCTGGCCTTCAGTGCCACCGTCGTCGACGTCAGCCCCTTCTCCACCAACGGCGTCATCGTGCTGGCCTCTGCCCAGGTGGAGGACAGGCAGCGGTTCCAGAAGCAGATGCTGACGTACTGCGGCTACATCGTCGTGGTCGGCCCGCTGCTCGCCTGGCTCCTGCTGGTCGTTCCGAGCAGTTTCTGATCAGCACGCCCGTCGAACACGGACCCCGGTCGCGCGTCGCCCCTGGCGGCGCGCGACCGGGGTCCCTCGTTCCGGTGCACGTGCTTTCCCGTTGCAGGACGGTGGATAGGTTCGTGCCATGACCTCAATGCACACGACCGGCGTCGGGGTGCTCGACAAGAGTATGGCGATCGTCGACCTGTGCGAACGGCAGCCGGCCTCGGCCAGCGACATCGCACGTGAGCTGGACCTGACCGTGTCGACGGCGCACCGCCTCGCCGCGGCCCTCACGGCCCACGGCTTGCTGCAGCGCGACGCCACGGGCCTCTACCGCCTCGGCCGCCGGTTCCTCACCTCGCGGGTCGCCGAGATCGCTCACCCGGTCCTCGAGCGGCTCACGCACGACACCGGGGAGAGCGCCCAGCTGTGGGTGCTGCGCGGCGAGGACCGCCTGTGCCTCGCGAGCGTCATCACCGACACCGAATTGCGCGTCGTGATGGACGTCGGGGTCCGGCTGCCGCTCGCTGACGGTGGATCGGCGTCGCTGGCCCTGCAGGGCGACGTGGGGCCAGAGGGATGGGCCGAGACCCATTCGACCCGGACGCCGGGGCTGGGATCGGTCAGCGCTCCCGTCATCCTGCACGGGGAGCCGGTCGCGGCGGTGAGTGTCATCGCGCCGCTGCTCCGCATGACGAAGTCGCCAGGAGAGACCTTCGGCAAGGAGGTCCTCGCCGCGGCGGCTGACATCGTGCACCGTCTCGAGGAGTGATGGGACCCAGCGGGAACCGTCGGTCTCCGTCGCGCTGCCAACCGCACGAGCCCCGGGTGCAGAGGGCGCGGAGGCTGTGTTCCTGGACGATGACCGGACCGAGGCCCGCCACGACATCGAGGTGCGCACGAAGACGGGCGAACGCCGGCCCGGGCCCGGCAGCCGCAGGCATTCCTGGGCCGACCCGGCTGCACGAGCTGATCGCCGGGCACCTGAGCGATGAGGATGTCGATCCTGAGAGCGGGTTCGCCGCGCACAGCGCGGCGGTCGGCACAGGACCCACCGTGGCACCGCTCGCATCGGTGCTGCGCGCCCCGGCGCTGCGGTAGACGCCGGAGATCGAGGCGGCCTACGTGGTCATCGTGGCCGGAGCCGTGCGCGCCTGATCTTCGAGCTCACCACCCCGGTCGTCGACCTGCGGGCGGTGGTGGCCGCGCGTTCTGACCCACGCGTCACCCCGCCCGAGCGGCTCGACGCCCCGACATCAGGGGAGGTCCGAGCGGCGCTCAGCCATCGAGCAGCGCAAGGAGGCCGCCACGTGCCCCATGTGCACGTGACGGCCTCCTGCCGCGCTGGAGTGGTTCGCCGGGCGTGACGTGCCGGCAGGCCGCCTCAGCCGTAGAAGCGGAACACTGGCTCGGCGATGCAGACCGGCTTGTCGCTGCCTTCGCGCTCGATGACCGCTGTGGCGGTGATCTGGAGGCCGCCGGCGACCTCCTCGACGTCCTTCAACGTGGCGGTCAGCCGGAGCTTGGAGCCGACCGGGACCGGGGCGGGGAAGCGGACCTTGTTCAGGCCGTAGTTCACGGCCATGGTCACGTCGGTGACGACCAGGACCTGCGACCACATCGGGATGAGGAGGGAGAGGGTCAGGTAGCCGTGCCCGATCGGTCCGCCGAAGGGGCTCTCCCGGTTGGCCCGGTCGACGTCCACGTGGATCCACTGGTGGTCGCCGGTGGAGTCGGCGAAGAGGTTGACCCGCTCCTGGGTCACCTCGACCCAGTCGCTGGTGCCGAGCTCGCTGCCCTTGAGGCCGGGGAGCTCGGCCAGGGTTGTGCTGGTGGTGCTCATGAACTGTCTCCTTCGTCAGGGGGTGGAGCCGTCAGCGCAGACCGAGCGCCGTGATGGCGTTGTCCTTCATGATCAGCGGCTTGACCTCGTCGCGGATGTCGAGGGCCTCGAAGTCCTTGATCCACCGTTCGGGGCGCAGCAGCGGGTAGTCCGAGCCGAACAGCACCTTGGTCTTGAGCAGTGTGTTGGCGGCCCGCACGAGCTGGGGTGGGAAGTACTTGGGGGACCAGCCGGACAGGTCGATGTAGACGTTGGCCTTGTGCTGGGCCACGGCGATCGCCGAGTCCTGCCAGGGCACCGACGGGTGCGCCATGATGATCGTCAGGCCCGGGAAGTCGGCGGCGATGTCGTCGAGCAGCATCGGGTCGGAGTAGCGCAGCTTGATGCCGCGCCCGCCGGGCAGGCCGGACCCGATGCCGGTCTGGCCGGTGTGGAACAGCGCCGGCACGCCGAGGGCCTCGAGTTCGGCGTAGAGCGGGTAGTGCTGGCGGTCGTTGGGCAGGAAGTTCTGGTAGCTGGGGTGGAACTTGAAGCCTCGGACGCCGTGGTCGGTGACCAGCCTGCGGGCGGCGCGGATGCCGGCGAGGCCGCGTGCGGGGTCGATGGAGCCGAACGGGATGAGCACGTCGGGGTGCTCGGCGGCGGCCTCGGCGATCTCCTCGTTGGAGAGCGTCATCTGGCCGGTGGCGGCTTCGGCGTCGACGGTGAAGATGACCGCCGCCATCTTCTTCTGGCGGTAGTCCGCAGCGATGTCGTGCACGGTGGGGTCGTAGGGGTCGCCCTTGAAGTACTTGGCCGCCGCGGCGTTGAGCTCGTCGTCCAGGGCCAGGTGGCCGTGCAGGTCGGCGTGCACGTGGACGTGCACGTCGATCGCCACCAGCGCGTCGAGGTCCAGGCCGGTGCTGTGCGGGGCGGTCACTTCGGGGGCTCCGGGAACTCCTGGCCGACCTTCTGCTGCGAGCCCGCGAACTTCTCGGGCCAGACCCCGGCGACGGCGTCGGACGACCAGCCGGTACCGTCGGCGAACTCGACGACGACCTCGCTCGGGTGCGACCAGAGCGCGAGGCGGTCGCCGCCGATGCCGATGGCCTGGCCGGTGATTCCGGCCGCGGCGTCGGAGGCCAGGAAGGCGACGAGCCCGGCGGCGTCCTGCGGGCTGCCGAAGCCGAGCTGCTGGCGGGCGAAGGGCGGCATCGGCTCCCCGGCCTTCAGCGCGTCGACGTAGGGCTTGAGGAAGGGGACCGTCTCGGTCATCGCGGTGGCCGCGACCGGGACGATCGCGTTGACGGTGATCTCCGCGCGGGCCAGTTCCATCGCCCAGGTGCGGACCATGCCGACGATGCCGGCCTTGGCGGCGGCGTAGTTGGTCTGGCCGAAGTTGCCGACCTGACCGGTGGGGGAGCCCACACAGATGATCCGGCCGCCGTCGCCCTGCTCGCGCATGCGGATCGCCGCGGCGCGGGTGCAGGTGAAGGTCCCCCGCAGGTGCGTGGTGATCACGGCGTCGAACTGCTCGTCGGTCATCTTCCACAGCGTCGTGTCGCGCAGGATGCCCGCGTTGTTGACCAGGACGTCGAGCCGGCCGAACTCGTTCACGGCGCGGTCGACCAGCGCCTGCGCGGCCTCGCTGGTGCCGACGGGCACCACCTCGGCGACGGCTGTGCCGCCGGCGTCGGTGATCGACGCCACCGCAGTCTCGGCCACCTCCGCGTCGACGTCGTTGACGACGACGGCCGCTCCAGCTCGGGCCAGCTCGGCGGCATAGGCCAGCCCGAGCCCCCGCCCGCTACCGGTGACGATCGCTACCTTGCCGGACAGATCCACGGGACCTCCTGGGTTTCGAGCGGCGGAGAGGCGCGGACAGCGCCGTCGACTCCGACGTGGGGATGAATGGTGGGAATGATGATGGAGAAGCTCAGCGCATGCCGCCCGGGTGGGCGTGCCGCGGGGCGAGGCCTGGGGCCTCGGCCAGCCCCACGGCCGTCATTCCGGCGAGAAGACCAGGGACTCCAGGTCGCCGACCGGTTCGTCGAGCAGCCCGTACTCCAGCATGAGGTCCTGGGTGTACTCCGCCCGCTCCAGCGACGGGGCACGGTCCTCGAGCCAGCCTGGCTGGGTCATGCGGGTGGCCAGTTCAGGGCTCAGCGCGGTGAAGGTCTGCACGATCTCGGAGACCGTCTCGGGATCGCTCTCGGCCAGTTCCATGCCGCGCTCCACAGCTCGCTGGAACGCGGCGGTCACCTGCGGGTTCTCGTCGGCGTACTCGGCAGTGGTGGCCCAGCCCAGCACCGGGAAGGTCTTCATCCCCTCGTTGCACACCGGTGTGTCGATGATGACCCGCGCTCCCTGGTCCTTGCTGATGGTCACGAAGGGTTCAGCCACGAGGCCGGCCTGGATCTGACCGCTCTCGATCGCTGCGACCTGGTCGGGGAACGGGATCTCGGCCAGTGAGTACTCGCCCGGTTCCAGGCCGGCGGACTTGAGGCAGTCCCGTACCTGGATCTCGGTGACTCCACCGAGGAGGTTCACCGCGATCGTCTGGCCCTCGAGATCCGCACCGTCCTGGTAGGGCGCTCCCGCGGCGGTCAGGATCGCGTTGACCCCGGGGGCGTTGCCGGAGTTCTCCTGCACCATCATCAGGTCCAGGCCTTCCGACTTGGCCAGGATCAACGACGGCCAGGTCGTGGTGCTGAACTGCAGGTCGCCGGCCACCATCGCGGGAACTCCCGCGGCCCCGCCAGGGACGGTCTGGATCGTGACTTCCAGTCCCTCCTCGGCGAAGTAGCCCTCCTGGTCCGCCAGGTAGAGGCCGGCCATGTCGGCGACGGGCAGGGCGCCGACGGTGATGGGCACCGGGTTGTCCGAACTCAGTGCTTGATCGGCGGAGGTTTCATCGTCGCCTCCGCCGCAGGCGGCGAGGAGGCCTGCCGCCAACACAGGGGCTGTGATGCGACCGAGTGTCCGGTGCAGTGTCATGTGCGTCCTCCCGAGGGTGATCTCAGCGTGGAGTCCTGTGGTGGGAAGCCGATCCCGCCATCCGCGCAGCGAGTTGGGCATCGAGCAGCGGTGCAGTGCGGCCGCGGAGGAGTCCCCACGTAGCGGTGCCGTCCCCTCGGAACAGTGAGCTCCAGCCGCGGGGCGGCAGTTCTCTGCCGAGGGCGGGGGCGTCCGGCAGTCCAGGACCGGCGGAACCGCCCCGCCGAGGGTGTGACGTGTATCGCACCGACATTAGACAGGGGAGCTACGTTCGTCAATAGTGTGTCTAACGTCGTGGTCTACGGTCAGGTGTGAGCGGATCCGGCGGTGACTGACTCACACCGACCAGCGGGGAGCATCTGTCGTGAGCGCTGAGGCCCTGGATGGCTTGGTGGCGGCCGATGAGCTCGACACCGCAGGGGCGGGGGTACCGCTGGGCCGCACGGCGGCTGCCCACCGGCCCCAGGCCCTGGTGTTCAGCTTCTTCGGCGGCGTCGTCCGAGGCCGCGCGTTGCCGCCGATCCCCACGGCTGTCTTCCTGCGACTGCTCGGCGGGCTCGGGGTGGCGGAGGCCGCGGCACGGGCAACCCTCGCCCGCATGGTCAGCAAGGGCCTGCTCGAGCGCGTGCAGGAGGGCCGGACGGCCCTCTACGGGCTCACGCCGACGGCGGACGAGGTCCTGGGCAAGGCTGCCGAACGAGTCCTGGCCGACGCCCCGTTCGACCACCCGGACGGGGAGTGGACCTTGCTCAGCTATTCGATGCCGGAAAGCCGCCGCGACCTCCGCCAGCGCCTGCGGGCGGCGCTCACCTGGGCCGGGTTCGGTGGCCTGAGGGACGGAGTCTGGATCGCGCCCGGCCTCGTCGACGCGGGTGCCGTCCTCGCCGACTCGGGCTTGGCCGAGGTCGTCGACCACGTCGACTGGTTCGCCGCGTCGCCGATGCCGGGGGTCAGGGTGGAGGACATGATCCGCCGGGCCTGGTCGCTCGACCGGATCCGGCAGCACCACGACGCCTTCATCGAGGCGTGGTCGTCCGGCCCGGACGGGGGGGACCCGCTCGGTCAGGTCACCCTCCTGGGCGCGGACTGGTTGCGGATCCTCCGGGCCGATCCCGGCCTGCCTGCACGTCACCTCTCCGCCGACTGGCCGGCCGCCCAGAGCGTTGCTGTCTACCGCCGGTGTTACGACGCCCTCCTGCCGGCCGCTCAGCGCTCGCTGGACCTGGAGATGGGAAGGGCCGTGCCCGGCTGAGCCCTGCGCTCGCCGGGATCCTGCGCCCGGCGGCCACACGTCGCCTGGGGCAGCGGCCGAGCGGGCCCGTCGTCGCCGATGGCGCGCCGGAAACGCTGGCTCAGGAGACGTTCGGCACCTCCTGTTCGATGGTGGTGTCGTCGCCGTGGCCGGTTTTGACGATGGTGTCGCCGTGCAGGGTGAGCAGGTGGGTTCGGATGGAGTCCAGGATGGTGGGGTGGTCGCTGTAGGAGCGGCCGGTGGCGCCGGGGCCGCCGCGGAACAGGGTGTCGCCGGTGAAGACGGTGCCCAGGTCGGGGGCGTGCAGGCAGGTGCTGCCCGGTGAGTGGCCCGGGGTGTGCAGCGCGGTCAGGGTGGTGCCGGCGACGGTGAACCGGGTGCCTGGCCGCAGGTCCTCGTCGGGGATGGTGTCGGGATGGGTCATGTCCCACAGCATCCGGTCGGCGGCGGGAAACCAGAGGGGGGCGCCGGTGGCCTCGCGCAGCGCGGGGGCGGCGGTGATGTGGTCGTTGTGCCCGTGGGTGAGCACGATCGCGGTCACCGTGCGGCCGGCGATCGCCTCGACGATCGGGCCGGGGTCGTGCGGGGCGTCGATGACCAGCACCTGGCTGTCGTCCCCGACCAGCCACACGTTGTTGTCCACGTCGAAGTCCTGGCCGTCCAGGGAGAACACCCCGGGGATGACGACCTTGTCGATGCCGACGGTCATCAGAACACCACGACTGAGCGCAGCACGTCCCCGGAGTGCATCTTGTCGAACGCCTGCTCCACCTCATCCAGGCCGATGGTCTCGGAGACGAAGGCGTCGAGGTCGAAACGACCCTGCAGGTACAGGTCGACCAGCATGGGGAAGTCGCGGCTGGGCAGGCAGTCGCCGTACCAGGAGGACTTGATCGCGCCGCCGCGGCCGAAGACCTCGGTCG
>Ga0196960_10000474_pt1 | contig 13912 bp, 24 predicted proteins | sample S3v_5metaG_FD_183187 | JGI IMG/M metagenome (GOLD analysis project Ga0196960, IMG submission 183187) | Soil microbial communities from Anza Borrego desert, Southern California, United States - S3+v_5 | ecosystem: Environmental > Terrestrial > Soil > Desert | place: USA: California | collected... | reverse complement strand
TCATTGGATCAGCTCTGCGCCGGAGTCTCCGGCGTCTGCTCACCCTTGGCCTTACGCGGCGCGTACTTGCGCTTTTCCTGGCCCTGGAACGAAACCTTGATCTGCTTCGTGGCACCGGCCTTTTCCAGAGCCTCACCCTTCAGGCTGGTCACGATGCGCACGCCGAGACCGAGATCCGCCGCCGCCGTGCGGATCAGTCGCTCGGTGTCCTTAAGGACGCTCTTCGGCACGGTCACGGCACGGCCGCTCTTCGTGTCGTAAGAGTCCTGAACGAACCGGACAAACGGGTTGTCCTGGATCTTGCGAGTCCGGCCGCCGTCACGCTTCGGGAGTTCGGCGGTCTCGGCGGTCAGTGCGGAGAAATCGAAGTCAGCCATTTTCTGTTCCTTGCCTCGGTGGTGGGTCAGTCGGTCTTGCGCTTGCTGCCTAGGGCAGTCTATCAGTTCCCGGTGTCGTCGTTGCCGAATTCGCGCTTCATTCTTTCGAAGTGCTCGGCAATTTCTTCGTCCGGGGGAAGGGTCGATTCCGTTACGAGTTCATCCAGCAACCGCCCGATTACTCGCGTGTCCTCGACCATTCCCACGATGTCCCCGGACAGCAGCGCGCTTGCTGCCGTGCGGTGCATCTGATGAACCAGGGCGGTGACGATCATGTGTCGGTCGTCGTCGTCCCGGACCGTTATTCGCGGAACCATTCCGTCAGACATTCCCTTTGCCTTTCGCGACGTTGTTTGTGGTCATCCCCGTTACTCCGCCCGTCCGGTACTCCGCTACTCGTGAGAGTGCGTGATTCCCGGATGCCAGGTCCACGGGGAAGGGTGACAGTCTGGCTTTCGCTTCCCAGCGATAGCGGCTCTTCCAACCCTTGTGCTGCTCAGCTAGCGGACTCTCACGCTTACCGCGTGTTCCGGGTGCCTGGCGAGATTCGCGATCTTGACCCGTTGTCCTGTGCTGTTGTGGTTCCCACTGTACATCCCGGAACTAGTCCCTGGATCTCATTCCGGCAACATCGAGGTAACGAGTAGGTCACGGTCCCCGATCACATACGCAAGCTCATGCCCGTTGAAGATTGACACAACGTGACCACCCTTTAGATTCCGGTGCTTTGCTGCTGCAACATCCGCAGCCGAATTCCCGGTTCCAAAGCGTCGGGTGTACTGGCAATCCTGGCACCTTATCCGCCATTCCGGCGGGGCGGATTTCACCTTGACATCTTCCCGACACCGGGGACACCAAAGCCATTCCCCGATACTCGGTGCTGGTTCCTGAAACACTCTCGTGTGATTGCAAGAGAATGTAATCAGGTACGTTATGCGGTCTCCCATTACGAATCCCCTTCCCCGATTCCAGCAATCATGAGAATCGCCGGAATGATTTCCCTTGGAACCTGATCCTTTATCAGGCAGTCACCGCCCTTACCGTGACGACGAATACACCCATCTTTCCGCATGACATATCGTCTGCCACACGTAGGACATGTGCCAGTCTCCGGGCGACGTTCCCCGCCACTCTCGTAACTGATCCGAATCCATGAATTCACTGGGGAATCATGTCCGCTTCTACTAGATCGAGATCCCGCGCCCACTGCATTTCTTCCGGCACGGGAACGTTTTCCCACGGGAGATTATGAGGCGTGCTCAATTCTCCCAGCGACCGAGACTGAATTGCCAATCGGTGCGGAGATTCCCACGCCGACAATCCAGTCTGGCATTCACCGCACACCTTCGTAATGTGTGCACGCTTCCCCTTTCCACCGGGAGCCATTTCCCTAGTCCCAGCTTCCCACCGGCCAAGGTGTTCCTTTACGTGAACTCCCCGACCCTTGACATAGGCTGCATTCAGCCCAACGAACCTTTCCCGCATATTCACGGTGAGTGGTTCGAATTCTCCCGGCTGACAGTTCCGCAAATACTGTTCGACAATTGGTTGAGCAACCGACGCGATATCCAGTCCTCGCGCTTTCGGCGGCATCCAGAGATCGTCAATCCTCCGGTGATACACGCCATTTTGCAGGTACAACATTTCGTCGTACGTGTCGATTCCCCATTGACCCAAACTGTCGCCGGTATCCATATTCAATTTCTCCGGCGGAACTGTCGTATATATTCCGTCAGTCTCAACCGCGACCAACCTATGCATCGGGATTTGAGCCATTATCCGGAATAGCGAGGCTCGGCAATTCGAGGTAATCCAGCCAGCCAGCGGGAGACAATGAGATTTCGGCGGGCGGTTATTCTTTTGATCCCAGCCGACACGCTGAGCCAGTTTCCCATACATGGAATTCGGCCCCAGCTTATACGGCATGGAAACAACGTTCTTCTTTCCCAACCTGATTCGTTCGTGGAACATCTCTTCCAGGAACTCAAACGGACGGGTGTCGTCGTGTCGCCAGACCCACCCTTCGTGAATCTCCACCGATCCGGGATACCGGTTCCCGATAGCCTGCGCACATGCCGCTTCCGGGCTCCAGTACCACCCCTGTACGACTTGCGGGAACGAAATAGATCCCCGTGGGTCTCGGTGGAAGAGAGGCATAGCGGCGAACTCAATAGGCTTCGCACGTCCCTTGTGGTTGTACGAAATCCGGTAGACCCCGAATTCCTCGATCTCAGTTGGGTTGCTGACATAGACCCACTCCCCGTGATCCATTCCCAAACTCGGTGCCTTTGCCAGAGCGGCCGGATATGCAGAGTTGATGTCATATCCGTACACCGGTCCTTGAATTCGACCGACCCGGTACAACTCAAATCGACCGCCAGCGTAAGCAACTTTCGACGCCTCATGCACAGCGCGAATTTCCGGCTCATTCTGAATGTGATTCCGGAGCTTCTTTTTCGTAATCAGATACGTTGCAATTGCGCCGGGACCATACCAGTCTTTCAGCATAATTCCGGCCTTGAACATCACGTCACGGAATCGCTCTGCCATCTGTTGCATGAGTCGGATTTCCGCGCGCCAATAGGTCTGCACATCATCCAAGTCGTCCCAGAGATTATCCTTTCGCGCAGACTTTCCGTGTTCAATTACCGCACGGTCCGACTCGTTCAGGATGTCCGACAGAATCGACTCACAGGCATTTAGGAACGGGCACGCGAAGAAAGACACCATGTCGTCAATCTTGACGCTCACGTATCCGTCTCCGCTTCGCTTCCCCTGGTTCTTTTCGCCGGTACTCCAGCGCTTTGTCACGCGGAAAGTCTTTCCCGGAATCCAATGGATGCGCCACCGGTTCGGCCCCAGCTTGAAATTCGCTTCCCCAGTTTCCTTGATCTGCCGAAGATACTTATCCGGCAAACCCTTGATAATCATGTTCGCGTCGTATCGGAAACCGTATCCGACATGCACCGCGTTCGGGTATCTCTCACCAACCGCGATGATGTATTCCAGAATCTCCATTGTGGAAAGACTCTGCCCGACCAATACCCATTCCGGTTCGACGGAACATCCGAACATGACGTAATGCTGTGGTGCCGAATCTCCAGAGAGTTTCATACCCTCACCGTCCCAAGCGATTATCTGTCGCTTATCCAGTGGAGTATCACGCTGAGCCCTTGTCATCACCTTTGGCATTTCGACAACTTCCACCGAATCATATTCGATGGTGATTCCGCCTTTGTATCCCGGAATCTCAAACTTGGGCATTGTCGTACGCCTCTCTGTACCCTTCCCAGTCAAACACATCGTCGAAATCAATTCCGTAATCTTCCATCATGCGATCACGGAGTGAATTCAAAATCGCCGCCCTGTCGCCAGACGAAACGTCATGGTCAAACAAAGCGGCATCGTAAAGCGTCTGAATCCACTGATCTTCAAACACGTCGGGATTGTGCCCGACCATGTCGTTATACAAATTGAATTCGACATTGGACCAATCATTCAATCCGGCCATTCGGATTGCCCCTCCCGGTACGGAAGCGGCCCCGTATCCGCCGATGGGATACGGGGCCGCTTTCAGCGAACGTGCGCGGAACTCAGTAGGTGAGAGTTCCGTCCGTGAGACCCTGCGTCAGTTCGGCCTTGTCCTTTTCGGAAAGCGGAACCCACTCCGCCTTCATTTCCTGCATCGACATTCCGAAGAACTCGCGCACGGTCTTGAGTATCGAGCCGGTCATTTCGCGACCTACTTTCGTTGTTGGTTTCGGGGAACTCAGGCGGACGTGTCGAGGTAGTACGTCGTCGCGGGCTTTTCCTTGCCGTCCTCATCGGTGTACTTGTAGTCACTCCGGCGCAGACCCTTCGCGCAGAGCAGTCCGCCACGCTGGTTCTTCTTGGCCGTGAATCCCATGAGCTGATCCCGGAGACCGCTGGAGCCGTCATTCACGATGAACTTTCGGCCGTCCTTCGCGACAACCTTTGCCGCGACGAATTCGCCGTGGTCGCCCATGTGGAAGTCCCACGACACGATGATGAACGGGACACCAATCAGCGTGTCCTTGTTCTCCAGCAGCTTGAAACCGTCGCCGATTTCGGCGTCGGCGCGAACGACATTCTCTTCACCGATCTTTTCGGTAACGAGCGCCAATGCCGCTTCGAACGAGTCGATTCCGGCCAGTTCCTCAGTCGAGAAACCCGCGCCGATTACATCGACCTCGGTAGATGCGGCAGTCTTCTTGGCAGCAGTCGCCATTTCAATTCCCTTTCCCCAGACGCGAATTCAATTCGCGCCGCCTCGGTCGCGCGCCTGTACGATGGTCGAACAAGCGTCGCAGTCACTGACAGTGGGTCAGAACCGAACACATGAGCCGAAGTTCACCCCTCCGGGCTCTTACCCGTCGTCAGGTCTCAATGATATCGGCGCAGGTCACCGGGGTACAGCGAAAGGGGCATGATCAATTATGCCGGGAGCGAACAACACAGAGAGTGACAACGGGTCCGCTGGCGAGCCCCAGCAGCAGGGCAGCGGGAATGTAAATGCGAATGAGAACCAGAATTCCAATGAGAATTCGAACGGGGCAACGGGCCAGCGGGACGATTCCGCATCGGGCCAGCGGGCAGTTCCCGCAGCGTCGGCGCAGGTCAGCGCCGGTACCCCGAACTTCGGGGAAGTTCTCACAGCAGTTCAGGCAATGCCCGAACAAATCGTACGCGCACTGAAAGAGGCTACACAGCCCGCACAGCAGCCGCGAAATGCTCAGGGGTCCACGGATACCGGGAACCAGGGGAACGGCGCTCAGACGGCCGCGCAGACAGGTTCTCAGGGCTCCAGCGCGAATGGCAACCGTGAGCCTGGACGGAAGACGTTCACTGAGTGGTGGTTCGGCCGATGAGCGACGGCGAATTCATACCCGATCCGGGTAATGAAAGCAATGATGAAAACGGCTTTGATTTCAGCAAGTTGAACGCTGAAACCGTTGAGCCGTTGTCTCCGCATGTCGCACCGGATGTGAAAGCGACTAAGCGTCGGTGGTGGGAATCGCGACCCAAGGGTGACAAGAAGAATCGCGAAAAGGCTGTGAAGCCTGTTCCCGCAATGCCGCGTGGTGGGCTTCGCGTATCTCTGGAGAATTTCTATACGGGGATTGGCATTGCGGTAATGCCGTTCGATCCTCATTGCGCAAACGTCATCATTGAAAACGCGCCGCAATGCGCGAAGACAATGGATGAACTGGCCAAGACGAATCCGGCTGTTCGTCGCGTACTGCTAAAGCTGATTGCCACATCAGCACTCGGTGCCGTAATGACAGCTCACGCTCCAATCGTGATGGCAATCATGATGCATCACGTTCCGGCACTCCGTGAGCGTCAGGAAAAGATGGCAGCAGACATGGCGGAAATGTTCGCGCGTATGGCTGCCAATCCGGCTCCGGAGGATGACAGCGAATGAGCTTCCCGGTTTATCCCATGATGCCCGGTCCGCAAAGTGCGGGTCGGAATCCTCGTATGGGAGAAACCATCCGGTTCGCCAAACTGTCCACGGAAGCGCCGCGTATTCCTTGGGATGAATTCCTAGGGGATTACTTCCGTTGGGCACAGGGCGAACACCTGGCGATTATCGGTCCGACGGGTCAGGGGAAAACTAATCTCCTGACAAACCTGTTGCCGATTCATCCCTATGTCGTCGTACTGGCCACAAAGCCAAAAGACGAATCTATGCAGAGACTGATTAAGACTGGCTATTACCCGATTAAGGAATGGGTATCGCTAGATCCTAAGAAGTATCCGCGACGGGTTCTCTGGCCGGATGCAACGTCGCTGAGTTCGGTACAACACCAACGCGAAATCATTCACACCGCGCTAGAGAAAATCTATCGTGAGGGCGGTTGGACTGTCGCCGTGGATGAGCTTTGGTATCTGGCTCAGATTCTCCGCCTGGACATGGATGTCAAATTGTATTTGCTCCAGGCCCGTGCGCTGGGAATCTCGCTACTGGTTGCCACTCAGAGACCGGCATGGGTACCGCTGGAAGTTTACGACCAGTCTACGCATTTGTTCTTCATGCGTGACAACGATGAAAACAACCTGAAACGTCTGTCCGGAATTTCATTCCGTTCAGCAGGTCTGATTAAGTCCGTTATTGCGGACCTGGACCAATACCAAGTTCTCTACGTCAACACCCGAACGGGAAAGATGCTGAGAACTAGGCCACCGAAAATAGCGGACTGAAAGGAAGGCAAATCCAGATGGTTACTCCGTCCGCACTAAACGTTCTAGTAGTCGGCGCAATGATGGTGATCTTCACTTTCCTGTGGCGAATGCTAGCAGCGAAGTTGTCCGAAAACGGTTCGCCGATTGGCGACGCAATGGCCGTAGCGCTCTGATAGGGGAATTGAAAATGCCTACTGCTGCAACCACGCAGACCGCCGGGGGAAGTTCCGGCAAGACTTCCGGCAAGAGCGACCGGCAGGTAATGCCTACCGTGCCGTTCATTCGCGCGTCTGCCAAGCACCGTGAGCCTACCGGTATCGACGTTCAGAAGACGCTTACGACTTCTGATCAGGATCTCGGCGTCTTCGACATTCCCGCATACGGTTACGTGCGGTACATCACGATCCTGGTTACCGCTTCCGGCGGTACGGGCGGTTCCCCTGCTGCAACTCTGACGGAAGCTGGAGTTCTCGCGGCAATCAAGAACATCTATCTGACGGAGCCGAACGGCGCTGTAATCGCGCAGTTCGACACTGCATATCAGATGCACCTTGCGAACAAGTGGGGCGGTTTCAATCACGTTGTCGGGGCCGATCCGAAGGCTTCCCCGGTATTCGTGAACGCGACTTCCACGCTTGCCGGATTCTCGTATCTGCTGCGAATTCCGGTTGAGCTGAACCAGCGTGACGGTCTCGGTTCGCTTCCCAACCAGAATGCGGCCGCGACTTTCAAGCTGCGAATGACTCTCGGAAAGGTCGCGGATATCGCTTCCGGGACTCTGCCCACGACTCTTCCCACCGTTCGTGTTCGCGTGGGACTGGAAGCGTGGGATCAGCCGGAGATCAATTCGGCTGGCAGCACGAACCAGGTTACTCCGCCTGCGATGAACACCACGCAGTTTTGGAGTTCGCAGACTTACAACGTGAACCAGGGGAACAACACGATTCGCCTTACGCGAGTCGGTAACTACATCCGGAACCTGATTTTCACGCTGCGTCGTGGCGGTACTTCCCGCACGAATGGTGAGTCGGATTGGCTGGCGGCTGACCCGGTGTATCTGTACCTCGACACCCGCCCGCTTGACATCATCGAGCCGAATAGCTGGCTTGAGACGATGTACAACCGCACCGGATATGACGGAATGGTGTCCAAGGACACTGCGCGCGGAATGGATAACGGCGTTCGCGTCTATGACTTCTGTCACGAGTTTGACGGAACTCTGGGACATGAGAACCGTGATCTCTGGCTTCCGACGCTCGGTTCAACTCGCCTGGAACTCCAGTTCAATGCGGCGAACGCTGGCACCCTGGAAGTTCTCACGAATGACGTTGCCATTGCTGGCAGCGTATTCATCTAAGGGGAATGAGAATGCAGGACAATCCCGAAGCCAAGGTGGGAATGTTTCAGACTCCCACCGCAGCGGCGGCCCTGGTAATTGGGTCTCTGCTTTTCCTCATCCTCGTTCGTCGGGGATTCCGTGGCGTGTCGGTCGGCGGCGTTTCCGTCGGCGTGAGCTGAAAGTAAAGGTGAACTGAAATGCCTTTTGGCCTGGATATCAAGTCCATCATTCTCGGTGCGATTCTCGCGCTGTATGTGTGGCCGATGGTCATGGGAATGATTTCGAACCGTGGTTCCGCGAAGGCGGCGGCCTGAAATGAACCGGACTGCGATTGCTGGGGCGGTAATGATTACCGCCCTGGCGGTCGCTCTGGTAATCGGATCTCAGATTACGGGACTCGATGAAAGAGCGACCCCGATGGTTACAACCGTTCTCGGTTTCATCGGTCTTGCGGTTTCTCAGATTCTCGGAAATAAGAGCGCTGAGGAAACGAAGCAGACTACCGAGCAACTGAGCGCGGATCTCCATAACGGAACTATGGAGCGACTTGTTCGTGAGGCAATCGTCAAGATTGCTCAGGATGAGACAACCGCTCTGGAAATCAAGAAGAACGATGGGGAAAGGGAAACGCTGTGAACGGTGACAAGGTATTCAACGTTCTCGGCGCGATTGTGACTGTGGCACTCGTGACCACAATTGTTTCGCGTCCGACTTCGGCGCAGGTAATCAAGTCTATGGGTGACGCGTTCTCTGGCTCAATTCGCGCCGCACTCGGAAAGTAGGGCTGATTCATGGCCGGTAAGGCAAAGTCGGGGCCAGGCGCGTACGACTCCCGGAATCCTGAATTCGCGGGGCAGCAGTCGGACACGCCGGAATACGGTATGCCGGACAGCGCTTTTGCCGCGCCGGATATCAACCGAGATTCCCCATACACCGACGCTTTCGGGTGGAGTCCCACCACTCGAATTCAGGTAAACGGCACCCCGGACGCGATGCGGGAAAACCTGTATCCCGTCCGGGATGTTCGCCCAACTCCCAACGAATCGCCGGTCACTTGGTACCGTCCGCTAGATGCGGATGAGGCTAAGAGGCATTCCGTCGAAGATGTGGACGCGAATGGTTGGGAAGAGCAAAAGGCACAGTACCGGGCGGCTCCCGATCCTCGATTGAATCCGCCTGCCGAAACGCGATGGACAGAGCGAATGTCCCCGCGTAGGTATTCCTTTACGCGCCCGTTTGATCAGGGCAGCAAGGGAAATGGCGCACGGTCCCTGACTGGGAATCACTTTTCGATGGCGGACCACCGGCGCGAATACGAAGTCCTGGGAATGCGGCCGTGGTCGCAGCACCGGAATACGTATCGAGTTGACCCCGCCCCTTGGGATGCTGACATGTACGACGTTCCACCGGAATCCACAATCGGCGTTGTAACTCAGGGTCGAGTTCAGGCAGTGGAGATTCCGGAAACTCCCGGCAACCGTTCGTACAGGCTGTGATGTGTCATGGCCGGAATGGATATGGGAAAGCAGATTGGACCACTGCCACTCGGCGCATGGATTGCCGTAGTGGCGGGCGGTCTCGGTATTGCGCTCTGGAGCCGTAATAACGGTACCGCTGAGGAACCGGAAGTCGTGGAAGATACTTCCGGTGATACTGGCGTCGGGGAGGGCGGTAGCGGGCAATGGGTGGATTTGAATCCGCCCGCTACCGGTGGAGATATCGAATACGCCACGAATGAGGCATGGGGCCAGGCTGCAATTAACTGGCTCATTGCTCAGGGATACGGTCCGGGACTCGCGAACAGTGCGATTACAAAGGGTCTCGCCGGTGGTTCCGATATCGAGGGCAACAAAATGAGTATCCAGGAATGGGCACTCTGGAGTTTGGCCCTGGCAAAATTCGGATCTCCACCGCAGCCGGTAAACGTGGCTCCGCCTACATCTACACCGGGACCGGTTACACCGAATCCCGACCCTGTAACTCCCACACCGACTACACCGAAACCGGGTGGGAACAAGATTCCGCCTTACGTATCGGTCAAGGCAAAGTCGGGAGATTCCATATCGAAGATTGCAGCTCGGTACGGAAAGTCATGGCAAACGGTCTGGAATTTCAATCTGAAATACCGGTCCGCCGCAACCGTGGCAATCATGAAAGCGCGTGGCCCGAATCTCATTTTCAGTGGCACGACGATTTGGGTTCCGAAGTAATATCCGAAACGAAACCGAGGCGGTTTTGAAATGTCGAACATGCGTGGCGTAGTTCACACCCTGCATTGCGACTGTGTGAATCCGGCTGATCTCCCGGACATGCGGAACGTGAGCCGTGAGGAATTCGAGGCTCTGGCAAAGCAGGTGGGCGAGATTCACGAATTCATTCAGCTTCTTTCGGGTGCTCTGAATAACCCGATGGTGCGGGCCATGATTCCCGCGAACATGCGCGGACAGCTCGGAGGCTGAAACAATGGCGACTCTGACAGATGCTCAAATTGCCGGTGCGGCGAAAGCGGCTGGATTCACCGGCTCGAATCTCGCTAAGGCTGTGGCAATTGCTCTGGCAGAGTCGAGCGGGAATCCGAATGCGCATAACGCCGTGCCGCCGGACAACTCCTATGGACTCTGGCAAATCAACATGCTGGGGTCCATGGGACCGGCACGGCGAAAGCAATTCGGGTTGAAATCAAACTCGGATCTCTTCAATCCGAATACGAATGCTAAGGCTGCATATGCAATCGCGAGTGGCGGGAAGAACTTCACGCCGTGGTCAACGTACACAAGCGGCGCTTACTTTCGCTATATGTCTCGTGCCAACAAAGCTGCGGGTAATCCTGATTCGGCACCGGGTGGCACGGGCAATGCGGGCGGCGTCCAGCAAGTCGGATTGATTGACGGAATGGATTCAATCTCGGCATTCTTCGATTTCATTTCGGACCCGAATACGTGGTTGCGTCTCGGAATGATTCTCGCGGGTGCTGGTCTGGTTGGATTCGCGCTTTTCCAAATCAGCGGGCAGGGTGCCAAGATAGTTTCGGCGGTGAATACCGCTACCAACGTACTGCCGCAAACACGCGCAATTAAGGGTGCGGCAACTGCTGTAAAGGCGGCAGCGTAATGGATACGACAACTACAACCGTACTTTCCGTCATCATTGTCACGGTAGGACAGTGGGCAAAGAAAGACGGAAAGATTTCCATAAAGCTAGTGGTTGGCATGATGGTACTAACCCTCATGCTTTCCGCTCTGGACTCCGCGAACGAGAAACTGGCAAAGCAATTCGCAGCGCTAATTCTCGTAACGGTTCTCCTCACTTACACAATCCCGATCACTAAGAAGCTGGGGTTCGCGAAGTGAGAGTAACCACGGTCAATGTCGTCATGTTCTCGGTAGGCGCAATCCTGCTGTATTCGGGAATCAAGGCGTACGATCCTCGCGACGTAATCAAATGGGGACTCGGCGGAGCAAAGCCAAAGCCGTTCACCACCAAGGAAGATCCGATGGGAGACAACAAGGACAATCCCGATCCGGGACAGCGATACCCCGGTGACTTGGGATTGCCCGACCCCAGTGAAGAGGATCGGGAGTCCGCGTAATGGCTGACAAAGGACCCTGGCCCGAATTGGTGGAAGCGTGCCTAAAGGGAAGTCGGGACACGTATTCACAGGCTCGGCGCTGGCAGGATGGGTATTCGGATTGTTCATCCTGGATCGGCAAGGGAATGAAACGTCTGGGAAAGAATCCCGGTGGGTCAACCACACTGACGTTTCTTTCGTCGTCCGATTGGGCCACCATTTCACGGGACAAAATCGGCGCTGGAGATATCGCGGTGAATACCGCTCACTGCGTTGTGGTGACAGGGTCGAAAGGCGCTGTAGGACAGCAGAGACCCGGCAGGAATGTGCAGCTTGGAACGATTGACGATCTCATGAGCGGAACGGGAACGTACATATTCCGTCGTTACAAGGGTGGCACTGACGCTAGTTTTGCCGGGTGGAATGGCGACGATATGGGGTCCGGAGTTCAGCAAGCTGGATTTACTGAAATACCGGGTGCGATAGTCGACACCGTGAAATGGCTTGCGGATACGAAGAACTGGTATCGCATCGGAATGGTATTCGCGGGCGTCGCACTCATATGGATGACCATGTTGAGTATGGCGAAATCATCCAAGGCAATTGGCGCTGTTACCGGTGCGGTAACTGGAGCCGTGAAAGCAACTGGAAAGGCGGTGAAGAAAAGTGGCGGCAAAGCCTGAATCAATTGGACCGGCAACGGTTGCGATATCGCAGAGCGTCATAGCGTTTACCGCGTTCCTGCCGAACTTTACTGAGATCGGACGTTCCGATAAGGAACAGATTCAAGGGGAAGTCAGGCTAGGTGAAATCGCAGCTGTTGCCGTTGCCGGTGGAATTGGCGTACTGCTGACATGGCTGACCGGATCGAATGTCCCACTCATCATTTCACTCGCGGTGAGTCTGCTACTCGTCACGATGTATGAAACCGCATTGCGAAAGGAAGTCTAGCCATGGGGAGTTACCGACAGCTTACGGGTATGCAGAAGTCTCCTGACCGCCCTGACAGGGTCGCGCCGCTACCGGAGCACTACGAAGGTACGAACGTGCCTTACAGGGGCACTCAGAACCACGGCGTAGAGATTCCCAAGGATGCGGAGTATGAGACTCGCGAATTCGAATTCAAGCAGGATGAGACAAAGCCTGTATATCTGCCTGATCCTGACAATGACATTGCGGAGCCGATCCCGGTTCGAATCGTCCAGGGTGAAAGCAAGCGTGAGCGGCTGGATTGGCGAGCCGTTCGATTCATAGTCCAGGATGTTCCGCAGCAGATTCTAGGGCGACATGAAAAGCGGCGGAACGTCGTCATTCGTGTTCACGATGTAAAGAGCGATGGGACTACCGAGAATAGCGATCCTATTTACCTCGGTAATGATTCTGGGTTGCGGCCTATGCTGGGTTTCCGTATTCCCGCAGGTGCTCAATTCGATTCGCTCCGTTCTACGGAAGATGTTTGGGCGGTAGCGGAGCCTGGAACTCAGGTGGAAATTTCCATCATCTATGAGTTCGGGGTGGAACTGTGAAATACCCACTCATGGAATATGTGGAAGCTGTCGCGGACGCGAATGGAAGAGCAACGGTAACCACGGGCCCGCAAAAGTTCGGGGATTCCTGGACTGTTAAGTCAATGGCGACGACGACGACTAGCACAAGTGAAAGTCAACTCCGAATATATCGGGGAGTCGAATCGGACTCGGCGCTACTGGCATCGACGTATTCGGGAAACCAGGACACTGCGGGCGGGAACGAAATTCAAATTCCCGGACAAGACAAGTTGGTGTTTGTCTGGACTGGTTGCGATGTTGGTGCGGTGTGTACGTGTCGCATTGAAGGCGACTTGAATTCGGGCAGGAGGTAGGACAATGGAATTCGGTAACCCGATCGTCGGTGCCGAGGATTTGATTAGGTCCGCGATTAAGTCGCCGGATTTCACAACCGACCCTGAATCGGGAAATGTCACCGGGTGGCGAATTGCGCGGGATGGTTCCGCCACGTTCTACAATCTCACCATCGGTTCCGAGAACTTCAACATAGACGAAAGCGGAAACGCTGTATTCCAGAGCGTGAGCGCTGCTGAAATTCTGTTGGACGGCTCGAATCTACAGGAATTGTTGGACGCGCTTCCCCGTGGAATGGTCGCGATCAACTCGCTTTCGAACTCCGGGATTTACAACGGGACGAACGATCTACTGGTCGGACGAATCGTGATCCCGGATTACGATCCGACCCGGTATTACGAAATCGGTTGGATGGGTCGCGTTGATATGGGCGCGAGTGGGACCTATTCGACATACATAGATCACAAGATGTATTACCGATGGGATGCCGTCGCGACTGACGCGCACACGCAATTCACGGATATGCAAGTGATCCGACGCAACCCCAGTAGTGCGGCGGATTCAGGATATGACACCGGTA
>Ga0196960_10000473_pt1 | contig 13926 bp, 9 predicted proteins | sample S3v_5metaG_FD_183187 | JGI IMG/M metagenome (GOLD analysis project Ga0196960, IMG submission 183187) | Soil microbial communities from Anza Borrego desert, Southern California, United States - S3+v_5 | ecosystem: Environmental > Terrestrial > Soil > Desert | place: USA: California | collected... | reverse complement strand
GGTCGCCGGCGGTGTCGACATGACCTTCCGCGAGCCGCTCGGGGTCGTCGGGCTGATCGTCCCCTGGAATTTCCCGCTCGTGATCGCCTCCTGGAAGGTGGCGCCGGCGCTGGCGGCGGGCAACTGCATCGTGCTGAAGCCGGCGGAGCTGACGCCGCTGACCGCGATCGAGCTGGAGAGGATCGCGCTCGAGGCGGGGCTGCCGGAGGGGGTGCTGAACGTGGTCCCCGGGCCGGGGAGCGTCTGCGGGCGGCGGCTGGTCGAGCACCCCGACGTCGCCAAGATCGCCTTCACCGGCTCGACCGAGGTCGGGCGCGGGATCGCCGCCGGGGCAGCGCAGACGATCAAGCGGGTGACGCTGGAGCTCGGTGGCAAGTCGGCCAACGTCGTCTTCGCCGACGCGGACCTCGAGGCCGCCGCCGCGGCCGCGCCGCCGGCGGTGTTCGGCAACGCCGGCCAGGACTGCTGCGCGCGCTCGCGGATCCTCGTCGAGCGCCGCGCCCTCGACGACTTCCTCGCGGCGCTGAAGCCGGCGGTGGAGGGGATCGCGGTCGGCGACCCGCTGGCGGAGACGACGCAGATGGGGCCGCTGATCTCCGCCGGGCAGCGCGAGACCGTCGCCGACTACGTCCCCGAGGACGCGCCGGTGGCGATCCGCGGCAGCGCCCCCGACGGCCCCGGCTACTGGTTCCCGCCGACCGTGCTGGCGCCGGTCTCCAATGAGGACCGCGCCGCCGCCGAGGAGATCTTCGGCCCGGTCGCCTGCGTCATCCCGTTCGAGGACGAGGCCGACGCGGTGCGGCTCGCCAACGACACGATCTACGGGTTGTCGGGCTCGGTCTGGACCGGCGACGGGTCGCGGGCGCTGCGGGTCGCGCGGGCGCTCGAGACCGGGGTGATCTCGATCAACTCCAACACCTCGGTCCGCGTCTCCACCCCCTTCGGCGGCTTCAAGCAGTCGGGCGTCGGGCGGGAGCTGGGGCCGGACGCGCTCGACCACTACACCGACGTGAAGAACGTCTACTACGCGACCGAGGGAGGGTGAGCCGATGGCAGGACGGCTGGAGGACAAGGTCTGCGTCATCACCGGCACCGCGAGCGGGATCGGCGCCGAGTCGGCGCGGCTGTTCGCGGCGGAGGGGGCGAAGGTGGTCGGCATCGACCTCGACGCCGAGCAGGCGGTCGGGGCGCTGACGATCGCCGCCGATGTCTCGAACGAGGAGCAGGTGCGCGCGGCGCTGGCCGAGGCGCGCGAGGCGTTCGGCCGCATCGACGTGCTGATGAACAACGCCGGCATCAACCCGACCGACGACGGCTCGGTCCTCGACACCGACCTGGCGGCCTGGCAGCGGGTCCAGGACGTCAACCTGCGCAGCGTCTTCCTCTGCTGCAAGCACGGCATCCCGCACCTGATCGAGGCCGGCGGCGGCTCGGTGATCAACGTCGCCTCCTTCGTCGCGACGATGGGCGCGGCGGTCTCGCAGATCTCCTACACCGCCTCGAAGGGCGCCGTGCTCTCGCTCTCGCGCGAGCTCGGCGTCGAGTTCGCCGACCGCGGCGTCCGCGTCAACGCCCTCTGCCCGGGCCCCGTCAACACTCCCCTGCTCAAGGAGCTCTTCGCCAAGGACCCCGAGCGCGCCGCCAAGCGCCTCGTCCACATCCCGATGGGCCGCTTCGGCGAGCCCCACGAGATCGCCAAAGCCGCCCTCTTCCTCGCCGGCGACGACTCCAGCTTCGTCACCGCCAGCACCTTCCTCGTCGACGGCGGCCTCTCGGCGGCGTATCTGACGCCGATCCAGGCCGGCTAGCCGACTTGTTGCATAACCCCTGCGATTCCGATACAAGAACCTTCGACTCGTCAAGGGGCTGGGACGGGCAAGGGGAAAGCGAGGGGGATCAGGGGCGATGGTTGCTAGAGGCGGTGTTGCGAGAGACCGGAGGGGACTCCTGGCTGCGCTTGTCGTATTGGTGCTCGTCTCTCTCTGGGTCCTTCCCTCCAGCTCCTTCGCCGAAGCCGTGATCGGCTCGAACGGCTCCGGCGCCGGGCAGCACGCCGGGCCGCGGGGCGTCGCCGTCGACCGCAGCGAAGACCTCCTCTATGTCGCCGACACCGGGAACTACCGGATCGACGTCTTCGACGCCACGAGCGGGGAATTCATCAAGGCCTTCGGGTGGGGGGTCGCCGACGGGACCAGCAACGAACTGCAGGTCTGCACGGACCCCTGCTTCAAAGGCATCCAGGGCAACGGTCCCGGTCAGCTCTCCCAGGTGGTGGGGATAGCGGTCGACAACGACCCGGGCAGCCCCGGTCACCACAGCATCTACGTCTTCGAGAACCGCAACAACGACACGGGCGAAGAAAACCGGCGGGTGCAGAAGTTCACGCCGGCCGGGGAATTCGTCTGGATGGTCGGCGGCGACGTCAACAAGACGACGAGCGCCAACCTCTGCACCGCCGCGTCTGGCGACACCTGCGGCGCCGGGCTGAAAGGCAACGAGGAAGGGCAGTTCAACCCGCCCGGCTCCGGCAACGTGGTCGCCGTGGCCCCGGGGGGAACCGTCGTCGTCGGCGACCAGGTCAAAGTCGGCTTGACCCTGCAGACCCGCCTCCAGCGGTTCGATCCCTCCGGCGCCTACCTGGGCCAGCAGCTGATCCCGGTCAGCGGCGGCGCGGGCGAGACCACCGGGGTCGCGGTCGACTCCGCCGGCAACGTCTACGTCGGCACCAACGACGAAACCGGGGCGGTGCGCAAATACACGCCGAGCGGCACCGAGCTGTTCACGGTCAACCCGTCCTTCAACATCAACGCGATCGCGGTCGACGAGGAAGACCACCTCTTCGTCTCCGACAACACCTCCTCGCCGCTGGACGCGAAAGAACCGACCAGCTCGATCCGCGAGTACTCCCCGTCGGGAACCCAGCTGCGGACCTTCTACGGCTCGCTCGAGGCTCGCGCCGTGGGTCTCGCTCCCTACTCCACCGCCGACGGAGACATCTTCGCGGCCGAAGAGGCGTTGGCCGGCAAAACCGGCAGGGTGCTGCACATCCCGTTCCCACCGCCGGGGCCGATCGTCTACCCCCGTGCCGGGAAAACCTTCGCGACGGCCGTCGGCAGCACCAAAGCGACGGTCAACGCGAAGGTGAACCCCGAGGGAGAGTCGACCACCTACCGCTTCCAGTACATCACCGACGAAGCCTTCCAGGCCGCGGGGGGGACGTTCGGCCCCGGCACCCTGGAAACGGGCGAGCTCGGCCCGATCGGATCGGACTTCGACCTGCACTTCGTCGAGGCGCAGCTGGCCGCCCTCTTCCCGGAAACCCTCTACCACTTCCGGGCGGTGGCGATCAACGCCTCGGCCCCCGCGGGCCGGCCCGGCCCCGCCGCGACCTTCGAAACGAAAGACCCGATCGAAATGGGCCCGGTCTGGTCTGTCGCGGTCGACACCGACTCGGCCGCGCTGCACGCCGAAGCCAACCCCTTCGGAACCGCGGCCACCGCCCGCTTCGAGTACGTCGAGCTGTCTAAGTACGAGCAGTCGGGCTTCGCCGAAGCGACCGAGGCGCCGTCGCCCTCCGAGGCGCCCCTCGACCTGGGCGAAGGCGAAGCGATGAAAGAGGTCTCGACGCAGATCGAGGGCCTCGCGGAGGGGACGAGCTACCGCTACCGGCTCGTCGCCACCAACCGTTGCAAGCCCGCGCCGGCGCCGCTCTGCGAGTTCGTCAGCGAGGAGAGCACCTTCACCACCTTCGTCACGATCGGCCCCGGCGAAGGCTGCCCCAACGACGCCTTCCGCGCCGCCGGCCGAGGGGAATTCCTGCCTGACTGCCGTGCCTACGAGATGGTCTCGCCGGTGGACAAAAACGGCGGCGACATCGAACCGCCCCCCACCCTCTCCAGCTTCCCGGCCGGTCTCGACCAGGCGGCGCTCGACGGGGAGTCGATCACCTACTCCTCCTACAAAGCCTTCGGCGAGGTCGCCTCGGCCCCCTTCACCAACCAGTACCTGACGCGACGGAGCGGGGCGAGCGGCTGGACCACCGAGGCGATCGCGCCCCCGCGCGAAAAGCCGTCGCTGATGACCTACAAAAGCCCTCAGCTCGACCGCCAGTACAAGGCGTTCAGCCCCGACCTCTGCGACGGCTGGCTCGTGCAGGACGCGCGGCCCGTCCTCGCCCCCGGCGGGATCGAGGGGTTCCCGGGCCTCTACCGGCGCGACAACTGCGGCGCCGCCGCCTACGAGACGCTGACGCTGCTCGAACCGCCGGCGACCGCGCCGCCCAACCTGCCCCCGAGCAAGTTCATCCCCGAACTGCAGGGGACCTCCGCCGACGGCACGGTCGCGGTCTTCGCCCTCCACGACAACCTCACCGCCGACGCTCCCGCCCAGCCGACGGCCTGCGTGGAGGAAACCAACCCTTCGGCCGAAGCATGCGATGCGCGCCTCTACGAAGCCAGGGCCGGCGAGGTGAACTTCGTCTGCATCCTCCCGGACGGCACCCCTTACGGCGGGCCCTGCGAGGCCGGCACGCCCCTGGGGGAGACGGGGACCGGCCGCTCCGCCAGCCTCTTCAACGCCGTCTCCGACGACGGCTCGCGGATCTTCTGGAGCGCTTCGGAGGAAGGCCCCGGCAAGCTCTATGTGCGGATCGACGGATCGCAGCCGAGCGCGAAGACGGTCGAGGTCTCCTCCTCCACCGCGGCCCAGTTCTGGGCGGCGGCGGCCGACGGCTCGAAGGCGATCTACTCGGTCGGGGAGCAGCTCTTCGAGTTCGACGTCGACGCGGAAACGTCGACGCTGATCGCCGACGGCCTGGTCGGCGTCGCGGGCGCCGGCGAGGACGCCTCGCGCGTCTACTTCGCCTCGGACGAGGTCTTGAGCGGGGAAGAAGAGAACAGCGCCGGCGACAAAGCCCAGGCGGGCAGGCCGAACCTCTACCTCTACGAAGCGGGGGAGGGTTCCAGGTTCGTCGGGACCCTGGAGGAGTCCGACCTGCAGACGGCGCTGCAGACGTCCTCGCCGCTGGCCAGGTCCCCCGCCGGCCGGCTCTCGCGCGTCAGCTCCGACGGCGAGCAGATCGTCTTCATGTCCTCGGCCCGGCTCACCGGCTACGACAACACCGACGCGGTGACCGGCGAGCCCACGATGGAGGTCTTCCTCTACGACGCCGGCGCCGACGAAGGCGCGGGAAGGGTGCTCTGCCCCTCCTGCAACCCCAGCGGGGCGCGGCCGGAGGGGCGGCAGCTGACCCAGAAACTGCTTCACCTGCGCTGGGCGGCGGCTCGCATCCCCACCTACCAATCGCAGCTCTACGGCGCCCGCGTCCTCTCCGAGGACGGCAACCGCCTCTACTTCAACAGCTTCGAGTCGCTCGTCTCCACCGACGTCAACGAGGCCGAGGACGTCTACCAGTGGGAGGCGCCGGGGACCGGCACCTGCACCGCCGACGACCCCACCTACCACGAGGTCTCGGGCGGTTGCCTCGACCTGATCTCCACCGGCAAGCACCCGTACGGATCGGAACTCACCGACATCTCCGCCGACGGCAACGACGTCTTCTTCAAGACCGGCCAGAGCATCCTCGCCCAGGACCCGGGCAAAATCGACATCTACGACGCCCGCGTCGGCGGCGGCTTCCCGCCGCTGCCGCCGAAGCCGGTGATCTGCGAAGGCGAAGCCTGCCAGAGCCCGCGCCCCACGCCCGAGGCGGTGTCGCCCGGCACCCGGGCACCGGCTCCCCCCGATCCGACCTGGCCGAAGAAGTGCCGCAAAGGCCTCCGCGAAGTGAAGCGCAACGGCAAGATCCACTGCATCAAGCCGAAGCCCTGCCGCAAAGGCACCCACAAGGTCAAGCGCAACGGCAAGGTCCGCTGCGTCAAGAACAGTCGTAACGGCGGCAGGAGGACCGCTCGATGAGGCGCCTGACGCTCGCCCTCGTCCTGACGCTCGCCCTCCTAGGGCTCTTTGCCGCGCCCGCGACGGCCGCCTTCGACCTGCGCGACCTCGACGTGACCTTCGAAGCCGAAGACGGCAGCCCGGAGCTGCGGGCCGGCGCCCACCCGTTCGCGATGTCGACCACGGTCGGCGTCAGCACCGAAGAAACCCCCGAAGGCGCAGTGCCGGAAGGGGAACTCCGCGACCTCGAGATCATGCAGATCCCGGGCCTGATCGGCAGTCAGACCGCCGTTCCCCGCTGCAACGACGCCGAGTTCGCCCAGATCGTCAAAGGCCGCCCCGCCTGCCCGGACGAGACCGCGGTGGGTTACTCCGCCGCCGAAGTGGAATTCAAAGTGATTCCTCCCGACCAGGCGGGCAACTTCTTCCACATGCCCGTCTACAACCTCGATCCGCCTCCGGGTGCCGCCGCCCGACTGGGCCTGATCGTCTTGAACGTGCCGGTGACGATCGACCTCACCCTCAGCCGCTCCCACCCGTACAAGCTCCGCGCCGAGCTCAACGAGATCCCCCAGGCGATCCTGTTCTACCGCTCGAAGGTGACGCTCTGGGGCTACCCCGCCAGCCCCGCCCACGACTCCCTGCGCGGCAACTGCCTCGGCATAGTGAACGAACCCACCCCGGAGCCGGTCTCCCTGGGCGACTGCCCGGTACCTCTCGGCACTCCCGAAGAGGCCTTCCTCACCCTGCCGCGGAGCTGCGGCGAACCGCTGCAGACCCTGTTCTCGGCGACCTCCTGGCTGGGCGAGCTCGCCGTCGGCACCGCCGTCACCCACGACGAATCCGGCCCGGCGGAGATCAAAGACTGCGGGGGCCTGCCCTTCGACGCCGAGGCCGAGGCCCGGCCGACCAGCGCCTCGGCCGCCTCGCCCACCGGCCTCGACTTCGGCATCGAAGTCGAAGACGAAGGGCTGATCGATCCCGACGAGCGCGCCCAGGCCGACGTCAGCCGGGTCGAGGTGTCCCTGCCGGAGGGGATGACGATCAACCCGGCCGCCGCCAACGGGCTCGAGGCCTGCACCCCCGCCCAGTTCAAAGCGGAGGGTCCCGACTGGGAGCCGGACGTCGGCTGCCCGCAGGCCTCGAAGCTGGGGACGGTCGAAGCGCAGAGCCCGCTGTTGGACGAAGCCCTCGCGGGCGAGCTCTACGTCGCCGCCCAGAACGACAACCCCTTCGACTCGCTCTTCGCCCTCTACCTGGTGATCAGGAGCGAGCGCTACGGGATCGTCGTCAAGCAGGCCGGACGGGTCGATCCCGATCCGGCGACCGGGCAGCTGCGCTCCACCTTCGCGGAGCTCCCCCAGCTGCCCTTCTCCGAGCTCCGGGTCCGCTTCCGCGAAGGGCCGCGGGCCCCGCTGACCACGCCGGTCTCCTGCGGAACCCACACCGCCACCACCACCCTCACCCCCTCCTCGGGCGGCGCGGCGATCGTCGACGGCTCCAGCTTCCAGATCACCTCCGGACCCGACGGCGGCTCCTGCCCGACCTCGCCGCTCCCCTTCGCCCCCGGCCTCACCGGCGGTGCCACCGACACCCGGGCGGGCGCCTACTCCCCCTTCTACATGCGCCTGACCCGCTCCGACGCGGAACAGGAGATCACCCGCTTCGAGGCGGTCCTGCCGCCGGGGGTCCTCGGCAAGATCGCCGGCGTCGGCCGCTGCTCGGACGCGCAGATCGCCGCCGCGGACGCCGCCGCCGGCCGTGCCGAGCTCACCGCGCCGAGCTGCCCCGCCTCCTCGCGGATCGGCAGCGTGCAGGCCGGAGCCGGCGTCGGCCCCTTCCCGACCTACGTCGACGGCGCGCTCTACCTCGCCGGCCCCTACGCGGGCGCCCCGCTCTCGGTCGCCGCCGTCGTCCCGGCGGTGACGGGTCCCTTCGACCTCGGCACGGTGGTCGTGCGCGAGGCGCTGCAGCTGAATCCCGACACCGGCCAGGCGGAAGTGAAGGCAGGGGGGTCGATCCCGCGCATCCTCGAGGGCGTGCCGCTGCAGCTGCGCGACCTGCGGATCGCGCTCGACCGACCGGGCTTCACCCTCAACGCCACCAGCTGCGATCCCGAGGAGCTGAAGGCGGACGTCTTCGGCACCTCGAGCCAGGCGTCGGTAGTCGACCGCTACCAGGCGACCGGGTGCAGGGACCTCCGCTTCCGTCCCAAGCTGACGCTGAAGCTCAAGGGCGGCACCAAGCGCGGCCAGTTCCCGGCGGTGCGCTCGGTGCTGAGGCCGCGAGCCGGCGACGCCAATGTGGGCAGGGCGGTCGTCATCCTGCCGCCGTCGCAGCAGATCGAAAACGCCCACATCAACAACCCCTGCACCCGCGTTCAGTTCGCAGCCGAAGCCTGCCCGAAGAAGTCGATCCTCGGCAAGGCGAAAGCCTGGACCCCGCTGCTCGACGAGCCGCTGGAAGGCAAGGTCTACTTCCGAAGCAACGGAGGCGAAAGGGAACTCCCCGACCTGGTCGCCGACCTGCGCGGGCAGTTCCGCATCGTCCTCGTCGGCTTCATCGACACCAGGGGCCGCCGCATCCGCACGACCTTCGCCAACGTCCCCGACGCGCCGGTCTCCAAGTTCGCCTTGAACCTCTTCGGCGGCAAGCGGGGGCTGCTGGTCAACAACCGCGACCTCTGCAAGGGCAAGAAGAAGCTGCGCACGATGCTGCGGCTGACCGGGCAGAACGGCCGTCCCTACGAAGCGAACCCGGTGCTGAAGACCTCCTGCAAGAAGGGCGGCAAGGGCAAAGGTGGGAAGAAGGGGCGCTAGCCCCTCCGGGCCGCACCATCCGCGGCCTCCAGCCAGCGTCGGCAGAGCTCACGGCCGAGCTGGTTGAAGGCGTCGATCTTCTCCTCCGTCTCCGGCCCCAGCACCGCCGGGTCGATGCCGATCCGCACCGCGTCGGGGTCGGCCTCGTAGTCCTCGACCCAGTGCAGGGCGTCGGCGCGGCTCACCTCGGGGTGGAACTGGACGGCCCAGGCGCGCTCGCCTAGGCGGCAGGCCTGCAGGCAGACCTCGCTGAGGGCGAGGGGGACGGCGCCGGGCGGGAGCGGGAACTCGTAGCTGTGCCACTGGAAGGCTTCGAAGGAGGGGGCGAGGGGGCCGAGCAGGGGGTCGTCTTCTCCCTCGGGCGTCACCTCCACCTGGTGCCAGCCGATCTCCGGCCGGGAGGCGCGCCGCGGCTCCGCGCCCGCCGCCGCGGCCACCAGCTGCCCACCGAGGCAGAGCCCCAGCAGCGGCACCTCGCGCTCGAGCAGCTCCCGCAGCAGCGCCTTCTCCTCGCCGATCCACCCGTGCCGCTCCTCTTCATCGACGTTCATCGCCCCGCCGAGGACGAAGACCGCGTCATAGCCCAGGGGATCGGCGGGCGGCTGCGGTCGCTCCGCCAGCGTCCACTCGTCCAGCTCGGCGCCAGCGTCCGCGATCGCCTCGGCGAAGACGCCGGGGCCGGCATCGCGCTGATGGACTATCGCCAGGACCCGCAAGGTGGGAACATCTTTCTCGATGGCGGGGCGGGTGGCAATCGGGTTGACGGCGCTGGCGCTGAGCGTCCTGGTCGCGGCTGCGGCCATGGGCAACGGGAGCCCCACCCACGCAGCCTCCAACCTCCCCCTGTTCTTCGGCTTCGAAGTCAGCCCCTCGAGGCTCTCCCAGACGAAGCCCACCCCCGTGCGGCTCCATATCTCAGGGGGATACCGAACCTATGACGAGGTGCCCGCCCCCGCGATGCGGGAGCTGCAGTTCCAGCTGGACAAGCGCTTCGGCTTCGACGTCAAGGGGATCCCGACCGTGAAAGGGACTCCGGGCTGCATGCCCGGCCGCAGTCCCCGTAGGGCTGTGGGCGCGGTACGCAAAGCCTGCGCGCCGGCGGTCGTCGGCAACGGTCGAATCGGCGTCGAGGTCCGGTTTCCCGACCAACCGCCGGTTCCGGTCGAGTCCGAGGTGGTCATCCTCAACGGCGGCGTCGGCGGCCGCACGACCACGCTCTACGTCTACGCCTTCTTCCCGGCTCCGGTGACCGCGGCGGTGAGCATCCCCGTGAAGGTCAGGAAGGTCGACGAAGAGCGCTTCGGGTGGAAAGCGGTCGCTGCGATCCCGAAGATCGCCGGCGGCAGCGGCTCGATCACCCGCTACTCGTTGCGCCTGCAGCGGCGGGCCGTGGCGGCGATCTGCGATGACGGAAAGCACGAGGCCCGCGCCCTCTCCGCTTTCGCGGACGGCTTTCGCATGTACGAGAGGGCTATCCGCCCCTGCACCGCGAGGTCGTGAGCCCCTTGGCGCGCAGATCTCTCGTCTCGATTCTCCTCCTGGTGGCGGTCGCGACCGTCGCCGCCGGTGCGGGGGCGCACGGGCAGCGCCCGGTTCTCGGCTCCGACGGCAACATGCAGATGACCTTCGGGGCAGACTTCTCGCCCCGCCCGACGAAGGCGAAGCCGGCTCGGATGGCGTTCTGGTTCTCAGCCCGCTTCTTCACGGCCGACGGGAACAGCGTTCCGAATCTCCGGCGGCTGATCGTCGAGAGCGAGGCCTACCTCGACCGTCGCCTTCTGGATGTGCCGAGGTGCGAGCCGCCGGAGCCGTCGGCGACGGAAGCGGACTGGAACCGCTGCAAGAAAGCCATCGTCGGCTCGGGATCCGGCGGCTCGACGCCCCGCTTCCCGGAAGGGAGGCCGATCACCCTCGAGGCGGACATGATCACCGTCTACAACGCCGGCCCCATCGTCGGAGGCTGGAAGCTGTGGCTGCGCTACCAGCAGTCCAATGTGGCGACCGATTCCTCCGCGGTCGGGCAGCTGCGGATCAAGAGGGCGGGTTCCGGCCCCTACCGCCTGCGCTTGGTCCTGACTCTGCCCCGGGCCCTGAAGGAAAGCGCTTATGTGAACTACCTCACCGTCCCTCTGTACGGAGTCTTCGGCGCTAGCTGCCCGGATCGCCGTCTGGCGGTCAGGGCGACCGCGATCTTCGCGGACGGGTCTCGGCCCGCTGCCGAGACGAGGATTCCCTGCAGCCCGAAGCGTCCCCGGCGCTAGCCGCCCCCTCAGCTGGAAGGCGACTCGAAGCCCATCAGGCCGAAGGTGGCGCGGATCTTCGGCTCGCCGTCGCGGCTTTCGCACTCGGCGCCGATCCGCATCAGCTCTTCGAGGCAGGGACGCCGGGGCCGGCGTGCGCTGGTGGACGATCGAGAACTCGCACCGCAGCGAGCCTAGCCTCCGGTTGCCGACTTGATCCGGGATGAGAGAATCGAATGGTTAGTCAAGTTTTCTTGAGTATCAGAGAGAAAGGATCGACCATGGTCAAGCAATTCCGTCGTCTGGCCATTACGGCACTCTCGGTGCTTGCCGCGGCCGCGCTCGCGGCTCCGGCGGCTCAGGCGGCCAACTTCACAACCAGCAGCTTCCCAGCCACCCTCACAGCGGAAAGCTCGACAGGCGGCATCAGGTGGAAAACCGAAGCCGGGACGTTCGAATGCAAGACACACATGAAAGCGACGCTGTCTTCATCTTCGACAATCCTGACCGTCAATGCGACGTACACCGAGTGCGGCGCCTTCGGACTGCCCGGCAGCGCGACGGTGCAGACGAACGGTTGCGAATACGTCTGGCACGCGAACGCGGGCTCGGGCGACTCGTATACCGGCAGCACTCACATCTCATGCCCGTCGGGCAAAGTCATGCACTTCACAGCATCCGGCTGCGGCTTCGAAATCTCCACGCAGCTGGGTCGCGCCAGCCTTGACTTCGACAACTACACAGCGGGCGGAGCGCTCGAAGTTCAGGCGACAGTCGGTGGTATCGACTACACGGTGACCACAGACGACTTCGGTTGCCCCTTCGCCGGAAAAGGAGCCAAAACCGGTGGTACCTACACCCAAGCGGTTCCGGTGCTGATGGAGGCGACGGGAGGACAGGACTTCCACGTCGGCTGAGCCGAGATGTCGAGGAGTGGAGGCCGAGGGTTCCGGCCTCCACTCCTACCGCTATTCGCCGCTGACTTCGATGCTGCCTCCGAAGACGCGCGAGATGACCATGTCACCGGCGTGGATCGCCCCGGTTTTGTTGCCGGTACCGCTGAAAGGGCAGCCGAAGCCATCGTTCGTGACGGTGTAGGCGATGCCGCCGACTTCCGGCTCCAGTGTGATGCCGCCGTTGGCAAGGTTCGTGCTCTTGACGGTTGTCAAGCCTTTCTGTTCTTTGATTTCCATCCTGCAGGAGGCTGCCGCCGGCGACGATCTTGATCGCCTGCCCAGCTGGGCAGGCAACGTCGACGTGGCTCTTGTAGACGCCCGACGAGACTTTTTCTGTGGCGTGAAACACGTAGTCGCAGCCTTCGGTGTTGACGGTGGCGCTTAGCCCGAACGCTTCACAGTTGGTGTATTTCGGAACGACTGTCGCTGTGGACGATGCACCTGGAAGACCACCCACCCCCCGTGTGATGACGCCGGTGTCCGGGTGGTAGAACAGCGATTGCTGGCCGATTACCAGGTGGCTGTCGCATTCGACTTTGCCCCGCTTCGGTGGTGAGCACTTCGCTGCCTTTGGTGTTCGAACCTGTCGCCAGGCACTGATATTCCGAGCATGTGAATTGCGGAGCGGCCGAGGCGGTTGAGGCGCCGAGGCCGCTGATCGCCAGCACGGCGACGAATGCCCAGCCAAGAGCTTTGAGCCTGCGAATCATGGTGAGTCCTTTCTGTGCGCTGGTAGCTACTTAGAAGGCGACTCGAAGCCCATCAGACCGAAGGTGGCGCGGATCTTCGGCTCGCCGTCGCGGCTTTCGCACTCGGCGCCGATCCGCATCAGCTCTTCGAGGCAGGAGTTGAGCAGGGCGTTGGCCCGGCGCCAGCCGTCCTCGTCGAGCTCGAGGGTGACGTTGCTGAGGTGGCGGTCGGTGCGGGCGTCGAAGGTGCCGGCTTCGAAGGCCTGTTTGATCGCCTTGTTGAGGACGTCGAGGCCGGCGACGCTGATGCCGTTGCGGGCGTCCTCCGGCAGCCGGCTCCAGAACTCGTCGCTGAGGTAGGGCCTGACGGAGCCGCGGTAGAAATGCTCGGTCGCGCCGCGGACCTGGCGCGTGTCGACGAGTTCGATCAGGCCGAGCTCGTGCAGGACGCGGACGTGGTAGGCGACGTAACCGACCGCCTCGCCCTGTTCGGAGGCCAGTTCGCTGGGGCTGGCGACGCGCTGGTTGAGGACGGTCAGCGCCCGCGCCCGCACCGGGTGCGCGAGGGCTTTGAGAAGGGTGGAATCATCACCCGTCAGGGACGGTTCGCGTTTCTGCGCAGGATTCTCTTTGCCGGCTCGTTTCTTCGCCACTGGATCCCCTCCCGTCAAGCGTTGGTGCAGCGCTATTGATCAAGCATATTCGGTTCAAAGGCGAGTACTCCCGAAATTGGGCTGCCTTTCGATAACTCAGCTCCATTAGTGGAAATTGCTCCACTAACGTGCCCGCGCGCACAGCGGCGGCGGGGGCGCCGCCGCGAGGCTCTGAAAGGGGGTGGAGTCCGTGGCGATCCGGAAAACCGGAAGCGTTGCGCCGCTTCTCCAGGTGACGAAGATCGGTTAACGCTTCTTCGTCAAGTCGCACCCAGCTCGCCGCATCTCCTCCAAAGATTCAGCCCGGGTAACGGAGGAGGTCGCGGCGGGGGGAGCGGCGTCCGCGTCGGCGCCGCCGACGATCAGGTGGAGGGGCTTCCCGGCCGCGGCGCAGCGGGAGGCGATCTCGCCGACGATCTTCCCCGCCAGGCTCTGCGCGTCGAACCGGCCCTCGCCGCTGACCACCGCGTCGGCCGCGGCGAGGCGGGAGTCGAAGCCGATCGCCTCGAGGACGAGCTCCGCCCCCGGGCGCAGGACGGCGCCGTGGGCCCAGAGGCCGCCGGATAGCCCGCCCGCGCAGCCGCTCATCGAGACGCCGCGGGGATCGCGCGGGAGCTCGGCCGCGAGCCGCTCCAGCCGCACGCTCAGCCGCTCGACCGCCGCGGGGTCGGCGC
>Ga0196960_10000472_pt1 | contig 13942 bp, 13 predicted proteins | sample S3v_5metaG_FD_183187 | JGI IMG/M metagenome (GOLD analysis project Ga0196960, IMG submission 183187) | Soil microbial communities from Anza Borrego desert, Southern California, United States - S3+v_5 | ecosystem: Environmental > Terrestrial > Soil > Desert | place: USA: California | collected... | reverse complement strand
GCGGACGCGACGGCGCCTCCGGCACCACCCGCTGGAACAACTCCCACAACTCGTCCGGCACCAGCCGCTCAACGATCCCCACCATGACTCACAGAATACCGAGTCACCCAAATGAGATGGCCTCTTATAGGCAGTCGACCCCCCTAGACCCTTTCGACAGCGCAAGGCCCGGACCAGGCGCCCGGGCCTTCGTCGTGCCCCGAGATCTTTCTTCCCGGTCGCTGCTGTCCGGGTCCCGGCTTCCGGCCCTACGGGGTGAAAGAGCCGTGCCCGCCAGGACGAGACGCAAGCACCTGCGCCCTGTCACTGCCCCGCCCGCCAGACCGAACTCACGCCGGAGGCAGTACCGATGACCAGCCGCCAGACACCCGGGGCAGCACCCGCGCCGATCGCCGCTACGCTGAACACGCCCACCCTGGGCCGGGCCGAAGCTCCACAGGGACGCTCTCCACAGAGCCGTAGCAGGACCGCCGACCACGAGGCGTGCGCCACCCCCCACGCGGACGACATCACCACAGGTGGGAGGCGCCACTTAAATGACAGCGTAGAAACGCCACATTTTGTCAGTAAGGGCGCCACCACCACCACCCGCGCCTGACACAGCAGATGACAAGGTGAGAGGCCCATTGACTACGGATCGTCACTGACAAACAAGTGGCTCTTTCCACTTACATTCTGAAGGCGTCTCACAGCCCCGTGCGGGAGCAGAGGCGCCCGGCCGCCTGTCGCCCTTCTTCTATTTGGTGATGACGGGGTCGAGCCACGCAGCTTCGCCCAAGGAGCAGCTCTCGATGGTCAGGGTGACGCGGAACGCTCCGCTGAGGTTCACGGTGGCCACCTGTGCGCTCTCTCCCACCCCGATGGTCCGTTGGAAGCGCGTATGGCCATCCACGGAGATGGTGAAGTCTGCGCTGGAGCCGGTGCTGCTGTCGTCGGAGAGACCGATCCCCGCCACCAGCGTCTTGTACTTGCGGTCCAGTTGCCATGTGGCGACTGTTTCGCACAGCTCGTCGCTGTTGCGCAGGGCGACGGGGTATTCGCGTAGGTTCACCGTCTGGGCGCCCGCCTGGTAGCCGTCGTCCTCGAACGCCGGGAGGTCATTGACGAGCGACGTGCCGGAAGGCGGAGACGACTCGTAGAGCACAGACGGCGGCGATTCCGAAGGTGAAGATGCCTCCTCAGCGGCTTCCGTACCCGGTGCCGGGCTGGATGGTGGCGGGGTGGTGGGCGCGTGGGTGGTGAGGCTGGGCCTGGCCGGTGCCGGGGTGGTGGGTGCCGGCAAGGGGGAGACGGCATGGTCGGTGGTGTCGTGCGGGCCGGTCACCCAGATACCGAGCGCGGCGCCTGCGCCGGCCAGAGCCACGACGGCCACCGCGACGCCGATCAGCACAAGGGCTCGCCGGTTGCCGGTCTTGCGCTGCTGCACTGACGTGGTGGGCGGCTCGGGCGGCAGGGGAGGTACCCGTCCCTGGTGCGCTGCCGCGCCACCCCCGGTCCCCACCGGCACCAGACCACCCGACCCGTCGGCCGCCTCGGTCACTGCCAAACGTGCCCGACAGCCGTCCAGCTCGGTGATCAGGCCTGTGCGGCGGCGAACGAGCTCGTCGCGGCGCTGCGCCAAGGCGCGGCCCTCCTCCTCGAGCTGGCGTTTCCGGTCCTGGCCGCCGGTGCTCTGCGAGGCCCCCGCCCGGCGGATTTCCTCCTCCAGCTCCATACGCAGCTGGTTCTCCCGCACACGGACCCCGGCCAGTTCCTCACCGAGCCGGCTCAGTGCCTCCTCGCCGTCCAGGAGGCGCAGCAGGAGGGAGTTCTGGTCACTGCCGCGGGTGGTGGCTCCGGTGTCCACCAGGACCTGGCGGTAGGCGGTGAACAGCTCGGTCCTGCGCTGGGGTGCGGCCGGGTCGTCGGTGCGGCGGGTGACTTCGGTGAGCAGGTCGTGCAGGAAGTCCCACGGGGGCAGGTTGGTGCCCAGGGTGTACTTGCGGATCGTGGAGTCCTTGTAGGCGGGGTAGCGCTGGGCGAACTCGCGTGAACTGAGGCCCGTCAGGTTCAGCAGCACCCGCAGCCGGCCGCCGAACTCAGCCTTCAGCCGGTCCCTCTGCTCACGTTCCTCCCGCCGCGCGGGAAGCCCGTCCCCGCCCCCGTTCCGGCCGTCACCCATCTGTACTCCCCCTCACCGCCACACCGGTGCCCCCCGGCACCGAAAACCCGTGCTCTGGCGCAGTCGCCCACCACCGGACAGCCCGGTCACTCTAAAGCCAACTCACCGACCGCAAAGGCTGGTTGAGGCCAAAGACGCGCAGCGTGTGCCGGGTTTGGCCGAACCACGCCACGAGCGGGAACCCGATCCAGGAGACTCACCGTGACCGATCACCTCTTCGCCGTCCTGGCCTTGCTCACCCTGACCGGGATCTGCGTCGGCCGCCTCGCGTACAAAAACCCCGCCCTCGGCACTTCCATGGTCACCGCCGCCACCGTCCTCGCCCTCCTCTACACCGTCCTGCAGAGCTGAGTTCATACTGGCCAGGCCAGTGTGAAGGAGGAGTCAGCCGGAAAACGGCGCGGTACTCACGGCGTCTCCTCGGAAGGAGCGGCAGCGAAACGCCACACGGTGACATCCAGGCCGAAGTATCGGCTGGGAGCCTCGTAGTCCGGCATGGAGCGGACCGTCGCCAGAATCACATGGCCCTTGTCCGTAACAGCGCAGACCTGTGAACCCTCAGAAAGGTCCGACTCGTCGATGCCGTTTGGGCTGTAGCGGGTTTCCTGCAGACAGACCTGAAGGGAACCTTCCTGCCGGTCGCCCAGCAGGACCAGCGGTCTCTTGCTCCCCGCGTCGATCTCGGCACCGACCCAAGTGTCGTAGCCGAGGTCTGCATAGCCGACCACGATCTTCGGCTCCTCAGAGGAGAAGTCGATCCCGTACCCGTCAGGCAGATCAATCTTGTGGCGGACCGGCTCCGAAAGCTCTGTGTCCGGCGCTGCGGAACCGGACACGGGGGGCGAGGAAGAGGAAGGAGAGGCGGACGAGCCGGAATCGGAGGGCGCAGACGAGGAGGCAGCCGGCACGGCGGAAGCAGTGGGCGCGGTGCGGGCAGGTGTCCCTCCCTGTGAAGGCGCCGCCGTCTCACCCGGGTCATCCTCCCGGAACCAGGCCCCGAACGCGAAGGCGGCGGCCACCAGGACAACGGCAGCGGCAACCGCCAGGAGGCGCCGCTGCCCGCGCCCGGTCGGCGGAACGGCAGGGTGGGAAGGCCCGCCGCCCGCAGGAGGCAACTGGTCCTGAGCGTCACCATCACCGTCCTGCAGCAGCACCAGCAGTGCCCTGGTGCGGTCCAGATCACCGACAAGCTCCATGCGCTGCCGAACCAGCAATTCCTTCCGGCCCGCGACCTGCGCCAGCTCCTCACGCAGCCGATCGGGCTCGACGCTCCTCGGACGGTGCGCAGAACTCAGCCGCTCGATCTCAGCCGCGAGATGCAGTTCGCGGGCCGTGAGGTCGGAGATCAGCGTCTGCTGCCGCTGCAACGCCGCCTCACCATCCAAAAGCCGCAGCAGGAGGGAATTCTGGTCGCTTCCGGTGACCACGGCTCCCAGGCGTACCAGGAGCGCTCGATAGGCGTTGAGAAGGGTCTCCGCACTCTCGCCCGAGCCCGTGGAACGCCGGTCGGCCTCGGTCACGAGGTCCCGCAGGAAGTCCCAGGGCGGCAGATTGGTGCCCAGGGTGTACTTCCGGATCGTGGAGTCCTTGTAGGCCGGGTAAAGCTGGGCGAACTCGCGCGTACTCAGTCCGGTCACGTCCAGCAGGCTCCGCAGCCTCTGACCGAACTCCTTCCGCAGTTCGTCCCTGTCCTCCCGGCTCGCTGCGGTCGGCAGCCTCTCCGGCTGCGGCCCTCCAAGTCCTTCATCCACCAGCGCTCCCCCCACCCCGCCGGTACCGGTACCGGCGGTTCCCCTCCGGCGCAGCTGGCCACCACGGCAACGGCCTGCAACCGTAGCCAACAACCGGATCTGGCACAGGAACTGATATCAGCCAAGCTTGCGGTCAGGACGCCGACTGACAGGAATGGCGCTCTGACCCTCACCTACACAGCCACCACCGCCGGCGGCACGAGCACCGGCCACCCGGCCCCGGCTGCTCAGGACAGACCGGGCGGCTCCTCTCCTGCCTACAACCGGTAACCCGTAACCGGCCACGCCCGCGATGATCGGGCGATGACCGACCGCCGCCCACTGGGCACCGGACCGACCCGCGCCACCGCCAATGTGTCCCGCACACGAGACACCGATCCGGTGCCGGCGCCGCGCGCGCAGCTCACCGCCGAACGACTGCCCGCCGCCGTCCCGGCCGCCGAGCCGAAGCCACGCCCCGCCGGGCGACTGATGCTCGGGGCCGGCCCCGCCGCGCCGGGCGGTGACCGCGGCTGCGACCAACTTGGTGACACCGGGCCGTGACGCCCGACCCGTGCCGGGGCGCGCCCTCACGCATACGTGCGCGTCAGTACCTGATGCTGTCGGGAATCTTGGACACGGCAAGGGACCTGAGCGCTACCCGTCCCGTTGTCGCCCACCGGAAACAAGATCCTCGACAGCATCAGGCACTGACGCCGACCGCGGCATGAACCGCGGTGAGATGTACACCGACTCGGGCGACTTGCGCCGGCTGATCGGCCGTCCGACCGTGACTCTGGCCGAAGCACTCACGGTCGCCCTGCGGCACTGAGCCGCCGTGTCACCCGGCCCACTGCTGCTCGTGTCCGCTCACGGACGAGGCCCTGCCGCGCCGGAGTCGGCCCGCGCTGCGATCATCGGGTGACCGTACGGTAGGAGCCGTCCCGGACGGACGGTGGCGAGACGGGTGCCGTTCCGGGCACGCGGGGCGGGGCCTGAAGCTGGTCGGCGCCGACCTTGGGACCGGTGGGACTGCCCAGGCGGACCTCGCCGCGTGCGATGGCCTCAGCCGCGCTGATCTTCGGAGCCCGGGGCTGCGGAGTGCTCTTGGCCAGGCCGGCCCAGGGCACCCAGTGGTTGCCGGAGACGACCCAGTTTCCGCGCCAGGCGACGCCGTCCCAACCGTACGCGGCCGTGTTCGTCGCGTACCAGACGTCTCCGCCGCAGAGCCGGTTGAAGTTCCCCTCCAGCCCCACCCCGGAGGCGGGCGAGAGGTTCCTGGCCGGCCCGTAGCCGGCGCACTTCCACCACACTCCGGTGGACATGTTGAAAGCGAGGAGATGCCGCTCGACCGAGAGCCAGCCGGTGTACTGATCCGCAACCTGGCAGTACCCGTTGCTCAGGCGGTTATAGCCGAATGTCCAGCTTTTGGAGAAACCGCCGCCGTTGGAGCCCGCGCTGGTCTCGGACAATCCCGAGACGCACCTGACGTTGTCCGTGTAGGTGATCTGCGAGTTGGAGACGGCGGATGCCTGGCTGGTGAAACCGATCGTCAGGCCGAACGCGGCCGTAAGGCAGCCCATGGCGCGGGCGATGGTCGATCGTCTCATCTGTACTCCTTCAAGCGGGCCCTGTCAGGGGCGGAAGGCTCCCGTAGGTGCGGAGGTGACCTGCCGGGGCACTCACTGTGCCGCCCGCGGCGCTCAGTTGTCGTTGGCGCGGAGTGCAGACATGCTTGGCAATAGGTGTGCTCGCCGGACGTAACGGACTTGGCCTGTGCTCAGCTGTGCCGGAGGGGTGTGCGGGCGAGACCATGCTTGCGTGTCCGGATCACCTGCCGCGATGGCTGCCGGTTCACAACCTCCCCCCTCGCGAACCGGGTTGGTGTCTGTGTCCACTGACGACGTGCCGGCCGGAGACCGGTTCGAGTGGTGGGGACGGCTGATGCGGGACGAAGTCATGGCGGTGTCGATGGCGAGTGAGCGTCCCGCGCACTTCCGCGCGGGAGCTGACAGCATCGAGGGCGGCCCTTCCACCAGGGTCTCGGCGTTGTACCTCTCGCCGTCGTCGGGTGTGAGGACGCACGCGCAGATATGGCGGCACGATCCGGAGGACTACTACCTGTTCGCGGTCCGCGGCGGCCGGATCGGCCTGGAACAGGACCGCACGACCTCCTGGTTCCGCGCCGGCGACCTCGGCCTGTACTCCATATCCCGGCCACTCGAAGCCGCATTCCGCGGCGGCAGGGAAGTGCGCGTGGAGATGATCCGCCTGCCTAGGGCGCTGCTTCCGCTGCCCCTCGACACCCTGGACCGACTGCTCGCCGAACGCCTCTCCCCACGCACCGGCTCGGGGGCGCTGCTGGACCGCTATCTGTCCGGGATGCTGCGGCGCGCGCAGGAGTGCGGCCCGGCCGAGCTGCCCCGCCTGGGATCCGTCGCCGCCGACCTCGCGGTGACGTTCCTCGCCGGCCTGCTGGACATCGCCCGCGCCGTCCCGTCGGAAAGTCGCAAGCAGGCCCTGCTCGCCCGTATCGACGCCTTTATCGAGTCCCACCTCAGCAGCGCCGGCCTGCGGTCGGCCGCCATCGCCGAACATCACCACATCTCTGTGCGCATGCTGCACGCGCTGTTCCAGGAGCAACCGGAAACCGTCTCGGCGGCCATCCGCCGACGCAGGCTGGAACGCTGCCGGGCCGACCTCACCGATCCACGCCTGTGCCACCGGACGGTCGGGGAGATCGGCCTCGGCTGGGGATTCCGTCATCCGGCCGATTTCAGCCGGGCTTTCCGCGCGGCCTACGGCATGCCGCCGGGAGAGTTCCGGCATACGGCGCCGCACAGCGGCCGGAGACGCGCATGATCGGCGTTCGAGGTCGTCCGGAAAGCGTCGTGGCGAGGAAGTCGAGTGAGTGGTCGACCTTCTTCAGGGCCGGGGCGCGGTCGAGGTGCCCATGCGGCATGCCCGCCGCGAGATACGTCCGGACCGGGACTCCGACTTCCGCGAGCTGACGGGCGAGCAGGTCACCAAAGGGCCGGAGATCGTCGTACTCGGAGAGGACGATGCCTGTGGCCGGGAGCCCGCCGAGCTTCGCGGGGTCGAAATTCGACGTGCGAAAGTACCGGAGCTGAATGGCCCCCGAGGCCATTCAGCGAAGCCACCTACCGACCCGAGCCGCGCCCTCATGCTGTTGAGCGTCACGGTCGGCACCGCCCGAGACTCAGAGCCGATGGTGCCCTCCATGGCCCGCACGGGAGCCACCGGGCCGCACGCGAAACCGCCTCATTCAGTCACGGAGGGCTGCGTGCGCAGGAGCGGGAAGCCGGCGCGTGCCGGGTGTCGGACGCGGGGCCAGGGCGCCCGGGGCGCGCGCACCTGGGTGCCTTGCCTGCTGGTGCCGTCGGCGCCGGGGTGCCGGGACGACCCGAGTGCCCTCGTTGAGCGCCAGGAGCCCGGAGGTGAAGTGAACCCCTCCCAGGCCGAGCTGGGGGCCCGTGTGGGCCTGTCCAGGGACTCCGCGAACACCGCAGTATCGCTGCTGGAGAGCCGGAACCTCGTGTTGCGGCCCAAGGACCGCAAGTATCGGACCTACTACCTCCACCCCTACGTCGCCTCCTACGCCTCCCAGGAGGAGCTGGAGGAGCTGGAGGAAGCGATCGAGGACGCTGCCGCACGCATCGAGGCCGGCGAACTGCCCGAGATCACCGCTCCGCTCTACGAGACCGCGCCCAAACGCCAGAGCCAACCGCTCCGGGCTGTCCGCGCCGCCGGATGATGCCGCCCGCCATCACCCTCGGGTGATGCCCGACCGCGAAATGTGCCCCTGCCGCACAGGAATGTGCATCGGGGGCACATTTCGTCTGCCTCGAGCGGCGAGCACCCGGTGCGTACAGCGTCCCCCTCCACGGAAAGCGACAGGTCAGGCGTCTGTGCGACGTGTTCAGGCAACGGATGTCACGCTACCGCTCGGCACCCGTCGCGGACTTGGCCTGCGCTTGACTGTTACCCGGGAGTTCGTACGCGGGAGCATTGTCGGGTGCCTGAATCGCGTGGGACGAGGCTCCCGGCAGCGCAACGGCCGGCCATCGGCCGAGGACTGATTTCCGTCTCCTCCGACAACGTGCCTGCCCAGGACCGATTTGACTGGTGGGGGCAGATGATGCGAGAGGAGGTGATGGAGGTGTCATTGACCAGTGAGCGTCCCGAGCTCTTTCGCGGGGGAGTCGACAGCATCGACAGCGCCTCATCAAGAGCCTTGTCGGCATACCTCTCGTCGTCGACGTCGGTGCGGACGCGTACGCACATCCGTCGGCACGATCCGGAGGACTACTACCTGTTCGTCGTCCGCAGGGGCCACCTCGCGCTGGAACAGAACCGCATCACCTCCTGGTTCGGCGCTGGTGACATGGGCCTGTACTCGACCTCCCGGCCGCTGAGGACGGAGTTGCGCGGTGCGGGCCGGGAGGTGCGGGTGGAGATGATCCGTCTGCCCAGAACACTGCTTGCGCTGCCCTTCGACACGGTGGACGGGCTGCTGGCCGAGCGCTTGTCCCACCGGGCCGGAGCGGGAGCGCTGCTGGCCGACTTCCTGTCCGGACTCCTGAAGCGTGCCCAGGAATGCGGTCCGGCCGAGCTGGCCGGGCTGGCGTCCGTGGCGGCCGACCTCTCGGTGACGTTTCTCGCCGGACGGCTGGACGCCGAAGGCGCCGTCCCCCCAGAGAGCCGCCGTCAAGCTTTGCTGGCCCGGATCGACGCCTTCATCGAACGCAACCTCGGCGACGCCGACCTGCGGCCGGTCGCCATCGCCGCGCACCACCACATTTCCGTGCGGACGCTGCACGAACTGTTCCGGGCACGGCCGGAGACGGTCGCTGCCGCGATCCGTCGGCGTCGGCTGGAACGCTGTCAGGCCGACCTCACCGATCCACGGCTGCGCCACCGCGCGATCGGGGAGATCGCCCTCGGGTGGGGGTTCCGCCACCCGGCGGACTTCAGCCGGGCCTTCCGCACCGCCTACGGCATGTCGCCCAGGGATTTCCGGCATACAGAGCTGCGCAGTCAGCCGGATGCGCGTCGGCCGCCCTGAGCAACGAACAAGGCCGCAGGAATGGCCGACACGCATTGACAAACCGGTCGGCCGCCGTCGGCTCCGGACCGCCGGGAACGGTCCCCTTCCTCGCCCCCGCTGCTCGATGTGCGGCACGCCCTGGACGTCGCGGAGAACCCGGGGACGCGGCTGTGCACGCTGTGCGGGTGCGCGCAGGAGCTGACGCCGATGCTCCGCGGCTTCGACCACATCGGTGACGCATGACCCGCGTCGGTCAGGGTGTGTCGCCGGAGTAGTGGAAGCAACGCACCACACCCGGGCCGCTCCCCGGACGCGGGTCGTCGGGGAGCGGGTCGTCGGGGAGCGGGTCGTACAGGGCCCGGCCGCCGGGCCACCGCCCCAGCTCGGTCATCAGGGCGACATCGTCGTCTATCTCTTCCGGCCTCCAGCCCGTGATGTCGAGCAGCAGCCCGTCCAGCGGCCCGCCGACCAGTGCGGCGTACGTCTGGTGCGGCAGCGGGCCCGGGTTGGGAGCGTCGTGGTCGCGGCCGTAGACCCGGCCGCGCAGCAACTCCTCATCCCTGTCCATGGGGCTCAGCCTTCCAGCCACCACCGACAGTCGGGCCCGGTACGTGTACCCATCACGCCTGCCCGCCGCCGGTGGCGCGGGGCTTGCCCAGGGTGGCCTTGGGCTTGCCCAGGGTGGCCTTGGGCTTGCCCAGCTCAGCGGCGCAGGCGTGAGAGCCAGCCGGTGGTCTTCTGCTCGGGCACGACCTGGTCCTGGTCCTGCTCCTGGTCCGGGCGGATCGGATCGCCAGGCCAGGCTTCCTCCCAGTCGATCTCCTGCCGCTGGTCGCAGTCCCCGCACAGCGTCGGACGGGCTTCCACGGGGCCCAAGCCGATGCGCTCCACCGCCTTCCACCGCTCGTCGGTGAACGCCGCTTTGCACTCGGTGCAGCGTGGACGACGGGGGAAGCGCATGAACTCGTGACGCGCCCATTCAGGGGGCGGCTCCTGGTGCTCGTCCTGGTGCTCCTCCTGCTTGCCGGGCGTGGGGACAGCGTGGCCGACGACGACGCCATACGCTGGATGGCCCTCCTGCCTGCCGGGCGTGGGGACAGCGCTCGCGACGGCGACGGCCTTGCATCTGTCACACAGGTGGGGGTGGGAGTCCTTCGGGGTGCCCCAGTCCGTCGCCTGTGCCGCCCTCCACCGTTCGTCGGTGAACTTCGCCCCGCAGCCGACGCACACGGGACGGCGCGCCTCACGTTCGGCTGCCTGCTTCGCCGCCTGCTCCTGCGCCGCGCGTTGCACCTTCGCCTTGTGCTCTTCCTGAGCACGCGCGGTCTCTTCCCGGGCGCGAGCTTCGGCGGCCTCGCGGCGGGGGTTGCCGAGCGCCTCCCGCAGGGGCTCCATGTGGTCACGGCCGAAGCGGAGGAACACCGGTCCGGTCGGGCCGTGCTGGCTCAGATTCTTCAGCCCGGTCGCGATAATCGGGATACACCCGCCGTAGTCGTGGAAGCCCTTCCGCCGCTGCCCCTGCCACAGATGCCGGGTGAGCTCTCGCAGACGCGGGACGACGAGATCGGGGTCGCGCTCACCGACACGGTTGAACACCAGCAGCACGGGCGGGTGCGGCACATCCCCGTACCGGCCTGCCGGCGCCGTCCAGCGGGTGCGCCACATCGGACGCTCCTTGCCATCGGTGTCCTTCACCTTCCGCCGGAAGAACCGGGCGTACTTCTGAAGCTTGTCGGCGAGCTCCTCCGGCGTCTCGTGACAGTTGTCGACCTCGATGAACAGCAGCGGCACCCCATCCTGCGGTGCGGTCAGGACGAGGTCGGCCTGGGCGCCGCCCTTGCCGGGCGAGTTCCGCGTGCCGGTGGCGGGCAGCGGGACCTCGGTCCAGAACGAGGCGATGGTGCCGATGCCGTCCGGTCCGTCCACGGCGGCCTGGGCTGCGGCCTGGACGTGGGGCGGGTCGTCGGCGAACTTGGCCATGTTCGGCTTCGGGCGCAGGAGTGCGATGACGGTCTCGTTGACGGCCATCGGGTGGGAGGCGCCGCTGGAGCCCGCGCCGCGTGCGGTGGAGCCCATCTCCGTCACCGGGCGCCGCAGCTCGTAGGAGGCGGCTTCCAGGCCCTTGAGGGTGAGGTTGCGCAGGGAGTCGCCGGTGCTGGTGGAGCCGCCGTTCCCGGACAGGCCGTGCTTGCGCATGTCGGAGAGCGCACCGGTGTGCGAGGCGGTGCGGGCCTGCTTCCGCTTCGACGGCGTCTTCTTGTCGGCGTGCCGGTGGGTCAGGTGCGGTGCGCCGAACCGCTGGATCTGATCAGCCGTGGCCACCTTCAGCGCTCCGAGCACGCGCAGCACGTCACCGCGGTAGCTGTTCGTCGACCCCGCCGGATTGGTCTTCCGCTTCCCCGCCATCAGATCTGCCCCCTCGTTGTCCTCGACCGGCCGCCGGCCGACCGGCGCTGCTGGCCGCGCCCGGCCGGGGAGGGCGTCCGGCCTCCCTCCCGGAACCCGATGATCTCCTCCACTACGGACATTAGGAGTGGATAAGAGGGGTGTGACGGCGCAGTTTTCGCGCCGATTACAGCCCTGACAAGGGGTTTTCCTCCGACGCCGGGTGCCGGGCACCAAAGGGGGTTCCCAAGGGCCCTCCGAAGTGGGCACCCAGGGAGCCCTCTTGGGCTTGCCCGCCACGGGCCGGCCTTCCGATGTGATCGGCCCGAGTGGTGCCGCTGTCCGGCCCTCGGGTGGGTGGTCGCCATCGTCTCGTCTCCTTCGCTGCCCCGGCCGGGGTGGTCGGGGTGAAGAAGCAGCGTGCAGGGGACCCCCTTGTCCGCGGTCTAACCGTGGCCAGGTCAAGACATCTCAGGGGGATAAGAAGTCAAGAGGGACCGCGAGTCTTGATCACCACTGAGGCCGCTGATTGGCTGGCCAACATGAATGATCTCGGACCCGTTGCGTGGCCGCCTGCACCGATCAAGACCGAGAGGCTCGTGCTGCGTGAGCCCGAGGCCTGGGACCGTGCGGCGTTCATCGAGCTGCACGCCTCGTCGGAGGTGCACACCTACCTCGGTGGCCCCCGCCCGCGTGATGAGCTTGAGCGCGAGATGCCCGAGGTGCCCGGGCGGCTGCCCGGGAGTTTCGTCGTCGATCTCGAAGGGGCGATGATCGGCCAGGTCCTGCTCAGGAGAGCAACGGAGCATCTTTGCCCCACTGCCGTGGGGAAGGTCGATCTCGGCTACCTGTTCCTGCCGCGGGCGTGGGGATTCGGTTATGCCGCAGAGGCGTGCGCGGCGGCACTGGGCTGGCTCGAAGACGTCCTTCCGGGGGAGCCGGTGGTGCTCGCCACCCAGACCGCCAACGTCCGTTCGATGCGTCTCGCGGCAAAGCTGGGGTTCACCGAAGCGGAGCGGTTCCGGGCCTGGGACGCCGATCAGTGGCGCGGGTTGCGGGCTCCGGTCACGCCGTCTGATTGAGTTCGCGCTCGACAGCGTGGCTCTGTCGAAGTGCCGTTGTTCTCGTCGACGAAGTCGGTCGGGTTGGCAGGGCATGCAGGCGCTGGAAGGAGCGGTGAGAAGGCCTGCTGTTCGTCGAAAGGCTGCTGGGTCTTGAGACAGTGGTGGAGCTGGCCGAGGAAGCGGTTCAGCAGGTGCCGTTGTGCGGCGGCGTGCCAGTCTCCGTGCTCGCGTCGGCGTCGGTAGTGGGCGTTCGCTCCCGGTGAGGCGGTGAGGGCGGCGAAGGCCCAGAGGAAGCCGGCGTTGATCAGGCGGTTGTTCTTGACGAAGCGGCGGCCGACGAAGCGCTTCTTGCCGGAGGCCCGGGTGATGGGTGCGGATCCGGCGTACGACTTCAGCGCCCGAGCGTCGGCGAACCGTGCCCGGTCGTCGCCCAGCTCGGCGAACACACGGGCACCGAGCATGGGCCCCAGGCCCGGGAAGCTGAGCAGGATCTCGCTGTCGGCGTGCTGGTGAAAGGCGGCTGTGGCCGCCTCCGCGAGATCGTCCGCAGCCTGGCAGGTGGCGTCCAGCTGCTTGAGCAGGGCCAGAAGCTGGTGGCCGAAGGCATTCTCGACGCTGGGGAGCTGGTGGGCGTACTCGGCACGGAAGACGGCCCGCAGCCGCTCGGCTTCCGCGTCGCAGCCGCGGAGGCGGCCACTGCGTTTGAGGGCGCCCCGCAGCTGGGTGAGGGTGAGCTTCGCGGCCTTGGCCGGGGTCGGGGCCAGAGTGAGGATGACGCGGGCGTCAGCCCTGGTCAGACCGCCTTGCTTGCCCTGGAAAGCCAGCAGAGCAGCGGGGTAGTACTCGCGCAGAAGCGAGCGGACCTGGTTGGCGACCTGCTGCCGAGTCCAGACAGCGTCCTGCTGGGCTCGGGCCAGGACCGTGATGGCCTGGGCGAGTTCGGAGTCGGCTGGCAGGGGCCGGTGGGCGTGCATGTCGGTGCGCAGGATGTTCGCCAGGACCAGGGCGTCGCCCGGGTCGGACTTCTTTCGGCTGACGCCGTGGCGGTCGCGGTAGCGGGCGGCGGCGAGCGGGTTGATCGCGAAGACCTGACGGCTGCCGGTGCGCAGGCTCGCGACCAGGAGGCCGTGGCTGGTCTCGATGGCCACCGGTATCGGATCGTCGGGGCTGTCACCGTGCTCGGCAAGGAGGGCCAGGAGCTGGTGGTAGCCGGCCGCGTCGTCGGTGATACGGGCTTTGGCGAGCAGAGTGCCGGCTTCGTCGACGAGGGCGATGTCGTGGTGACGCTCTGCCCAGTCGATGCCGCAGAACACGGTCAAGCTGTCCTCCCAGATCCGTCCGTTTATGCAGGTCACGAGCACATGCGGGTCGCGTGGCGCCCTAATCCAAGGACTCGTTGGTCCGCCATCTCAGTAGCCGTTCGCGACACCAGCGCACTCCAGGGGCTCGATCTTTCTGCAGAGCTCGCGGGCTCGCGGATGAACAAGAGGTCGACCCTGGAGCTGGCTCGCGCCGTGACGATCAACGTCCGAGT
>Ga0196960_10000471_pt1 | contig 13947 bp, 12 predicted proteins | sample S3v_5metaG_FD_183187 | JGI IMG/M metagenome (GOLD analysis project Ga0196960, IMG submission 183187) | Soil microbial communities from Anza Borrego desert, Southern California, United States - S3+v_5 | ecosystem: Environmental > Terrestrial > Soil > Desert | place: USA: California | collected... | reverse complement strand
CGCCCTCCGGCCCCGTCCCGGGTCCCACCCTGAGCCTGCGAAGGGTGGGGAGGACGGGGTCCCGCCGCCCTCCGGCCCCGTCCCGGGTCCCACCCTGAGCCTGCGAAGGGTGGGGAGGACGGGGTCCTTTCTCAGTTGCCGCTGGCGAACGCGGCGTCGAAGGCGGCCGCCGGCGGGTCGAACGCCAGCCGGCGCACGAACTCCAGCGCCTCGGGAGCCCCGACGAGCCGGTCCATGCCGGCGTCCTCCCACTCCACCGAGATCGGCCCGTCGTAGCCGATGGTGTTGAGCATCCGGAAGCAGGCCTCCCACGGGACGTCACCGTGCCCGGTGGAGACGAAGTCCCAGCCGCGCCGCGGGTCGGCCCAGGGCAGGTGCGAGCCCATCCGGCCGTTGCGCCCGTTGCCCACCTGCTTCTTCGCGTCCTTGCAGTCGACGTGGTAGATCCGGTCCCTGAAGTCCCAGATGAAGGAGACCGGGTCCAGGTCCTGCCACACGAAGTGGCTCGGGTCCCAGTTCAGCCCGAACGCCTCCCGGTGGCCGATCGCCTCCATCGTGCGGACCGTCGTCCAGTAGTCGTAGGCGATCTCCGACGGGTGCACCTCGTGGGCGAACCGCACGCCGACCTCGTCGAAGACGTCGAGGATCGGGTTCCAGCGCGCGGCGAAGTCGGCGTAGCCGTCCTCGATCATCGACTCGGGCACCGGCGGGAACATCGCCACGGTCTTCCAGATCTTCGATCCGGTGAACCCGACGACGGTCGGAACGCCCAGCCTGGCGGCCGCCCGCGCGGTCGTCTTCATCTCCTCGGCCGCCCGCTGCCGGACGCCCTCCGGATCGCCGTCGCCCCAGACGCGGGGGTGGACCATGCCGCGGTGCCGCTCGTCGATCGGGTCGTCGCAGACGGCCTGGCCGTTGAGGTGGTTGGAGATCGCGAACACCTGCAACCCGTGCTTCTCCAGCAGGGCCAGGCGCTCGGCGACGTAGGAGTCGTCGGTCGCGGCGCGCTCGACGTCGAGGTGGTCGCCCCAGCAGGCGATCTCCAGGCCGTCGTAGCCCCATCCGGAGGCGAGCCGGCACACCTCCTCGAACGGCAGGTCGGCCCACTGGCCGGTGAACAGGGTGACGGGACGGGGCATCGGGGTCTCCAGCAGCTTCCGGTCAGACGTCGGTCATGGTGGAGCGGTCGGCGGCACTGCGCTCGACCGCCGCGAGGACCCGCTGCACCTGCAGTCCGTCGGCGAACGACGGGGTCGGGTCCTCGCCCTGGGCGATGGCGGTCAGCAGGTCGACGACCTGGTGGGTGAAGCCGTGCTCGTAGCCGAGGCCGTGCCCGGGGGGCCACCAGGCGGCCAGGTAGGGGTGGTCGGGCTCGGTGACCACGATGCGGCGGAACCCGGCCGTCGCGGCGGGATCGGTCGCGTCGAGGAAGTGCAGGACGTTCATGTCCTCGAAGTCGAACGCCAGGCTGCCGGCCGAGCCGTTGATCTCGATGCGGATCGCGTTCTTGCGGCCGGTGGCGAAACGGGTCGCCTCGAAGACGCCGAACGCACCGCCGTCGAAGCGCGCCAGGAACGCTGCGGCGTCGTCCACGGTCACCTGGCCGACCCCCGTGCCGCCGACACCCGACAGGGCGCCGCCGGTGGAAGCCAGCGGCCGCTCCTCGACGAACGTCTGGAGCATGCCGCTGACGCCGGTGATCGCCTGGCCGGTGATGTGCTGCGTGAGGTCGACGATGTGCGCGCCGATGTCACCGAGCGCGCCGGAGCCGGCCTTGTCCTTCTCCAGCCGCCAGGACATCGGCGCCTCGGGGTCGGCGATCCAGTCCTGCAGGTACTGGGCCCGCACGTGCCGGATCTCGCCGATCCGGCCCTCGCTCACGAGCTGACGGGCCAGCCCGATGGCCGGCACCCGCCGGTAGGTGAAGCCGACCATGGAGCGCACCCCGGCGGTGGCGGCGCGGGCGGCGGCCTCGGCCATCGCCTCCGCCTCGGCCACGCTGTTGGCGAGGGGCTTCTCGCAGAGCACGTGCTTGCCCGCCTCGAGTGCGGCGATGGCGATCTCGGCGTGGGTGTCCCCCGGCGTGCAGATGTCGACCACGTCGACGTCGTCGCGCTCGACGACCCTGCGCCAGTCGGTCTCGGTGGCGGCCCAGCCCAGGCGGCCTGCGGCGTCGGTGACCGCCGCCTGGTCGCGGCCGGCCAGCACCGCCAGTCGCGGCTCAAGCGGGAGGTCGAAGAAGCGGGGGGCGGTGCGCCACGCGTGGGAGTGCGCCGCACCCATGAACGCGTAGCCGATGAGGCCCACGCCGAGGGGCGGGCGGCCGGGGGATGTCATGGAAGCTCCTCGGATGTGCCGGGGCCGCCGGGCGGCGGACGTGCCGCCCGGCGGCCCCGGTCAGCGGATCAGGACTCGAACGCGCTGTCGATGTAGTCCTCGACGTTCTCGGCGGTGACCACGGGGGCGTTCAGGACGATCTGCCGCGGCACCTCCCGGGAGACGACGTCGGACAGGCTCTTGTCCTGGGCGACGAGGCGGGCCAGGGCGATGCCGTCGGCGGCCTGCGTCGCCGGGTAGATGACCGTGGCCTGCAGGACCGTGTTCCCCTCCTGGATGGCCCGCATCGCGTTCGCCGACCCGGCGCCGCCGACCATGAAGAACTCGTCGCGGCCGGCGTTCTCGATGGCGGCCAGGACGCCGACGCCCTGGTCGTCGTCGTGGTTCCAGATGGCGTCGATCCGGGGGGCGGCCTGCAGCAGGTTCGAGGCGGCCTCCTCCCCGCCCTCGACGGTGAAGTCCGCGGCGACCCGGTTGCTCACCTCGAGCCCGCAGTCGGCGAGCGCGTCGGCGAAGCCCTGGCTGCGCTCCTGGGTCAGCGGCAGCGAGTCGATGCCGGCGATCTCGGCGATCACGGCGTCGGGCTGGTCGCCCAGCTCCTCGCAGATGTAGGTGCCGGCCGAGACGCCCATCCCGTAGTTGTCGCCGAGGACGGTGGCGCGCGCGGCGAACGGGCTGTCGAACTCGCGGTCGACGTTGATGACCGGGATGCCGGCCTCCATCGCCTGGAGCGCCACCGGGGTCATCGCCGCACCGTCGAAGGGCAGCAGCACGATGGCGTCGACGCCGTCGTTGATGAACGTCTCGACCTGGCTGATCTGGGCGCTCACGTCGTTGGTGCCCTCGGCGACGACGAGCTCGACGTCCTCGTAGCGCTCCGCCTCGGCCCGCGCGGCCTCGGTGATGCCGGCCATCCAGCCGTGGTCGGCGGCCGGCGCCGAGAAGCCGATGGTGACGGTCTCACCGGCATCGTCGTTGGCGCTGGCCGCGTTGTTCCCGCCACTCCCGCCGGAGCTCTCCGGGGTGTTGCCGGTGCACGCGGTCAGGACCACTCCGGCGCCGACCAGGGCCGCCGTCGTGGACGCCAGGCGGCGGTACGGGCGCTGCCTCGTTGCAGACATGTTCTCTCCTCGGTATCGCCTCCCTGGCTCGTATCGGCCAGGTCGTCGGGGGTGGGTCGTCGGGGTGGGTCGTCGGGTGGTTGTTCTGGACAGGTGGTGCAGCCGGTGCGGGCTCAGGCCCCCGGCCGGTCCGAGCTCGCGCCCGGTCGGGCGCCGCCGGGACCGCCGTCAGCGCCGGTCCCTCCGGACACGGCTCCGGCCGGCGATCCCTGCACGACCGCCCTCCCGGCGGCCGGTGCACCGCCGCCCGGGCGCCGGAAGGCGAAGCCGCCCGTCGCCAGCCGCTGCTGGAGCAGGACTGCGGCCACGATGATCACGCCGCGCGCCACGGCCTGGGCCGAGCTCGACAGGTTGTTCAGCGTGAAGACGTTCCCCAGGGTGGTGAAGATCAGCACACCCAGGACGGTGCCGACGATCGTGCCGCGACCACCGATGAGCAGCGTTCCGCCGATGACGACCGCCGCGATCGCGTCCAGCTCGTAGAGCGTGCCGTGGGTGGAACTGCCGGTCGTCGTCCGCGCCATGATCATCACGGCCGCGATGCCGCAGGTGAGCCCGGAGAGGACGTAGAGCTTCACCGTGTGCCGCTGCACCCGGATGCCGGCCAGCCGGGCGGCCTCGGCATTGCCGCCGACGGCGAAGGTGCGACGGCCGAACGTCGTCCGGTTCAGCAGCACCCAGCCGGCCACGGCGACCAGCGCGAAGATGATGACCAGCGTCGGGATGCCGAGCACGTCGCCGGAGAAGAAGGACAGGAACGCCTCGTTCCGGACCACCTGGGTGCGCCGGTTCGCGATGATCTCCGCCAGGCCACGGGCCGCGGCCAGCATCGCGAGCGTCGCGATGAACGCGGCCAGCCTGCCGTAGGCGATCACCAGGCCGTTGACCAGCCCGGCGACGCTGCCGACGACGATCGCGGTGAGCACCATGACGATCCAGTGCACGTCCTCGGCCATCTGCTGGGTGGCCAGCGTCGTGGCCCACACCGACGAGAGGGCGACCAGCGCCCCCACCGACAGGTCGATCCCGCCGCCGATGATCACGAAGGTCATGCCGACGCTGACCACGCCGATGACGGCGGCCAGCCGCAGGATGGTCAGGACGTTGTCGATGTCGGCGAACCGGTCGCCGGCGGTGACCACCCCGACGATGCAGAGGATGGCGAGCGCCACGACCAGGCCGAGGTTGCGGCCGGCCGGGCCGGCCATGAAGCCGCTCCCGCCGCCGCGCCGCTCCGGTGCCGTCTCCTCGGGGGCCGGCGTGCTGCTGCCCGCTCCCCCGGTCGTCGTCGTCGTGCTTCCGCTCATGCCACGTCCCCTTCGGACTGCGTTGCACGGGAAGCGGCGCCTGCTCCGTGCGCCGTCCCCTCCATGACCAGGTCGAGCACGCGGTGCTCGTCGAGCGCGCCGGCCGGCTGCTCGGTGACGACGGCGCCGTCGGCGATGACCAGGACCCGGTCGGCCAGGCCGAGGACCTCCGGGATCTCGCTGGACACCACGACGACGGCCACCCCGCGGTCGGCCAGCGTGCGCACGAGCGCGTAGATCTCCGACCGTGCGCCCACGTCGACGCCGCGGGTCGGCTCGTCGAGCAGCAGCACACGGCAGTTCCGCAGGAGCCAGCGGGCCAGGACGACCTTCTGCTGGTTCCCGCCGGAGAGGGTGCGCACCTCGCGGTCCACGTCGCCGGGGCGCACGTCCAGCGACCGGACCTGCTCCCGGGCCGCGGCCTTCTCCGCACTACCGCTCAGGAAGCCGCCGCGGGCGAACCGGGCCAGGCTGGAGATGCTGATGTTGCGGTAGACCGAGTCGCCGAGCAGCAGCGCCTGGCTCTTGCGCTCCTCGGGAGCCAGCCCGACCCCGGCCTCGACGGCCCCGCCGACGTCGCCGGCGCGCAGCCGGCGGCCGGCCACGCGGACGGTGCCGCTGGTGGCCCGGCGGGCGCCGAAGACGGTCTCCAGGATCTCCGAGCGGCCGGATCCGACCAGGCCGGCCAGACCCACGATCTCGCCCGGCCGGACGGAGAACGAGACGTCGGAGAAGCTGCCGCGCAGGCCCAGTCCCTCGACCTCCAGCAGCGGCGCCGCGGTCTGCTCGGGCGTCGTGCGGCGCTCCGGGAAGACGTACTCGATGGTCCGGCCGGTCATGAGGCTGATGACCTCGCGGGTCGGTGTCTCGCGGGCCGGCAGGCCGGTGGCCACCGTGCGGCCGTCCTTGAGGACGGTGATCCGGTCGCCGATCTGCCTGATCTCCTCCAGCCGGTGGGAGATGTAGACGACGGCGACGCCGTGGGCGGTGAGGTCGCGGACGACGGTGAACAGCCGCCCGACCTCTTCGTTGTCCAGGACCGCGGAGGGCTCGTCCATGACGATCAGCCGGGCGTCCTGCGACAGCGCCCTGGCCATGCTGACCATCTGCTGGGCCGCGGCCGACAGGGAGCCCACCTCGGCCGTGGGCCGGATCTCCGGGTGCCCCAGCCGGGTGAGCAGCGCTGCGGCCGCCCGGTTCGCCGACGCCATGCGGGCGAAGCCGAACCGCGCGTGCTCCCGACCGAGGAACACGTTGTCGGCGACGCTCAGGCCGGGCACCAGGTCGAGCTCCTGGTAGATCGTGGCGATGCCGTGCGACATCGCGGCCTGCGGATCGCCCAGGGTGACCGGCTCGCCGAGCCAGGTGATCGTGCCGGCATCGGGCTGATGGGCGCCCGCCAGCACCTTGATCAGGGTGGACTTGCCGGCGCCGTTCTGGCCCAGCAGGCAGTGCACCTCGCCGGGGCGCACGTCGAGGTCGACGCCGTCCAGCGCCCGCACCCCGGGAAAGGTCTTGACGATGCCGTGCATCTCCAGCAGCGCACCGCTGTCGGCACCGCCTCGCCCCGCCGGTGCACCCACTCCGGGCCTCCTCCGCACTTATGCTCACCGTTGACCATTAGTCTGCTGGGCCGACAACATATGTTCCAGGTCACACCGGGTCAAGGCGCTGCGCGCGAGTTACCGAACCGAGACGAAGGCACCGCGGTCCGCCCGGACCGCACCGCGGCCAGGTGCCGTCCCCTCGAAGGCGGAGCCGTCGAGTCGTGCCCGCGCGGACCCCTCCGGGGCCCACTCGGCGCGCGACAGAACCGTCGCGGTGCCGTCCGGAGAACGGCCGTGCCTCAGCAGGACCGCGGTGCTACCTCGCGAGCGCCTGGTGGACGGAGTCCTCGTCCAGGTACTGCTCGATGGCCATGAGCGCGGCGCCCACGCGGCCGGACAGGTCGGGAGCGTCGCTCACCGTGATCTCCAGTGCTCGCGCGGCCAGCGGCATGGACCGCTGGTAGACCGCCTCGCGGATGCCTGCCAGCAGCGGAACGCCGGCCTGCGCGACGCCACCGCTCATGACGATGCGGTGCGGGTTGAAGAAGTTGACCAGCGCGGCCAGCACGGTGCCGATCGTGCGGCCTGCCGAGCGGACCAGCTCGAGGGCGACGCCGTTCCCCTGCGCGGCCAGCCGGACGACCTCCCTGATGCTGTCGGCCGGCAACCCGGCGGCGACGGCGTCGCGCAGCAACGCCGCGCCTCCGGCGAAGGCCTCCAGGCAGTTCTCCTGCCCGCACCGGCAGACCACGGTCCGCCCGTCGGGCTGCGCGACGTAGATGTGCCCGATGTCGCCGGCACTGCCCTGGGCGCCGCGGTACACCCGTCCGTCGACGATGACGCCGCAGCCGATGCCGGTGCCGACCTTGACGACCAGCACGTCCTGGACCGAGCCGGCCACACCCATCTCGCCCAGCGCCATGACGTTGACGTCGTTGTCGACGTAGACCGGGCACTCGTAGCGCCCGAAGGCGCTCGGGATCGGGTGGTCGTGCCAGCCCGGCATGATCGGCGGGTGCGACGGCCGCCCCGTCGAGAACTCGACCGGGCCCGGCACGCCGACGCCGACGGCACAGACGTCGGCAGGGGTCAGGCCGGCCTCGGCCAGCACCGCCTGGGCCAGCCGGTCGACCTCGGCGAGCACGGGGACCGGGCCGTCGGCGATGTCGATGGGGTGCCCGACGGTGGCGAGGATCTGCGCCGACAGGTCGGTGACCGCGACGTCGACGCTGGTGACGCCGAGGTCCACCGCGAGCACGCAGCCGGCCCGGCTGTTGAACTGCAGCAGGGTCGGTGGCCGGCCTCCGGTGCTCCAGCCTCGCCCACCCTCCTCCAGGAGCTTGGCGGCGATCAGCTGGTCGACCCGGGCGCTCACGGTGTTGCGTGACGCGCCGGTCAGCGCCACCAGGTCCGCCCGGCTCCGCGCGCGGCCGGTCCGCACATGGCGCAGCAGCGCGCCGGCCGAGGCAGAGGTGGTCGCCACGAGGTCATAGTGGCACGCATGGGCCGCCCGTCCCGGAGACGTGCAGCGGATCGTGTCCACTCCCCCGGCGATCGTCCCCCACGGCCGCGGGCACGGCGCGGACCAGCGATGATGGCGCGCCCCGGATCTCGGTCGGCGTCATCCTGAACAGCGGGGTCGGCAAGCGCGCCGCCGACGAGCAGGCCGCAGCCGGCATGCACGACTACTCCGCCACCGGCACGTATCCGTTCCTCGGCACGATGCAGCCGACGCAGTTCGCCAGGGCCCTGTCGACGTCGGAGATCGTGATCGGCGCCGCGCTGCTGACGCCTTCGTGCCGTCGGCGATCGCCGGCGCCGCCCTGACCGTCTCCTCCGGCGGGCTGCTCGGCCTCTACCTCGATACGCCCGGCATGAGGTCGTCGCGGCGACGGCCTGCGGACCCGTGGAGACCCTCCTCGTCCCCGACCTCCCGCACACGCTGCGCCGGCAGCGGAGGCGCGCCTCGCCCAGCGCCTACAAGCGCGAGCTGAAGCGCCCGGTGGGCGCACAGATCGTCGACACGGTGGTCACTTGGTGCAACCGGGCGACCACGCCTACCGACGGCGCGACGGCACGCCGACCGTCGCACGGAAACCCCTTCCGCCGGGTCCGAGGATCGCGGTTCCATGACGGTCGCCGGCCTCGGTGGCCTGCCCCTGGAGGAGGTCCCCGTGCGCGCCTGGAACGCCCGTTCGACGGTCCTGCGCCTGGCCGCCGCGATGACGGGGCTGACCCTGGTGATGACCGGCTGCGGCTCCGACGACGACACCGCCGACTCCGATGCCGCCGTCGCGACCGAGAGCGAGACCGCGCCGTCGTCGCCCAGCTCGCCGGCGACGTCCACCTCGTCCTCCGCGCCGCCCGGGGAGCAGGAGGCGGAGGCCGTCGACGCGGCGCTCGTGGACTTCGCCATCGAGCTCGACGAGGACAGCTTCGCGGCCGGCACGTACGAGTTCGCCGTGACGAACGAGGGCGACGCCAGCCACGACTTCGTGGTCGAGCGCGACGGCGAGGACGTCGCTGCGACGCAGGTGCTCCAGTCGGGGCAGTCGGAGACCCTCGCGGTGGACCTCGAACCCGGCACCTACGTCTTCTACTGCTCGGTCGGGAACCACCGGGGAATGGGCATGGAGGTCACCGTGGAGGTCGCCTGATGATCACTACCACCACGGTCCGGGCTCGGCGCTCGGGCCCGCTGACCTGGATCCTGCGCGTGGTCGGTGCGGTTCTGCTCGCCGCGATGGCCTGGATCCACTGGGACCTGTGGCTCGACGGCTACCGGACCGTCGACGTCATCGGGCCGGCGTTCCTGCTCAACGCCGTCGCGGGGTTCGCCCTCGCGGTCGTGCTTCTGGTGGTGCCCCGGCGGCTGCTGTGGCCGGCCGCCGCCCTCGGTGCCCTGACCGCGCTCGGAACCCTCGCCGCGCTGCTCCTGTCGACCACCGTGGGCCTGTTCGGGTTCGTCGAGAGCACCGCGGCACCGCTGTGGTGGGAGACGTTCTGGATCGAGGCGGCCGCGGTCGTCGTCCTGGCCGTCCTCGCCGTCGTCGCCCGGCGACGACCCGCGTGACCGGTGCGGGCGGGCGACGGTACGCCCGCCCGCACCGGCTGGGGTCAGCGGACGCCGAGCAGGTGCTCCATGGCCAGCTGGTCCAGCCGCTCGAACTGCAATCCGCGCTCACCGAGGGTCTGCGGGTCGTGCGCCTCGTTCCGCAGCGCGTCGAGGCTCTCGCCCTCGCCCAGCGTCGGAACGGCGAGCTCGCCCACGCGCGCGGCCTCCAGCGCCTCGGCGACCTCGGGATCGGCCCGGAAGGCCAGCGCCTTCTCCTTGAGGATCAGGTAGTTGCGCATGCAGGCGCGGGCGGTCTCCCAGACGCCGTCGATGTCCTCGGTCCGCGGCGGCTTGTAGTCGAAGTGCAGGTAGCCGTCGTACGCGCGGCCCGACCCGCCGCCGAGCAGCGTGTCCACGGTCCAGAAGGCGCCCCGCAGGTTGCCCGCACCGAAGCGCAGGTCCTGGTCGAAGCGCGGCCCGTGCTGGCCGTTGAGGTCGACGTGGAAGAGCTTGTCGTGCCACAGCGCCTGGGCGATGCCCTGGGCGAAGTTCAGGCCGGCCATCTCCTCGTGCCCCACCTCGGGGTTGAGGCCGACGCGGGTCGGCTCCTCGAGCTCGTTGATGAAGGCGATGGCGTGCCCGATGGTCGGCAGGAGGATGTCGCCGCGCGGCTCGTTCGGCTTGGGCTCCAGGGCGAAGCGGATGCCGTAGCCCTTGTCGCGCACGTAGGCGCAGAGGACGTCGAGGCCCTCCTTGTACCGGTCCAGCGCGGCGGAGACGTCCTTGCTGCCGCCCGACTCCGCGCCCTCGCGGCCGCCCCACAGCACGTAGGTCTCGGCGCCCAGCTCGGCGGCGAGGTCGATGTTGCGCAGCACCTTGGCCAGCGCGTACCGGCGGACGGCGCGGTCGTTGGAGGTGAAGCCGCCGTCCTTGAACACCGGGGCGCCGAACAGGTTGGTCGTGGCCATCTCCACGCCCATGCCGGTCTCGGCGAGCGCCTTCTTGAACCGGTCGAGGGTCGCGTCGCGGGTGGCGTCGTCGGGCACCAGGTCGTCGTCGTGGAAGGTGACGGCGGCCGCGCCGAGTTCGGCGAGCCGGTGCACGGCCTCCACCGGGTCCAGCGGCGGGCGCACGGCGCCACCGAAGACGTCGACCCCCTGCCAGCCCACGGTCCAGAGCCCGAAGCTGAACTTGTCGTCCTTGGTGGGGGTGAAGCGGTCGGTCATGCGGAGAACTCCGTCCGGATGGTGCGTGGACACCGGGTCGGCGACCCGGTGGACGAGCGAGCGGGCGTCGCGAGGGCGGCGGCAGGCCGGCCGGGCGCCGTCATCGGAGTTCCACCCCGGCCGGTTCCAGGACCGGCGTTGGTGCGAGCGTGGGGTCGTCGAAGACGCTCTCCAGGACGACGTGCGCGCCACCGCGGACCGCTGCCGTGAAGCCGAGGGTGGAGAGCACCACGCGGGCCCCGGCCATGTCCGGGCCCAGCACGCGCGACTCCAGCTCCGCCAGCAGCGACTCCATGAGGAACCGGCCGAGCACGGCGAAGTAGCCGCCCAGCAGCACGACCCGCGGGTTGAAGATGTTGATCAGCACGGCGGCGCCGGTGCCCAGCGAGGTCCCCACCTGGCGCAGCGCGGTGAGCGTCCGGGCATCGCCGGCCTCGGCGCGGCGCGCCACCTCGGCGAGGCGGGTCTCCAGGTCGCGGCCGGGATCGCGCACCGGGTCGCCGGGGTCGGCCGCCGCCCGCAGCAGCGCGGACAGGCCGACGACCGTCTCCCAGCAACCGCGCCGGCCGCAGCCGCAGACGACGTCCGGATCGCCCAGCGACGTGTGCCCCACCTCGCCGGAGAGCCCGCCGGCTCCGCGCAGCAGCCGGCCGGCCACGATGACGCCACCGCCGACACCCACCTCACCGGTCAGGTACACCAGATCCGGCGTGCGGGCCTCGGATCCCATCGCCCACTCGGCGATCGCGGAGAGGTTCGCGTCGTTCTCGACCCGGACCGGGAAGTCGAGGTCCAGCCGGGCTCGCAGTGCGTCGAGCACGGCGACGTCGCGCCAGCCGATGTTGGGCGCGAGCGTGACCACGCCGTCGACGCTGCGGATCAGGCCGGCGACCGCCACCGTCAATCCCGCCGGACGGGCTCCGGCGGCCGCGGCGGCGGCGACGGCGGCCCGCACGAGGCCGGCCACGGCGTCCAGCGTCGGCCCCGCTCCGAGCGCGGGGATGTCCAGGGCCAGCCGCTGCTCGAAGAGCACCTCGCCACGCAGGTCGAGGACCAGCGCCGCGGCGTAGTCCACGTTGAGCTCAACGCCGATGCCGCACACGCAGCGGCCGTCCAGGTGCACGATGAGGCCGGGCCGGCCCACGGACCCGGCGCGATCGACCTCACCGGCGCTGATCAGCCGACGCTCGGCGAGCTCGGCCACGAGGCTGGAGACCGTCGCCTTGTTCAGCCCCGTCTCCTGGGCGATGCGGGCGCGGGAGCGGGGCCCGTGGTCACGGAGGTGGCGGAGCACCAGGCCCAGGTTGTTGCGCCGCACCGTCGCCTGGTCGGCGGGAGCGCGCCGTTCGGACGAGCCGTCGTAGAGCGGTGGTGCCCCGGCCATGCCCACCTCCTCGGCGCGTCGTCGGGCCGGTATTTGTAGGTCGCGCCAACAAATTAGGGGTGGCCGGTCGGGCCGGTCAAGACGGTTGACCCTTCCGGGGGCTCGCCACGCCGTACGGCGGGGCCTAAGGTCCCGTTCCCATGACCCCCGTGTCCCCGTGGCGACCCCGCGCGGCCCGCGCCCTCCCCGCCTGCGCCCCCCTGTGCGGAGGACCGCTCCGATGACGCTCGTCGCGGGCATCGACACCTCGACGCAGGCCTGCAAGGTGGTCGTCCGGGACGCCGGCACCGGCGAGCTCGTGCGCTCGGGCCGGGCGCCCCACCCGCCGGGCACCGAGGTCGCCCCTCAGGCCTGGGAGGACGCCTTCCGCACGGCGGCTGCCGAGGCCGGCGGGCTGGCGGACGTCGCGGCCCTGGCGGTCGGCGGCCAGCAGCACGGCATGGTCTGCCTCGACGCCGAGGGCCGGGTCGTCCGCGACGCGCTGCTCTGGAACGACGTCCGCTCCGCTCCGGCCGCCGCCGAGCTGATCCGCGAGCTGGGCGACGGGGACGAGGAGGCCGGCCGCCGCGCGTGGGCCGACGCCGTGGGGCTGGTTCCGGTCGCCTCCTTCACCGCGACGAAGCTGCGCTGGCTGGCCGACACGGAGCCGGGCAACGCCGACCGGACCGCCGCGGTCTGCCTCCCCCACGACTGGTTGACCTGGCGGCTCTCGGACGATCGGGACCTCGGCACCCTGGTCACCGACCGCGGCGACGCCAGCGGCACGGCCTACTGGTCGGCCCGCACCGGCGAGTACCGGCTCGACCTCCTGGAGCGGGCGATGCGCGGCCGCCGCCCGGCCGTTCCACGGGTGGCCGGACCGGCCGAGCGGGTGGGCACGCTGGCCGGCGGAACCGCGGTCCTCGGCCCGGGAACCGGCGACAACGCGGCTGCGGCTCTGGGCCTGGCGGCGCGCCCGGGCGACGTCGTCGTCTCCATCGGCACGTCGGGTGTGGTCTCGGCGGTGACGCCGACCGCGGTCGCCGACGTGACCGGAACCGTCGCCGGCTTCGCGGACGCCACCGGCAACCACCTGCCACTGGTCGCGACGATGAACGCCGCGCGGGTGCTCGACGCCGCCGCCGGGCTGCTCGGGGTCGACCACGCGACGCTGTCCGAGCTGGCCCTCTCCGCGCCGTCGGGCGCCGGCGGCCTGGTCCTGGTGCCGTACCTCGAGGGCGAGCGGACTCCCAACCTGCCGAACGCCACCGGATCGGTGCACGGCCTCACGCTGCGGACCTCCACCCCGGCCCACTGGGCGCGGGCCGCGGTGGAGGGGTTGCTCTGCGGGCTCGCGGACGGCATCGAGGCCGTCGTCGCCCAGGGCGTGAGCGTCGAGCGGGTGCTGCTCGTCGGAGGCGCCGCCCGCTCCCCCGCCGTGCAGCAGCTCGCGCCCGGCATCTTCGGCCGTCCGGTCCTGGTGCCGCCGCCGGGCGAGTACGTGGCCGACGGCGCGGCGCGGCAGGCGGCCTGGGTGCTCTCCGGCGCGGACGCCCCGCCGGACTGGGCCCAGCCGGGGCTGCGCGAGTTCGACGCCGCGCCGGAGGCCCACGTGCGCGAGCGCTACGCGGAGGTGCGGAGCCGCACGGACGGCCAATAGAAGGACCCGACTCCTCCCCACCACTCGCACGCTCGTGGCGGGCCCCGGGAGTCGGGCCGTTCCAGCAGGTCACCCGCTCGGCGCGGGACCCTGAAGGGCGGCCGTTCCAGCACGTCACCCACTCGTGGCGGGCCCCGGGAGTCGGGCCGTTCCAGCAGGTCACCCGCTCGGCGCGGGACCCTGAAGGGCAGCCGTTCCAGCACGGACCCCTGAAGGGCGGCCGGTCCAGCACGTCCCGCTCAGAGCGAGCGGAGGACGTCGGCGATGGCGGTGGGGTGGGTCTGCACGGTCATGTGCGCCGCGCCGGGAAGCTCCACGAGCCGCCCGCGGG
>Ga0196960_10000470_pt1 | contig 13964 bp, 11 predicted proteins | sample S3v_5metaG_FD_183187 | JGI IMG/M metagenome (GOLD analysis project Ga0196960, IMG submission 183187) | Soil microbial communities from Anza Borrego desert, Southern California, United States - S3+v_5 | ecosystem: Environmental > Terrestrial > Soil > Desert | place: USA: California | collected... | reverse complement strand
CGTCGCAAGCCGGCCGCGCGGGGGGACCTGCCGCCGACCTGGCGCGGGGCCTTCATCCGCGGCATCTTCGCCGCGGTCGTCTTCGTCGTCCTGGTGATCCTGCTGTTCGGGGAGTCGGTCGGCGTGGCGCTGGTCTTCGGCGCCTTCATGCTGGTCTTCTACGTCCCCGCCGGCTACTACATCGACATGGCGATGTGGCGGCGGCGGGAGCGGGCCCGCATCCGCGGCCGCAGCGAGTAGCCCGTGCCCGATGGCCCTCGACGTCGAGATGCTCACGGTCGGCGCCATCGGCGAGAACTGCTTCCTGTTCCGGCGCCAGGGCTCCGACCGCCTGCTCGTCGTCGACCCGGGCGAGGAGGAGGAGCGGATCCTGGCGGCGATCGAGGCGACCGGGGCGCAGGTCGAGGCGATCCTCCTCACCCACTGCCACTTCGACCACATCGGCGCGGTGGCACCGGTGGCGAGGGCGACCGGGGCGCCGGTCTACTGCCCCGAGGCCGAGGTGCCGCTCCTCGCCGACATCATGCGCTTCGTCCCCTGGGAGGGCTTCGGCCCGTACGAGAGCTACGACGCCGACGAGGTCGTCCGCGGCGGCGAGACCCTGGAGCTGGCGGGGTTGGAGCTCGACGTCGTCTTCACCCCCGGCCACAGCCCCGGGCACGTCAGCTACGCCGTCCGCGGCGAGCCGGCGCTCTTCTCCGGCGACGTCCTCTTCCAGGGCTCGGTGGGGCGGGTCGACCTGCCCGGCGGCGACGGCCCGACGCTGCTCGCCTCGATCGGGCGGCTCCTCGACACCTACCCCGACGAGACCGTCGTCCACCCCGGCCACATGGGGCTGACGACGCTCGGCGCCGAGCGCGCGACCAATCCCTTCCTCGGCTCGCTGACGCGGTAGCGATCAGGCGTCTTGGACTAAGGTCGCCGCACGATGGCGAGCAAGTTCCAGGCACCGCGCGGCACCTTCGACGTCCTGCCCGAGCAGGCGCGCTCGCGGGGGCGGCTGGAACGCGCCGCGGCGGCGATCTTCTCCCGCGCCGGCTACGAGCCGATCGCGACGCCGGCCTTCGAGGACACCTCGCTGTTCGAACGCGGTGTCGGCAAGTCGACCGACATCGTCCGCAAGGAGATGTTCACCTTCGAGGACAAGGGCGGGCGCAGCCTCACCCTGCGGCCTGAGGGGACCGCCTCGATCTGCCGCGCCTACCTCGAGCACGGGATGCACAAGCTGGCGCAGCCGGTGAAGCTCTCCTACCTCGGCCCGTTCTTCCGCCACGAGCGCCCGCAGGCCGGTCGCTACCGGCAGTTCCACCAGCTCGGGGCCGAGTGCATCGGCGCCGACTCGCCGCTGGCCGACGCCGAGGTGATCATGCTCCTGGCCGACCTGCTGGACGAGCTGAAGGTGCCGGGCGTGGAGCTGCGGCTCGGCAGCCTCGGCTCCTTCGAGGCGCGGCGGGCCTACCTGGAGGACCTGAAAGCGCACCTCCACGCCCACGAGGGGGAGCTGTCGAAGGACGTGCGCGAGCGGATCGACATCAACCCGCTGCGCGCCTTCGACTCCGACGATGAGGGAACGCGGGGCGTAATGGCGAGCGCGCCGACGATCGTCGAGCGGCTCGAGGGCGAGGACGCGGAGCACTTCGCCGAGGTGCGGGCGCTGCTCGACGCCGCCGGCGTCGCCTACGTCGTCGACCCGACCCTCGTCCGCGGCCTCGACTACTACACGCGGACGATCTTCTCCTTCGTCTGCGACGCGCTCGGCGCCCAGTCGGAGATCGGCGGCGGCGGTCGCTACGACGGCCTGATCGAGCAGCTCGGCGGGCAGCCGACCCCGGCCGTCGGCTTCGCCGCCGGGATCGAGCGGATCCTGCTGGCGCTGGACGAAGAGGAGCCGCCCGCGGGACGCGACGCTTTCGTCGCGGTCGCCGACCCGGACCAGCGGGGGCGGGCGATGGCGCTGGCCGTGGAGCTGCGCCATGCGAGCCTCTCCGTCGAGCTCGACCTCGCCGGCCGCACCCTCAAGAGCCAGCTCAAGCACGCCGACCGCGTCGGCGCCCGCCGCGTCCTCATCCTCGACGCCGACGGCAGCACCCAGCTGCGCGACATGGGGACCGGCGAGCAGCGCGCGGTCGATACCGGCAAGCTTGTCGACGAGATGACGGGAGGGGAAAGTTGAGCGAGGCGCCGCCGCTGGCAGCGAACAGGTACCGCGACACCTGGTGCGGCCAGGTGCTGCCCAACCGGGTCGACTCCGAGGTGCGGGTCGCGGGCTGGGTCAACCGCCGCCGCGACCACGGCGGCCTGATCTTCATCGACCTGCGCGACCGCACCGGGATCGTCCAGCTCGTCTTCAACCCGGACACCTCCGGCGAGTCCTTCGAGCTCGCGCACAAGCTGCGGGCCGAGGACGTGCTGAGCGCGACCGGGCCGGTGGTGCGGCGCTCGGAGGAGACCGTCAACCCGGACCTGGCGACCGGCGAGGTCGAGCTGCACGTGACCGGTGCCGAGCTCCTCGCCGGCTCGGAGACGCCGCCGTTCCAGATCGAGGGCTTCAGCAGCGAGGTCGGCGAGGACACCCGCCTGCGCTACCGCTACCTCGACCTGCGCCGCGAGCAGATGCGCGAGGCGCTGCTGCTGCGCCACCGCGTCGTCGCCGCGATGCGTGAGTTCCTCGACGGCGAGGGCTTCGCCGACATCGAGACGCCGGTGCTGACCCGCTCCACCCCCGAGGGCGCGCGCGACTTCCTCGTCCCCAGCCGCCAGCAGCAGGGCTCCTTCTACGCGCTTCCGCAGTCGCCGCAGCTGTTCAAGCAGCTGCTGATGGTCTCCGGCTTCGAGCGCTACTACCAGGTGGCGCGCTGCTTCCGCGACGAGGCGACCCGCGCCGACCGCCAGGCCGAGTTCACCCAGCTCGACGTCGAGATGTCCTTCGTCGACGCCGACGACGTGATCGCGGTCAACGAACGGCTGCTCGCCCACGTCTTCGAGCGCGTCGGCGGCCCGCAGGTCGAGGTGCCGATGCAGCGGATGGGCTACGACGAGGCGATGGACCGGTTCGGCACCGACCGGCCCGACCTGCGCTTCGGGCTCGAGCTCGTCGACCTCGGCGACGCCCTGCGCGAGACCGAGTTCAAGGTCTTCCGCTCGGTGCTGGAGGGCGGCGGCTCGATCCGCGGCCTCAACGCCGGCCGCCGCGAGCTGCCCCGCTCCGAGCTCGACGGCCTGATCTCCCGCGCCCAGGAGCTGGGGGCGAAGGGGCTGGTCTGGGCCTTCCGCGAGGGCGACGGCTGGCGCTCGCCGACCGCGAAGTTCCTCAGCGAGGCCGAGCTCGCTGACCTCAACCGGCGCTTGGGCGCCGAGGAGGGGGACCTGCTGCTGCTGGTCGCCGACAAGCGTCCGATCACCGACGCGGTGCTGGGCCAGCTGCGGCTCGACCTGGCCGAGCGCTTCGACCTGATCGAGGAGGGCGACGACCGCCTCGTCTGGATCGTCGACTGGCCGTTGATGGAGTGGAACGAGGGGGAGAAGCGCTGGGACGCGCTCCACCATCCCTTCACCGCCCCGACGGGCGAGTTCGACCCCGACAACCCGGGCGCGGCGCGGGCGCAGGCCTACGACGTGGTCTGGAACGGGCAGGAGCTCGGCGGCGGCTCGGTGCGTATCCACGACGCCGGGATGCAGGAGGCCGTCTTCGCCGCCCTCGGGATCGACCGCGAGACCGCCGAGGCGCGCTTCGGCTTCCTGCTCGAGGCGCTGCGCTACGGGGCGCCCCCGCACGGGGGCATCGCCTACGGCGTCGACCGCATCGTCCAGCGCCTCTCCGGCGCCGAGACGATCCGCGACGTCATCGCCTTCCCCAAGACCGCCTCCGGCTTCGATCTGCTCACGGGCGCCCCCGCCCCGGTCGACGAGATGCAGCTACGCGAGCTCGGCATCGCCTCCCGCAAACCGAAGCTGCCGGAGAGCTGAGATGGGCCTGCGGGACTGGCTCCCCCGCAGATGGCGCCCGGAGCCCGGGCCAGGCAAGACGCCCGTCTACATCGACGACCCCAGCTTCGACAGCTGGGAGGTCGTCCGCGACTTCGCCGACCTGCGGACCGCGCGCGCCTGGCACCAGGCGCTCGTCGAGGCCGACATCGAGGCGGTGCTCACCTCCGACTGGCCCCTTGACCGCTTCGGCCGCGGCGACATCTCCCTCCGCGTCCCCGGCGACCGCTGGAGCGAAGCCGAGCTGCACCTCTCCAACCTGGACGAGGGTTTCGCAGAGCCCTGACGGTGGTACGGTTGGACCAGGCTCGAGCCCGTACGAGAGCCGTCTCACCGTTTGACCCAACACAAACGGCGCGGGAGCTGACAAGTCTCCTTTCCCCTTGGGGTTTGGAGCAGGCACCCACCTTCACTTGAAGGGATCAAAGCCAGAGGCGGCAACGGCGGGTTGGGGCCTTTTTCGTGCGCGTCGAGGGACGAAGTCGGCACGAAGCGCGCACCACAGGTGCGTCGCGTTGCCTCACCCTCGGCGGCATGTCTCGCGAGAGTGCATTTCGCCCTCATATAGAGGGTCAACTGCACACTCGATTTCTTGACCGAGAGATGGAGCGGCTGGCGCGGAGGCAGCACGGGGTGGTGGCGCGGCGGCAATTGCGCGCCTTGGGGATGGGAGGAGGTGCGATCGCTGTCCGTCTAGAGCGAGGGCAGCTGCATGAACTACATCGCAGCGTGTACGTGGTGGGCGTACGTCGAATCTCGAGAAGGGGGCGATGGATGGCGGCGGTCTTGGCTTCTGGGCAGGGGGCAGTGCTGAGCCACAGGTCGGCGGCGCGGCTGTGGCGAGTTCTGTCACCGGCCGCCGAATGGATCGACGTCACCTGCTCCGCCAGGCAGATCCGAAGGGAGGGGATAGTCGCCCATCGGTCACGGCTCCGGGAGGATGAGTGGCTAGTCGAGGACGGGATTCCGGTCACCTCGTCCTTCCGGACGATCTTCGACCTCGCCGCCGTCCTGGACCTGCGGGGGTTGGAGCACGCTCTGCACGAGGCGGAAGTGCGGGGGCTAACGGATCGGGTCTCGCTGCCGATGCTGCTGGAGCGGTATCCGGGGCGGCGCGGGGCGCGGAATCTGAGGACGGTGCTCGCCTCTAAGCAGCCGGTCGCCATCACGCGCAACGACTTCGAGGAGGCGTTCTTAGCGCTCGTCGACGCTCACGGCCTGCCACGGCCGCGGATGAACGCGGACCTGGCGCTGCGAGGCCGCTTCTTCGAGATCGACGCCCTATGGGAGCGGCAGCGGGTGGCGCTGGAGCTCGACAGCCGCGGCGTCCACGGGACGCCGAAGCGGTTCGAGTCCGACCGCCAGCGCGACCGCATCCTCGTAGCCGAGGGATGGCGCACGATGCGCATCACCTGGCAGCAGTTGCAGGAGAAACCGGGTGCGATCGTCGAGGACATGCGGCTGGCGCTCGGTTCGGCGCTTTACCCTTGAACCCATGGAGAGAGAGCTCTTCGAGCACTACCTGCGGGATGACACGCGGCTTGGGCCGGCGGTCGACGGCGCCTTCACGGGCGCTGCGGGCGGGGCCGCCTGCGGCGACCTCTCGCGCGTGTCCTTTCTCGTCGCCGACGGTCGCATCGAGAGCGTCACCTTCGACGCCGAGGGCTGCGGCGCCACCCGGGCGGCGACGGCCGCGGTTGCCGAGATGGTGGATGGCTCTCCCGTTCTGGAGGCTGCTCTGATCGATATAGACACCGTCGACGAGGCGATCGGCGGCCTCACGCCGGCCAAGCGCCACGCCGCCCAGCTCGCCACCGACGCCCTCCATCGCGCCCTCCAAGGCGTCGCCTCCTCGCCGCTGAGCCTGGTCGCGAGCGAAGTAGGCGAGGCGGCCTCAGGGGCGGGAGGGTCCCCGGAGGAGCCTCCACCTAATTCGCGACGGAGGGGACCCTCCCGCCCCTCCCCCCGCGTCGCAGTCGCCATGTCCGGCGGCGTCGACAGCGCCGTCGCCGCGCTCCTCGCGCGCGAGGAAGGCGCCGAGGTGGTCGGGATCACGGTCAAGCTCTGGGCCGACCCCGAGACCGACGGGGCCAAGGCCTGCTGCTCGCCCGAGGCCGTGCTCGGCGCCCGCGGGCTCGCGCACCAGCTCGGGATCCCGCACTTCACGCTCGACCTCGAGGAGGACTTCCGTCGCCGCGTCGTCGCTCGCTTCGTCGGCGGCTACGCCGAGGGCAGCACGCCGAACCCCTGCATCCTCTGCAACGGCGAGGTCCGCCTGGCGGCGATGGTCGACCTGGCCGAGCGGCTCGGCGCCGAGCGCCTGCTCACCGGCCACTACGCCCGCATCGTCGACGACGGCGAGGGGCCGCTGCTGGCGGGCGCCGCCGACAAGGCCAAGGACCAGAGCTACATGCTCGCCGCGCTGCCGCCGGAGCTGCTGGGCCGCCTCGGCTTCCCGCTCGTCGACCTGACCAAGCCCGAGGTGCGGGAGATCGCCGCCCGCCATGGCCTCTCCGTCGTCGCCCGCAAGGCCGAGAGCCAGGACCTCTGCTTCCTTGCGGGCCAGGGCAAGCGCGGCTTCCTGCGTCGCCACGGCGGTCTGCGGGAGCGGGAGGGGGCGATCGTCGACTCCGCCGGGCGCACGCTCGGCCGCCACCGGGGCCACCACGACTTCACCGTCGGCCAGCGCCGCGGCATCGGCGTCTCCGCGCCCGAGGCGCTCTACGTCCTCGCCACCGACGCCGCCACCAACACGGTCACGGTCGGCACCCGCTCGGAGCTGGAGAAGCGCAGCGTCCGCGTCCGCGACGCGGTCCTGCACCGCGACGGCAGCGAGGTCGACGCGGTCAAGCTCCGCTACCGCTCGCGCGCCCTCCCCGCCACCGTCTCGGCGGCGGGGAAGGGGCGGCACTCCTCCCTGGAAGTCGAGTTGGCCGAGGGCTTCCCTGGCGTAGCCCCCGGCCAGACGGCGGTGCTCCTAGCCGGCGACAGGATCGTCGGCCACGGCACCATCGCCGCCTAGGCGACCGAGCTGGTCGTCACCGTCGCGTTCCTCTCGTCCTTCCGCATTTTGTTGACGGCTTTGACGCAGCGGCTGAAGGGGGTGCCCTTCTGGCCTTTGACGTGCTTCTTGCTGAGCCCCTTGCAGGCTTTCTTCGGGTGCAGGGTCTCGTTTTTGTCAGCGCGGGCCAGCGCTTTGACGCAGCGACTGAAGGCGGTTCCCTTCTCGCCTTTCACGTGTTTCTTGCTCTGGCCTTTGCAGTAGTAGCCGTAAGCTTTGCCTTTCGGACCGCCGTGGGGATGCTCCGGCTTGGGCTTGTCCGGGTTGTACTTCGGGCCTTTCGGCGGCTTCGGCTTATCGGGTTCGTAGCTGGGGCCTTCCGGCGTGTAGGTGACGCCGTCTGCCATGCCCGTCGCGGGCATCACACCCAGCGAAAGCACCGCGACTCCCAGCACCAGCATCATGCGCAGCTTCATATTTGCCTCCTTCGACAGAGTCGAACGGTCAAGTCCCTTTGAAACGCAGTCCTCGACCGTTCGTAAGGGCAAAGATCACCGCGCCGCCCCCGCGCGCACGAATATTTAGGCTTCCTAACATGAGGGCGAAGGAGATCCGGGAGACCTACCTGTCGTTTTTCGCCGAGCGGGGGCACAAGATCGTCCCCTCGGCCTCGCTCGTCCCGCCCGTGCACGACCCCTCGGTGCTGTTGACCACCGCCGGGATGCAGCCGTTCAAGCCCTACTTCCTAGGCCGGGAAAAGCCGCCGTCGCCGCGCCTCGCCGACGTGCAGAAATGCTTCCGCACCACCGACATCGAGGAGGTCGGCAACACCGCCCGCCACATGACCTTCTTCGAGATGCTCGGCAACTGGAGCTTCGGCGACTACTTCAAGGCCGAGTCGATCCCCTGGGGCTGGGAGCTCTCCACCGAGGGCTTCGGGATGGACCCGGAGAAGATCTGGGTCACGGTCTTCGGCGGCGACGAGGAGCTCGAGCTCGGCCCCGACGAGGAGGCGATCGAGATCTGGCGCGGGGTCGGCGTCCCGGAGGAGCGGATCGTCCGCCTCGGCCGCGAGGACAACTTCTGGCAGGCCGGCCCGACCGGCCCCTGCGGCCCCTGCTCGGAGCTCTACCTCGACCGCGGCGTCGAGTTCGGGGCGGAGGGGGAGCGGCCCGGCGACGACACCGACCGCTTCCTCGAGTTCTGGAACCACGTCTTCATGAGCTACGACCTCGCCGAAGACGGGACCCTGACGCCGCTGCCGATGAAGAACATCGACACCGGGATGGGGCTCGACCGGATGGCGGCGATCCTCCAGGACGTCCCCTCGGTCTTCGAGACCGACCACGTGCGGCCGCTGGTCGAGCTGGCCGAAGAGCTCTCCGGCCGCCGCTACGACGAGGGCGGCGCGGTCACGCGGGCGATGCGGATCGTCGCCGACCACAGCCGCGGCGCCGCCTTCCTGATCGCCGACGGCGTCGTCCCCTCCAACGAGGACCGCGGCTACATCCTGCGCCGGATCATGCGCCGGGCGATCCAGCAGGGCCGCTCGCTCGGGCTGGAGGCGCCGTGGCTGGGTCGCTTCGCGGAGCGCACGATCGAGCTGATGGCCGCCGACTACCCCGAGCTTGCGGCCGAGCGGGAGACGATCCAGCGCTGGGTCGGGGCCGAGGAGGAGAGCTTCGGGCGCACGCTCGAGCGCGGCACCGAGCTGCTGGAGCGGCTGGTCGCCGAGGCGCAGGAGGCCGGCACCTCCTGGATCGACGCCGCCGAGGCGTTCAAATTGCACGACACCTACGGCTTCCCCTACGACCTGACCAAGGAGCTGCTGGCCGAGCGCGGGCTCGCGGTCGACGACCAGGGCTTCGAGGAGCTGATGGAGGAGCAGCGCACGCGCGCCCGCGTCGGCGCCGCCACCGCCCACGGCTCGGAGAACACCCACGAGCGCGTCGCCGCCTTCGCCGCCGCCGCGCCGCCGACCCGGTTCGTCGGCTACGAGACGCTGCGCGCCACCACCGGCCTCGCCGCGGTCGAGCCGGTGAACGGCAAGGCGCTGGTGAAGCTGGAGGAGAGCCCCTTCTACGCCGAGGGCGGCGGCCAGGTCGCCGACTCCGGCGTCCTGCGCTGGGGCGGGCAGGAGGCGCGGGTGGTCGACGTCTACCGCCTCGGCGAAGACCAGGCGCTGGAGGTCGAGCCGGCCGAGGCGATCGAGCCCGGCGTCGCCGTCGAGGCCGAGGTCGACCACGGCGCCCGCCACGCGACGATGCGCAACCACACCGCCACCCACCTCCTGCACGCGGCGCTGCGCGAGCAGCTCGGCACCCACGTCCGCCAGGCCGGCTCCGCCGTGCGCCCGGACAAGCTGCGCTTCGACTTCACCCACGGCCAGTCGCTCAGCCCCGAGGAGCTGCGCGACGTCGAGGAGCGGGTCAACGAGTGGGTCAAGGCGAGCCGCCCGGTGCGCTGGCTGAACATGAACCGCGAGGAGGCCGAACGGCTCGGGGCGATGGCGCTCTTCGGTGAGAAATACGGCGAGTGGGTGCGGGTGGTCGAGGTCGACGGCGTCTCCCGCGAGCTCTGCGGCGGCACCCACGTCGCCAACACGGCCGAGGTCGGCATCTTCAAGATCGTCTCCGAGGGCTCCAGCGCCGCCAACGTGCGCCGCGTCGAGGCGATCACCGGTCCTGCCGCGATCGACTTCTTCCGCGAGCGCGAGGCACAGCTGCGCGAGGCCGGGGAGCTGCTGGGCAACCCGCAGGACCCCGTGGCCGCCGCCAAGCGCGCGGCCGAGCGGTTGAAGGAGGCCAGCGCCGGCGCCGAGAAGGCCCAGCGCGAGCAGCTCGGAGGCGAAGCCGACGAGCTCGCGGGCCGCGCGGAGGACCTGCCCGGCAGCGGCCACCTGGTCGCCGCTGCGGTCAAGCAGAGCCTGCAGGCGAACCCGAAGCAGCTGCTCGACCTCGCCAACCGGGTGCAGTCGAAGGTGGGGCAGCCCTCGGCGGTCGTTCTCGGCGGCGAGTTCGGCGGCAAGGCCGGGCTGGTCGCGCTCGTCTCCAAGGACCTGGTCGAGCGGGGCCTCTCGGCAGGCTCGATCATCCGCGAGGCCGCGCCGATCGTCGGCGGCGGGGGCGGCGGCCGCGACGACATGGCCCAGGCCGGCGGCAAGGATCCCTCGAAGCTGGACGAGGCGCTGGCGGCGGCGCGGGCGCAGATCGAGCGGGAGCTCGGCTGAGAGGCGCATGCGGGTGCTCGCCCTTGACCATGGGACCGTGCGGATCGGCTGCGCGCTCTCGGACCCGAGCGGGACGTTGGCCACGCCGCTGCCGGTGATCGAACCGCCGGAGGCGCGCGCGGTCTCCGAGCTGGTCGACGAGCACGGGGTGGAGCGGGTGGTGGTCGGGCTGCCGGTGCACCTCAGCGGCGAGGAGGGCAGCCAGGCGGCCCTGGCCCGCACCTTCGCGCACGAACTCGAAGCGATGCTCTCGGTCCCGGTCGAGACCTACGACGAGCGGCTGACGAGCCGGATGGCCGACGCCAGCCGCCGCGGCGGCGCCACCGCCGCCCGCGACTCGATCGCCGCCGCGCACCTGCTCGAGTCCTACCTCGCCAGCACCGCGCCACCTCTCGTCGACGAGGGGGGAGAGGGGGAGGAGGAGCGATGAGCGACGACTGGCTCAAAGACGACCCCTTCGCCGATCCGAACGACCCCGCCGCACGCGAGCGCGAGCAGCGCCGCCGCGAACGCGAAGAGAAGCGACGGAAGCGGGCCGCCAAGCAGGCCGAAGCCGAAGCGAAGGCCGCGCCGCCACCGCCTCCACCGCCTCCGGTCGAGCCGCCGAAGCCGACCGAGCCGACCCCGCCGCCAACTCCATCTCCGCCCTCGGCCGGGCGACCGCCGACCGAGCCGCCTCCGAGGCCGGCTGAACCGACCCCGCCGCCGCCCGAGCCCCCCCGGCACGCGAAACCCGCCCCGCCGACGGAAGAACCGCCGCTGCCGCCGCGCACCGCCGACGAGGAGTTCTGGGACGACGAGCCGGAGCCGTTGGAGTCACCGCAGGCGCCGTCCCCGCCGATGCCGGCCGCCGCCGCGACCAACGGCGGCACGACGCCTCCCCGGCGCCCGCCCGCCTTCCTCGGCCGGATCGCCCGCCACCCGTTCCTGATCTTCGCCGCGATCGCCGGGCTGTTCGCGCTCTGGTTCCTCAACTCGCTCTTCCAGCCGCTCCACGGCGACGGCTCGGGCCGGGTGCAGGTGACGGTCCCGAAGGGCTCCAGCGTCAGCGAAGTCGGCGACCTCCTCGCCGACAAAGGCGTGATCGACAACTCGACCCTGTTCCAGGTCCGGGTCACGCTCGCCGGCAAGCGCTCGGAAATCTATTCCGGCAACTTCACCCTGGCCGAGGAGATGAGCTACGGCGACGCGATCGACGCGCTGTCGGAGCCGCCGGTCAAACGCACGCTCACGGTGACGATCCCGGAGGGCCTCACGCGCTCGCAGGCGGCGCAGCTGGTCGAGGAAGTCGGCGTCCCCGGCGACTACACGAAGGCGACGATCAAATCGAAGTACCTCGACCCCGCCGACTACGGCGGCAAGGGGGCGAAGGACCTCGAAGGCTTCCTCTTCCCCAACACCTTCGAACTGCGCCCGAACGCCCCGGTCGAGGACCTGGTCCAGCTGCAGCTGCAGGACTTCAAGAAGCGGATCAAAGGCGTCGACATGAGCTACGCGAAGTCGAAAAACCTGACCGTGTACGACGTGCTGACGATCGCCTCGATGATCGAGGAGGAGGCCGGGGTCGACAGCCAGCGCAAGCTGGTCGCGGCGGTGATCTACAACCGCCTCAAAGAGGGGATGACGCTGGGGATCGACGCGACGATCCGCTTCGCCACCGGCAACTACACCGAGCCGCTGACCGAATCGGAACTGGCGATCGACTCGCCCTACAACAGCCGCACCAACGTCGGCCTGCCGCCGGGGCCGATCGCCAACCCGGGCCTCGACTCGATCGAGGCCGCCGCGCACCCGGCGAAAACCGACCACCTCTTCTACGTGACGACGCCAGGCGCCTGCGGCAAGCTCACCTTCACCGAGACCGAAGACGAATTCGAAGAAGCGGTTGCGGAATACAACTCGGCCCGCGAAGCGGCCGGCGGCAACTCGCCGGACAGCTGCGAGGAATAAGCCGTGCCACGCCTCGCGGTGCTCGGCCATCCGGTCTCCCACTCGCGCTCGCCGGCGATGCAGAACGCGGCGCTGGGGGCGCTGGAGCTGGAGGACTGGAGCTACCGGGCGATCGACGCGACCCCCGCGGCCTTCGAGATGACGGTGCGCGAGCTGGCCGAAGTCGGCTACGCGGGTGTCAACGTCACCGTCCCGCACAAGGAGGCGGCGCTGGCGCTGGCCGACGAGGCGAGCGAAGCCTCCCAGCAGATCGGCGCCGCCAACACGCTCGTCTTCGACGGCAAGCGGATCGAGGCCCACAACACCGACGCCGACGGCCTGCTCGCCTCGCTGCCCGACCTGCCGCGCGGCCGCCGGACGCTGCTGCTGGGCGCGGGCGGCGCGGCGCGGGCGGCGCTGTGGGCGCTGCTCTGGGAAGGGGCGAGGGTGGAGGTCTGGAACCGCACCCCCGAGCGGGCGGAGGCGATCTGCGAGGAGCTCGGCGGCGAGGCGGTCGCCGACCCCGACCAGACCGCCTACGACCTGATCGTCAACACCAGCGCCGCCGGCCTCAAGGGCGAGGACCCGTTCGAGCACCTGCCGCTGCGTCCGGACCGCTTCGCCGAGGCCCAGACCGTCGTCGACATGGTCTACGGCGAGCGCCGCAGCCCGCTCCTGGTCGCCGCCGAGGAGGCGGGCGCCGCCACCGTCGACGGCCTCGAGATCCTCGTCCAGCAGGGCGCCCGATCGCTGGAAATCTGGACCGGCCGCGAGCCCGACCTCGACGTGATGCGGACCGCAGCCCGCGATTGGTGAATTGACATGCCTATAGCCATGCAAACTCGCCAATCGTCCCGCCGATAGCCTTGCCTGGATGACGACGTTCCGTTTCACCACCGCGGGGGAGTCGCACGGGCCGGGGCTCGTGGCGATCGTCGAGGGCATGCCGGCGGGCCTGGAGCTCGACCGCGAGGCGCTCGACCGCGACATGGCGCGCCGCCAGCTCGGCCACGGGCGCGGCGGCCGGATGAAGATCGAGACCGACACGGTCGAGGTCCGCAGCGGCGTCCGCCACGGCCGCACGCTCGGCGGCCCGATCGCGCTGCTGGTCGCCAACCGCGACTACAAGAACTGGGAAGAGCGGATGAACCCGTGGCCGGTCGAGGGCTTCAGCCCCGACGAGGTGCACCTGCCGCGCCCGGGCCACGCCGACCTCGTCGGCGCCCAAAAATACGGCCACAGCGACATCCGCAACATCCTCGAGCGGGCCAGCGCGCGGGAGACCGCCGCCCGGGTCGCTGCCGGCACGATCGCCCGCGGCTTCCTCGCCGAGCTCGGGGTCGAGATCCACAGTCACGTCCTCCAGATCGCCTCGGTCCGCGCCCAGGAGCGCCCGGACCTGAAGCCGGTGGACTTCGCCGGGGTCGACGACGACCCGGTCCGCTGCCTCGACCCGGAGGCGAGCAAGGCGATGGTCGCGGAGATCAACCGCCTGCGCAAGGCGAATGAGAGCCTCGGCGGCACCTTCGAGGTGCTCGTCTTCGGCCTCGTCCCCGGCCTCGGCTCCCACATCTCCTGGGAAGACCGCTTGGACGGCCGCCTGGCCGGCGCCGTCGCCTCGATCCAGTCGATCAAGGGCGTCGCGATCGGCGAAGCCTGGGACGTCGCCGGTCGCCCCGGCTCCGAGGCCCACGACGAGATCTTCTGGTCCGAGGAGCGCGGCTACTACCGCGAGACCAACCACGCGGGCGGCCTCGAGGGCGGGATGACCAACGGCCTGCCGCTCTCGGTGCGGGCGGCGATCAAGCCGATCTCGACCCT
>Ga0196960_10000469_pt1 | contig 13970 bp, 13 predicted proteins | sample S3v_5metaG_FD_183187 | JGI IMG/M metagenome (GOLD analysis project Ga0196960, IMG submission 183187) | Soil microbial communities from Anza Borrego desert, Southern California, United States - S3+v_5 | ecosystem: Environmental > Terrestrial > Soil > Desert | place: USA: California | collected... | reverse complement strand
CAACGACGAGCGGACAGCGGCCCTGGCAGACTTCCTCCACAGCTACAACCACCACCGCTGCCACACCGCACTCGACGGCAAGCCACCGATCAGCCGAGTTAACAACGCTGAGGGTCAATACAGCTAGCCCGTTGCCTGGGAGCTGTCCCGGAAACCACCCCAGCCGTGCCAGCGGTCGATCTCGATCCAGGCGTTCACCCGGCCTCGCTCCCTTTCCGCGTACGGCTGGCCGAGGTATTGCCGGGACAGCCGGTCGATGCCTGCCAGGCCGTCGTCGTCGCTCATCTCGACGACCCGCCCGATCAGGGTCACATGGGTGTACCAGTCGGAGTCGTCGAGCACCGTGAGGGTGACACGCGGGTCCCGGCGTACATGGTCGAGACGCTTGCGCCCCTCGTCCATGTTGACGAGGATCCGGCCGTCGTCCCAGAGGTACCAGGTGGCCGCGGAAACCGGCTGCCCGTCCGAGCGAAGGGTGGCGATCACCGCCGGGTTCGGCTTGCGCAGCATGGTGATCGCTGCATCGGGAAGGGGCGGCTTCGACATGTTCTCTCCTCTGTCTCGTGCAGCGCCCTCCCTGTGGCGGTGAATCACCGGACGATGCAGAGGGCGCGGCTCCACGCTGCCACATGAAGCGTGCGGCATCCGGGACCGCCGCTGCGCGTCCGCGGTGAGCAGCCGCGCAGTGTCCCACTCGGCCGATGGCACATTCCTCAGCCGGTGACTGTCCGGCACCGCGTCCGGGGCCGTCCCGCCTCCGGCCGCCGCGGCCCGTACGCGATCGGGCCCAGGCGCCGCCGCGCGGCGGGGGATTGTCAGTGGCGGCTGTGATGCTGGGGGCATGGACGAACTGATGAGGCGGCGTGTCTACGGCGCCGACCATGACGACCCCGACCCGGGGGCCCGGCCCGGGCACGTCTACGTGGAACTGGTGGGCGGCCCGCTCGACGGGCTGCTCCTGGACGTGACGGGCTGGTCCGACGAACGGCTTGCCGTAGGAGCGGTGCTCGGCACGGAGCTCGGTAAATTCGGTGCGGGCGGACGCGTCGTCTACGGGCCCGGGGCGGCCGACCCGAAGCGCTGGGCCTGGCAGGCGGACAGCCCCTGAGCCGTCCGCCTGCCAGGCGCGTCAGCTGACCCCCGTACGCAGGGCGGTGATGAACCAGGTGTGGACCGGCCCGAGAGCGGGCGGCACAGGCCACCCGTCGACCGTGGCGAGGAGTTGCCAGTGGCGCTCCGCTCGCGGGTCCGAGCCCGCCTCCAGCCGTGTGATGAGCCAGCGGCGCAGCCCGGCGTCGCCGGAGCGGGTGAAGGCGTCGGCGTGGAGCGCCCTGAGGGAGTCGACAACCGGCGCTGCTTCTGCGGACGCCGGCTCATGCCGACGAGCTCAACTCCGGTTTCCCGGCCTTCTGCCACCTCGACGCGGCCAGGGCGCCGACCGCGCCCTGGCATTCACGTAACCGTTCCGGGCCGCCTCCTGGAGCGCTCGCCGTCCATCGGCTCCATGGGTGCTGAGCCCTCATGTCCCGTCCCCCTGAGTGCCTTTGACGCGGTCCGTGAGGAAAGCGGTGGCGGAACTTGCAGGAAGCAGCGGCCGACGGTCGCATCGGTCTCGACGAACCGGGCGCGCGGCGGCCCGGATCCCTGATGTGTCACGGAGCCGTCCGCAGCAGAGTTCTGCTCCTGCTGCGGGCGGCCGGAGGGGCAGCGGGGCGGGACGACCGCACGGCAGTGCGCGTCGGCAGGGCCGGGGCAGGTGCGGTGACGGCCCGGCGTTCCCCACCGTGTCCGGATCTCCGGCCGTGCCGTCGACGGCTGTGCTCACACGGAAGGTGATGCTGCCGGCCAGGTCTGATCCAAGCGTGCAGGGGCACATGCGTTCCAACGACAAAAGGAGCTACGTCATGCTGGGAATAGCCGCAGCCGTACTGTTCTTCATCGCCTTTCTGATCAACGCCGCCGATATCGCGACGAACGACATCTTCGCCTCGACCAATATCATGCTGATCGGCCTGGCTCTGCTGGCCCTGCACGTTGCGGGTGTCGGTAACGGGCGGCGAGTCGGCCGAGGGTGACCCTCGCCCGGCCGGGCGGCCGCGACCGGTGCTGCCGGCCGCCCAGATGCGACTGGAGCGGTGCGCAGGCAGCGAGTTCGCTGAGCGGGGCCGCACCCGGCCCTGGCCGCCCGGAACCGGCTCCGGGCAGGCGCGCAGGCGCTGTGCGTGAGCGCGGGGTCCGGTGCCGTCCGATGGGGACGGCACGCGCGGGGACTTGGCCGCCCAGGACAATGGTCCCATGCGTATCCGCTCCTCCAGGGCATCGAGCGGGCTGCCGGGCAGTGCTTCCGGGACATCGGAATGCCCGAGATCGCGGATGACGAGCCGCTTTTGGCCCGTGAACCGGCCCGCTTCCGGAGGAGCGGACTGGCCTGGGTCGCCGTGGACGCGGCAGACGTTCCAGCGGCCTACCTGATCGCTGAACGTGTCGACAGGAACCTTCATGCCGCGCAGGTGTCGGCACATCCTGATCAGGCCGGACGCGCTGTCGGGCGCCTGTTGCTGAACCACGTCGCGGATCATGCTGCCGCCCACGGCGTACCCGCTCTCACCCTCACCACGTTTGTCGATGTTCCCTGGAACGCGCCTTACTCCAGGTGTTGCGGGTCCCACTCACTCGGCGACAGCGAACTCGGTCCGGCTCTCCGGGAGATCCGGCAGCAGGAAGCGGCCCCCGGCTTGGAACGGTGGCCAAGGATCTGCATGCGCAGAGACCTGTGACTCGATGCCTTCGCTCGGCGTGTTCGGACGTCTCAGGGCAGGGCCGGCTCTGAGAGCCGGCCCTGCGGCTTCTGGCCGACTGCCCGGCACAGTGCCGGAACCTGCTGATAAAACGGACATGTCTACCCGGGTGGGTCTTCCCTCATGGTCCGGTCCCGGTCTTCCCGCGGAAGAGTCACATGCCGTCGATGACTTTGCTCCGGAGCGTAAGTCTCTCTACTTGCCGTCTGACATGGTGGCACGTACTCCCGCCCGGGCCGGCGGCAGAGCGGAGTTTTCGACAGGAGAGACGTCCGGATGACCGATTCGATACCACGAGCAGACCGCAGGCGTGAGGGAGGGGCATGGTCCCGGATCCACTCCGAGCGGGCGGCGTTAGCAGCCGATCTCACAGGTCTGACCGACCGGCAGTGGGAGACACCGTCATTGTGCAGCCGACTGACGGTGCGTGAGGTGCTGGCACATCTCACGGCGGGGGCGAGCCTGAACTCCGCGCAATGGCTGGCAGGTGTGATCCGTTGCCGGTTCGACTTCGACAAGCAGGTGGCGATGCGGCTGGCCGAGCAGTTGGGTTCGTCCCCCAGCGAGACGCTCCAGCGATTCCGGGGCGCCGTTCCGAGCACGACGAAGCCGCCGCTCCCTGTCATCGCCATGCTGGGTGAGACGATCGTGCACAGTGAGGACATCCGGCGTCCGCTGGGCATCCACCGGAGCCACCCGATCGAAACGCTCACACAGGTCGCCGACTACTACCGGAGATCGGACCTCGTGGTCCTCGCCAAGGGGCGCATCCAGGGCCTACGGCTCGTTGCACGCGACGGCCCCTTCACGACTGGCTCCGGACCGCTCGTATCCGGCACCACGCTGGCTCTGGTGATGGCCATGACCGGCCGTACGGCGTTTATCGGCGACCTGGAGGGGGACGGGGTCGAGCTCCTTCGCACACGTGGTGGAAAGGTGTGACCCGCTTGCGGGACGCTCCTCGGATCCCTGCTGGGACAGCGTGTGAGTGGGTCGGGTCCTGGACATGGTCGCTGGTCGCCGGGCCGGTCACATCAGCAGATGGCCTCGGGGAAAGGCTTCTTCCCGCGTGAGGATCTGTCTGCCCGTATGAGGTCGTGAGCGCCTGAGCGGGATGGGTGAAGACTGGCGGGGGAAAGCTCGCAGCGGCAGCGGCCGATCGTACTGTCACGGTTCCGCGCAGCGGGGGCGGGCAGCGCAGCCCGGGTGCGGGTCCGCTCCCGCCCCGGATCGAGTGGAGGAGGAACATGGCGAAATACGAGATCGTGACCGCAGGCATCCGTGACATGGCGAGGTTCCGGGAGTGGGCCGACGACGAGCAGTGGAACCCGGGGAAGCTGGACCACCTGCCCTTCCACGCGGCCGACCCGCACGGGTTTTTCCTGGGGAGGCTGGACACGGAACCCGTGACGTCCGTATCCGCCGTACGGTACGGAGCCGATTTCGGATTCATCGGGTTCTACATCGCGCGTCCCTCTGTGCGCGGCCAGGGCTACGGGATCCAGACGTGGCGGGCTGCCATGAAGCACTTGGAGGGGCGGAACGTGGGCCTCGACGGTGTCGTCGACCAGCAGGACAACTACCGCAGGTCCGGGTTCGCCACCGCCTGGAACCACGTGCGGTACGCAGGAGTGCCGGGCAGTGAGAAGCCTGCCGAAGACATCGTCGTGGTCGACGCCGGGTCTGTTCCCTTCGACAGGCTGGCGTCCTACGACCGCCGCTTCTTCCCCGCGCGGCGTGATGCCTTTCTCTCCCTGTGGGTGGGAGCGCCCGGCCACACGGGCCTCGTGGCGTTGCGGGACGGCGAGTTGCAGGGCTTCGGAGTCGTGCGCCCCGCCGAGTCCGGCGCGCGTGTCGGTCCGCTCTACGCAGCCTCCGACGACATCGCTGCCGCCTTGCTGCACGGTCTGTCGGCAGCCCAGCAGGGTGCGCCGGTAGCCCTGGACGTGCCTGACGTGAACGTAGCGGCGGTCAGGCTGATGGAGCGCTTGGGACTCGAACCGATCTTCGAATGCGCCCGGATGTACACCAGAGGGGCACCCGACGTCGATAGGGCAGGCATCTTCGCCGCGACAACCATCGAACTCGGATAGCGGCCCGCCGGCCCGCGCTTGCCTGCATCCCATGGCATCCCGGAGGCCGGTGCCCACCATCGGGCACCGGCCTCCGGCCTCCGGCACACGACCGTGAGCCGAGGCGGCCGCGCCCCGTCCGGCCTTTCGTGGGAGCGGTCCTTCACAACCGGCCGGTGAACATCCCGGCCAGTTCGCGCCACTCGGCCCGCGGCAGGCCTCCGCCGCCCTCTTCAGCGGTGAGGACCTGGAGCGCCACATGGTCGGCACCGGCGTCGAGGTATTCCCGGGTCCGGGCCTCCACGCGTTCGGCGTCACCCAGAGCGAAGAGGGCGTCGAGGAGCCGGATGCTGCCGCCGTCGTCGAAGTCGCTCTCCGCGAATCCCAGACGCAGCAAGTTGGCGGTGTAGTTGGGGAGCTGGAGGTACATCGCCAGCATGTTCCGCGCGGTGGTGCGGGCCCGGTCGACGTCGGTGTCGAGGACCACCGACAGCTCAGGGGCGAGCAGCGCGCCGGGGCCGAGTGCGGTACGTGCTTCTGCGGTGTGTTCGGCGGTGACGAGATAGGGATGGGCGCCCAGCGTCCGGCCGGAGGCGAGCCTCAGCATCTTCGGTCCGAGCGCGGCAAGAACCCGGTGTCCTGGCTCCACCGGTGGGGTCGCGGCGTCGAGCGCGTCAAGGTAGGCGACCATCGCGCTGTACGGCTTCGTGTACTGCGGCACCATGGGGCTGTGGCTGACGCCCAGACCGAGCACGAATCGCCCGCGTGCCGCGGACTCGATCGCAGCGATCCGCGCCGCTACCTCTTCAGCGGAATGGTCCCAGATGCTCAGGATGCCGGTGGCCACGGTGACCGTACGGGTGGCTGCGACCACAGCTGCGGCGTCCTCGACCGAGGGGCTGCCCCCGATCCAGAGAGTGCCGTACCCCAGCTCTTCGAGTTCGGTGACCGCTTCCGCGATGGCTTGTCCGCCCGCGCCGTCCGTCCGCGAGCCGTGCAGCGCACTGCTCCAGATGCCGACCCGTCCGAATGCCTCATGCGTCTCAGAAGTCATGGTGTGGTCAACAGTGACCTGTCCCCGCTATTCCCGTCCGGAGGAGGTTTCCCCCGGACGGGTGCCAGACGAGCCGTGGCCTGGCACGGTGTACGAGATGCCGAGGGCTTCGGCCATGCGGTGAGCACGGTGTGCCCGGAGGGTGAGGTGAGGGCGATGGCATCCGCCGGCCAGGGCGAATGCGAAGAAAGGCGATATCCGTCCCCCCGTACCGGCGTGCCCAGGAATCACGAGACAGAGCTGGGGCATCACCTCGGGGACGACCTTTCCGAGTACGTTCACGATGCCCTCACCGGGGGTTCGTGCGCGAGCCGGATCCCCAGGATTGGCTTCCAGGCGTCCAGCTCGACGCAACAGACGAGGCACACATGTCCCTGAGGCTCGCAGTCGCCGCCCTGGCTCTCCTCCCTGTGCTCGCAGTTCCGGCGACCGCACAGGCAGCGGTGGTTCCCCACAAGCATCAGCCGGGGCGCGGGGCCGCGTTCGACCTGCAGGCCCACCGTGGAGGGCTCGGGTTGACGACGGAGGGGTCCCTCGAGGGCTTCGGGAAGGCGTTGCGTCTGGGTGTGAGCACTCTGGAACTGGACACCCAGGTCACCAAGGACCGGAAAGTGGTCGTGACCCACGACCGTCAGGTCAGCGCCCAGAAGTGCAAGGACACCGGCCCGGTGACGACCGGTGACCCGCTGTACCCGTATGTGGGCAAATACATCAAGGACCTGACCCTCGCGCAGATCAAGAGCATGGACTGCGGGTATCAGCAGTTGCCCGGCTTCCCGGAGCAGGAGCAGATCAAAGGTTTCCGCATGGTCGAGCTGAAGGATGTCCTCGGCCTGGTGAGGAGCTACGGCGCCAAGCGCGTCAAGCTGAACATCGAGACGAAGGTGGAGGCCGGAGCGCCGGAGCAGACCGCGCCACGCGAACTCTTCGTCCGTCGCGTGTTCGAGGAGATCCGCCGTTCCGGCATCGAGAGGCAGGTATCCGTCCAGTCCTTCGACTGGGGGGCGCTGAAGGAGATGCACGAGCTCGCGCCGGCCTACCCCCTGGTGGCGCTGACGAACTACGACTTCCTCCAGGTGGGGAAGCCCGGAGCTTCCCCCTGGCTCGGCGGGATCGACGCCGATGACTACGACGGGGACTTCGTGCGGGCTGCCGCTTCCGTCCCCGGGGTGAAAGCACTGTCCCCGAACTACGGTTTCCCGCAGAACGGCACGATCGCGGACCCAGGCTTCCGGTTCTACCCCGACAGGAAGATGATCCATGATGCGCACCGGCGTGGGCTGAAGGTCATTCCCTGGACCTGTGACGACCCTGCCACAGTCGAGGCGCTCATGGACATGGGCGTCGACGGCATCATCACCGATTACCCCAACCGTGTGCGGGACGTCATGGCTTCCCGTGGCATGCCTCTGCCCACCTCATATCCTGCGCCGCGTCGCTGACGGCCGGAACGCCGCCCACCGGGAGAAGACGCAGAGCGGAGACTTACGCCGGGCCCGGGCGGACCGGAGCGAAGGGTCCGTCCCCGAGGCGCTGCGAGCCGGCTCCAGGAGGTGTGCCCCGGTCAGGCCCGATAAGCCGGTGATCTTGTGGAGCTGACGGGTCACAGGCGCCGGGGAGGACATCGGGAACTCCGCCACCCCGCTGCATCCCGAACGGGCGGATACCCGGCTGCGGTCCGCGCACCGGCCCGCACGATCCGCTCCGTCATGAACCACGAAGTCCTCCTGTGCCCGTGCGCACACGGCCGGGTGTGCAGTGTGTGCACAGGCAACTGGTGGTGCGGGAGGTGCACATGGGCAGCGGGGGAGAGGTGGTCGACGACCGGGATGGCGAGGGCGCGTGCGCCAGGGACCTCGGGGATCTCGCTCAGCCGTGCGGTCACGGAAGTGTGCGACGCCGCCCGGACCGGAGACCGGGAGTGCCAGCACCTGGCGAGTGCACGTGCGTGGGCCCGGCCGGTCGCGGACCGGCAGGCCCGGCGACGGGCCATGCCGCACTCGCCCGTCCTCGTGACACTCGCGCCACTCACATCCTGGGGCCGGTCACTCGACAGGCTCCCCGGCTTCCTGGCGGTCCCCAGTCGAGACAGGGCTGTAGTAGACGGAACGTCCTTGCTTGGAGCGTTCCAGCAGCCCTTGCGCGACCCCGTGCTCAAGGGTGTTGCGCACCACGGTGACCTGGGCCGGCCGCTTGGGGTGAGCTTCGGTCAGGGCGGCGGTCACCTCGGCAGCGGACTTCGGTTCCCGCTGATCCACGAGATATCCGGTGACCAACTCACGCCATGTGGGCTCGCCGGCCTCCTTGGGTGATGCTGCCTTGCCCGTGGAAGTCCGCTGTGCAGCTCGGACCCGGGACTTCGCGCCGGTTCCTTCCTTCGGCGCGGCGGCCGCCCCCTTCGCGCGGCGAGCGGCGGGTACGGAAGTCGCCGCCTTGCGGGCGCCGCCCTTACGGGCAGCCGGCTTTCCGGCACCGCCCAGTACCTCTTGCATCTTGACCAGGATCTGCTCCCCCTCCTCCAGGCGGATGAGCTCATCCTGCAGTCGGGTCAGTTCGGCACGCGCCTGGTCCTGCTCACTCCGGTTCGCGGCAAGGTCATCATTGATCCTCTGCGCGTAGTCTTCGCTGATGCCGGATGTAGAAGTGTTTTCGGTCATGTGGTCCTCGTCTTTCGCTGTGTCCCACACGGGTATGGGCGGCTGATGCTACCCACAAACGAAGGCAACGCCCCAGTGGATGCCGATTTACCACAGATGCGGGACCTCTCCGGCGCTCGATCGCAAGGCGCTGGAACACGTGGCTTCCGGGTGTGTGGGTTTCAACGACACAAGTTCTGCGTCGTGTTGGCGTGAAGTCATGTGTACGGGGCTGTGAGGAAGAGGATCGGCACGACGAGCCGTCGTCCGGCCCGGCCGGACACCTGCTGAGCGAAGCCGTCGTGGAGACCGCCGCGGCCGGGCCGGATCGAGGTCTGCCGGAACCGGTGTTCCACCTGGAGGTCCCCCGGCCGGGGCGATCTCAGCTGTGGAGTCGAAGAGGTGTGACCCGTAACTCTCCTGGGGTCACAGGGACGGATCGCTGACGCTGCCGACAGGTGGCGACTACGGGTGTGACATGGTCAGCCGAGGTGTGTGCGGAGCCTGCACGAAGCGGTTCGCGCCGACCGCGCCTGGATGATCAGAACACCTGCCGGGCTTCGGCCGACAACAATGAGGTGACCAGGCGGGTGTGCCGGGATCCTCTTGCCGGGTGGGAAGTTGCCGTCCTTTGTGTGTGCCTGTCGACGAGAGTGTCCGAAGGTCTGCGCAGCGAAGCCGGTGGTCCGTCGAGATCGAAGGAATGGGAGACCCGCCGGCCGTGAGGAGAGAAGAGATGACGGAGACCGACGCGCAAGGGCGCCGGAGGCGCACAGCCCTGACAGCCCTGATCATGACAGCACTGATGACGGTGACGGCTACGGCATGCACCCCTCCGCTGCGTGACCTCGGACCTTTGCCCCCGCGGTTCTCGGGTCCGCCGCTGCCTGTGGACAAGGTGGTGTCGGAGATGACGACGGTGCTGGCGGCGGAGGGCATCACGGTGGAGAGGGAGCCGTCGGACGTTCCGGGCAGGTGCTCCGAAAGGCTCTCGGGGCGGCACGCGCCCGGGACGGCGGATGCCGCCCTGAAAGCGGCCTTCGCACGAGCTCGTTCCGAGCATGGCTGGCAGTCCGGTCCCGACATGGGCAGCGAGACACTCACCCTGGTGAAGGGCAATTGGACGGCCACAGCCGGTTTCCCGGGGGAGCCGGCACAAGGTGTTCAGGCACCGGTGGTCATGACGCTGACGTGTCTGGACGGTGGGGGCTCTTCTGCTGCGCCCGCAACACCTCCCGCCCCGGCGCACACCTCCGCACCGATGCCGTCCTGAGGGCGGTCCCACCGCGCCGGTCGGCCGGCGCCGCTTCCGGCAGTCCCGGCGAGTGCTTGATCTGCCGCCACACCGCCCAGGCATCCGTCGTGTCTCAGCCGGCCCCGTCCTGTGCCCGTCCCGTCGGCCGTCATGACGGACACGGTCACAGGGGCGTGTGCGGGTCGGTCCGAGCGACAGGGTGGCCGGGGCGGGGCGGGGCGGGGCGGGGCGGCGGGGTCAGGGAACGGGTGGCATGTCCGTGCTGCGCGAGTCGAGTCCGGGGCGGGCGTTGACCCAGCTGCCTCGAGTGAAGTCCGGGACGGCGACCGGACGGCCCTTGTTTTCCAGGGACATGACACTCAGGGGGACCGGTGCACACCAGGACGCCGAGTCGTACACGTCGATGTCGGGCACCAGCCCCGCGCGCATCAGCTGTACCGTGCGCCATTGGAGGACGTAGTCCATGCCGCCGTGACCGCCGTTGTTCGCGGCGTCATCGCCGATCTTCTTCCACAGCCAGTGGTCGAACTCCTTGCGGTAGGTGTCGAAGTCCCGCCAGGAGTGGCCGTCATGGTCAGGCTCGACGTAGATGCGTCCCCCGGTCGGCGACGTACCGGCGTAGTCCTCGAAGATGCCGCGACTGCCGGCGAGCGTGTTGATGCGGCTGTACGGGCGGGGCGAACTCACGTCGTGCTCGGCCCGGATGGTCCTGCCCTTGGCGGTTTCGATCGCGCAACTGACCAGGTCGCCGTTGATGTATGTCTCGCGCCACGAGGGATGGGACTTGGGTACGAAGCGTTCCCGGTAGTCGGCGAGTCCCTTCGGCGCGGTCGCGGTCGCCTTCAGCGTCGTCATGCGGTCGCCGCGGTTGATGTCCATGGCGGCGGCGATCGGTGCCAGACCGTGCATGGCGTAGAAGGAAGCGGTGCTGCGGGTGTGCCAGAGCCGACGCCACGCGTCGGTGTAGTAGGTGTCGGAGAAGAGCAACTCGCGCAGGTCGTGCAGGTAGCCGCCGTGGCCGTTGGTGACCTCACCGAACAGGCCCTCGTGGGCCATCCTGAGCATGGCCAGCTCGTTACGGCCGTAACTGCAGTTCTCCGACAGCATCAGGTTCCTGCGGGTGCGCTCCGAGGTGTCCACCAGGTCCCACAGCTCGCCCAGACCGGTCGCTATCGGCAGTTCCACGACGACGTGCTTGCCGGACAGAAGCGCGGCTCTGCCCTGTTCATAGTGAAACTCCCACGGCGTGGCGATGTAGACGAGGTCGATGTCGTCGCGTCGCAGCATCTTGGCGTACGCTCCCGCCGAGCCGCCGTACTCCGCAGGGCGGGGGCTGCCCGCGGCCACCAGGCCGTCGGCCGTACGCCTGACGCGGTCGGCGCGGATGTCGCAGACGGCCGTGACGACGCACCCAGGGACGACGGACCAGCCCGTGGTCATGCCGGAACCCCGGTTGCCGAGCCCGATCACGCCGACCCGGACCGTCTTGTACGGGGCGAAGGGCACGTTGATCATCGTTTTCTGGCCGGGGCGGCGGCGCGGGGTCGCGGCCGCCGAATCGGCTCCCGCTCCTGATGCCGACGGTGTGGCGTTCGTGGCTGCAGCCGCGCCGGAGGCCGAGCCGAGGCCGGCCGCGGCGGCTCCTGTGGCCAGTGTTCCTCCGAGCATCAAGCGACGTGAGAGGGCGGCGATCTTGGGCATGGCGAGACACTCCTCAATGCGTGACCGACAGCACTGGCGGGGACGACTCTGGCCATGACGTCGACGTGTGTCAATAGATGCTCGAAAGAACCGCATTATGAACAAAATCAATCATTCGACTGCAGGGATGTATGCGTGGCAGGTGTATCCAGCTGTTCCGCCCCCTGTTGGCGGCCACGGGCATGGACGCCTTCTGGCTGGAAACGTATGCGCCGCAGCAGACGTCCTTGCCTGGGCGGATACCGCACCTGCAGCCGGCTCCACGTTCAGGAGGACCTTTCCTCCGACGAGGAGGAACTGTTCATTCCGTTATGCCCACGCCAAACACCTCAGGCCGTCAGGTACTCCGCCTCCGCCGCGTGCATGCTGATTCGGAAAACGGACCTCGTCGTGCGACATGACCGGCCATGCCGCAACGAGACCCGGAAGCGGCACGCGGTCTCGCGGCCCCTGCCCCGCACACGACCGCTGCGGTCACCGGAACCGCCCGGGGCGGGATCACGTTGACGGATTCCCCGATGACGGCTCAGGCGGAGAAGTCGTCAGGTGTGATCCTGTTTCGGGCGCCAGCAGGCCACGGGCCTGGTGGCGCCGAACCGTGCGAAGGCCAGCACCCGCCGTGACCTGCGGGTTCATCATGATCATGCGTCGGGCGGGGAGCCTGGCGATCCGGTGACGGTGCCCGAAGTCCGCGTCGGACCGTGTGCCGTAGGAGTGAGTGGGATCCACCGGATGTACACATCGCGCCGTTGCTCTCTGGTGGGGGCCGGTTTCGCCATGTAGCGTCATCGTCAGATGTCGTGGTCCGCCGTACCTGCCCGCGCTTCGGTGCGGGCGTTCTGCTGTGCCGGTCCGGACCACTACGTCCCCGGGACCGCGCGGTGCGGATCCGGATATCAACGGGAAGGCACGAGCATGGCCAGCGGAACCGTCAAGTGGTTCAACGCCGAAAAGGGTTTCGGCTTCATCCAGCAGGACGGCGGCGGGCCGGACGTCTTCGCGCATTACTCCGCCATCAACGCCACCGGCTTCCGGGAGCTCCAGGAAGGCCAGGCCGTCACCTTCGACGTCACCCAGGGCCAGAAGGGCCCGCAGGCGGAGAACATCACGACTGCCTGACCCGGTAGGCCGATGCCGCCCAGGCCCCGGACAGCACGATCCGAGGGCCTGGGTGCCGGCTTCAGCCGTTGCGGGCATCCGCGAGGAGCGGTCAGGCTTGCACCGGCCCGGCGTGGGGCGGCGGACGTTCAGTGTGAAGCGGCCTCCCGCCCGGCCCTCTCACAGGTGGTTCCACAGTGACCTCGACGCGAGACCGGACCCGGGCGCAGGGTCGGCACCGAGGCGTCCTGACGGACAGCGGGCGCCGTGGTTCGCGGCGTGCCGGGCCGAGTTCAGCAAGCATCACCGACAGTGTGGTCTTCGTACGACAGCCGGTCGGAATGCGACGGTCAGGGCCGTTTCCACGTCCTGGCCCTCGCCGGGCCGGAAGGCCGAGGGCCCGCCCTCTCCGTCCGCAGATGCGGTGGCCGAGCCTGTTCCATCAGATTCCCGTATCAACACCGAGACCCTCACGGCCCGGGCGTGGCGAGGGTTCTCGTTCCCGGGAGACAGTCTGATCACGTGCTGTGTGAACGCCGTCCTGCCGGCCGTCTCCTGAGCATGCGTCGCCTGAAGGCTTCCACCGGGGTGCCGGAGGCTGTCGGCGTCCCCGCCTCGATGTGTATGCGTGAACTGCGCCGGAGAGAAGCCGGCGTACGCCGGGGCAGTCCCGGCCGGGTACGTCCTCGCGACCTGATCGAGGGGATGCCGGGGACTCGGGCCGGGTATGTACTCGGTGCGTAGGCCCGGAGTCCGGCCCGCGGAGCGAACCACCGTGCCGACGTCACGTCGCACGGCCTGACACGCCCCACGCACCGAGGAGCAGCAAGTGGAGACGGACGAGGGTATGGATTCCGGCGATCACCGGGCGCAGGTGATCGTGGTGGGTGCGGGCCCCGCGGGTTCCGCTGCGGCGCTGCACCTGGCGCGGGCCGGCGTGGACGTACTGCTGCTCGAGAAGGGCACCTTCCCCCGCGACAAAGTGTGCGGGGACGGGCTCACCCCGCGGGGTGTGCAGCAACTGGTGCGCATGGGTGTCGACATCGACGCTCCGGGCTGGATGCGCACCAAGGGAATGCGGTGCGTGTGCGAAGGGCGCCAGGTACACATCGACTGGCCTGGCTCGGGCAGTCATCCGGACTTCGGCCTCACCCGCTCCCGGCACGACTTCGATGACATCCTGGTTCGCCACGCCGTGGCCGCCGGAGCACGGTTGTGCCTGGAGACGAAGGCAACGGGCCCTCTGACCGACCGTGCCGGACGCATCGTCGGCGTGAGCACCGTCGTGGGAGCCGAAAAGCAGCCGAAGAACTATCACGCCCCCGTGGTGATCGCGGCCGACGGCGCCTCCGCCCG
>Ga0196960_10000468_pt1 | contig 13975 bp, 16 predicted proteins | sample S3v_5metaG_FD_183187 | JGI IMG/M metagenome (GOLD analysis project Ga0196960, IMG submission 183187) | Soil microbial communities from Anza Borrego desert, Southern California, United States - S3+v_5 | ecosystem: Environmental > Terrestrial > Soil > Desert | place: USA: California | collected... | reverse complement strand
CCGCCTCCCGGCCGTCCGTCGCCGGCCCGGCGGTGGACCCGCGGAGCGGGACCGCCCGTCGCAGGTCCGCGAGGAGGACCCCGCCCGTGACGTCCGCGTCAGTTCAGCAGCGCCCTGGCGGCCTGGGCGCGGTGACGGATGGCTTCGGCCGCCGTCGGCTCGATGCCGTCGACGATCTCCGCGTACGCGTCCATCTCCGCCGCCCCGCGCAGGAACTCCCCGCGCTGCACGAGGAGCTGGGCCCGTTCGTAGCGGAGCCTGGCCGGGTGCGAGGGCAGCAGCAGGGAGAGTTCGAGCGCCCACAGCGCCACGTCCGTACGCTCGGGACGCGCCGCCGCCCACGCCCGGACGTTGTTCAGGATGCGCAGCACCGTCTCCAGCGGCCTCGCGGGCACCGGCATCGACGACTCCAGCGGCCGCCCGGTCGCCCCCGTCACCATCAGTTCCGCGTCCTCGCCGCTCAGCGGGGCACCGCCGGCGAACGGGTCGGCCAGCACCCGCTCGGCCGGATCCCCGAAGCCGACCACGTAGTGGCCCGGGAGCGCCAGCCCGTACACGGGGGCCCCGGCCCTCCGCGCGACCTCGATCCAGACCACGGACAGCAGGATGGGCAGTCCTCTGCGACGCCGCAGCACCTGCTGGAGCACCGACGACTCCAGCCGCTGGTAGTCCTGGGACGAGCCGGCGAAACCGCAGCGCTCACCGAGCAGTCCGGCGAGCGCGGACGCCCACCCGCGGGCGCTCCGGGCTCCGTACGGGAGGAGGCCGGCCAGCCGGTCCAGCTCGATCTGCGCCGCGTCGACGCCGTACGGATCGGCGTCCCCGGACGGCGGCGGGGAGGTCTCCGCACCCAGCAGCAGGCACAGCAGTGCGAGGTCGGGCCGTTCGGCTCGCGCCTCCTCGGCGAACCGCTGCCGTCGTCCGGCCGTGCCGGGATCCTCAGTGTTCATGTGTGACACGTGTCCCTGCTGCTGTCTTCGCTACGCGGGCCGGAAGTGGTGGTAGCGGTGGTGGGTGGCGAAGCCCATGCCGTCGTACAGCGCACGGGCACCTTCATTGTCCGTCTCCACCTGGAGCCACGCGGCCGAGGCGCCTTCGGCCAGAGCCGTGCGGGCCAGCGCCGTCATGACGGCCGTGGCGAGACCGCGGCGCCGGTGTTCCGGGGCCACCTCCACGGCCATGAACCCCGCCCAGCGGCCGTCCACCACGCAGCGGCCGATCGCTGCGGGCACGCCCGCCGGACCGTCGCCCGGCACGGAGGCGAACCACACCGAGGGGCCGCTGCCCAGCACCTTCAGCACATGGGGTCCCGGGGTCTCGAAACGCTGGTACCGGGAGAGCCACGCGGCGTCCGGCTCCCGGGACGTCCGTACGGCGGAGACGTCCGTGTCCAGGTCGCCGACCGGTGCCAGCGCCCCGATCCGCACCTCGGCCGTCACCTCGCGCCGCCACCCGTGCTCCTCCAGGTCCGCGCAGAGCCGCTCCTGTGTGCCCTCGGCGCCCGTGGCGGCCTGGACGCAGGCGGACAGGCCGCGCTCGCGGTACCAGTTCTCGACACGCCCGAGCGCCTCGGCGAGCGGGAGGCCCGGATCGCCGAGCGGCAGCACGGAGTTGGCGCGGCGGGTGAATCCGCCGGCCGCGCGCAGCCGCCAGTCACCCAGGAGTTCGCTCTCCACCGGCTGCCAGGCGCGCGCGGTGGTGCGGGCGAGCTCCTCGAAGGAGGCGGCGGGGCCGCGGCGGCGCGCGGGGGCCGGAGGCACCACCTTGCCCGCCACCAGGACTGACTCCGCGATGCGGACACGTTCGCCGCTCTTCGTTGTGACGGAGAGCACACCGGCGTCCCACGATGTGAGAACCCCGACCGTGTCGGTGAACTTCGCGCCCTCGCCCGGAGCGTCGACGACGCGTCGTACGGAGACCCGTTTACCCACGTCAGCGGGCGTTATGCGAACTTCGAGCCGTCCGCCGATAGTGAATTCCACAGCTCTGTCTGCCCCTCCTGTTCGGATCGTGCCCCGGAACGGAGATACTAGGGGCGGGCATCGACGACGCCGCGCTCCCGCGCGAGAGCCAACGCCCTACCGAGGAGGAACGACAGCGTGACCTACGTCATCGCGCAGCCTTGTGTCGACGTGAAGGACAAGGCCTGCATCGAAGAGTGCCCCGTCGACTGCATCTACGAGGGCTCCCGGTCCTTGTACATCCATCCGGACGAGTGCGTCGACTGCGGAGCCTGTGAGCCGGTCTGCCCGGTCGAGGCCATCTTCTACGAGGACGACACCCCGGAGGAGTGGAAGGACTACTACAAGGCGAACGTCGAGTTCTTCGACGACCTCGGCTCGCCGGGCGGCGCCTCCAAGCTGGGTCTCATCGAGCGCGACCACGCGTTCATCGCCGCGTTGCCGCCGCAGAACCAGTAAGCGGCCGCACGAGCGCCGCCCGGTCCCGTACGGCTCGTCACCGTGCGGGACCGAGGTGTTTCCCGGCCGTGACGTCCCCGTACGAGAAAGCAGATCCCCGTGTCCGCAGCAGTTCCCGTCTCCTCCCGCCTCCCGGTCTTCCCCTGGGACAAGCTCGCGCCCTGCAAGGCGACGGCGGTGGCCCATCCGGACGGCCTCGTGGACCTGTCGGTCGGCACGCCCGTCGACCCGGTGCCCGAGCTGATCCAGCAGGCGCTGATCGACGCCGCGGACAGCCCCGGCTATCCGACGGTGTGGGGGACCGAGGCGCTGCGTGACGCCCTCACCGGCTGGGTGGAGCGCAGGCTCGGCGCGACCGGGGTCACCCACCGGAACGTGCTGCCGGTCGTCGGCTCCAAGGAGCTGGTCGCCTGGCTGCCGACCCAGCTCGGCCTCGGCGCGGGCGACAAGGTCGCCCATCCGCGGCTCGCGTACCCGACGTACGAGGTCGGCGCGCGGCTCTGCGGCGCCGAGCCCGTCGTCTACGACGACCCGACGGAGCTGGACCCCGAGGGCCTGAAGCTCCTCTGGCTCAACTCCCCGTCCAACCCGACGGGCCGTGTCCTGCCGAAGGACGAGCTGACCCGGATCGTGGCCTGGGCGCGCGAGCACGGTGTGCTGGTCTTCAGCGACGAGTGCTACCTGGAGCTCGGCTGGGAGGCCGAGCCCGTCTCCGTGCTCGACGCGGACGTCTGCGGCGGCACGTACGAGGGGATCGTCGCCGTCCACTCGCTCTCCAAGCGTTCCAACCTGGCCGGTTACCGCGCGGCCTTCGTCGCGGGCGACGCGGCCGTCCTCGGCGAGCTGCTCCAGATCCGCAAGCACGGCGGGATGATGACGCCGGCCCCGGTCCAGGCGGCCACCGTCGCGGCGCTGGGCGACGACACGCACGTGGCGGAGCAGCGGGCGCGCTACGCGAGGCGGCGCACGGTGCTGCGGGCGGCGCTGGAGGCCCACGGCTTCCGGATCGAGCACAGCGAGGCGAGCCTCTACCTCTGGGCCACGCGCGACGAGCCGTGCTGGGAGACCGTGGAGCACCTGGCGGACCTCGGCATCCTCGTGGCACCGGGCGACTTCTACGGGCCGGCCGGAGAGCGCTTCGTACGGGTGGCGCTGACGGCTTCGGACGAGCGCGTGGACGCGGCGGTCAAGCGGCTGTCCTGAGCCGGCGGATCCGCCCAGGGACGAACCGAGGGACCCCGGAACGCACCGAGAGACCCCCGGGACGCACCGAAGTCCCAGGGACGCACCGAAGGGCCTCGGGAGTGCGCACTCCCGAGGCCCTTCGCGCGTACGCCATGGCGCGTGTCCCGGCGGGTCAGCCGAGCGGCAGGCCCTTGGCGGCCAGCTTCCCGGTCGGCAGGCTCTCGGTGGGGAGGGTGCCCTTCAGCAGTTCGCCGTCCGCCACGGTGCCGGCCGTCTCAAGGGTCTTGCCCGCGGCGGGAAGGGCCGTGCCGACGACCTTGCCGCCGGTCTCGTTCGCCACTTCGGAGCCCTGCTTCGCGGCCGAGTCCAGCGTGCTGCTGAGTCCGGCGCCGTCGAGCGAGGTGAGGCCACCGAGTGCCGGGGCCTGCGGGAGCCCCGCGGCGCCCGCGGCACCGGCCGCGCCGACCACGGGGGCCGTGCCTGCGGCGATCAGCAGCGCGGCGCGGGCGATCCTGCGGGACAGGGGGAGGGACATGATGCTCCTTCAGCGGGACGTCAACGGTTCGCGGCGGATGTGGAATCCGCCTGTCCGGTGATCGGACGCACTGAACAACCGGTCCGGGGGCAGGGAAAGTTGCGGGGCACCAAGGTAAAGAATGGGCAATGCGTCGGATAATCCGCAACGGAGGAACCCGGGCGAACAGGGCATTCGACGGACGGCTGATGAACCGTCACTTCCCTTTGCGGGCAAGCAGGACCGGACAGGCGGCACGCGTGCGGAGCGGTCGGCCGGGGGGAGGCTTCGGCGGAGGCCGTACGGCCCGTACGGATGACGGGCCGTACTACTGAGCGAGCCGCATCCGGACCGTTGTGGCGCCCGATTCCTTGCGTTCCGTCCGCCAGCCCGTGTCCGGGGTCCACACCCGGCCCGCGTACGAGACCTCCTCGATCCGCAGGGGGCCGGCCTGCGCGACAGCCCAGTGGGCGAGCTCCCAGCCGCGCCGGGGCGCGGTGCCGTCCTCCACCGGCACGGGGACCGACACCGTGCCCGCCGCGGATGCGCCCGCCGACGAGGTGGAGGGCAGGACGTCCTTCCCGAAGGCGCGCGCGAGGCCGGACCGCACCTCGGCCGCGTCCCCGGGGCCCCCGGCGGCCGCCGACGGCAGCGAGCAGGTCAACGACGCCGGGGCGCGTCCGGTCAGCGCGGCTGCCAGCAGTGCGGCATCGGGCTCGTGCTTGGCGTACGCCTGCGGGAACCCGCTCTTCTGCACCCGCTGGGCCGCGACCGTCAGCGGCAGCCGCGAGTACCCGGGGACCTCGGCGAGGTGCTCGTAGAACTCTCCGGACGAGTAGACCGGGTCCATGATCTGCTCGGGCGTCCCCCACCCCTGCGAGGGACGCTGCTGGAAGAGGCCGAGCGAGTCCCGGTCACCGTGGTCGATGTTGCGCAGCCCGGATTCCTGCAGCGCGGTCGCCAGCGCGATGGTCACCGCCCGTTCCGGCAGCCCCCGCGTGGTGCCCACGGCGGAGATCGTGGCGGCGTTGGCGGCCTGGGCGGGGCTCAGCTCGTACGTACGCCCCTCGCTCCCGTCGGCTGCGCCCACGGTGCAGCGGGGCGCACCGCGGTTGCCGGAGAGGTACTGCACGGCCAGGTAACCGGCCAGGGCCACGAGTACGGCGAAGGCGGCCGCGACACGGAAGAGGCGGCTGCGACGGGGAGAAGAGCTGGTCCGAGGCACGGGGCCCACCGTACTGGAGGGTACGGCCGGGCCGGGGACCCAAGTCGCTTAGGCTCGTGGCCATGGATGGACACTCGCTCGACCTCACCCTGGACGGCCCGGAGCTCACTGCCCGGCTGGTCGACTTCCCCTCGGTCAGCGGACAGGAGAAGGAGCTCGCCGACGCCGTCGAGGCGGCCCTGCGCCCGCTGCCGCACCTGACCGTGAACCGTCACGGAAACAACATCGTGGCCAGGACGCAGCTGGGCCGTGCCGAGCGTGTCGTCCTGGCGGGGCACATCGACACCGTCCCGATCGCGGACAACGTGCCCTCCAGGCTCGATGACGACGGTGTGCTGTGGGGGTGCGGGACCTCCGACATGAAGTCGGGCGTCGCCGTCCAGCTGCGGATCGCGGCGACCGTGCCGGAGCCCAACCGCGACCTCACCTTCATCTTCTACGACAACGAAGAGGTCGCCGCCCACCTCAACGGCCTCGGTCAGGTGGCCGAGGCGCACCCCGAGTGGCTCGACGCGGACTTCGCCGTCCTCCTGGAGGGATCCAACGGCGAGGTCGAGGGCGGCTGCCAGGGCACGATCCGGGTCCACCTGCGCTTCCAGGGCGAGAGGTCCCACTCCGCACGCGGCTGGATGGGGTCCAACGCGATCCACGCCGCCGCTCCGGCGCTGGCCCGGCTGGCCGCGTACGAGCCGCGCCGGCCGGTCATCGACGGGCTGGAGTACCGGGAAGGGCTCAACGCCGTGGGCATCGAGGGCGGCGTCGCCACCAACGTCATCCCGGACGCCTGCACGCTGGTCGTCAACTACCGGTACGCCCCCGACCTCACGCCCGAGCAGGCCGAGGCGCACGTCCAGGAGGTCTTCGCCGGCTGCGGTGTCGCCGAGTTCGTCGTGGACGACCACTCCGGCGCCGCGATGCCCGGTCTCTCCCACCCCGCGGCCAAGGCCTTCATGGAGGCGGTCGGCGGCATCGCGCTGCCCAAGTTCGGCTGGACGGACGTGTCCCGCTTCGGCTCCCTGGGCATCCCCGCGGTGAACTACGGTCCCGGCGACCCGCTGTACGCCCACAAGCGGGACGAGCACGTGCGGGTGGAGAGGATCACGCACTGCGAGGAGCGTCTCCGCTCCTGGCTCACCAGCTGACTCACGGCATTCCCCTGCGCTTAACCTCCGCCGATCTACGCTGAGGCGACACACGCACATCGCAGGTCGGCGGAGGGAGCAGGTCATGGGCAACCCGGAGGACGCACGGATCCCCGAGGGCGCGCAGATTCCCGAGGGTGCGGTGAAACCCGAGGAACAGCGGCTGGGCCCGGTGCTGCGCCGCAGGGACCAGGTCCAGCCGGGCACGACCGACCAGCGGCTGCTGGACACCGAGGGCGACTCCGAGTGGGTCCACACCGACCCCTGGCGGGTCATGCGCATCCAGTCGGAGTTCGTGGAGGGCTTCGGCGCGCTGGCGGAACTGCCCAGCGCCATCAGCGTCTTCGGCTCCGCCCGCACCCCGGCGGGCGGACCGGACTACGAGGCGGGCGTACAGATCGGGAAGGCGCTGGTCGAGGCGGGGTTCGCCGTCATCACGGGTGGCGGTCCCGGGGCGATGGAGGCGGCGAACAAGGGGGCCAGGGAGGCGAACGGCGTCTCCGTCGGACTCGGCATCGAGCTCCCCTTCGAGTCCGGGCTGAATCCACATGTCGACATCGGCGTCAACTTCCGCTACTTCTTCGTCCGCAAGACGATGTTCGTGAAGTACGCACAGGGCTTCGTCGTCCTGCCCGGGGGTCTGGGCACGCTGGACGAGCTCTTCGAGGCACTCACCCTGGTGCAGACGGGCAAGGTGACCCGCTTCCCGATCGTCCTGTTCGGTACGGCGTACTGGAGCGGCCTGGTGGACTGGCTGCGGGACACGGTGGTCGCGGGGGGCAAGGCGTCCGAGCGGGACCTGATGCTGTTCCACGTCACGGACGACGTGGACGAGGCGGTCCGGCTGGTGACGAAGGAGGTCGGCCGCTAGCGCCGCACAGGCGGCGCCCGCCCCGTCGCGGCGCCCGCCCCGTCGCGGCGCCCGGCATGCCCTCCCGCCGTACCGGCCGAAGGCCCGAGCGCGTCCCGTACGAGGGCTTCCGGCCGGTACGGGCGGGACCACGTGCCGGGGCGCTGCTCCTCACGAGGGGCGAGCGCCGCCTTCCGCGGCACCAGGCCGTCCCTGCCCGCCCGCGCCCGGCGTACCCGTCGGGAGGAGGACGGCGGGATCTACGCCAGGCCCCGTCGTGCGACCGCCGGCGGCCGGTGGCCCGCGAGGGAAGCCACCATGTCCAGGACCTGCCGGGTCTCGGCGACCTCGTGCACCCGGTACACCTGCGCCCCCAGCCACGCCGACACGGCCGTCGTCGCGAGCGTGCCGATCACACGCTCCTTGACCGGTTTGTCGAGCGTCTCCCCGACGAAGTCCTTGTTGGACAGGGAGACCAGCACCGGCCAGCCCGTGGCCGTCATCTCGTCCAGCCGGCGCGTCGCCTCCAGCGAGTGCCGGGTGTTCTTCCCGAAGTCATGACCCGGATCGATCATGATCCCGTCGGGCCTGACCCCCAGCTCCACGGCCCGCTCGGCGAGACCCAGGGTCACCCGCAGGATGTCCGCCATCACGTCGTCGTAGGCGATCCGGTGCGGCCGGGTACGGGGCTGCGCGCCGCCCGCGTGCGTGCACACGAGTCCCGCTCCGTACCGCGCGGCCACCTCCGCCAGCTTCGGGTCGACGCCGCCCCACGCGTCGTTCAGCAGGTCCGCCCCCGCCTCGCAGACGGCTTCGCCCACGTCGTGCCGCCAGGTGTCCACGCTGATCACGACGTCCGGGTGGCGCCGGCGCACCTCGGACACGAAACCGACCGTGCGGCGCGCCTCCTCCTGGGCCGTCACCTCCTCACCGGGACCGGCCTTCACCCCGCCGATGTCGATGATCGCGGCGCCCTCCGCGACGGCCTGCTCGACCCGGGAGAGGGCGGGCTCGTCATGGAAGGTCGCCCCCTGGTCGTAGAAGGAATCGGGGGTCCGGTTCACGATCGCCATGATCACCGGCTCGTGCGGCCCGAACTCCCGCCGCCCCAGCCTGAGCGCCCCGCTTCGCATTCCTGGTTCCTCCCTGTAGCCCGCCTGCGACCCTAACGGCCGGTGGCTCATGGCACGATCTGACCTGGACAGGTATTCCGCTCCCCGGGAGATGCACGTGTTCTGGTTCTTGCTGCTCACGATGGCCGTGGTCGTGGCCGCGGTCACCCTGGCGGTGGTCGGCGGAGGCGGAAGCGCGGTACTGCAGGACGTCGAGCCCGAGCGGCTCACCGATCCGCTGCCCGCGAACCGTCCTGTGGGCCGCGCCGACGTCGAGGCCATGCGGCTGCCCATGGCCGTGCGCGGCTACCGCATGGCGGACGTGGACGAGGCCCTCGGCAGGCTCGGTGCCGAGCTCGCCGAGCGGGACGCCCACATCGCCGAACTGGAGTCGGCGCTCGCCGGCGCCCAGGCGACCGCCGTGAACGGCCCCGACCTGTTCAAGCGGCCCGGCGAGCAGCCCGGGGCCGAGGACGGCCCGCGGAGCGGGGAGGCCGGTCGGTGAGCGGCGCCGAACCGGCGGCCGACGGGCGCCCGCGCTGCCCGTGGGGCCTGTCCACGGAGGACTACCTCGCCTATCACGACACCGAGTGGGGCCGCCCCGTCCACGGTGACGACGCCCTCTTCGAGCGCCTCTGCCTGGAGGCGTTCCAGTCCGGGCTCTCGTGGCTGACGATCCTGCGCCGCCGCGAGGGCTTCCGCAGCGCGTTCGCCGGATTCAAGATCTCCGCGGTGGCGGAGTTCACCGACGCCGACAAGGAGCGGCTCCTCGCCGACGCCGGGATCATCCGCAACCGCGCCAAGATCGACGCCACGCTCGCCAACGCCAAGGTCCTGGCCGGCTGGGACGAGGGCGAGCTGGACGCGCTCATCTGGTCGTACGCACCCGACCCGGCGACGCGGCCGGCCCCGCGCACCCTCGGTGACGTCCCGGCGGTCACCCCGGAGTCCACCGCGCTGGCCAAGGACCTGAAGAAGCGGTCCATCCGCTTCGTCGGCCCCACGACCGCATACGCCCTGATGCAGGCCTGCGGTCTGGTCGACGACCATCTGGCCGACTGCGTGGCCCGGGGCGGCGGGCGGTAGTCCTACCTGCCGAGATACTTCGGCCGCTCCTTGGCGAGGAACGCCTCGACCGCGATGGTGTGGTCCTGCGACGCCCCCGCCTTCGTCTGGAGTTCGTCCTCCTTCTCCAGCGTCTCGGCGAGCGTGTGCCCGGCGCCGTACGCCATGGACACCTTGAGGGCGGCGTACGCCACCGTCGGGCCGTCCGCCAGGGCGCGGGCCACCGCGTGGGCCTCCTTCGCCAGGTCGGCCGCGGGCACCACCTTGTTCACGAGGCCCAGCTCGTACGCCTCCTGGGCGGAGACCGAACGCGGGAAGAGGAGCAGGTCGGCGGCGCGGCTCGCGCCGATCAGCCGGGGCAGCGTCCAGGAGATGCCCGAGTCGGCGGTCAGCGCGACGCCCGCGAAGGACGTGTTGAAGGCGGCGGTGTCCGCGGCCACGCGGTAGTCGGCGGCGAGCGCGAAACCGAAGCCCGCTCCCGCGGCGACCCCGTTGACCCCCGCGACCACGGGCTTCTCCATCTCGGTGAGGGCGCGGACGATGGGGTTGTAGTGCTCCCGCACGGTGCTGAGCGCGTTGCCGCCCTCCGCCTCGCGGGCCTCGGAGAGCTTGGCGACGTGCTCCTTGAGGTCCTGGCCGACGCAGAAGGCGCGCCCGGTGGCGGTGAGCAGAACCGCCCGCACGGCGGGATCCTCCGCCACCGCCCGGAGGGCGTCGCGGAGGGCGACCTTGGCAGCGGTGTTCATGGCGTTCATCGCGTCGGGGCGATTGATCGTGATCGTCGCGAGCCCGTCGCTCACGTCCGTGAGCACGGTGTCAGCCATGGGGTCGGCCGTCTCGGCCATGCGGGGTCTCCTTACGGGTCCGGCGTCGAGCCTGTCGACGCAAGCATGGCGGACTTCGGGCGGCCCGGACATGTGACCTGCGTCTAACGATTGGACCTCGGCTGAGGGGTGGAGGTGGCGCAGTATCGCAGCCGGATCGCCGTATTGGGTGGTTTTGGGAAAGCGCGTTGCGCAAGCGATGCCGACCGATGTTGGTCATCGGGGTCTTTGATGCGGGATAATGCGGAGGAAGCATTGTGTTCGACGCCGGTGAGGCAGCGCCTGTCATGGGGCCGCCGGCTGCGATGAGCTGGTTTCAGGAAGGGGAACGAGCATGGCGGCCATGAAGCCGCGGACGGGCGACGGCCCGCTCGAGGTGACAAAGGAGGGGCGGGGCATCGTCATGCGCGTTCCGCTCGAAGGCGGCGGTCGGCTTGTCGTCGAGCTGACTCCGGACGAGGCCGATGCACTCGGTGACGCGCTGAAGAAGGTCGTCGGCTGAGGCGGAGGCGCCCACACTTCACCACTGCCCCGGTACGGAATCCGTGCCGGGGCAGTGGTGCGCCGGAACCCGTTCTCCAAGGTGCGGCCCCCGCCCCCGGACATGCCCGGGGCGGGTGGTGAGCCGTACCGGGGCCTGGCGGTCGGCCGTACCGCGCCGTGCCGGGGCCAGGACGGTCAGCCGCGCCGCACCGCGCACAGCAGGCCGTCGCCCACCGGCAGCAGCGTCGCCATGAGCTCCTGGCTCTCACGCACGGCCCGCAGCAGTTCGCGCAGGCGCAGGACCTCGGCCGGCTGTGCGGCCGAGTCGATGGTGCGGCCGTCCGCGAAGACGCCCTCGAAACAGACCAGTCCGCCCGGTCGCAGCAGGCGCAACGATTCAGCGAGGCAGTCCAGGCTCTCGAGCCGGTCGCCGTCGCAGAAGACGAGGTCGTATCCGCCGTCCGCGAGCCGTGGCAGGACGTCGAGGGCGCGCCCCGGGATGAAGCGGGCCCGGTTCGTGGCGAAGCCCGCGGCGCGGAAGGCCTCACGGGCGAACTGCTGGCGCTCGGGCTCCGGGTCGACCGTGGTCAGGACGCCGTCCGGGCGCATGCCCTGCAGCAGATAGATGCCGGACACGCCGGTTCCGGTGCCGATCTCGGCCACCGCTTTGGCGTCCGCGGTGGCAGCGAGCAGGCGCAGTGCCGCACCGGTGCCCGACGACACCGGGCGGAGCCCTGTCTCCTGTGCCCGGTCCCGGGCCCAGAGCAGAGCTTCTTCCTCGGCGACAAAGGCGTCGGCGAATGCCCAGCTCGTCTGCCGGTTGGCGGTAATGACCCTCTCCTGTCCCCGTAGTTGGCGCACCCGTGACTGTATCCGCTGGACCCGGGAACCCGCAGATGGGACCAGGCGTTAGGAAGAGACGGGGGTCAGCACACGGCCCGGGCTCTGCGGCCGGGTCCGGAATGTTCCCCTTGCGCCCGTGGACACGGGCGCACCAGCAGGTAAAAGGCTTATCCGGAGCTAACGGGCGAGGTGGCTATGGTAGGGGCTCCACTGGACACCACCAGAGCCGATAGGGGAGGTGCGGCTGAGCCTGTGGACCGGAGAGGTGCGCTGCGGCGCTTTCTCAGGTCGGCGGGTGAGCCGAAATCCGTGACCGAGACTGCTGACCGTTCTTCCAACGATTCCGCACCGACCGCGACCTTCGCCTCAGATGCGGATTCCCAGGCGTGGACCCCGCCCTCATGGGAAGAGATCGTCAGCACGCACAGCGCCCGCGTGTACCGCCTCGCCTACCGGCTGACGGGTAACCAGCACGACGCCGAGGACCTCACCCAGGAAGTCTTCGTCCGCGTCTTCCGGTCGCTGTCGACCTACACGCCCGGCACCTTCGAGGGCTGGCTGCACAGGATCACGACGAATCTCTTCCTGGACATGGTCCGCCGCAAGCAGCGGATCCGTTTCGACTCCCTCGGCGACGACGCGGCCGAGCGGCTGCCGAGCCGTGAGCCCTCCCCGCAGCAGGTCTTCAACGACACGCACTTCGACGCGGACGTGCAGCAGGCGCTGGACACCCTCGCGCCCGAATTCCGTGCGGCGGTCGTGCTCTGCGACATCGAGGGCCTGTCCTACGAGGAGATCGCCGCCACGCTCGGCGTCAAGCTCGGGACGGTGCGCAGCCGCATCCACCGCGGCCGCTCGCACCTGCGCAAGGCGCTCCGGCACCGTTCGCCCGAGGCCCGTGCCGAGCAGCGTTCCCTGGCGGGCGCGGTCCTGGCGGGGGAGGGCGGTACGGCGTGAGCGGCACAGGTCCGACCCCCGCGGATCAGCATCTGGGGGACCGGCTCGCCGCGCTCGTCGACGGTGAGCTCAAACACGATGCCCGGGAGCGGGTCCTGGCCCATCTGGCGACCTGCGCCAGGTGCAAGGCCGAGGCCGACTCCCAGCGGCGGCTGAAGAGCGCCTTCGCCTCCTCTGCCACCCCTTCACCCTCCGAGGGGTTCCTCGCCCGCCTGCAAGGCCTCCCCGGGGGCTCCGGTGACGGAGCGGACGGCCCGGGTGACGGCTCGAACGGCGGCCGGCGCTTCGGGGACGGAATCTTCCCCTTGACGCAGCCAGGCTCACCCGCCGGACCGGGGCGCCCACCGCTGGACGGCTTCGGATATCTCCCCACCGCCCACGGCTCGACCGCCGTGCTGCCGGGCGGCTCGCCCGGTTCCGGCTTCCGTATCCACGGTGTGGGCCGTGAAGCCGACCGGTCGCCCTGGCGTGCCCGGCGCTTCGCTTTCGTCGCGGCCAGCGCGGTATCGCTCGCGGCCATCGCCCTGGGAGGTTCCCTCCCGCTCGACTACGGCCCCGAGGCGCCCCTCAGCGCCGAAGGCGCGGGCAGCAGCCCGACTCCGCTCGACGTGAAGGACCGGTCCGGCGGTGCCGCCTCCGCGGCCGGCCGCGGGAGCGGCGGCGTCCTCGCCGTCGGAGAGGGGCAGGCGGGCCGGCCGAGCGCCGCGCCGTACACGTCCGGCCGGCTCGCGCCGGCCTCCGCGCCCTCGCTGCTGAGCACCTCGGCGATCACCGGGGGCACGTTCACCTTCCCGGTGCTGAACGTGACCGTACCGCCGCTGATACGCCCGACCGACGCAGGCCCGCTGTACTCGGCCGCGCTCGGCGGGGGAGCGGAGCCGACGCTGTCCGCACCGTCCGCGACGGCCTCCGCCCCGCCGCTGCACGACCGCGCGATGCCGCTTTCTCCTCTGCGCTGACCGGGACCCTGCGCGCGGATTCGTAAACCTGGTTGAATTCCGGGAGGGACGCCCCTGTGGGGCGTGCAAGGGCCAGTTGCGGGGAGAGCATGGACGACGGGAAGCCCAGCGGGCCGAAAACGAAGTGGTGGAGCCGCCCCTCCGCGGAACGGAACCGTACGGCCGGGCCGGAGGACTCCGCGACCGCTGCCGGTGAAGGCCCGGTGGACGACCCGCCGGGCGCGGAGGCGCCTGCGGGCGCCGGGGCGGGCACCGGTGGAGCCGCCGGGCCCACGGCTGGAGCGAGCAGGCCCATGACACCCGACGGTGATTTCACTCCCGCGCCGCCCGCCGGGCCGAAAACGCCCGAGCCGCCCGCCGCCGGGCCGCACGAAGTCGCGCCGCCCGCCGCCGGGC
>Ga0196960_10000467_pt1 | contig 14009 bp, 9 predicted proteins | sample S3v_5metaG_FD_183187 | JGI IMG/M metagenome (GOLD analysis project Ga0196960, IMG submission 183187) | Soil microbial communities from Anza Borrego desert, Southern California, United States - S3+v_5 | ecosystem: Environmental > Terrestrial > Soil > Desert | place: USA: California | collected... | reverse complement strand
TCGCCCCGTGCTCGGGCGTGGGCAGCGCACCGCTGACGGCATCGTCCAGGAGCGTGCCCACGGTCTCGGCGGCGCATGTCCGGTTGGCCCCGATGCCGCCCGAGGGGCCGCGCTTGATCCATCCCACGACGTAGGTTCCCGGCCGGCCCGCCACCCTGCCGCCCTCGTGCGGAACGGTGCCGCTCGCCTTGTCGAACGGCAGCCCGCCGACCGGCAGTCCGCGCTGGCCGACCGCCCGCAGCAGCAGTCCGGCAGGGATCTCCCGGCTGCTCGTGCTCCTCGTGACGTCCGCGCCGTCCGTCACCCGTACCGCGCCGACAGCGCCGTCGGCGCCGGCGAGTGCCTCCACCGCCGTGGAGTGGAAGCGGAACACGATCCGCCGGCCGGACGACGGCGGGCGCGACCAGTCCACCACCTCGCGGGTGACGCCCCGCAGGAGCGCGGCCCGGCCGTCCGGGGCCGCGGCATCGATCGCGGCACCGGTGCGCGGGTCGTGATCGTCGACGACCAGCTCCACACCGTCCAGGTGCTTGAGCGCGAGCAGCTCGGACCTGGTGTACGCCGCGTCCTCGGGCCCCCGCCGCCCCAGCAGCACGACCTCGCGCACCGAGCCGGCCCGCAGGGCCTCCAGCGCGTGACCGGCGGTGTCGCCCGCGGCCAGCGCACCGGGGTCCGAGACCAGGATCCGCGCCGTGTCGAGGGCGACGTTCCCGTTGCCGACCACGACGACCCGCTCCGCGGACACGTCCACGGCGTCCGGGGCGACCTCGGGGTGCGCGTTGTACCAGGAGACGAACGTCGTCGCGCAGATGCTGCCGGGCAGGTCCTCGCCCGGGATCCCGAGCCTGCGGCCGGCCGGCGCGCCGACGGCGTAGACCACCGCGTCGTGATGCGCGGCGAGCTCCTCCGCGGTGATGTCCCGGCCCACCTCCAGGCCGAGGTGCATGCGCACCCTCGGATGCGTGTGGAACCTGGCGAAGGTGTCACCGGCCTTCTTCGTCGACAGGTGGTCGGGCGCCACACCGTAGCGGATGAGCCCGCCCGCGACGGGCAGCCGGTCGATCAGCGTCACCTCGGCGCCCGTGTGCAGCAACAGGTCCTCGGCGGCGTACATCCCCGCAGGGCCGGTGCCCACGACCGCGACCCGGATCGGTGCGAAGTCCGACGGCAGGCTGCGCCTGAAGACCGGCTCCCCCCACACGTGGAAGTTCGGTCCATCGGGGACCTGTTCAGGCTCCCGGTCCGCGAAGTACGCGGCGTTGAGCGGGCCGTACTCCTGCTGTGCGGCCGGGAGGCTGTCCACCGGGAACACCGCGTCCACCGGGCAGGCGTCCGCGCAGGCACCGCAGTCGATGCAGGACTTCGGGTCGATGTACAGCATCTCCGTCCGGCCGAAGTCCGGTTCCTCCGGGGTCGGATGGATGCAGTTGACGGGGCACACCGAGACACAGGTGGCGTCGCTGCAGCACGTCTGGGTGATCGCGTAGGTCATGGTGTCCGCTCAGATCAGATGGGCGCGCTTGTAGAACATCAGGGCGGGCCTGGTGAGCAGGCGGGCCGAGGCCAGGAAGTCCATCAGGCCCGAACAGCTCGATCGCATCATCGACTTGTGGTGCTCGTTGGCCTTCGCCTCGCCGAGGGCACGCTTCCTGTCGAGTCCGGCGTTGGCGTAGACGTCCTTGTTCACCATGCTGGTGACGATGACGTACGACGCGATCGCGATGACGAGTGCATTGATCTGCCGGCGCACCGGGCCCGCTCCACCGAGGTGCTCGCGCGTCTTTGCGCGGGCGAACTTCATGTGCCGGGACTCCTCGACGACATGGATGTTGTTGATGGTGCGGACGAAGGGCACGACCCGCTCGTCCCGCATCCAGTCGCGCTGCATGACGTCGAGGACCTCCTCCGCCACGAGGATCGCCGCATAAGCGGCCTCGCCGAACGCGAGTGTCTTGAAGGCCCGCCCGAGCTCCACCGCGAGCCGGTGCGGCCGGTAGGGAGGGGCACCCAGCTTCTGCGCTCCCCGGGCGAACATGATCGAGTGCCGGCACTCCTCGGCTATCTCGGTCAGCGCCCACTGGACGTCCGTGCTCGTGGGGTCCTTCGCGTACACGTCACGCAGGACCATCTGCTGCAGGATCATCTCGAACCAGATACCGGTGCTGGCCACCGAAGCGGCTTCCTGGCGCGTCAGTTCCTTGCGCTGCTCCTCGGTCAGCTCACCCCAGTACGCGGTGCCGTACAGGGTGCTCCACTCCGGGCTGGCGCCGTGGAACTCCTTGTCCAGCGGTGTGTCCCAGTCGACCTCCGTGGCGGGGTCGTACGCCAGTGTGGCGGCCGATTCGAGCAGGCGACGGGTGAGGTGGTCCTCGGGAGGCCGGTCCTCGGCGTCCGGCCGAACGATGCTGCTTGCCATGGTGCGGCTCCTCGGTTCGTCAGTGATGTCCCTGGTGCTGTCACACGTGCGTTGTAGGTGATGGCCCGTCATGTTCCGTACTGCCGAGCGGAGATGACGGCAGCACCGGGCAGGGGCCGGCGCCGGGCACTGCCGGGCGGCCCTCCGTCCCGCTTGTTAGACGGAAGGTATAGCAAGGATGCCGGGCGAGCCTACCCCCCAGTAAGAAATGTGCGCTCATCCTCGCGATATCTCCTCGCGTATGCCCGCGCGCGGGCGTTCCTGTCATGGGGAAGGGGTGTGGTGAGGGGTTATCTGTTCGTCATCTCGAACATTGTTCGCAATTTCAGCGCGAGTCATTGACGCCATCACCTCCCGGGCCTACGGTCCCGTCCGAAGTGGCGGGCGCGCGTCGAAATACCGAACACGCTGCCTTCCCTTCACGCGTCCCCGCACCTCAGAGACGAGTCGAGACGAGCCGCCATGCAACCACCCCTCCTCAGCCGGCGCCGAGCCCTCGCGGGCGGAGCCGGCGCCCTGGCCGCCGCCGGAGCCCTGGGCTCCCTGTCCGGCTGCGCCGCGCCCGCGACCGCAGCCGACCCCGGACAGACCCTGCTGCGGTACTGGCATCTGTTCGGCGGTGGTGACGGCGTGAACATGCAGGGAATGCTGGACGACTTCAGGGCCGGTCACCCGGACATCGCCCTCGAAGCCTCGACCCTGCAATGGGGCGCCCCGTACTACACCAAGCTCGGCATGGCCGGTGCGGGCGGCCGGGCCCCCGAGCTCGCCGCCCTGCACCTCGCCAGGCTCGCGGGTTTCGCCCCCGGCAGGCTCCTCGACCCGTTCGACCTCGATCTGCTGGCCGGACACGGCGTGCGGGAGAAGGACTTCCCGCCGGACATCTGGCGCCGGGGCCAGGTGGGCGGCAAGCAGTACGCGGTCCCGCTCGACACCCACCCCTTCGTCCTCTACTACCAGACCGAGGTCTGCGAGAAGGCCGGACTCATGTCGGGCGGCCGGCTCAGGCCGATCAGCGGTGCGGACGATTTCGCCGAGGCGTTGCGCGCCGCGAAGAAGGCGACCGGGCAGCCGGGCCTGGTGACCGAGACACTCGGACCCGACTGCATCACCCCTTGGCGCCTCTTCTCCAGCTTCTACGCCCAGACCGGCGGCACGGTGCTCTCCGCGGACGGGAAGCGCCTGGCACTCGACGACGCCAAGGCGCTGCGCGTACTGGAATACCTGGCCCGGCTCGTCGAGGAAGGGCTGATGGTGCGCCGCGTCGACTACGCGGGGTCCGTCGGCGTCTTCAACGGGGGGAAGACGGCCTTCCACCTCAACGGCGAGTGGGAGATCAGCACCTTCAAGGCCACCGGGCTCCCGTTCTCCATGACCCGCATCCCCGCGCTCTTCGGCACCGCGGCCACACAGGCCGACTGCCACGCCTTCGTCCTGCCGCACCAGGAGGACCGCGGCGGCGCCCCGAACGAGGCGGCCCACACCCTCGTCGCCTGGATGCTCAAGAACTCCGTGGCCTGGGCCCAGGGCGGGCACGTGCCCGCCTATCTGCCGGTGCTGGACGATCCCGCCTACCTCGCCCTGAAGCCGCAGTCCGAATACCGCACCGTGATCGACGACGTGGCGCTGGACGAGCCCGCGTGGTTCGCCGGTTCCGCCTCCCGGCTGTGGATCGAGCTCGGCGCGGTGTTCTCCGGTGTCCTCACCGGCTCCCGGAGCCCGCGCAACGCCCTGACCGAGGCCAAGGCGCGGCTGTGGACGCTCCTGGACACCCGCAACCCCCTCCCGGGAGCCGCGTCATGACCTCCACCACCACCGAGGCGCCGGCACCCGTGGCGAAACCCGCCGGGAGCAAGGCCGACCGTCCGGCTCGCGGCGTGCGCAGGAAGTGGACCGAACACGGCCTGGTGTTCGTCGCGCCCTTCTTCCTCGTCTACGCCATGTTCCTGATCTGGCCTCTGATATCCGGCCTGGGCATGAGCTTCACCAGTGAGAACATCACCGGCACCGGAGGGGAGTTCGTCGGCCTCGACAACTACGCCGAGGCGGTGCGCGACCCCGAGGTGTGGTCGTCGCTGTGGAACACCGTCTGGTTCACGGTCCTGTCCACCGTCCCCCTCGTCGTCGTCGGTCTCGTGCTGGCGCTGCTCGCCCACCAGTTGCAGGTGGTCCAGTGGCTGTGGCGGCTCAGCTGGTTCGCGCCCTTCCTGCTGCCGTCCGGGGTCGTCTGCCTGCTGTTCCTGAACATGATCCTGCCGTCCGACTTCGGCCTCGCCGACCAGCTGCTCGCCGCCGTCGGGCTGACCCCGGAGATCGGCTGGCTGACCGACGAGCGGTACGCCATGCTCAGCATCGTGGCGACCACCGTCTGGTGGACCGTCGGCTTCAACTTCCTGCTGTACCTCGCCGCCCTCCAGGCCATCCCCGCGCATCTCTACGAGGCCGCCGAACTGGACGGGGCGGGCGCGTGGAACCGGCTCCGCCACATCACCCTGCCGATGCTGCGCCGCACCACCGGGCTGGTCGTGGTCCTCCAGGTACTGGCCTCACTGAAGATCTTCGACCAGGTCTACATCATGACCGGCGGCGGCCCCGACGAGTCCACCCGGCCGATCCTCCAGTACGTCTACCAGCAGGGTTTCACGGGCTACCGCATCGGCTACGCCTCGGCCGTCTCGTACATCTTCTTCGCCCTGATCCTGACCGTCTCCCTGGTGCAGCCGCTGCTGTCCCGGCGCCGAGCTGAGGAGGCCGCGAAGTGAGCGGTTCCGCCACCGTCACCACCCGCCCCGCCCCGCAGTCCGAGCGGTCCGCCGACGCCGGGGGCCGCCGCCCGCGCTGGACGCGCGGCAGGATCGTCCTGCTCGTCATCGCCCTGCTCCTCACCGCCGCGTGGCTCCTGCCGCTCGCCTGGGCCGTCGCCACCTCCCTGAAGCCGGAGGGCGAGACCACGAAGACCCCGCTCTCCTGGATCGGCTCGCGCGTCACCTTCGACGCGTACAGCAAGGTCTGGGAGTCGGGCGACCTGATGATCTGGCTGATGAACTCGGCCTACATCTCCGTCATGACCACCCTGCTGACCGTCGTGACCTGCGCGATGGCCGCGTACGGCTTCACACGCACCGACTTCCGCGGCCGGCGGCTGCTCTACGGGCTGGTGCTCGCCGGCATCATGGTGCCCCCGCAGGTGCTGATCGCCCCCCTGTTCCGCGAGATGGTCCAGCTCGGCCTCGTCGACACCTACTGGGGCGTGATCCTGCCCCAGGTGGCCGTGCCCGCCATGGTGTTCATCCTGGTCAAGTTCTTCGAAGGCGTACCGAGGGAGCTCGAGGAGGCGGCCTTCGTCGACGGAGCCGGCCGCTGGCGGGTGTTCTGGACGATCGTCATACCGCTGTCCCGGCCGGTACTGGCGGCCGTGGCGATCTTCACCTTCATCTCCACCTGGAACAACTTCCTGTGGCCGTTCCTCGTGACCACCGACCCCGGTGGCATGACCCTGCCCGTCGGCCTCGTCAACGTCCAGTCGACCTTCGGGGTGCGGTACGCCCAGATCATGGCCTCCCTCGTGATCGCGGGAATGCCGCTCCTGATCATCTTCGCGTTCTTCCAGCGGCAGATCGTGCGGGGCATCGCCCACACGGGTCTCGCCGGCCAGTAGAGGGCGCCGGATTCCAGGCCCGTACGGACGGCGCGGCATCCGTACGGGCCCCGGGCGGTCTCCGTGCCCCGCGCCGGCAGCGGCAGCCGCAACCGGCCGGTCCACGAGGACGGCGGGGCGGCGAGGAAGCGGGAAGCCGTGTAGAAAGGGTCATATGGCCGGACGCTACGGCCGCCCGCGTTCGTTTCTCCGGATGAGAAGCCTCGCTGGTCAGGTCTTTCTCCTGCAGGTGGCGATCGTGGTGCTGCTCGTCGCTGCCTCCGTGACCGCGCTCGTGCTGCAGTCCCGCGCCGACAGCGAACGCGAGGCCCGCAACCGCTCCGTCGCCGTGGCCGAGGCCTTCGCGAACGGCCCGGGCACGGCAGCCGCCCTGGAGAGCCCCGACCCCACCTCCGTGCTCCAGCCGAAGGCCGAGGCGGCGCGCAAGGGCTCCGGAGTCGACTTCGTCGTCGTCATGAACCTGGAATCGGTCCGCTACACCCATCCGCTGCCCGACCGGATCGGCAAGAAGTTCGTCGGCGAGGTGGCACCCGCCCTGGCCGGCCGGGTCGTCACCGAGAAGGTGGACGGGACCATCGGCCCGCTCGTACAGGCCGTGGTTCCCGTGGAAGGCGCGGACGGCGAGGTCGTGGGCCTGGTGTCCGCCGGGATCACCATCAAGAACGTCAGCGGCGTCGTCGAGAACCAGTTCCCCCTCCTGTTCGGCTCCGCCGCCGGAATACTCCTGCTCACGACGGGAGGCACGGCGCTCGTCACCGGACGGCTGAAACGCCAGACCCACGGTCTCGGCCCGACCGAGATGACCCGGATGTACGAGCACCACGACGCCGTCCTGCACGCCGTGCGCGAGGGCGTGCTCATCCTCGGCGGCGACGGACGGCTCCTGCTGGCCAACGACGAGGCGCGAAGGCTCCTGGGCCTCCCGCCGGACATCGAGGGCACGCCCGTCACGGAGCTCGGGCTCGGCCCGGTCACCACCGCGCTGCTGGCCTCGGGGCGCAGCGCGACCGACGAGGTGCATTCCGTGGGCGGCCGCCTCCTGGCCGTCAGTCAGCGGGCCACCGACAGGCACGGCGGACCGCCCGGAAGCGTGACGACCCTGCGGGACACCACGGAGCTGCAGGCCCTCACGGGCAGCGCCGCCACGGCGCGCGGCAGGCTGAAGCTCCTCTACGACGCGGGCACGGAGATCGGCACCGCCCTGGACGTCGTACGGACGTGTGAGGAACTGGCGGACTTCGCCACGGCCAGGTTCGCCGACTACGCCACCGTGGACCTGGCCGAGGGCGTGCTGCGCGGCGAGGAACCCACAGCCGCCCGCGCCACCACCGACGGCCTGCGCCGCTCCGCCTTCAGCGGCCACCGCGACGACACGGGGCTCCAGCCCCTGGGCTCGGTGGTCCGCTTCCTGCCGACCATGGAGATCGGTGCCGGCCTGCTCAGGGGCGAAGCCGTCCTCGACACCGACCTGACGCAGATGTCCGGCTGGCAGCAGCCTGACCCGGCACGGGCCGAGCGCATCATGGAATGCGGATTCCACTCGCTGATCGCCGTCCCGATGCGGGCCAGGGGCGTGATCCTCGGCGTGGCCATGTTCTGGCGCGCCCAGAGCCCCGAACCGTTCGAGGAGGAGGACCTGTCCGTCGCGGAGGAACTCGTCGCCCGCGCCGCGGTCAGCATCGACAACGCGCGCCGCTACTCGCGTGAGCACAACGTGGCGGTCACCCTGCAGCGCAGCCTGCTGCCGCGGGGGCTCCCCGACCAGAGCGCCATCGACGCCGCCTACCGCTACCTTCCCGCGCAGGCCGGGCTCGGCGGGCTGGGCGGGGTCGGCGGCGACTGGTTCGACATCATCCCGCTGCCCGGAGCCCGGGTCGCCCTCGTGGTGGGTGACGTGGTGGGGCACGGGCTCCACGCCGCCGCCACCATGGGACGTCTGCGCACGGCGGTCCACAACTTCTCCACCCTGGACCTGCCGCCCGACGAGCTGCTCTGGCACCTGGACGAGCTCGTCACCCGCATCGACCTGGACGAGACGGCCGAGGGCGCGGAGGGCGGCGGTGTCACCGGCGCCACCTGCCTCTACGCGATCTACGACCCGGCGTCCGGGCGCTGCACCATGGCGCGGGCCGGCCACCTCCAGCCGGTGATCGTCAGCCCGGACGGCCACGCCGTGTTCGCGGACGTGCCGGGCGGCCCGCCCCTCGGACTCGGCGGTATGCCCTTCGAGACCCTCGACGTACAGCTTCCGCAGGACAGCCGGCTGGTGCTCTACACCGACGGGCTCGTCGAGGAACGGCACCGCGACATCGACGAGGGGCTGGAACTGCTGCGCGAGACGCTGTCCGGGCATCCCGAGCGGACACCGGAGGAGACCTGCGAAGCAGTCCTCCGCGTCCTGGTGCCCGCCAGGGCCCGCGACGACGTCGCGCTGCTCGTCGGCCGCACCCGCTGTCTCGCCGCGGAGAACGTCGCCGAGTGGGATGTACCCTCCGACCCCTCGGCGGTCGCCCGGATCCGTTCGGACGTGTCCCGCAAGCTCACCGAGTGGAATCTCCTGGAGGAGGTGTTCACGACCGAGCTGATCCTCAGCGAGCTGGTCACCAACTCCATCCGCTACGCCACCGGACCCATCCGCGTACGGCTGATCCGCGACCGGACCCTGATCTGCGAGGTGTCCGACCGCAGCAGCACCTCGCCCCACCTGCGCCAGGCGGCCGGCATGGACGAGGGGGGCAGGGGACTGTTCCTCGTCGCCCAGCTGGCCGAACGCTGGGGCACCCGCTACACCGACGACGGCGGCAAGGTCATCTGGACGGAGCAGCTGCCCCAGCCGGAGGCGGACGGGCCGGGGTGAGTGGACACCGTCAGGTCACCGGCGGCAGTGCAGGAAGAGATGGGGTTCGGGCACAGCCCCCGGACAGGACGGCGTGAACACCGTGCCGACCTCGTGGACCACGGTGAGCCCGGCACCGGACACGAGCGCCCTGAACGCCTCCGGGCCGAAGCTGGTCACCCGCACCTCCTGGCCCATGAAGACGGCGCTCACGCCCTCCACGTCCAGCGGCACGGTCGCCAGGACCAGGAGGCCGCCGGGCCTGAGCGCCCCCGCGAGGCGGTGCACGAGGACGCGCTGCTCGTCGCGCGGCATCTGCAGCAGCGAGAAGTAGACGCAGACCGCGTCGAAGCTCTCCTCCTCCAGGGGGAACTCACGGATGTCGGCGCAGCGGAAGGACGCCTCGGGAACGCGCTGGGAGGCCAGTTCCACCATGACGGGTGAGACATCGACACCCAGCACCTCGTGCCCGGCGGCCGCCAGCGTGCGGGCGGCCGGCCGGCCCGTGCCGCTGCCGACGTCCAGAATCCTGCTGTGCGGAGCCAGTCCCTCCAGCAGCCGCTCCAGCGAGTCGCGGTGCGCGGCGGAGCCGGCGAACGCCGTCTCGTAGCCGGCCCCGATGGCGTCGAACGCCTCGGCTGCCGGGTGCCGGTGGTCCTCGGTCATGACGACGCCCCCTTCCGGGCCGTTGCTACGGGATGCGGGCGACCGCGACGTAGACGCCGCTCAGCTCCTGCTCGGGGGCCGGCGTGCCGCGGAACCACTCGGGAGCCGTCACCAGGCCCGGCTCGACGATGTCCAGGCCTTCGAAGAAGCGGGCGAACTCGGCTCGGGTGCGCAGCGCGAGCCGGATGCCGCCCTTGCCGTACTCGGCCGCCCCCTGCTCACCGCGCTCGGGGTTCACGTCCGACGCGCCCTGGGACAGCACCACATAGCTGCCCGGCGCCAGGGCGGCCGTCAGGGTGCGCACGACGGACACCGGCTTCAGGTCGTCGGGCAGGAAATGGAGGAGACCCAGGAGCGAGAGGGCGACGGGGCGGTCGAAGTCCAGGACCTTGCGGGCCGCCTCGATGATCGTGGCGGGCTCCAGCACATCCGCGTGCACATAGTCCGTCGCCCCCTCCGGCCGGCTGACCAGGAGGGCCTCGGCGTGCCGCAGGACGATCGGGTCGTTGTCGCAGTAGACGACCCGGCAGCGCGGATCGATCTCCTGGGCGATCTGGTGCAGGTTCGGCGCGGTCGGGATCCCCGTGCCGATGTCCAGGAACTGGCTGACCCCCTCACCGGCCAGCCAGGCCGTCGCGCGGTTCATGAAGGCGCGGTTCTGGAACGCCCCGGCCTTCGCCTCGGCCGGCAGGTGCTCGGCCACCGCCTGGTCCACCGGGTAGTTGTCCTTGCCCCCGAGCAGGGAGTCGTAGACGCGTGCCGAGTGCGGCCTGCTGGTGTCGATCGGGGGCTGGGACGTCCCAGTCGTCATGGCGAGCTCCGTTGCAGAAGAGGTGGACCGCTCCACCTGCGCAGTCTGTCACAACCACTGGCCGGTCAGAGGCAGTTGCCGAGGCCGTGGAGGTGACGGCGACGGCCCCCGGGGAGCAGGCACCTCCCCGGGGGCCACGACGGCAGGACACGGGTCAGGGTGCGTCGACCAGGTCGTGCTTGGGGACGGTCACCGTGCGGGCTCCGGGCTTGCCGCCGAGGACCACCTTCCGCAGGGCGCTGTTGTTCTCGAGGTCGGTCTCCTGGAGCCGCTTCTCCGGGTTGGCCAGCACCTGGATGTAGTAGGTGCCGTTCGCCAGGCCGGTGATGTCGAAGGACTGGCCCGGAAGGTCCTGGGTGTACGTGTCACCGGAACCCACGTCGAGCACCTCCCGTACGGAGATGGAGTTCTCCTGACCGCACGCCGTGGACAGATCGGTGTTGTCCGGGTGCCAGTTCGCGTTCTTCACCGTGTAGTCGACCGCGTCGGTGTTGGCCAGGCAGAAGGCCTCCTTGCCGCTGCGCACGGTCTCCTTCCGGTCGGCCTTCAGCAGCCGGTAGCTCGCGAAGTCGGTGAAGTGCCAGTGCTCGTGCCCCGGCCGGGGGTCCCATTCCATGGTGCCGGTGGGGGTGTAGCCGACCTGCTTGCCCGAGGCGTCGTAGAAGTACTGGTAGGCGTCCATCAGGTCGTTGCCCGGCTTGCGGAAGCCGTCCACCACCAGCTGCGCGGGCCCCGCGTTCCACACGTTGGCACTGAAGGCCAGATAGTCCTTGTCCGGTGCGCCGGTGTCACCCTGACCGATGGTGATGCCGTAGGCGGGCAGGGAGCGCAGGTCGGGCCTGGGGACGTCCGGCACGGTCGCCCTGCCCGTCGGGCGCTGGGCGTTCGGCCGTGCGGCGGGTGCCTGCCGGGAACCGTCCGTGATTCCGGGCCCGTCGCCCTGCGCCGACCGGAGACCCGCGCGCTTGGCGGCCCAGGGCACGGCGGCGGGAGCGGGTGTGTGGGGACCGTGGCCCACGTTGTACGAGGGTCCGGCTCCGGTGGTCACGGACACCGGGGCGGGCGTGCGCGAAGCGGTGTGTCCGGCGTGACCCGCGTGTCCGGCGGTGTGGGCCGCGTGCCCCGGTGCCGAGCGGGCGCCCGGAGCGGCTGCGGGGCTCTCCTCGTCCCAGCTGCGTTCGCGCACCGTCACCTTGACGGTCTGAGGCTTGTCGGCGATCTTGAACAGGTCGCGGTAGCGCTGGGTGACGGACACTTCCGCGGTGTAGGTGCCGGCCGCGAGAGCGACCGGCGTCGCGTAGTAGCCGGCGTACGTGTTGGACGCCCAGCCGTTCTCGACGCCCCACACCGAGCCGAGCGTGAAGGAGTTCGTGGGGCAGCTCTCGGGATACTTCGACGTGGCCGGGGCGTCGGGCTGGATCCTGCCCGACGCGTTGTTCGGGCAGAACGACTCCGTGCGGCTCAGCACCGAGGTGCCGACGGCGTCCCGGAGCGTGATGCGGACGAAGTCCGGCAGCCCCGAGAAGTCCTTCACCAGGCCCTTGGGGAGGGCCCTGGTCCGGGTCTTCGTCCCCTCCCGGATGATCTGGGTGGCGACGACCGGCTCCTTGTAGCTCTTCCGGGTCACCCGCAGTTCGAGCGGGGCGCCCGCGGCGGTGAGATACGTCCCCAGGTCCAGGTAGACGCCCGGGTCCTCCTTCCACGAGTCGAGCGTCACCGACTTCGACGCGGCGACCAGGCCGAGCTGCGGGACCGGTTCCGCCTGCCTGCTGTCAGGCGCTGCGGCGACGACGCCGGCGGTCACGGTGATCGCCGCGGCGGCGGCCACGGCCGGACGCCACAGACGGCTGCGGGGGGTTCTGGTGCTCATCGTTCTCCGATGTCCGAGTGCCCCGTGGGGCGGTGGAGTCGCTTTTCCTGTGAGAGGCGGCTGTCGCGGCCGGAGGTTGTCCGAAGGCAGAGCAAGCACGGATTGTTGGCTGAAATCAGGCACGGAGGTGCACAATCGGACATTTTTCAGCGGTTTCTGTCGTGTTCTCAAGACGGCTGTGCTAGAGGCCCTGTCCTCCGGGTGACCGCTGACGGGCACCGAACGGGCACGGCTGAGGGGGAAGCAGACACGGTCCGGCCGGACCGCTGCCACCGCAGCGCAGGTCACCGGCGCGGGGACCCGTCGGGGAACGGGCACGAACGGGCACAGCCTGGTGCGCGAATAAGCTGGTCGAAGAGCCGTTTCTGCTTGTACAAACAATGCGTGAGCCCGAACGGACGTAGGGGCCACACCGGATTCGCACTAGCGCAGGGATGGTGTCGTGGGCACCGAGGAACGCCGACGAGGAATTCTGGAGACCGCCCGACAGGACGGTTCGGTCGATGTGAACCGGCTGGCCGAACGGTTCCAGGTGGCCAAGGAGACCATCAGGCGTGATCTGCACACCCTCGAGGAACACGGTCTCGTGCGCCGCACGCACGGGGGCGCCTACCCTGTCGAGAGCGCCGGGTTCGAGACCACGCTGGCGATGCGCACCACGCACCACGTGCCGCAGAAATCACGGATCGCGACGGCGGCCGCCGACCTGCTCGGTGACGCCGAGACGGTTTTCGTCGACGAGGGTTTCACCCCGCAGCTCATAGCGGAAGCCCTTCCCCGCGACCGGCCGCTCACCGTGGTCACCGCTTCCCTGGCCGTCGCCACGGTCCTGGCGGACGTGGAGAAGACCTCCGTGCTCCTGCTCGGCGGACGCCTGCGCGGCAGCACCATGGCGACCGTCGACCACTGGGCCACCCGCATGCTCGCCGACTTCGTCATCGACCTGGCGTACGTCGGTGCGAACGGCATCTCCCGCCAGTACGGGCTGACCACCCCGGACCCGGCGGTCGGTGAGGTCAAGGCGCAGGCCATGCGCAGCGCCCGCCGCCGCGTCTTCGCGGGAGTCCACTCGAAGTTCGGAGCGGTGAGCTTCTGCCGCTTCGCCGGTGTCGGCGACTTCGAGTCCGTCGTCACCGACACCGGGCTGCCCTCGGCCGAGGCCCAGCGCTACTCCCTGCTCGGCCCGAACGTCATCCGGGTCTGACCCGGCCCGCGCCCTCGCTCTCCCCGCCCGGGCCGGGCGGCCGGAGGGCGGCCCGGTCACGCCCGGAACCGCCGGGGAGAGCCGGGAGGGCAGGGGCACCGATCCATGAGCCGCTACGACCGATCAGGAGAACTTATGCCCCACCAGCAACGACGCCGTGGGATCCGCGTACGTGCGGTCGCGGGCACGGCAGTGATGGCGTTCCTCGCCACCGGGTGCGCCGGAGCGGGCGGCACCTCGTTCGGAGGAGGCGACGCACTGAACGTACTCATGGTGAACAACCCGCAGATGGTCGAGCTGCAGAAGCTCACCGCCGAGCACTTCACCGAGGAGACCGGCATCAAGGTCCACTTCACCGTGCTCCCGGAGAACGACGTCCGCGACAAGATCAGCCAGGACTTCTCCAACCAGGCCGGCCAGTACGACGTCGGCACCATCAGCAACTTCGAGGTGCCCTTCTTCGCGAAGAACGACTGGCTGCACCCGCTCGACCCGTACGCCGCGAAGGACACCGCCTTCGACCAGGACGACATCCTCGAACCCCTGAG
>Ga0196960_10000466_pt1 | contig 14054 bp, 10 predicted proteins | sample S3v_5metaG_FD_183187 | JGI IMG/M metagenome (GOLD analysis project Ga0196960, IMG submission 183187) | Soil microbial communities from Anza Borrego desert, Southern California, United States - S3+v_5 | ecosystem: Environmental > Terrestrial > Soil > Desert | place: USA: California | collected... | reverse complement strand
GCCCGCGACGAGCGTCCGCGCTACCAGCGCGACGACCGTCCGGCCCGTGACGAGCGTCCGCGCTACGACCGTGCCGAGCGTCCGGCCCGTGACGACCGGCCGCGCTACGACCGCGACGCCCGCACTGAGCGCCCCCGCTACGACCGCGCCGACCGCCCGGCCCGGGATGACCGTCCGCGCTACGACCGTGCCGAGCGTCCCGCTCGTGACGACCGTCCCCGGTACGAGCGCACCGAGCGCCCGCGGTACGACCGCGCCGAGCGCCCGGAGCGCCCGCAGCGCGACTCCAGCTACTACCCGTCGAAGGACGCGAAGCCGTTCGAGCAGGGCGACGACGTCGTGCTCGAGAAGCTCGAGGCCGCGATGATCACCGCATCCGATGTCGAGGGCGTCACCTTCGGCGACCTCGGCTTCGGCCAGAACATCGTGCGCCAGCTGGCGAGCATGGGCGCGGAGCGTCCGTTCGCGATCCAGGCCGCGACGATCCCCGACGTGCTCGCGGGTCGCGACGTGCTCGGCCGTGGTCGCACCGGCTCCGGCAAGACGATCGCGTTCGGCGCTCCGCTGGTCGAGCGCCTCATGGAGAACGAGGGCGGCAAGAACCGCAAGATGGGTCGCAAGCCGCGCGCGATCATCCTGGCCCCGACCCGTGAGCTCGCCCAGCAGATCGACCGCACCGTGCAGCCCATCGCCCGCTCGGTCGGCCTGTTCACCGTCACCATCGTCGGCGGTGTGCCGCAGTACAAGCAGGTCGCCGGCCTCGACCGCGGTGTCGACATCGTCATCGGCACCCCGGGCCGCATCGAGGACCTCATCGAGCAGGGCCGCCTCGACCTCTCGCAGGTGAGCATCACGGTGCTCGACGAGGCCGACCACATGTGCGACCTGGGCTTCCTCGAGCCGGTGCAGCGCATCATCCGCCACACCAGCGCGGACAGCCAGAAGCTGCTGTTCTCGGCGACGCTCGACAAGGGCGTGGCCACGCTGGTCGAGGAGTTCCTGAACGACCCGGCCGTGCACGAGGTCGCCGGTGAGGACCAGGCGAGCTCGACCATCGAGCACCGGATGCTGCTGATCGACCACCGCGACAAGCGCGAGATCGTCGAGCAGCTCGTCTCCGGCGAGGGCCGCACGCTGGTGTTCACCCGCACGCGGGCGTTCGCGGAGGAGCTCACCGACCACCTCGAGGATCGCGGCATCGACGCGGTCAGCCTTCACGGCGACCTCAACCAGTCCCGCCGCACCCGCGCGCTCGAGAAGCTGACGTCCGGCCGGGTGAACGTGCTGGTGGCGACGGATGTCGCGGCTCGCGGCATCCACGTCGACGACATCTCGCTCGTGGTGCAGGCCGACGCCCCCGAGGAGTACAAGACGTACCTGCACCGGTCGGGCCGCACCGGCCGCGCCGGAAAGCAGGGCACCGTCGTCACCCTCGTCGGTCGCAACCGCCGCCGCAAGATGGACGAGCTGCTCGGCCGCGCCGAGATCGAGCCCATCGTGACCCCGGTCGCGCCCGGCGACGACCTGCTCGAGGAGCTCGCCGCCCGCTAGGCCTCGCGCAGCACGCTGTTCGCCCGAATCGCATGGGTTCCCTCCCCGGAACCCATGCGATTTCGGCAATCAAGCCCTGACGGGTCGCTCAGGCGAGCGCGAGCAGCGCCCCTCCGGCGACCGCGAGCCCGAGGCCGACGTACTGCAGCGGTGTGATGCGCTCGCGCAGCACGATGCGGGCGAGGATGATCGTGCCGGCCGGGTACAGCGCGGTGAGCACCGCGATCACCGACAGGTCGCCCAGCCGCACCCCGAGCAGCAGCCCCGCGTTCGCCATCGTGTCGAGCGTTCCGGCGGCCAGGGCCAGCGGCAGGCCCTGGCGCCATGGCACGCCCCCCGACGGCGCCCGCCGGCGGGCCAGCGCGATGAGCACCGTCGCGAGCAGCACCATCACCGCCGCGTTGGCCGCCCGGTTGAACAGCAGCGGCACCGCGCCGGAATCCTCCGGCGTGCTGTCGAGGATGACCAGGAACGTGCCGATCGCGGCGCCCGCGCCGATGCCGAGCAGGATGCCCCGCCCCGTCGGCCGCACCGCCTGCGGGTCGGGTGCGAAGCCGACCAGCACCACCGCCACGAGGCACAGCGGCAGCGCGACGAACCCCAGCGGGCCGGGCTGCTCGCCGGAGGCGAGCCCGACCACGACCGGCACGATCGCCGACACCACCGCCGTCAGTGGCGACAGGATGCTCATCGGCCCGATCGCGAGGCAGGCGTAGAGCATGCCGACCGCGGCCGCGGCGACCGCCCCGGAGAGCAACCCGAGCACCACGGCGTCGCGAGACCAGGTGCCGCCGATGAGGGCGAGCGCGAGCATCCCGATCACCACACCGGCGACCGCGCCGGCGGCTGTGGCGGGTATCGGCCTGATGCGCCTCGCCGCGAGCCCGCCGAAGAAGTCGGCGAAGCCGTAGACCAGCGCCGACGCGAGTCCAACGACGACGGTGAGCACCTCTCCACGCTAACCCTCCGCCGCCAGATGAACTTCCGGTGACCGCGCTCGACACATGTCGGCACCGCATGGCATGGTGAACTGTCTACCCCCGCAGGGGGGTAGACCCCACGTGCCGAATCCATCGCGAGGAGACCCCCCGGTCATGGCTCAACGCTCACTTCCCAGGTTCGCCGCCCCAGCCGCAGCCACCGTGCTCGCGCTGGGGCTCTCTGCGATCGGGGCCGCACCGGCGTCCGCCGCCGACGCGACCCACACGATCGCCCAGGTGCAGGGCACCGCCGATGCCACCCCGCTGAGCGGCGCGACCGTCACGGTGCAGGGTGTGATCACCGCCGATCACACCGCGCCCACCGGCAGCGGATACCGCGGCTTCTTCCTGCAGGATCCGAACGGCGGCACGGTCGCCGGCGCATCAGACGGCATCTTCGTCTACACCAACCAGGCCGACCCCGCCGCCGAGATCGGCGACCTGGTCAGCGTCACCGGCGTCGCCGGCGAGTACCAGGGCCAGACGCAGCTCACCGTCGCCGGCGCGGCCGCGGTCGAGGTGCTCGGCGCCGGCGCCGGCCTGCCCCTGTCCACCGTGCTGCCCGACAGCGTCGTCGGCGCGGCGCGGGAAGCATACGAGGGGATGCTCGTCACCCCCGAGTCGCTGATCCTCACCTCGAGCCACCAGCTGTACAACTTCGGCACCCTCTGGGGCAGCGTCGAGGGTGAGCTGGTGAAGTCGACCGAGACCACCGACGCCGGTGACGCCGCCAACGCGATCGCCGCCGAGAACGTCGCGCGTCGGCTGCTCGTCGACGACGGCTACAGCGTGCAGGTCGGCAACGCCGCGCACCCCGGTGACCAGCCCTACTTCGAGGCCGGCACGGTCGTGCGCAACGGCGACGGGATCGTGGTGCCCGACGCGGGCATGGTGCTCTCCTACGGCTTCAACGACTGGCGGCTGCAGCCGCAGCGGCCGCTGAGCTCGTCGTCGCCGGCGGAGTACGCCGGCTACGAGCCGACCTTCGAGACGCTGAACCCGCGCCCGGCCGCACCCGAGCCCGTCGGCGGCGACTTCTCCGTCGGCGCGTTCAACGTCTACAACTACTTCACGACGTTCGGCGGCGACGCCCGCGGCGCGGCCGACGAGGCCGAGTTCGCCGTGCAGCAGTCGAAGATCGTCTCGGCGATCAACGCGCTCGACGCCGACATCGTGGCGCTGCAGGAGATCGAGAACTCGGTCAAGCTCGGCGAGCCCAGGGACGAGGCGCTTGCGAACCTGGTGGCCGCGCTGAACGCCGCGGCCGGTTCCGAGGTGTGGGCGTACGTCCCGACCCCGGAGGCGCTCACCCGCGACATCACCGACTTCATCACCAACGCGATCATCTACCAGCCCGCCGCGGCGAGTCCGGTCGGCGCGAGCTTCACCGACATCGACGAGTCGGTCTGGGACATCGCGCGCGAGCCGCTGGCTCAGACCTTCGACGTGGACGGCAAGACGATCACCGTGGTCGCCAACCACCTCAAGTCGAAGTCGCCGCCCTCGGGCAACCCGGCCGAGCCGGCCGACGGGCAGGGGTTCTTCAACGCGGAGCGCGTCGAGCAGGCGCAGCGCCTTGCGGCCCTCACGCAGACCATCTCGGCTGATCCGACCAAGGGTGAGGACATCATCCTGCTCGGCGACTTCAACGCGTATCACGAGGAGGACCCGATCCAGGTGCTCACCGACGCCGAGTACGTCGACCTCGTGCCGGATCTGACGGAGGAGTACACCTACACCTTCAACGGTGAGCTGGGTTCGCTCGACCACGCCCTGGCCAGCCCGTCGCTCGCGGCGGACGTCACCGGCGTGGACGTGTGGACGATCAACGCGCCCGAGTGGACGGAGCGTGGCTACGGCTTCGCCGCCGCCGAGCCGGGCACGCCGTTCCGCTCCAGCGACCACGACCCGATCAAGATCGGCTTCAGCGCCGCGCCGGACCCGGTCGAGATCGACATCGTGTCGATCAACGACTTCCACGGCCGTCTCGCGGCCGAGGCGGCGAGCACGACCAACCCGGCCCCGCCGGCCGGCGCCGCCGTGCTCGGCGGACTGGTCGACCGGTACCGCGCCGAGAACCCGAACACGCTCTTCGTCAGCGCGGGCGACTCCATCGGCGGCTCCACGTTCACGTCGTTCATCCAGCAGGACCAGCCGACGATCGACGCCCTCAACGAGATCGGGCTCGACGCCAGCGCGTTCGGCAACCACGAGTTCGACCGCGGCCAGGAGGACGTGGACGACCGGGTGCTGGAGGAGGCCGACTGGCCCTACCTCGCGGCGAACATCTACCGCGACGGGCAGCCGGCGTACCAGGAGTACTCGCTGCACGAGGTCGACGGCGTGACCGTCGGCTTCATCGGCGCCATCACCGAGGACATGCCGTCGCTGGTCAGCCCGACCGGCATCGCGGGGCTCGAGTTCCGCGACATCCCGACCGAGGTCAACCGGGTCGCCGACGAGCTGAGCGATGGTGACGAGGCCAACGGCGAGGCGGACGTGCTGGTGCTGCTCGTGCACGAGGGCGCCGCGACCGCCGATCTGCCGGCGGCAGACGACCTCGAGTCGAACTTCGGCGAGATCGTCAACGAAGTGAACGCGGAGGTCGACGCCATCGTGTCGGCCCACACGCATCAGCTGTACAACCACCAGGCGCCGATCCCCGGTACCGATCGAACCCGCCCGGTGATCCAGGCGTCCGAGTACGGCCGCTACTACGGCCACCTCTCGCTCTCGGTCGACCCGGTGTCGCACGAGCTGCTCTCCATCTCGTCCGAGGTGCTGCCGCTGTTCGGCTCGGCCGAGCCCGACCCGGAGGTGGCGGCGATCGTCGCGGACGCCGAGGCGGTCGCGAACGAGCTCGGCGCCGAGGAGGTCGGGCAGATCACGGACTCGTTCCTGCGGGCCAAGCAGTCCGGAGGCGGCGAGAACCGCGGCGGTGAGTCCACGCTCGGCAACCTGGTCGCCGACGCGCATCTGGCCGCGACCGCCGACCGCGGTGCGGAGGTCGCCTTCATGAACCCTGGCGGCCTGCGTGCCGACCTGGTGTACGCGCCCGACGGCACGGTCACCTACCGGGAGGCGGCCAGCGTCCAGCCCTTCGCCAACACGCTGGTGACGCTGGATCTGACCGGCGACCTCATCCGTCAGGCGCTCGAGCAGCAGTGGCAGCCCGCGGGTGCGTCGCGACCGTTCCTCAAGCTGGGCGTCTCGTCGAACCTGACGTACACCTACGACCCGGCGGCTCCGGCGGGCTCGCGCATCGGCACCATCTACCTCGACGGCGAGCCCCTCGCCGGCGACCGGGTGGTCCGCGTCGTGGCGAACTCGTTCCTCGCCGGCGGCGGCGACTCGTTCGCGGCGTTCGCCGAGGGCGCCAACCGCGCCGATACCGGACTGGTCGACCTCGAGGCCTCGGTGGGCTACTTCGAGGGCGGCGACCCGATCGCGCCCGACTACGCGCAGCGCTCCGTCGGCGTCTCGCTGTCGGCACCGGATGCGGACGGCTACTCGGCCGGCGACCAGGTCACCCTGTCGCTGTCGTCGCTGCTGTTCAGCAACGGCGGCCCGCAGCAGGGCACCGCGGTCGTGTCTCTCGACGGTCAGGAGCTCGGGTCGGCGCCGATCGACCCGGCCATCGTCGACACCACCGACGAGCAGGGCCGTGCCACGGTGACGATCACCATCCCGGAGGGCGCCGCGGCCGGCACGCTGGTGCTGACGGTGAGCGTGCCCGAGAACGGCACCGCGATCGACGTGCCCATCCAGATCACCTCGAACCTCGAGGCGATCGAGAACGTCAAGGCGCCGAAGATCACCGGCCAAGCTCGCATCGGCGGCACGCTGCGCACCGACGGCGGCAAGTGGAGCGAGAAGCGCGTCGAGCTGTCGTACCAGTGGAGCCGCGACGGCGTCGCGATCGAGGGTGCGACCGGCGACCGCTACCGCCCGGTGGCCGCGGATGCCGGAGCCGAGATCACCGTGACGGTCACCGCCTCGAAGGAGGGCTTCGCCGACGGCGCCGCCACCTCCGAGCCGGTGACGGTCGGCAAGGCCGACACCAGCACCTATGGCCGGGCCGACCGGCTGCTGGTTTGGGGCGACCGCGAGGTGAACTACACCTTCACCGTGAGCGCGCCGCAGGGCATCGAGCCGACCGGCGACGTCGCGATCTACGACGGCCGTCGCAGGATCGCGACGGTGACGCTCGAGCCCGGCTCGAACGGTCGCGGCACGGTGGCGCTCGAGCTCGATCGAGGCCTGCACGCCCTGCAGGCCGTCTACCTCGGCGACGAGCGCCTCAAGCGCAGCGAATCGTGGCCGTCGATCGTGATCGCCTTCTAGCACCGCGCACACGAACGAGGGGCCCGGGCTGATCGCCCGGGCCCCTCGTCGTGGTGCGTCAGCTCTGCGAGGTGCTGTCCTTGACCTGGCCGGCGGCGTCGGTCGCTTCGCCGCGCACGTTCTGCGCAGCGTCGGTGGCGCTCGACTTGACGGCGTCCGCGGCTTCGCGTGCCGGCTCCTTCAGATTCTCGCCCGCCTGCTTCGCAGCCTGTCCGAGGTCGTCCACGAGCGGTTGCGCCTGCTCCTTGACATTCTGGGCGATGCTGCGCTCCTTCTGGCTCGCCGGGATCAGCGAGGAGACGAGCAGGCCGGCGCCGAAGGCGATCAGGCCGACCGCCAACGGGTTGCCCTCCACCTTCTGTGCCGCTGCCTGCGCGCCCTCGGAGACCTTGGAACCTGCCGACGACGCTGCGTCGCCCGCGCTCGATGCCGAACCCATGACCTTCTCCTTCACGTTGTCGAACGCGCCCCGCACCTTGCCGACCTGCCGGTGCGCGATGCTCGATGGCCGCACCTTGTCGGCCAGGGCGTCGACGTCATCGCCCAACTCGGCGCGGGTGCGCTCGATGTCGTCCCTGATCTGATCTGCGTTGCTCATCGTTCTCCCTCTGGTTTCAGTGCTTCCGGAATCCGCTTGACGGAGTCCGCGGTGCGCGGCATCCCCTTGATGCGCTCGAGCTGCTTGCGTCCGCTCAGGTACAGCGCGAGCGCGACGATCGCGTACACGACCGCCACGATGAGCGCCGACCAGCCGTTGCCGATCAGCGTGCCCAGGCCCCACCACACGGCGATGGAGAGGAACAGCAGTGCCATGTGCCCGGCGACGCCGGCACCGCCGAGCAGTCCGGCGCCCTTCCCGGCCTTGGACGCGGAGTCCTTGAGCTCGGCCTTCGCCAGCTCCACCTCCTGCCGCAGCAGCGTCGAGAGATCGCGGGTGACCTCCGACAGCAGCTGGCCGAGCGATGAGTTCGCCGCGCGATCAGCCGGGTCGGTGCCCGTGGGATCGGTCATCGTCGCTCACCCTCGCCCGGCAGCGTGAACGGCGAGTCGGCCGCGACCTCGTCGAATGTCGGCGTCGCCTCCGTCGCTCCCGCGGTCGTCGTCTCGAATCCGGCGCTGCCGGTGCCCGAGGCTGCGTACTGCTGCGTGGGGACGGCGGTCGGCATCGGCGCGGTCGCGCCGGCGGGCCCAGCGGTCGATGCGGTCGTGCCGGTGGCGCTCGGCGTGGTGCCGCCTTCCGGAGCTCCCGCGGCGAGGTTCTTGACGAGCCGCCCGGCCACCAGACCGGCGCCGGCGGCGATGGCGATGAAGAGTCCGGGCTTCCGGCGCGCGAAGTCCTTGACCTCCGCGAGCAGCGATCCCGGGTCGCGTGCATCCAGCCATTCGGCCGTGGAGCTCACGCGGTCGGCGACCTGCCCGACCACCTCGGTCGCGAGACCGCCTTGCTCGGACGATCCGGCCATCGACCGCAGCTCATCGCCCACCGAGCGCAGGCCCTGCGCCGCGCGGGTCTGTTGCGTCGCGGCCTGGTCGCGCAGCTCTCCGCCGGCCTGGTCGACCAGCTTCCGCGCCTGCGTCTTGGCCTCGCCGGCGACGTTCCGCGCCTCGTCCTTGGCGGTGCCGGCGACCCGCTGACCCGCGTCCTTCGCCTCCGAGGCGACGCCCGCAGCCTGTTCGCGGGCGCTGGTCCCGCCGCTCCCTGTCGTATCCGTCATGGTGTGCCTTCCTGTTGAACCACCTTCCGATCCACACTCCCCGATTCGGCGGGAGCGGGCCAGGTCTTGCCATCCACACGCGGCCGACGTACCTTCCCGCCTTCCTCCACAGCCGCGCTCAGGGTCAGGGGAGGTCCGTAGAATCCTCGGCATGACGCCCGCGCTGTCCGTACTCGAGCGGACGTTCGGCTACGCGGCGTTCCGCGGCCAGCAGGCCGAGATCATCGACACCGTCGTGAACGGCGGCGACGCGCTCGTGCTCATGCCCACCGGCGGCGGCAAGTCGCTCTGCTACCAGATCCCCGCTCTGGTGCGGCCGGGCACCGGCGTCGTGATCTCGCCGCTCATCGCCCTGATGCAGGATCAGGTGGATGCTCTCGCCGCCCTCGGCGTGCGTGCGGCGTTCCTCAACTCGACGCAGGGGCCCGAGCAGCGCGCGGATGTGGAACGGCGGTACCTCGCGGGCGAACTCGACCTGCTCTACCTCGCGCCCGAGCGCCTCGGCATGAGCTCGACTGCTGACCTGCTCGACCGGGGCACGATCGCCCTGTTCGCCATCGACGAGGCGCACTGCGTGTCGCAGTGGGGCCACGACTTCCGGCCCGACTACCTGCGGCTGTCGATGCTGCACGAGCGCTGGCCGGCGATCCCGCGCATCGCGCTCACGGCGACCGCGACCGCCGCCACCCGTGCGGAGATCGCCCAGCGACTGCAGCTGACCGAGGCGAAGCAGTTCGTCTCCAGCTTCGACCGGCCCAACATCCAGTACCGCATCGAGACGAAGGCGCAGCCGCTGCAGCAGCTGCTGTCGCTGATCCGCACCGAGCACGACGGCGATGCCGGCATCGTCTACTGCCTGTCGCGCAACTCGGTCGAGAAGACGGCCGCCTTCCTGGTCGAGCAGGGCGTGCCGGCGCTGCCGTACCACGCCGGGCTCGACGCGGGTGTCCGGCAGCGCAACCAGTCCCGGTTCCTGCGCGAGGACGGCATGGTGATGGTGGCGACCATCGCCTTCGGCATGGGCATCGACAAGCCGGACGTGCGGTTCGTCGCCCATCTCGACCTGCCGAAGAGCGTCGAGGGCTACTACCAGGAGACCGGCCGCGCCGGCCGCGACGGTCTGCCGTCGACGGCCTGGCTCGCGTACGGGCTGCAGGATGTGGTGCAGCACCGGCGGATGATCGACGAGTCGGACGGCGACGTCGGCCACAAGCGCAACCTCTCCGCGCATCTGGATGCGATGCTCGCGCTCTGCGAGACGATCGAGTGCCGACGCGTGCGGCTGCTGCAGTACTTCGGCCAGCAGAGCGACGCGTGCGGCAACTGCGACACCTGCCTGGCCCCGCCGGAGTCGTGGGATGGCACGGTCGCGGCGCAGAAGCTGCTCTCGACCGTGGTGCGGCTGCAGCGCGAGCGCAATCAGCGCTTCGGCGCAGGTCAGCTCATCGACATCCTGCTCGGCAAGCCCACCGCGAAGGTGCAGCAGCACGGCCACGACCAGCTCGCCACGTTCGGCATCGGTCAGGAGCTCAGCGAGCAGGAGTGGCGCGGCGTCGTGCGGCAGCTGCTCGCCCAGGGGGTGCTCGCCGTGCAGGGCGAGTACGGCATCCTCGTGCTGGCCGAGTCGAGCGCCGCCGTGCTCGACGGCAGCCGCAAGGTGATGCTGCGCAAGGAGGCGGCGCGGCCGTCCCGGGCGGCGAAGCGCGCGGTCGCCGCCGACCTGCCGGGCGAGGCCGTGCCGCTCTTCGAGGCGTTGCGCACCTGGCGGGCGGCGACGGCGCGCGAGCAGGGCGTGCCCGCCTACGTCGTGTTCGGCGACGCTACGCTGCGCGGCATCTCGGTGACCAAGCCCGCGTCGCTGGCCGAGCTCGGCACGATCAGCGGCGTGGGCGAGAAGAAGCTCGAGGTCTACGGCGAGGCCGTGCTCGAGCTCGTGGCGGGCGCGGCGTGATCCGCACCGAGCGCCTGCTGCTGCGGCAATGGCGCGAATCCGACCGCGAGCCGTGGGCGGCGCTCAACGCCGACCCGGAGGTGCGCGAGCACTTCCCGAACCTCCTCACGCGGCAGGAGTCGGACGAGGCGCTCGACCGCATGGCGGCGGGGATCGACGCTCGCGGCTGGGGACTGTGGGCGGTCGAGCACGACGGCGCGCTGCTCGGGTTCACCGGGCTGAACCCGGTCGGCTACGAGACGCCCTTCACGCCCGCGACCGAGATCGGCTGGCGGTTCGCCCGGCACGCCTGGGGTTCCGGCTTCGCCACCGAGGCTGCACGAGCCGCGCTCGCATACGGCTTCGACGAGGTGGGCCTCGAGGAGATCGTCTCGTTCACAGCCACCACCAACACGCGCTCGATGGCCGTGATGGAGCGCATCGGCATGGTGAGGGACGCCGCCGAGGACTTCGACCACCCGAACGTCGAGCACGGCCACCGGCTCGAGCGCCACGTGCTGTACCGGCTGCGACGGCCCTGACCGGCTGACGCGCCGCGGAGCATGGCAGCATGTCCCGGTGAAGCTTCTCGCCCGGCTGCTGCTCGCGCCGCTGGCCCGCCTCGTGTTCCGCCCGAAGGTCATCGGCCGCCGGAACATGCCGAAGACCGGCGGCGTGCTCGTCGCGAGCAACCACCTCTCGTTCATCGACAGCGTGGTGATCACGCTCGTCGCCCGGCGCTCCGTGTCGTTCATGGCGAAGTCGAGCTACTTCGCCGGCCGCGGGGTGCGCGGTGCGCTCTCGCGCGGCTTCTTCCGCGGTGTGGGCGCGGTGCCGGTGGAGCGGGGGGCCGGGCAGGCGGCGCAAGCGGCGCTCGATGCCGGCCTCGGCATCCTGCGTTCCGGCGACGCGTTCTCGATCTACCCGGAGGGCACTCGCTCGCGCGACGGGCGGCTGTACCGCGGCCGCACCGGTATCGCCTGGCTCGCGCTGACCGCCGGCGTGCCCGTCGTGCCGGTCGCGCTGATCGGCACCGACCGGCTGCAACCGGCTGACACGAACCGCATCCGGTTCGCGAGGGTTACGGTGCAGTTCGGCGAGCCGATGGATCTGAGCCGCTTCGGTTCGGCCGATTCGGGCCGCGCCCGGCGGCAGGCGACGGATGCGGTGATGGCCGAGATCGCGAGGATGTCGGGTCAGAAGGTGGCGGGCGTGTACAACGAGCCGCCGCCCGCGACGGTCCGCGATCGCGTGCGCCGCTGGTTCCGTCGCGAGCGGCGCTGACGAAGGACTTTCATCTTCGCCGGCGGGTGTGCGACAGTACCTGCGACAGGAAGGACGCTCATGGCCGTCTACCGCACCGCGCTGCCGCAGCTCGAACCTGATCGGGTCTTCCTCACCGACGGCGGTCTGGAGACCGACCTGGTGTTCAACCACGGCGTCGACCTGCCGCTGTTCGCCGCGTGCGACCTGCTGCGGTCGGAGGAGGGGCGGCGGATGCTGCGCCGCTACTTCGACGAGTACGCGGAGATCGCGACGTCCAACGGTCTCGGGCTGCTGCTCGACACGCCCACCTGGCGGGCGAATCCGGATTGGACGCATCGGCTGGGCTACGACGACCGCGAGTTCGCCGAGGTCAATCGTCGGGCCGCACAGCTCGCCGCGGAGGTGCGGGACGATTGGGAGCGCGAGGGATCTCCGATGCCGATCAGCGGTGTGATCGGTCCCCGTGGCGACGGCTACGTCCCGTCAGCTCGGCAGACGATCGATGAGGCCCGCACGTACCACTCGGCGCAGATCCGCGTGCTCGCCGACACGGAGGTCGACTTCGTCGCCGCGATCACCATGAACTATCCCGAAGAGGCCGTCGGCATCGCGCTCGCCGCTGAGGACGCCGGCATGCCCGTGGTCATCTCGTTCACCGCCGAGACGGATGGGCGTCTGGCGAGCGGCCATCCTGTCGCCGAGGCGATCGCCATCGTCGATGAAGCCAGCGGGTCCGCCCCCGCGTACTACATGGTGAACTGCTCGCACCCGACGCATCTGCCCGGGGACCTCTCAGGGCTCGATCGAGTGCGAGGCTTCCGCGCGAACGCCTCGAGCATGAGCCACGCCGAGCTCGACGAGTCCGAGGTGCTCGACGACGGCGACCCGGTCGAACTGGCCGGACAGTTCGCGGAATTCCGAGCGCGCATGCCCTCGCTGACCGTGCTGGGTGGATGCTGTGGCACCGACTCCCGTCACGTCGCCGCGATCGCGGAGGCCGCGCGCTAGGCCTGCGCGGCCTGCGCCTGCTGCTCCGCTTCGGCGACCTTCGCGCGCACCTCGTCCATGTCGAGGCCCTCGACCGCGCTGATCACCTGCTCGAGCGCTGGGGCTGGCAGCGCGCCGGGCTGCGCGAAGACGAGGATGCCGTCGCGGAACGCCATGAGCGTCGGGATCGAGGTGATGCCGGCGGCACCCGCGAGCTCGCGCTCGGCTTCGGTGTCGACCTTGCCGAAGGTGATGTCGGGGTGGGCCTGGGATGCGGCCTCGAAGATCGGGCCGAACTGGCGGCACGGTCCGCACCACTCCGCCCAGAAGTCGACCAGCGTGATGCCCGGGCTGGTGACGGTGTCGGAGAAGTGCTCTGCGGTCAATGCGACGGTGGCCATGCATCCAGCCTAAGCAAGCCCGATGTGCCCGCCCGCGGGTTGCGCTCAGGGCGGAAACCGACAACGCAGCATGCCGTCGTTTGGCGCAACTCGCCAAAGCGCGCCGGGGCGCCCCGACCCGGATTTGGCGGCCATCCACCGAGGAATCGCGCGCGCCGCGCGACCGATCTACCGTGTTCGGCATGACCCAGCTCGCCGAACGCAAGGACACCGCGCCGATCACCGTCGATCCCGCGCCGAAGGTCGATGTCGCCGCCCTCGGCCAGCAGCTCATGGGCCGGTGGGCCGACATCCGCCGCCGCTCGCGGGCGTTCGCATCCCGTCCTGAGCTGCAGCGCATCCCCGGCCAGACCATGGCCGAGCACCGCGCCCGCGTGCGGCACCAGCTCGATCTGCTGGCGGAGGAGGGCAACGTGCACCTGGCGTTCCCGAAGTCGGTGGGCGGCGGCGAGGATGCCGGGGCCAACATCGCCCAGTTCGAGGAGATCGTGCTCGCCGATCCGAGCCTGCAGATCAAGGCCGGCGTGCAGTGGGGTCTCTTCGGTGCCGCCGTGTTGCACCTCGGCACGGAGGAGCACCACGCGAAGTGGCTGCCGGGCATCATGAGCATGGAGATCCCGGGCGCGTTCGCGATGACCGAGACCGGCCATGGTTCGGATGTCGCGGCGATCGGCACGACCGCCACCTACGACCCCGAGACGCAGGAGTTCGTGCTCCACACCCCGTTCCGGGCGGCGTGGAAGGACTACCTCGGCAACGCGGCCGTGGACGGCAAGGCGGCGACGGTGTTCGCGCAGCTCATCACGAACGGCGTCAACCACGGCGTGCACTGCTTCTACGTGCCGATCCGCGACGAGTCCGGTGCCTTCCTGCCGGGGAT
>Ga0196960_10000465_pt1 | contig 14086 bp, 11 predicted proteins | sample S3v_5metaG_FD_183187 | JGI IMG/M metagenome (GOLD analysis project Ga0196960, IMG submission 183187) | Soil microbial communities from Anza Borrego desert, Southern California, United States - S3+v_5 | ecosystem: Environmental > Terrestrial > Soil > Desert | place: USA: California | collected... | reverse complement strand
GGTGGCGGTGGCGGAGCGCGCTGCTGGCCGGCGCGGCGACCGCGCTGATCGTCGACGACGTCTCCAACGGCGCGCGGCCGTGGCGGCGGCTCGTCGCGCGCGAGCAGCGGACGACCAACGTCGTGGCGGAGGTCGGAACGGGCGACCGGACGCTCGTCGTCCTCGCCCACCACGACGCGGCGCCGACCGGCGTCGTCTTCGACCAGAGCGCCCAGCAGGCGCTCGCCCGCCGGTTCCCCGCCCTCTTCGCGCGGATCGAGACGTCGCCCCCGCTGTGGTGGCTGGTCGCCGGCCCGCCCGCGCTGAGCGCCGTCGGCGCGGCCGCGAGGAGCCGCCGCCTCACCGGCGCGGGCGGCGTGCTCGGCGTGGTCACGTTCGGGCTCGGCGTCGACATCGCGCGCAGCCCGATCGTGCCGGGCGCGAACGACAACCTCAGCGCGTGCGCGGCGCTCGTGGCGCTGGCGGAGGAGCTGTCCGCGCGGCCGGTCGAGGGGCTCCGCGTCCTGCTCGTCTCGTGCGGCGCCGAGGAGGTGCTGCAGGGCGGTATCTACGACTTCGTGCGCGACCGGCTGGCGGACGCGGACCGGGCGCGGACGTGGGTGGTGAACCTCGACACGATCGGCTCGCCGGAGCTGATCATGGTCGAGGGCGAGGGGCCGTTCCGGATGGAGGACTACACCGACGCGTCGCTGCGCGACCGGCTCGCGGCGCTGGCGCTCGCCGACGGCGCGCCGCTGCGCCGCGGCCTGCGCTCACGCTCCTCCACCGACGCCGTCGTCCCCAGCCGCGCAGGCTTCCCGACCGCGATGCTCGCGTCGTGGGATCCGGTGACGAAGGTGCTCTCCAACTACCACCTGATGACCGACACGCCGGACCGGCTCACCTACGCGACGATCGCCCGCGCAGTGCGGCTGGTGGCCGCGCTCGCCCGCGACCTCGCACCGCGAGCGTGAGCGCCGCGACCGTCAGCGGGACGATCAGGAACTCGGCGGAGAAGATCGTCACGATGACGATCAGCGCGAGCGCGGTGGCGGCGATCGCGCGGGCGCGCGGCGTGTCGAGGATGCGCGTGGCGGACGCGAGCGCGAGAACGTAGACCGAGACGAAGCACGCGCTCGTCGCGCGGACGAGGTCCTCGGGCTCCATCAGGTCGGCGGTGAGCAGGCCGAGGAGCACGACGCCGGTGAGCGCGAGGAGGACGAGCGGGCGGCGCGGGATCGTGCGCGGCACCGGCTCCGCGCCGAGCCAAGCGGGGAGCGCCTGCTGCTGCGCGAGCGCGGCGGCGAGCTTCGACGCGCCGCCGAGGTAGATGTTCATCGTCCCCATCGTCAGTGCCACCGCGAGCACGGCCGTCGCGTTGCGCCCCGCCTCGCCCAGCCCCGCCTCGAGGAGGTCGGCGAGCGGCACCTCGGAGTCGCCGCTGATGACCGTGACGCTCGCGACGGCCAGCGCGAGGTAGAGCGCGACGATCGTGACGTACGCGAGCGCGACGGCGCGCGGCAGGGCGTGCCGCGGGTCCTTGAAGTCGCCGGCCATCTGCGCCATCGCCTCCCAGCCGAAGAAGAGCCAGACGAGCAGGTTCGCCGCGGTGCCGACCGCCCACCAGCCGTGCGGCGCGAACGGCTCCCACCCGTCGCCGGCGCGGTCGGGCAGCGCGGTGACGGTGGCGACGACGATCACGCCGACGAGCACGGCGGAGAGCGCGAACTGCACCCCGCTCGACACCCGGAGTCCGAAGGCGTTGACGGCGAGCACGAGCGCGAACATCGCGCCGCCGACCGGCGCGGCGACCGCCGTTCCGCCGCCGGTGAGGTCGGCGACGTAGAGCCCGCCGATCAGCGCCACAGCGGGCGCGCCGAGGACCACGGCGGCGAGGAAGATCGTCCCGGTGACCGCCGCGGCGTGCGCGCCGAACCCTTCTTCCACGTACGCCGTGACGCCGCCCGCGACCGGGTGGCGGACGCCGAGCGTCGCGAACGTGATCGCCAGCGGGAGGGAGAGGACGAGCAGCGCCGCCCACGCGACGATCGCGGCCGGGCCGGCGGCGTCCGCGGCCAGCGCGGGCACGAGCAGCACGCCCGGCCCGACGAGCGCGCCGACGTACAGCGCCGCGCCGCGCGGGACGCCCAGGGTGCCGGTCTGCTCGCTCATGGACGCGCGACCCTACGCGGGCATCAGGACCGTTCCCGTCCGCTGAGTACGCTCCCGCGCCGTGAGCGAGGAGCCGGTCAAGCGGCGGCGTGGGGCGCAGACGCGGGAGGCGATCGTGGACGCGGCGGCGCAGGCGATCGCGGCGCGCGGCGTGCGGAACGTGCGGGTGGAGGACGTCGCGCGGGCGGCGGGCGTCTCGAACGCGCTCCTCTACTACTACTTCGACGACCGGGCCGCGCTCGTGCGGGCGGCGCTGGAGCGGGCCAACGCGCAGGCGCCGTCGATGCGTGGGGACGCCGACGCGGGCGGCGCGGCGGGCGGCGGGACGGCGCGCGAGCGGCTCGTGGCGGGGCTGCTGGCCGAGCTGGACGAGGCGCCTGCGGTGCGCGACAACGCCGTCGTGTGGAACGAGGTGAGCGCGTCGGCGGTCTTCGACCCGGCGCTCCGCGAGGCCCTCGTGCGCGTGACCGGCGAGTGGAACGCGAAGGTCCGCGGCGAGATCGACGCGGGCCGCGCGGACGGGTCGATCGCGCGCGCCGTCGATCCGCGGATGGCCGCCGAGCAGCTGACGACGCTGATCGAGGGCCTCAGCCTCCGTTCGCTGGCCGGGACGCTCACCCGCGACCGGGCGCGCGAGCTGCTCCGCGCCGCGCTCGACCGCGAGCTGCCGACCGGTTCCTGAAAAGTCTTCAGTTCGCGCGCTACCGCTGGTACCGTCCGCGACGTGAGCGCGATCGAGACGAGCCCGGAAGGCCTGCGGATGCCGCCCGAGTGGGCGCCGCACGAGCGCACGTGGATGGCCTGGCCGTCCGCGGGCTACACGCTCGGCGACACGCCCGAGGAGGCCGAGCTCGCGCGCCGCGCGTGGGCCGAGGTGGCCGCCGCGGTGCTCCGCTTCGAGCCGGTCACGATGCTCGTCGACCCGAGCGCGCTGGACGACGCTCGCCGCCATCTGCCCGAGGGCGTCGAGGTGGTCGAGGTGCCGCTCGACGACGCGTGGATCCGCGACACCGGCCCGACCTTCGTGCACGACGCGCACGGCGCGCTGCACGCGGTCGACTGGATCTTCAACGGCTGGGGCGCGCAGGCGTGGGCGTCGTGGGAGCACGACAGCCAGGTCGCGCGCGCGGTGGCCGAGCGCGCCGGCGTGCCGGTCGTCGGCTCGCGCATGGTCAACGAGGGCGGCGGCATCCACGTCGACGGCGAGGGGACGGTGCTGATCACGCGCACGGTCCAGCTCGACGAGGGCCGCAACGCCGGGTGGACGGAGGAGCAGGTCGAGGCCGAGCTGGCCCGGACGCTCGGCGCGCGCAAGGTGATCTGGGTCCCGCGCGGGCTCACGCGCGACTACGACGAGTTCGGCACCCGCGGCCACGTCGACATCGTCGCCACGTTCGCGCGGCCGGGCGTCGTCCTCGTCCACGCGCAGGACGACCCCGCGCACCCCGACCACGAGGTGACGAAGGAGGTCGCCGAGCTGCTGCGCGGCGAGACCGACGCGCACGGGCGCACGCTCGACGTGATCGAGGTCCCCGCGCCGAAGCTGACCCACGACGAGCACGGGCCGGTCGACTACTCGTACATCAACCACCTCGTCGTCAACGGCGGCGTGATCCTCTGCGGCTTCGGCGAGGAGGAGGCGGACGCGCGCGCGGCCGACATCATCGGCCGCGCGTACCCGGGCCGCGAGGTCGTCCTGGTCGACGCGCGGCCGCTCTTCGCGCGCGGGGGCGGGATCCACTGCATCACCCAGCAGCAGCCCGCGGCCGAGGCGGGCGAGGCGCGAGCGGACGCCGACGCGCGCGCGGCCGAGGCGGTCGTCGCGTGAGGCTCCTGCCGCAGGAGCAGGACCGGCTGCTGCTCTTCCTCGCCGCCGAGCTGGCGCGGGCGCGCCGGGCGCGCGGGCTGAAGCTGAATCAGGCCGAGGCGACCGCGATCGTCTCCGACGCGATCTGCGAGCTGGCCCGCGACGGCCTGCGCTACGCCGACGTCGTGCGCGGCGCGTACGAGGTGCTGGGCGAGGACGACGTGCTCGACGGCGTCCGCGCGCTCGTGCCGCGGATCGAGGTCGAGGCGCTGTTCCGCGACGGCCGCCACCTCGTCGTGGTGGAGGACCCGCTGGGCCCGCCGCCTGCTGCCGGCGACGGCGCGGAGGACGAGCCCGAGCTGCCGTGGCTGGCCGACGCCGCCGCGCGGATCGAGGTCGTCAACGAGAGCGCGATCCCCGTCGCCGTGACCAGCCACCTCCACCTCTTCGAGGCCAACCCGAGGCTCCGCTTCGACCGCGCCGCCGCGTACGGGATGCGCCTCGCGCTCCCCGCGCGCGCGAAGTGCTTCTTCGCCCCCGGCGTCCCGCGCGAGGTCGCGCTGACGCCGATCGGCGGCGCCCGCGTGGTGCGCGGCCACGGCGAGCTGGTCGACGGCCCGCTCGACGCGCCCGGGGCGAAGGACGCGGCGCTGGCCGCCGCGCGCGAGAAGGGGTACGCCGGTGCCTGATCCGCAGCCCGTCCGCCTCGGCGACACCGACCTCCACGTCCTCGCCGAGCGCGACGACGTCCACGGGCCCGACGAGCTCGTCCCCGGCTTCGGCAACACGATGCGCGACGGCCTCGGCGTCCGCGCCGAGCGCGGCGGCGTCGACATCGCCATCACCGGCGGCCTCGTCCTCGACCCGATCCTCGGCGTCCGCTACGCCTCCATCGGCGTCGAGGACGGCCGCGTGGTGAGCGTCGGCAAGGCCGGCAACCCGGACACGATGGACGGCGTGGACGTCGTCCTCGACGTGACCACCGCCGTGCTCGACGCGGGAGGGATGATCGTCACGCCCGGCGGCATCGACAGCCACGTCCACTGGCTCTCGCCGCAGGTCACCGACGCACTCCTCTCCTCCGGCGTCACGACGATGGTCAGCCAGGACTACGGCCCGGTGTGGAACCTCGGCACGAACCCCGAGGAGGGGCTCGCGCTGGCGTGGGCGGCGCTCGAAGCGTCGCCGATCAACGCCTGCCTGCTCGTCCGCGGCTCGTCGTCGCGGCGCGAGCCGGTCGAGGCGATGCTCCGCGCGGGCGGCGGCGGGCTGAAGATCCACGAGGACGTCGGCGCCGGCCCGGTCCAGATCGACACCGCGCTACGTGTCTGCGACGCGCACGACGTCCAGCTCGCGATCCACACCGACGGGCTCAACGAGGTGCTCTCCGTCGAGGGCACGCTCAGCGCGTTCGCCGGCCGCGCCGTCCACGCGTTCCACATCGAGGGCGCCGGCGGCGGCCACGCGCCGAACCTGATGGAGCTCGCGGGCCGCGCGCACATCCTCACCTCCTCCACGTCGCCGACCGTCCCGTTCGGCGTCGACACCCGCGCCGAGCACGAGGCGATGGTCGCCGCCGTCCACGTCCTCGAGCCGGGCCGCGTCGCGGGCGACCGCGAGGCGATCCGCGCCCGCGTCCGCGCGGGCACCATGGCCGCCGAGGGCGTGCTGCACGACCTGGGCATCGTCCACATGCTCTCCTCCGACTCGCAGGGGATGGGCCGCGCGGGCGAGGTGATCCGGCGCGCGTTCCAGAACGCCGACGTGATGAAGCGGATCCGCGGGGGCGAGGCCGGCGCGGCGGACAACGAGCGCGTCCTCCGGCACCTCGCCAAGGTCACGATCAACCCGGCGATCACCCACGGCCTCGCGCACGACGTCGGCGCGCTCACCCCCGGCCGCCTGGCCGACTGCGTCCTCTGGCGGCCCGAGCTCTTCGGTGTGCGGCCGGAGCTCGTCGTCAAGCTCGGCCTCCCCGCGTGGGGCGCGAGCGGCGACCCGAACGCGACGACCGCGCTGTGCGAGCCGGTCACGGTCCGCCCGCAGGTCGGCGGCACGGGCGCGGCGCCCGGGCGGCTCTCCGTCGCCTTCACCGCCGCCGCGGCCAAGGACACCGAGCTGCCGACCACCCGCCGCCGCTCCATCGTGCAGGGGTGTCGCACGATCGGCGCGCAGGACATGGTCCGCAACGACCGCCTCGCCGACGTCACCGTCAGCCCGGACGGGCGGGAGGTGCGCGTCGACGGCGAGCCCGTGGGGATCGAGCCCGTCGCCGACGTCGCCCTCTCAGGCCGCTACCTGCTCGGCTAGAGCCTCTGGGGCGCGGACGCCACCGCGGGCTCGGCCGCGCCCGCGGTCGCCGGCCGCCGCGCCGGGATCGCCAGCACCGCGAGCGCCGCGATGCCCGCACCGGCCGCGCCGATGAGGAACGCCAGCTCGTAGCCGACGTTCTCCGGCAGCCCGTTCGCCGCCACGTGGCTGGCGATGATCGAGCCCGCCGCCTGCGAGCCGACCGCCGCGCCGATGTTGCGGACGATCGTGTTGACGCCGGTCGCCTCGCCGGTCTCGCTCGCCTCGACGTTGCCGACGACGAGGTTCGGGATCGCCGCGAACGCCGCGCCGACGCCGATGCTCACCAGGCACGACCAGAGGATCACGAGCCCGACCGACCCGTGCGCGAGCGCCATGCCGAGCAGCGCCAGGCCGGTGATCACGCAGCCCACGAAGAACGGCTCCTTCGAGCCGCGGCGCTCGCCGATCTTGCCGACGAACGGCGCGACGACGATCGACAGCAGGCCGCCCGGCGCGAGCAGCAGGCCCGCCTCCGTCGCGCTGAGGCCGAAGCCGATCTCGCCGCCCTCGGGCAGCTGCGCGAGCTGCGGCACGAGCACGAACGTCGAGATCATCGCGCTGCCGGTCAGCAGCGTCGCGATGTTCGTCGTCAGCACGGGCCGGCGGACGAACGTCGTCATGTTGATCAGCGGCGCGGGCGTGCGGCGCTCGAACCAGCCGAAGAGGCCGAGCACGACGAGGCCGCCGAGGATGAGGCCGAGCGTGCGGCCCGACGTCCAGCCCCAGTCCGAGCCGCGCGAGATCCCGAGCAGCAGCGCGGAGAGGCCGAGGCCGAGGATCAGCGCGCCGGAGACGTCGACCTTGCCGGGCGTGCGGACGGGCGACTCGGGGACGAAGAGGAGCGTCGTGACGGTCGCGCCGAGGCCCATGATCGCGGCGACCCAGAAGATCCAGTGGAAGCCAGGGCCGTCGGCGAGGATGCCGCCGAGCGGGAGGCCGATGGACGAGCCGACCGCGGCGATCGCGCCGAGCATCGCGATGCCGGTCGGCACCTTCTCGCGCGGGAACTCGTCGCGGATGATCCCGAAGGCGAGCGGGAAGACGCCGCCGCCGAGGCCCTGCAGGCCGCGGCCGACGACCATCAGCCCGAACGAGTCGGAGACCGCGCAGACGACGGAGCCGACGCCGAAGGCGAAGAGCGAGATCGCCATGAGGCGCTGCTTGCCGAACATGTCGCCGAGCCGCCCGAAGACCGGCGTCGCGATCGACGCGATCAGCAGGTAGGCGGTGACCATCCACGTGATGTCGGAGGCGGACGCGTCCAGCTCCCGCTGGATGTCGCCGAGCGCCGGGATGACGGTCGTCTGGGCGAGGACGAAGCCGAGCGTGCCGAGGCCGAGGATGGCCAGCGTGCGGCCGGGCGCCTGGCGCTCGGGGTCGGGGTGGTGGTCCATGGGGGCGGGGTCTCCGGAGAAGAAGCGAAGTCGAGACTGCGGAACGAGCGGTCCGGAAGGTAGCACGGAAACGCAGCGGTGACTGCGGTACGGTGGACGCCATGGCCGCCGAGCCCCGCGACCGCCCGACGCGCAAGGACGCCGTCCGCAACCGGGCGGTGCTGGTGGAGGCCGCCGCGACGGTGTTCCGGGAGGAGGGGCTGGACGCGAGCGTCAACGCGGTCGCACGCGCGGCGGGCGTCAACGTCGCGACGCTCTACCGCCACTTCCCCACGAAGGGCCATCTCGTGGACGCGGTGCTCGACGCGCTCCTCGCGCCGCTCGTCTCCGCCCGCGACCGCGCCCTCGCGACCCCCGCCGGCGCCCCGTTCCTCGCGGGGTTCCTGCGCGAGGCGGCGCAGCTGCAGAGCCGGAACCGCGGCCTGCTCGACGCGTTCGGCCGCCACCCGTCCGCGCCGGACGTCGGCCGCCGGCTGCGGGAGCCGTCGATCGCGATCGTCGAGCCGCTCGTCGAACGCGCGCACGAGGGTGGCGAGCTGCGCGCCGACTTCGGCGCGATCGACCTGCTCATCGGCCTCCAGATGGTCGCCACCGTCGTCGCGAAGGCGGCGGCGGGGCTCGACGTCGACCGGTACGTCGGCATCGTCGTCCGCGGCCTGCGGCCCGATCAGGCCTGACCGGGGCAGTGCTCGGTAAGCGGCAGGTGACCGCTTACCGACTGCCGCGCGGCGCGCGGGCCAGCCCGATGTCGCCGCTCGACGCGACGGTGTGGCCGGCCTCGCACCGCAGCTCGACCGTCAGCGGCGCCCCGCAGCCGTGGTGCTCGAGCCGCACGCCGCTCGGGCCGAGCCACCGCTCGCCCCACTGCATCAGCGCCGCGAGCGCCGGGAAGAGGTCTGCGCCCATCGCCGTCAGCGCGTAGCCCTGCCGCGCGCGCTGGCCCGGCTCGCGGTACGACGTCCGCTCCAGCAGCCCGTCCGCCACGAGCTCGCGGAGCCGCGCCGCGACCACCGGCTCGCTCAGCTCGGTCCGCGCGACGAACTCGTCGAACCGTTCGGCCCCGTAGAACGCCTCACGGATCACGAGCATCGCGGACTTGGTGCGCAGCACGTCGAGCGTGCGGGCGATCGTGCAGGTCTCCGCGCGCCAGCCGTCGCGCGGCTCCAGGCGGCCTTCCAGGTGGATCTTCGCGTCGGAGGCGGCGGTGTCGCTCATGACGGCGTCCAGTGTACCTGGCTTCGACAACACTAAGTCAGGGTGGTACGGTCCGCTGACTATGGGAACACTAAGTCAGCTGCGCCGCCGTGACGCCTCCCCGGGCGTCGTGCTGGCGATCGTGAGCGCGGCCGTCGTGATGGCGAGCCTCGACCTGTTCATCGTCAACGTCGCGCTGCCCGACCTGACCCGCGACCTCGACAGCGACCTCGGTGCGCTCTCGTGGGTGCTCAACGGCTACGCGATCGTCTACGCGGCGCTGCTCGTCCTCTTCGGGCGGATGGCGGAGCGGCGCAGCCGCGAATCGGGCTTCCTCCTCGGCGTCCTGATCTTCACGCTGGCCTCCGCGCTCTGCGGCGCCGCCACGAGCGTCGAGATGCTCGTCGCCGCCCGGATCCTCCAGGCCGCCGGCGCGGCGCTGCTGACGCCGACGTCGCTCGGGCTCGTCCTGGCGACCGCCCCACCCGAGAAGCGCCAGTCGTCCGTGCGCGCGTGGACGGCGGTCGGCGGCGTCGCGGCGGCGCTCGGGCCGGTCGCCGGCGGCCTGCTGGTGGAGGCGAGCTGGCGCTGGGTCTTCCTCGTCAACGTGCCGGTCGGCCTGGCCGCGCTCTACGTCGGCTGGCGGCGGCTCCCCAACGTGCCGGGGCATCCCGTTCCCCTTCCCGACGCGCTCGGCGCCGGTCTGCTGACCGCGGGTGTCGCGGGCCTGACGCTCGCGCTGGTGCAGGGCGGTGACTGGGGCTGGGGCTCGACGGCCACCGTCGGGATCCTCGCCGCGTCGCTCGCGCTGCTCGCCGCGTTCGCCCTCCACTGCGCCCGCGCGCGCAACCCGCTCGTCGAGCCGGCGCTCTTCCGCGCGGCCGGCTTCACCGGCGCGTCGGTCGTCATGACGCTCTTCTCGGTCGCGTTCGGCGCGATGCTGCTCTCGATCGTGCTGTGGGGTCAGGACGTGTGGGGCTGGTCGGCGCTCGAGACCGGCCTGGCTGTCGCGCCGGGACCGCTGATGGTGCCGCTCTTCTCGTTCCTCGTCGCGGGCCGGCTGATCGCGCGGTTCGGCCCCGGGCCGGTCGCCGCGCTCGGCTGCACGTCGCTGGCCGCCGGGCTGGCGTGGTGGGCGGCGGCCGCGAGCGCTGCGCCCGACTACGTGGGGACCGTGCTCGGCGGGATGCTGCTGACCGGCGTCGGCGTCGGCCTCACGCTGCCGACGCTGATGGCGACCGCCGCGGGCTCGCTCCCGCCGCAGTCGTTCGCGACCGGCTCGGCGGTGGTGAACATGCTCCGGCAGGTCGGCCTCGCGCTCGGCGTGGCGCTCTTCGTCGCGATCGTCGGGACGCCCGGCTCTGCGGAGGAGGCGCGCGACGTCTTCGCCACGGGGTGGACCGTCCTGGCGGCGGTGTCGGCGGCCGGCGCGGTCGCGGCGGCGGTGCTCCTGCGCCCGCGGCGGCCCGCCCCGGTGCCCGTCACCTCCCGCGAGGCTGCCGCGGCCGCCGACGCCTGAGCGGAGGTGCGCCGACCTGACGCCGCGTCATAAAGCCCCTGGACGGATGGTCGACACAACAGGCCGAGAACGCACGTCACTCGTCCCGATCCTGTCCGGAGCCCCCGTCAGATGAGCCTCATCACCAACCTGTCCATCCGTACCAAGCTGCTCGCCGGCTTCGGCGCCGTGATCGTGCTGCTGGCCGTCCTCGGCCTGTCGTCGACCGGGCAGATCAACGGGATGGCGGACGAGACGGCGAACATCAACAACAACACGCTGCCGAGCATCTCGCTCATCGACGACATCGCGCTCGGCGTCCAGACCGTCCGCAAGGATCAGTTCAAGCTCGGCACCGTCGCGCCGGGCGAGCAGGCCGAGGTCATCGGCGACGTCGAGAAGGGCACCGCGGACGTCACGCAGATGCTGACGAGCTACGAGAAGCTCGTCAGCAACGCGCAGGACCGTGCCGTATGGGAGCGCGCGACCACCGAGTTCGAGGCCTTCTCGAGCACGACCGCGGGCATCGTCGCCGCCGTCCAGAGCGGCGACGTCAGCCGCTCGCGCCGCGCGTACGCCGCGTCGAAGGGCCGCAGCACCAAGCTCCAGGACACGCTCTCCGGCTGGGCCGACCTCAACGACAAGCTCGGCGACGCGTCCTACGCCGACGCGCAGGCCACCGCCTCGTCGGCGCGCAAGACCACCCTCGCCATCGTTCTCTTCGCGGTGCTCGTCGCCTCCGCGATCGCGTTCGTCCTCTCCCGCTACCTCAGCGCCGGCATCGGCCAGCTGCTCCGCGCCGCGCGCGGCATCGCGCAGGGCGACGTCAAGCAGGACGTCACGCTCTCCTCCAAGGACGAGCTCGGCCAGCTCGGCACCGCCTTCGGCGAGATGACCGGCTACCTGCAGGAGATGGCCACCGCCGCCGAGACCGTCGCCGCCGGCGACCTCACCGCCGACGTGCACCCGCGCGGCAAGGACGACGCGCTCGGCAACGCCGTCGTCGCGATGACCGACAACCTGCGCGACCTCGTCGGCTCCGTCCAGCGCAACGCGACCGTGCTCTCCACCTCGTCGCAGGAGATGGCGTCGACCTCCGAGGAGGCCGGCCGCGCCGTCAACGAGATCGCCTCCGCCGTCTCCGACGTCGCCCAGGGCGCCGAGCGCCAGGTGCGCTCCGTCGAGGGCGCGCGGCTCGCGACGGAGGAGGTCAGCGCCGCGACGCAGGCCTCGGCCCAGTCCGCGCAGGAGACCGCCGTCGCCGCCGCCGAGACCCGCCGGGTCGCGGAGGAGGGCGCCGCCGCCGTCACGCAGGCCACCGAGGCGATGCGCGCGGTGCAGGAGTCGTCCGCGCAGGTGACCGCCACGATGCGCCAGCTGGGCGCGAAGTCCGAGCAGATCGGCGGCATCGTCGAGACCATCACCGGCATCTCCGAGCAGACCAACCTCCTCGCGCTGAACGCCGCGATCGAGGCCGCCCGGGCCGGCGAGCAGGGCCGCGGGTTCGCCGTCGTCGCCGAGGAGGTGCGCAAGCTCGCCGAGGAGTCGCAGGCCGCCGCCGCGACCATCGCGACGCTGGTGACCGAGATCCAGGGCGAGACCACGCAGGCCGTCGCCGTCGTCGAGGAGACCGCCGAGCGGACCGTCGAGGGCGCCGCCACCGTCGAGCAGGCGCGCGACGCCTTCGGCCGCATCGGCGTCTCCGTCGAGGACATGACCGGCCGCGTCGACCAGATCGCCGCCGCCGTGCAGCAGATCGCCGCCGGCGCGCAGAAGGTCCAGGCCGACATGGTCGAGGTCGCCGCCGTCGCCGAGGAGTCGTCCGCGTCGTCCGAGCAGGTCTCGGCCTCCACGCAGGAGACCAGCGCGTCGGCCCAGGAGATCGCGTCGAGCGCCCAGCAGCTCGCCGCCACCGCCAACGAGCTCGAGCAGCTCGTCGGCCGCTTCACCCTCGCCGCCGCGTAGGCGGACGCGTTACGAGGTCGCCGGCTGCGGGGCTCCGGCCCGGCGGCCGGCCGCCACGCCGGTCAGCGCCACGGCGAGGCCGGCGACGCAGAGGCCGGCGCCGAGCCAGGCGGTCGCGAGGTAGCCGTGGCCGGCGGCGATGACCATGCCGCCGAGCCAGGCGCCCGAGGCGTTGGCGATGTTGAGCGCCGAGTGGGTCGAGGCGGCGGCGAGCGAGGGCGCGTCGGGGGAGACGTCCATCAGGTGGACGGTGATCGCTCCGGCGACGGTCTGGGTCGTGATGCCGATGACGAAGACGAGCCCGACCGCCGCGACCGGCGACGTGGCCGTGGCGGCGTAGATCGCCAGGACGGAGCCCATCGCGACCAGGCCGCCGATCATCGTGCGCTGCGGGGAGCGGTCGATGAACCGGCCGCCGAAGATCGCGCCGGTCGTCATCCCCAGGCCGAAGAGCGCGAGCACCCACGGCACAGCGCTCTCGCCGACGCCCGCGACCTCGGTCAGCGTCGGCGAGATGTAGCTGTAGAGCGCGAACATGCCGCCGAAGCCGACCGCGCCGGTGAGCAGCGCGAGGAGGAGCTGCGGGCGGCGGAAGGCGGTGAGCTCGCGGGCGATGCTCGCGTCCTTCGGCGCCGGCGTCCGCGGCACCCAGGTGCGGACGGCGAGCACGGTCAGCAGGCCGATCACGGCCACGCCGGCGTACGCCCAGCGCCACCCGAGCTGCTGGCCGGCGAGCGTCGCGGCGGGGACGCCGGCGATGTTCGCGATCGTCAGGCCCGCCATGACGAGCGAGATCGCGCTGCCGCGCTTGCCCGGCGGGACGAGGCTCGCCGCCACCACCGACGCGACGCCGAAGTAGGCGCCGTGCGGCAGGCCGGCGAGGAAGCGGGCGACGATGAGCGTGTCGGGCGTCGGCGCGAGCGCGGAGAGCGCGTTGCCGACCGCGAACGCGACCATGAGGAGGAGGAGCAGGCGGCGGCGGGGCATGCGCGCCGCGACCGCGGTGATCGCGGGCGCGCCGACGACCACGCCCAGCGCGTACGCGGTGATCGCGTGGCCGGCCGTGGGGATCGAGATGTCGAGGCCGTCCGCGACCTGGGGGAGGAGCCCCATCGTCGCGAACTCCGTCGTGCCGATGCCGAACCCGCCCACCGCGAGGGCGAACAGGGCGGCACCCGTCTGCCGCCGCGGGTCCATGCATGCGACTGTAGGTCGGTGGCGACGGCGCGGCGCGTGACCAGCCGGTCACGCGCCCAGGCGGAAGGCGAGCCAGAGCGCCGTGGTGGCGGCCACCACGACGACCGGGGTGGCGACCGCGCCGAGGCGGACGAACCGCGCGTCGGGCACCGCCCCGTCGGTCCCGCGCGCGACGCGGCGCCAGAGGAGCGTCGCGAGCGAGCCCGTCGGCGTGAGGTTCGGGCCGGCGTTGAGGCCGATCAGCGCCGCGAGCACGCTCGCCGGACCGGCGGCCGCGGCGATCGGGATCACGACGAGCGTCGCCGGGAGGTTGTTGACGAGGTTGGCGAGCAGCGCGGCGAGGGCGGCGACCCCGAGCAGCGCGAGCAGCCCGTCGCCGTCCGGGAGGAGCGTGCCGACCAGCTCGCCGACGCCGTGCTCGGACGCCGCCGCGACCAGCACGCCGAGGCCGAGGACGAGCGCGACGAGGTTCGGCTGCGCGACGTGCGCGAGGGCGTGCGGGCCGAGCTCCCCGCGCGCGACCGCGGG
>Ga0196960_10000464_pt1 | contig 14125 bp, 10 predicted proteins | sample S3v_5metaG_FD_183187 | JGI IMG/M metagenome (GOLD analysis project Ga0196960, IMG submission 183187) | Soil microbial communities from Anza Borrego desert, Southern California, United States - S3+v_5 | ecosystem: Environmental > Terrestrial > Soil > Desert | place: USA: California | collected... | reverse complement strand
GCCCGCCCCCCGCTCGCCGGCCAGCTCGTGCAGCCCCCGCGCGACGCTCCGGGCGCGGACGGCGACCAGCTCCGCGCTCGGCTGCAGCGCGGCAGCCGCGCCCAGCTCCCGCAGCGCGATCGAGCGCTGCCACGCGTCGAACTCACTCTCGTCGCCCAGCGGCACGAGGTCCGCCCGGTAGACGAACGCCGCCACGAGCGACGCGCCACCAGCCTGCGCGAGCCGCGCCCCCAGCGCCAGCGCATCGTGCGACGACGGCGACCCGTCGAAGCCCACCACGACCGTCCCGAGCCCGCTCATGCGCTCGACCCTACAGCCGCGGCGGTGCGGCGCCGATGGCGGGCCAGAGCGGCTCGGGCTCCGGCGCCGTCACGCGCACCCGCGCGTGGAGCACCGCCGCGCCACGTGGCAGCACGGTCACCGGGTCGAGGTCGAGCTCGGCGATCTCCGGGTGCGCGTCGACCATCGCGGCGGTCCGCACGACGATGTCCTCCAGCGCCGGCACGTCGGCCGGCAGCGCGCCCTTCCACCCGTCCAGCAGGGGGAACGTGCGCAGCGACCGGACCATCTCCGACGCCTCCAGCGACGTCACCGGCGTCAGCCGCACCGCGACGTCCCGCTCGAGCTCCGCCCGGTCCCCGCCCGGCCCGCACGCGACGACCGGCCCGAAGAGCGGGTCGAGCGTCACGCCGACGAGCATCTCCACCCCGCCCTCGACCATCGGCTGGACGAGGAACCCGGACACGTCGAGGCGGTCCGCGATGTCCCGCGCCGCCGCCTCGGCCGCCGGCCCGCCCGCGCACCCGAGCACCACGCCGCCCGCCTCGCTCTTGCGCACGAGCCCCGGCGCGACCGCCTTCACCGCGACCTGCCCGGCGATCTCGTCGGCCGCGATCCGCGCCTCCTCGGGCGTCGCGCAGTGCCGGCCCGCGACGTACGGCAGGCCCCAGCAGGTGAGGAGCCGCGCGGTCTCGGACGGGGTGAGCCAGCGGCCGGTGGACGGATCGGCGGGGTCCGGGGCCGTCCGCGGGGCAGGCGTCGCCCTGACCGCGCCCCGCAGCAGCTCGACCGCCTCCTCGTGCCGAACGTCCTCCAGCGCCGGCGGCTCCACCTGCGCCCGCGCCCGCCAGCGCCCGTACTCCACCGCCCGCGCCAGCGCGCGCGCCGCGTCCTCGGGGAACCGGTAGACCGGCGGCCCGCCAGACCGCGGCCGCCGCTCGCCCGCCATCTGCACGACGACGACGGGCAGCGAGCCGCCCGCGTTCCCCACCGCCTCGGCCGCGTCCACGTGCACGGCGATCGCCACCACGGCGTCGACGAAGTCCGACGCGGCGAGCACCTTCACCGTCCGCGCGTAGTCCTGCGGCGCGGCGGTCGGCAGGACGTCGATCGGGTTCGCCAGCGACGCCTCAGGTGGGAGGACCGCCCGCAGCGCCTCCACGACGTCGGCCGGCGGCGTCGGGAGCGTCAGCCCCGCCGCCACCAGCGCGTCCGCCGCGAGCACGCCCGGCCCGCCCGCGTCCGTCACCACCGCCACCCGCGCCCCGCGCGGCACCGGCTGGCGCGAGAGCAGTGCGCCGACGTCCAGCAGCTCCCCCAGCGTGTCCGCCCGCACGACGCCCGACTGACGGAAGAGCGCGTCCACGGTCACGTCCGACGCCGCCAGCAGCGAGCCCGTGTGGGAGGCCGTCGCCCGCGCCCCCGCCGCGCTCCGCCCGCTCTTGACCGCCACGATCGGCTTCACCCCGCTCACCCGCCGCGCGATCCGCGCGAAGTTCCGCGGGTTGCCGAACGACTCGAGGTAGAGGAGCACCACGCCGGTCCGCTCGTCCTCCTCCCAGAACTGCAGGAGGTCGTTGCCGGAGAGGTCCGCCTTGTTCCCCACCGCGACGAACGAGGAGAGGCCGAGGCCGAGCTGCGACGCCCGCTCGAGCAGCGAGATCGCCAGCGCGCCGCTCTGCGTCAGCAAAGCCACGTTGCCGGCCGGCGGCATCACGATCCCCTGCGTGGCGTTCAGCCGCACCGCCGGGTCGGTCGACGCGACGCCGAGGCAGTTGGGGCCGACCAGCCGCATCCCGGCGCTGCGGCAGATGTCCACCAGCCGCGCCTGCCGGGCCGCCCCGTCCGGCCCCACCTCCGCGAACCCGCGCGAGAGCACGAGCAGCGCCCCGCACCCGCTCTCCGCGGCCCGCGCCGCGACCGTCAGCGCGTCCTCGGCCGCCACGGCGACGACGAGGAGGTCGACCGGCTCCCCCACGTCCTCGCCGACGTCGAGCACGCGGACGCGCCCCGTGTAGCCGCCCGCGAGCACGCCCGCGACCACCCGCGACGCCATCGAGCCGGGGATGTCGACCGGCCCCACGATCCCCACCGACGCCGGCCGCAGCACCTGCGAGACCGAGGCCGCGGTGGCGATCCGCATCCGCTCCTCGAACCGCACCAGGCCCTCGGGGGAGAGCGTCGCCGGCGCCTCGAAGACCAGCTCGTCGGAGGAGCTGCGGACCGCGAACGCGAAGCCGCTGCCGCGGAAGACGTTCGCCATCCGCGTGTTCGCCCGCATCACGTGCGCGACGAGCCTCTCGATCCCGTGCGCCCGCGCGTGCTGGGCCAGGTGGGCGAGGAGCACCGTCCCGAGCCCCTGCCCGTGCAGGTCGTCGGCGATCGTGAACGCCACCTCGGCGCGGCCGTCGCCCAGCTCCGCCAGCTCGCCGATCCCCACGACGCGGCACTCGGCGCCCGCGCGGCCCCGGCCCATCTCGGCCACGAGCGCGAACGCGCCTTCGTCCTCGACGATCCGGCGCGCGACGCGCTTCGTGTCCACCCCGCCGCTGAAGAAGCGCAGGTAGCGCGACTCGGCGGACATGCCGGCGAGGAAGCCCGCGAGCGCCTCGGCATCGCCGGTTCCGACCGGCCGGACGTGCACGGTGGCCCCTCCGCGGAGCACGACATCGACGGTCTCCTGCAGCACGGCCCTCACCGTACGGCAGGTTTCCTTGCAGCGGGAGGAAGCCGCACACGCGCGTTTACACTGCCCTGCGGTGCGCCGCCTCCTGCTTCCCCTCACGCTGACGATCGTCCTCGTCGCCGGCCTCGCCGTCGGCGCCCTCGCCTGGGCCGATGGCCAGGGCTCCGAGAAGATCTCCGAGGGCGTCCGCGTCGCCGGCATCGACGTCGGCGGGCTGACGCAGAACCAGGCGCTGGCCAAGCTCCGCGACCGCATCGGCGATCCGGTGAAGAAGCCCGCGACCGTCCAGGTCGGCGACCGGCGCTTCGAGCTCTCCGCGCACGACGCGAAGGTGACCGTGCAGCTCGGCGCCGCCGTCGAGCGCGCCTACCAGGCCTCCCGCGAGGGCGGCTTCTTCGAGCGCGGCTGGCGCGAGATCACCGGCGGCGACGTCAACCACGACGAGTCCGCGCCGGTCACGGTCGACAAGAAGAAGATCCGCTCGTTCGTCGGCTCGGTGCACGCCGCGGTGGCGCGCAAGCCGAAGGAGGCGTCGCTCGACATCTCGATCGAGAGCGTCAAGGCGACCGAGTCCCAGGAGGGCCGCCGCCTCGCCGGCCGCGAGGACCTCGTCCAGCGGCTCGCCAAGGCGATGATGAACCCGAAGGCCGACCGCTCGCTGCGCGCCCGCACGGCGACGGTGAAGCCGCAGACGTCCACCGAGGACATCTGGAACAAGACCCCGACCGTCGTCACCGTCTCGCGCGACAGCACGACCGTGCGCGTCTTCAAGCGCGGCGAGCTGACGAAGACCTACAACGTCGCGGTCGGCGAGCCGAAGTACCCGACGCCCACCGGCCAGTTCGTCGTCCAGTCGATGCAGAAGAACCCGACGTGGAACGTCCCGCAGTCCGAGTGGGCGGGCGACCTCGCCGGCCAGGTCATCCCCGGCGGCGACCCGCGCAACCCGCTCGTCGCGCGCTGGATCGGCTTCAACGGCTCCGTCGGCTTCCACGGCACCAAGTCGATCAACTCGCTCGGCTCCTCGGCCTCGCACGGCTGCGTCCGCATGGCACCCGCCGACGTCAAGGACCTCTACGAGCGCGTCCAGGTCGGCACGCCGGTCCTGGTCGCGTAAGCGACACCCCGCGCTCCGCTTCCGCGCCGTCGAAACGGCTGCTCCGGGGAGACTTTCCGTCCGAGCGTGTCGTACACTTGTTCGTAGCGGCTAGGAGCGGGTTCGCCCCGGCGAGCTCCAAAGCCCCGGCTTCCCGGTCGCACCCCCTTTCGAAGGTCCGCCCACCCGGCGGACCTTCGTGCGTCAGGGCCGCCAGATCTCGTAGTGCCGCACGTGCGGCTTCACGTGGTCGTCCCACAGTCGCCTGACCGCCATGGCGGAGGGCGAGCGGTCGCGAGCCGCCAGCACGCGCTCGCGCCGACTGGCGAGGTACGCGACGCAGTCGGTGAGCTGGATCCCCCAGTTCGTCCTCGAGCTGACGAAGTGGATCGTGTCCACGATGTGCTCGATCTCGACGCTGCGCCAACCCCACGTCGTCCCCGCGCGCTGGTAGCGCGCCAGGTCCCGAAGCGCCGCGTCCTCGTTCTCGGCGTTCTCATCGGCGACGAGGAGGACGTGGCATCCGTCCTCACCGTCGGCGTCCCGCGCCTCGGCGAACCGCTCCACCGACTCCATCGTGAACATGAGCGTGATGTCGTGCGGGTGGTACGGATTCGGATACCGAGCCGCAAGCCGCGGCTTGTCGACCCCGCGGACGATGACGTTGGTCTCGTGCCGGCCGAGGAGCTCGAGCACGTCGCCGTAGAGCTCGATCCGCTTCTGCGGCGAGAGGTCGGAGAACGCGCCCTTGCCACCGAAGATGTCAGCGCCGTGCAGCTCGAACGCGGGCTCGTCGGCCTCGTCGCCGAACGTCCTCCGAGCGACCCTCCGCATACCGGCGTGCAGCGCCCGGATCCTCGACTCGTGCACGAGGACCGTGGCGATCATGTGCCGAGGCTGGTCCGGGTTCTTCAGATCCTTGCCGGTGTTCCCGGTCTCATCCAGATACGCGAGCCACATCGCGACGAAACACTGAAGCACGGGGTCGTCTTCGAGTCGTGGGCGACCGCGCCAGAAGGTGACCGGACCGCGCGGACTAGGCTTCCTGCCGCACCCCGGAAGGGTGGCAGAGTGGTCGAATGCACCGGTCTTGAAAACCGGAGACGGGCAACCCCCGTCCGCGGGTTCGAATCCCGCCCCTTCCGCCTTCAACTTTGATGGACCGTAGGTCATATTCAAGGATAAGCGATAACCTTGAACATGTGCCCGCGCTGATCAAGGCTCGGTGGGAGTCGTCGACGGACCTGGGGCTCCCGCGGAACGCCCGCCGCGGCTGCGAGTACGAGGCGTACGTCCCTGACCCGCTCGGAGGGCGCCAGATCCTGCTCGACGGCGAGACGGCGGCTGATGTCGCGGACGCCGAGAGGGCCGTGGCGGACCTCCAGCGGAATACGCGGTCGCTGAACGACTCGGAAGCGGTCGCACGTCTGCTGCTGCGGGCGGAGGCCGTCGCCTCGTCGCGGATCGAAGGGCTGGAGGTCGGCGGCCGGCGCTTGCTGAAGGCGCAGCTCGCCCGCTCGCTCGACGATGAGGCGGGCGATGTCACCGCGACCGAGGTCCTCAACAACATCGAGGCGATGCGCTGGGCGATCGACACGGCAGGCCCTGAGGCCGAGATCACGGTCGACGGGCTGCTCGACATCCATCGCCGACTCCTGCAGGGCACCCGGCTCGAGAGCGTCGGCGGCAAGGTCCGGGAGCAGCAGAACTGGATCGGCGGCAGCTCGCACAACCCGTGCTCGGCCACGTTCGTCCCTCCGCCCCATCAACGGGTCCCGGAGCTACTCGAGGACCTCTGCGCCTTCTGCAACGACGACGCACTCCCGGCGATCGCCCAGGCGGCCATCGCCCACGCGCAGTTCGAGACGGTCCATCCCTTCATCGATGGCAACGGGCGGACCGGCCGGGCGCTCGTGCACGTCGTGCTCAAACGGCGGGGGCTCGTCACGTCGGTCCTGCCGCCGGTCTCGCTCATCCTCGCCACGCGATCGGACGACTACGTCGCCGGGCTCACCGCCACCCGCCCCGGCCCCGCTGCGAGCGATGCGGTCGCCGCGCAGGGCATCAACCACTGGATCTCGACGTTCGCCGCAGCGACGACCCGGGCCGTGGACGATGCGCGCCGGTACGAGGAGCTGGTCAGGTCGCTGCAGGACCAGTGGCGCAGCGCGGTCGGGAGGGTCCGCTCCGACGCGGCGGTGCTGCGGTTGATCGAGCTCCTGCCCGGAGCACCGGTCGTGACGGTGCAGACGGCCGCGGCGCTGATCGATCGCAGCGTCCAGGCGACGAACGAGGCCATCCGGCAGCTCGCTGCCGCCGGGGTCCTGAAGCAGACGACCGTCGGGAAGCGCAACCGTGCCTTCGAGGCGCCGGAGCTCATCGACGCCTTCACCGCCCTGGAGCGGCAGCTGGCCAGCCCGGAGGCGGACACCCGCACCTCGCCGCCGGCCCGCCGGGTTCCGTACCGCAGCAGCTGAGCGGCGGCTCAGGCCGCAGGCATGCCGGCGGCTGGGGCGAGGAGGGAGCGGAAGACCTCAGGCGCCAACGGGCGGGCGAGGTGGTAGCCCTGGCCGTGGTCGCAGCCGACGTGGCCGAGGAGGGCGGCTTCGTCGGCGTGCTCGATGCCCTCGGCGACGGTGATCTTGCCGAGGCCGCGGGAGAGCTGGAGGACGGCGGCGACGAGGACGCGGCCCTGCTCGGTGTCCATCCCGGCGACGAACGAGCGGTCGAGCTTGACGACGTCGACCGGCAGGTCGCGCAGGTGGGAGAGCCCGGAGTGGCCGGAGCCGAAGTCGTCGAACGCGATCGTCACGCCCGCCTCCGACAGCTCGCCCAGCACCGCGGCGGCGGTGCGGAGGTCGTCGATGACGAGCCGCTCGGTGATCTCGAGGATCAGCGCCGCCGGCGCCACGCCGGCGAGAGCCAGCGCCGCCCGCACGCGCCCCCGCAACGCCGCGTCGCGCAGCTCGGCCGCGGACAGGTTCACCGACACCCGGCACGGGCTGCCGTCCGCCCGCAGCGGCCAGCGCCGCTGCTCGGCCAGCGCCGCCGCCAGCACGACCTCACCGAGCCGCGGCATCAGCCCCACGTCCTCTGCCACGCCCAAGAACACGCCCGGCGCGAGCAGCCCGCGCGAAGGGTGCTCCCACCGCACCAGCGCCTCGGCCGCGACGATCTCGCCCGACGACAACGAGACGATCGGCTGGTAGGCCAGCCGCAGCTCGCCCCGCTCGAGCCCGAGAACCAGATCCCGCTCGAGCTGGACGCGCTCGAGAGCGGTCTCGCGCATCGACAGCTCGAAGAGCGCCACCCGGTCGCGCCCCGCGCGCTTGGCCGAGTACATCGCCAGGTCCGCATCGCCGATCAGCTGGTCGATCGACACCGTCGCCCCGTCGGCCAGCGCGACGCCCATGCTCGCCCGCACGCTCATCGAACGCCCGTTCACGTCCACCCCGCGCGCCAGCTCGCGCCGCACGCGCGTGGCGACCGCGAACGCCGCGTCCTGCGCGATCTCCGGATCCCCCGGCAGCGCGGGCAGCACCAGCAGGAACTCGTCGCCGCCCAGCCGCGCCACCGTGTCGCACGGGCGCACCGCCGCGAGCAGCCGGTCGGCCACCGAGCGCAGGAGCGCGTCGCCGGCGTTGTGGCCCAGCGTGTCGTTCACCGTCTTGAAGCCGTCGAGGTCGAGCAGCAGCAGCGCGACGTGGCCGGGCTCGTCGTGCAGCTCGTCGAGCGCCTCGCCCATCCGCTCGGTCAGCAGCTCGCGGTTGGCCAGGTCCGTCAGCGGGTCGTGCATCGCCCGGTGCGCCAGCCGCCGGTTCAAAGCAGCGTTGTCGCGCGCGGTCACGTACAGGTGGGCGACCGCCAGCACCACGATGAGCGAGCCCGTCACGCGGACGAACGGCTCGGTCTGCCCGCCGGTGATCCGCAACCACACGCCGACGGCCATCGCGCCCGCCAGCGGCGCCCACGGCATCAGCAGCGGCGTGCCGATCGCCCGGTAGGCCGCGGGGCGCAGCTCGCCGTCGCGGGCATGGTGGGCCGCGAGCGCGACGAGGAGCGCGCCGAGCACCGAGACGCCCGCGCCCATCCGGTCCGCGTGCGCCGACTCGGCGATGTGCAGGAGGATCGTCGCCAGGTCCGCCACGACGAAGCAGGCCACGCCCGCCACGGCGAGGAGCAGCGAGGTGCGGTGCATCCGCCGCGTGCCGCCCAGCACCGCGAGCGCCGCGGTGATCGTCAGGACGTGCAGGCCGACGTAGACGACGCCGAGCGTCCCGTACGCGCCGCCCTCCTCGACCAGCCCCTTCACCAGGAACGGCCACGCGCAGTGCACGAGCGCCAGCGCGGAGAGCAGCACCTCGAACGCCGTCCGCCCCGGGCGGTGCGACGTGTTGACCGAGAGCGGCCAGGAGAGCAGGACGATCGGCGCGAGCACGGTGGACAGGAGCAGGACCGGCTCGGCGATCGAGACCGCGTGGTCGCCCGGGCGCACGACCTGCTCGAGCCCCAGCAGCGCGAGCGCGACGACCCACGACGTCGTCGCCGCGGAGGCGAGCAGCCACGTGCGGCGCAGCCGGCCGTGGACGCGGCGCGCGGCGCGGTAGGCCTCGCGGCACGCGACGAGCACCGCCACGAGCATCCCGGCCCACGCGAGCGTGTCGCTCCGCAGCGCCAGCACGGCCGCCTCCAGCGCCCCGCACGCCGCGACCAGGGCCAGCAGCAGGACGGGAAGGGACGCGCGCGGGCGGGGCACGAGGAGGTTCTCGGCGCGCTACGGCAGCTTCGTGAGGGCTTTCTCCCTCCGACCTTCCATGTTTCCGGAAACTTGGCACCGCGCCACCACGACGGACCATGCGGCGCACCACGCGCGCGCGTGCCGTACGGTGCCGGACGTGGCCGAACGAGGAGCGCGCCCGAGGGTCTCCCCTACGCGCAGACGAATCCTGCGTGCGATGGAGTCCTTCTTCACGCCGCTACTGCCCGATGACTACCTGACGCTCATCAACCCGCTCTGGACGACGACCGAGCTGCGCGGCAAGGTCGAGCGGGTGGTGAAGGAGACCGACGACGCCGTCACGGTCCTCATCAAGCCCGGCTGGGAGTGGGAGGGGCACCAGCCCGGCCAGTACCTGCGCATCGGCGTGGTCGTCGACGGCGTGCACCACTGGCGCGCCTACTCGATCACGTCCGACCCGGACCGGCCCGACGGCTGCATCAGCATCACGCCCAAGCTCGTCGAGGAGGGCCAGGTCTCGCCCTACCTCGTCCGCCAGCTGCGGCCCGGCGCGATCATCCGCCTCGGCGGCGTCGAGGGCACGTTCACGCTCCCCGACGACCCGCCCGAGAAGGTGCTGTTCATCAGCGCCGGCAGCGGGATCACGCCGATCATGTCGATGCTCCGCCACCTCGACGGCTGCGGGAAGGTCGACGACGTCGTCCACCTGCACTCGGCCCGCACCGAGGACGACATCATCTTCGGCGAGCAGCTCCGCAAGATCCAGGAGCGCCGCGACGGCTTCCGCCTCCACAAGCAGCTCACCTCCACCGACGGGCGCATCACGCCGCACGACCTGGACGAGCTGTGCCCCGACTGGCGCGAGCGCGAGGTGTTCGCCTCGGGCCCGGGCGAGCTGCTCGACGCGCTCACCGAGTACGTCGAGGAGCACGGCGACTGCGACAAGCTCCACATGGAGCGCTTCCAGCCCGTCATCGGCGGCGAGGGCGCCGAGGGCGAGGGCGGGACGATCCGCTTCACCAAGTCGGACATCGAGGCCGAGTCCGACGGCGGCCAGCCGATCCTCGTCGCCGGCGAGGAGGCGGGGGCCGACCTGCCGTTCGGCTGCCGGATGGGCATCTGCCACACCTGCGTGGGGAAGCTCTGCAGCGGGAAGGTCCGGGACCTCCGGACGGGCGAGGTGAGCGGCAGCGAGGGCGAGATGATCCGCACCTGCGTCAACGCGCCCGAGGGCCCGGTGGAGATCGCACTGTGACGACGACGAGGGGGACCGCCTGATGGCGACCACGACCGAACCGCTGATCGAGAGCCCGCTCGCCCGCCTGAGCGACGAGCAGATCGAGGAGCTGGGCCGCGAGTTCGACGCGATCCACGACGAGATCTTCGCCGAGCTCGGCGACCGGGACCGCAAGTACATCACCAGCATGATCGAGATGCACCGGCGTCTCGTGGTGATGAGCCGGATCCTGCTCTTCTTCGCCAAGTACAAGCCGGCGTGGGTGGCCGGCACCGCGACGCTGTCGCTGGCCAAGATCCTCGAGAACATGGAGATCGGCCACAACGTCATGCACGGCCAGTGGGACTGGATGAACGATCCGGACATCCACTCCTCCCAGTGGGACTGGGACACGGCGTCGACGGCCGAGGCGTGGAAGCACTCCCACAACTACGTCCACCACACGTTCACGAACATCCGGGGCAAGGACAAGGATCTCGGCTACGAGATCATGCGGATCGACCCGCACCAGAAGTGGCACCCGGTCTACCTCCTGCAGCCCTTCTACAACCTGCTGCTGATGGCGTTCTTCGAGTGGGGCGTGGCCTTCCACGACCTCGACCTCGAGGCCGTCCGCAAGGGCCAGAAGTCCAAGAAGGACCTGCAGAAGGAGATGAAGGGGATCTGGGGCAAGGCCCGCAACCAGATCGTCAAGGACTACATCGCGTTCCCGCTGCTGTCGGCGATCGCCTTCCGCAAGGACGGCTACAAGGCCACCGCGACCGCGAACTTCACGTCGAACATCGTCCGCAACATCTGGGCGCACTCGATCATCTTCTGCGGCCACTTCCCGGACCAGACGTACACGTTCAGCGAGGAGGAGACGAAGGAGGAGTCGCGCGGCGGCTTCTACGTCCGCCAGCTCCTCGGCGCCGCGAACATCGAGGGCTCGCCGCTCTTCCACGTCATCAGCGGCAACCTCGGCTACCAGGTCGAGCACCACCTCTACCCGGACATGCCGAGCACGCGGTACGCGGAGATCGCCCCGCGCGTGAAGGACATCTGCGAGCGCTACGGGCTGCCCTACAACACCGGGCCGTTCTCCAAGCAGCTCGGGATGGTGCACCGCACGATCGCGCGGCTCGCCTTCCCCGGCGGCAAGCCGCGGCCCAAGCCGGGCCCCTACCGGTCGGCCGACGACGAGGGCTGAGGCGCCCGCAGGACGAGCGCCTCGTGCACGGGCGGCCGGCCCGTGTACCAGTACGTGAAGCGGGTGACGCTGCACCCGCTTCCGGCGCGCTCCACGGCGTGGTGCACGCGGGCGGAGAGCGAGGCGACGTCCGCGTCGATGAGCCGGGCGACCTGTTCCATGGTCCGATGATCGGCGGCGGGGGCGGGCGGGCGTACCGACACGCGGTCGGAGCCCGCTCGGCCCGCCGGTCGGTCCGCGACCGCGGGCTAGCGGCGCGCGAAGAGGTCCGGCGGGGGCGGCGGGGCGCCGTCGTCCGTCGCGGGCGGCTCGCCCAGCAGCGTCCACAGCCCCTCGTCGTCGCGCTCGATCAGCCCACGCTCCCTGAGCTGCGCGAGCGCCAGCGACACGGTCGGGCGGCGCGCGCCGACGAACCGGCCGAGCGTCGCGTGCGTGAGGCGGAGCGGCAGGCGCAGCCCGCCCCCGCCGACGCGGCCCCACTTCTGGCCCAGGTGCCACATCAGCGCGAGCAACCGCTCGTCGACGCGGGGGAGCTGGCAGATCGCGGCCTGCATCGCGAGGTCGCGCTCCTGGTCGGCCAGCCGCCGCATCAGCTCGCTCGCGAGCGCGGGCCAGCGGGTGGAGGCGAGGAGGAAGCGGCGGTCGAGCACCGCCAGGCGCAGGCGCGTGAGCGCGATGCCGTCGTGGACGGGCTTGCCGCCGTCGGTGGGCGGGCGCTCGCAGACGACGGAGCCGGGGCCGAGCAGCTGGGGCGCCCCGCCGGCCCCGACGCGCAGCTCGCGCCAGACCGCGCCGGCCACGACGAGGAGCGCGATCGCCTCGGGGTCGGCGCACGTGATCGGCGTTCCGGCATCGAAGCGCAGCTCGCGGAGGGTGAGCGCGCGGCGGGCGAGGTCGAGGTCCTGCTCCGGCACGAGCCGGGCGAAGTCCTCGTCGACGTCCACCAGCGAGACGACTGGGGTCTGGGGGGCGGTGGCGGTCAAGGAATGGTTCTCGACGTTCCGTCGATAACGACGGCGCTTCTCAATGTAGTCTTGGGCGACTGAGAGTCAGGTTGCTTCCTAACGGCGCGTCGCCGGGCGGACCACCGGGGTACGGACGAGGGCGGCGGCCGGATCATCCGGACCGCCTGCAAGCCTCCTTCCGTTGCAATCCGACCGGTTCGGCCAACCGGGGTGTCCGAGACGCCGTCCGGAGGGAGGTAGGGGCTCGTGCCTGCTCTCGCCGCTCCCCCCTCCTCCCCCGCCGCCAGGCGTCGAGACGACGACCTCCTGCGCCGCTACGCGCAGACGCACGACGAGACGCTCCTGGCCACGCTCGTCGATCGCTGGATGCCCCTCGCGCGTCAGCTCGCGCGGCGGTACGGCCGCACCTCCGAGCCCTTCGACGACCTCCTCCAGGTCGCGTCCATCGGCCTGATCAAGGCCCTTCGCGGCTACGACCCGGACCGCGGCAAGGCGTTCTCCTCCTACGCCGTCCCGACGATCATGGGCGAGATCAAGCGCCACTTCCGCGATCGCACGTGGTCGGTCCGCATGCCGCGCTCGCTGCAGGAGCTGGCGATGAAGGTCGAGTCCGCCCGCGACGACCTGTTCGTGGAGCTTGGGCGCTCGCCCTCCGTCGCCGAGCTCGCCGTCGCGTGCGAGACGACCGAGGAGGAGATCCTCGAGGCGCTCCAGGCCGGCAACGCGTACCACGCGACGTCGCTCGACGCGCACCGCGACGACGATGACGACGACGGCTTCAACCTCGGCGACATGCTGGGCGAGACCGAGAGCGGCTACCGCCTGGCCGAGCACCGCGCGCTGCTGACGAAGGTCATGAGCGAGCTCGACGACCGCGACCGCGAGATCCTGCGCCTCCGCTTCGAGGAGGACCTCACGCAGCACGAGATCGCCAAGATCGTCGGCGTGTCGCAGATGCAGGTCTCCCGTCTGCTGCGCCGCTCGCTCAACACGCTCCGCCTGGCGGCCGACCGCCGCGCGGAGCGGCAGCCCGCGCTGACGTAGGCCGGTTGCGCCCCGGCCGCAGCGGGGACGATTCCTCCCATGATGCGGCCGAGGAGTGGCAGGACGCCAGGAGGTGCGCGACGATGACCCTCGTGGATGCGGGGACCACCGTCGCGCCCGGCCCTGCCGTGGCGCTGCTGGACGTGGAGCCGGAGATCGCCGCGGGGGTGCCCGAGGAGGAGCTCGCGCTGCTGCGCCGCCACACCACGCTGCCCGGCCTCCTGCTCGCCGCCGAGCCGTGGTCGCCCCCGGCCGCGTCGGCGCTGGGCGCCGACCCGTTCGCGCTCCTCGTCGTCGAGGGGCTCGTCACCCGCAGCGTCGCGCTGTCGGACCGCGCGTCGACGCAGCTCCACGGCCCCGGCGACCTCGTCACGCCCTGGCACGACACGGACGGCCTCGTCCCCGCCGTCGTCGAGTGGCGCGTCAACCTCCCGACCCACGTCGCGGTGCTCGACGAGCGCGTCCTGCTGGCGGCGCGCCGGTGGCCGTCGGTCTTCCGCCTCGTCTTCGACCGGCTCGCCTGCCAGGCGGCGCGGCACGCGGTGCACACCGCGATCGGGCAGCTCCCGCGCGTCGACACGCGGATCATGGCGATCCTCTGGCACCTGGCCGAGCGCTTCGGCCGCGTCACGCCCGACGGCGTCGTCGTCCCGCTGCGGCTCACGCACGAGGCGCTCGGGCACCTCATCGGCTCCCAGCGGCCGACGGTGACGCTGGCGCTGCGGCAGCTGACCGAGGCGGGCGCCCTGCACCGGACCCCGGAGGGCGCCTGGGTGCTGCGCAACGGCACGCAGGTCGACCTGGCGCCCACCGCCGACGCCGCGCTGCCGACGCCCGCCGTCCTCCCCACGCCGGCGCCGGGGGAGCACGAGCCGCGCTACCACCGCGACG
>Ga0196960_10000463_pt1 | contig 14138 bp, 13 predicted proteins | sample S3v_5metaG_FD_183187 | JGI IMG/M metagenome (GOLD analysis project Ga0196960, IMG submission 183187) | Soil microbial communities from Anza Borrego desert, Southern California, United States - S3+v_5 | ecosystem: Environmental > Terrestrial > Soil > Desert | place: USA: California | collected... | reverse complement strand
CCCGGCGGCGATCGCCGGGATCGTCCCGGTCGGCGCGGCGACGGGCGCGTTCTTCCCGCTCGCCTCCGCGCTCGTGCTCGCGGCGGCCGGGCCGGCGAGCACGCGGGCGAGCGGGGCGACGATGACGGTCGCGTCGATCGGCGTCCTCGCCGCGCCGCTCACCATCGGCGCGCTCGCGGAGAGCGAGGGGCTGCGGACGGCGCTCGTCGCGGTCGCCGTGCTGCCGGTGCTCGCGCTCCTCGTCCTCGCCGCGCGACGGCGCCGCTAGCGTCAGTGCCCATGCTGAACGTCGCGCCCGAGGTCGCCGATGCCCTGGCCGAGGGCCGGGCGGTCGTCGCGCTGGAGTCCACGATCGTGTCCCACGGCCTGCCGCGGCCGGACAACGAGCGCATCGCGCGCGAGATCGAGCAGGCCGTCCGCGACGGCGGCGCGGTGCCCGCGACGATCGCGCTGGTGGACGGCGAGGTGCGGATCGGGCTCGACGATTCAGGGCTCCACGCGATCGCGTCGCGCGAGGACGTCGTCAAGTGCTCGTCGCGCGACCTGCCTCTGGCCGCCGCGCGCGGGGCCACCGGCGCGACCACCGTCGCCGCGACCGCCCACCTCGCCGCGCTCGCCGGCATCCGCCTCTTCGCCACCGGCGGCCTGGGCGGCGTGCACCGCGAGGCGAAGGACACGTGGGACGAGTCGGCGGATCTGGTCGCTCTGGCGCGGACGAACATCTGCGTCGTGTGCGCGGGCGTCAAGTCGATCCTCGACGTGCCCGCGACGCTCGAGCGGCTGGAGACGCTGGGGATCGGCGTCGCCGGCTTCCGGACCGACCGCTTCCCGGGCTTCTACCTCGCCGACAGCGGCTACGCGCTGCCGTGGCGGCTCGACAGCGCCGGCGACGCCGCGGCGGTCCTGCGGGCGCGCGGCGACCTGGGGCTGGAGGGGAGCGGCTTCGTCCTCGCCAACCCGCTCCCGGCCGACGAGCAGCTCGACCCGGACCTGCACGAGCGGGTGCTCTCCGCCGCGCTGGCCGACGCGGACGCCCAGGGCGTCCGCGGCCGCGACGTCACCCCGTTCCTCCTCGCGCGGTTCCACGAGGACACGCAGGGCGAGTCGCTGCGCGCGAACGTCCGGCTCGTCCTCAACAACGCCCGCCTCGCGGCTGACGTCGCGTCGGCACTGGCGGCCACGCCGGCCTAGCGGCCCGCGCGGCGCAGCTTCACCGTCCCCTTCCACTGCACCCGCAGCGAGCCGGACGGGTCCTTGACGGTCTCGTCGATGTTCACGCGGAGCGTGGCAGTGCGGCCAGCGAACGCGCTGAGCGGGTGGCGGGAGGTCATCGCCTCCTGCGAGAGGGGCGTGGAGTCGAGCTGCTCGATCGGCTCGGCGCAGTGCTGGGTCGTGGGGGCGATCGACCACTGGATCTCGGCGCGGCCGCCCTTCACCTGGACGACCGCCGCGAGCGCCTCCGTCGCCACCTTGCGCGGCTTGGCGGAGCAGTCGACGGTGCGGTCGCGCTCGCGGTAGGTCGCCTTCGACGCCTCGTAGTGCTCGAGCGGTGTCGCCTTCGCCATGAACAGCCCGGGCGCGGCGGCGGCCTTCGCGCGCAGGTCCATGAACCCGCCCGGCTTGTAGGAGTCGTACGAGGAGGCGCCGTCCACGACGTAGCTGCGGTCGCCTTCCGCGTAGCTGGCCGTGGTGGTGCCGTCGAGGTCGACGTCGGTGAACTGCCACTTGGCCTGCCAGGGCTTGGCGGCGGCGTGCGCGGTGGCCGGAGCGAGCAGCGCGGCGGCGGTCAGGAGGCCGGCGAGGAGGCGGGTCGAGAGCATGCCTGGATGCTGGGCGAAGCCGCAGGTTGCGGCATCGGGGGGATCCCGAGCGCGCCGCGAGGTTCAGGGTGCGTCCCGGCGAGCTAGGGTCGCTCCCTTCGAATGTCGATCGTCGTGGTGGGAGACCTCATGGTGGACGTCGTCGCGGCTGCGCAGACGCAGCTGTCGCACGCGTCCGACACGCCCGCGCGGGTCGCGTACGCCGGCGGTGGCGCCGCCGCGAACGTCGCCGCGTGGCTGGGGGAGCTGGGCGCGCCGGTCGCGCTCGTGGCGCGGATCGGCGGCGACCTCGTCGGCCGCGGCGCGGTGGAGGAGCTGCGCGACCGCGGCGTCGACACCCGCATCGTCATCGACTTCGAGCACCCGACCGGCACGTGCATCGTCCTGGTCGAGCCGGGTGGGGAGCGGACGATGCTCCCCGACCGCGGCGCGAACCTCCACCTCACGCCCGGCGACCTCCCCGACGACCTCTTCGTCCCCGGCGCGCACCTCCACCTCTCCGGCTACGTGCTCCTCGATCCGTCCGGACGCGACGCGGGCCTGGCCGCGCTGGAGCGCGCGCGGGCGTGTGGGATGACGATCTCGGTGGACCCGGCGTCGGAGGCTCCTCTGCGCGCGTGCCCGCCCGAGGCGTTCCTGGAGATGGTGCGGGGCGTGGACCTGCTGCTGCCGAACCTGGACGAGGCGCGGGCGTTGACGGGGCTCGACGACCCGTCTGCCGCGGCGGAGGCGTTGCTGCCGTGGACGCGCGAGGCGGTCGTGAAGTTCGGCGCCGGCGGGGCGGTGTGGACGGACGGGGCGTCGGTCGAGCTGGTCGAGGCGCCGGTGGTCGGCGCGGTCGACACGACCGGGGCTGGGGACGCCTTCGCTGCGGGCTTGTTGGCGTCCCGCTACGCCGGGGCGTCGGCGCGGGCGGCTTTGTCGGCCGCGTGCTCGACGGGGGCGCGGGCGGTCACGGTGACTGGCGCGCGGCCGTTGCGGCGCTAGCGCCGTCGCGCTCTTCCGGCTTCGCTGCGGCTGATGTGGCCTGGCTGGGGCGGTGGCGGGTTGGGTCTGCTGTGCGGTTCGTCGGCGTTCGTCCGTCGGGCGGAGACGTGTGACGCTTTTGTAGCGGTAGGCGCAACAAAGGCGTCACACGTCGGCCGGTGACGAGTTTGTCCCGGTATGCGGGACAAAGTCGTCGATGGTGCGGCCGTCGACGAGTTCGCTGCGGTATGCGCGACAAAGGCGCCATTGAGGTTCTGCGCAGACGCTCGAACTCTCGAACACCCACCCTCACCGCCTCCGCGACGACCTCGCGCCCCGCCCAGGCCCGGAAGAGCGCGGAACGGCACCGGGTGTCGCGCCACCGAGCGGATTCGCGCGACGTTCCGTCCATCCGTCAACGCCTTCTGACGACAGGTCGCGGTCTTGGAGCGTCGAGGCGCAACCGGGAGCATCGGTAGCGGCCGCCCCCCGACCACTGGACCTCTCCTGTGACCACCGCCACCGCTGACACAACCAAGGCGCCCTCCGACGCGCCGCTGCTCGAGAACTACGTCGACGGCGCCTGGCGCGCGGCGACCACGGCCGACACGCTCGAGAGCCGCGATCCGGCGACCGGCGAGCTGATCGCGAACGTTCCGCTCTCCAACGCGCAGGACGTCGACGCCGCCGTGCAGGCCGCGAAGGCCGCGCTGCCGCAGTGGCGCGCGACCCCGCCCGCCGTCCGCGCGCGGGCGATCATGAAGCTGCGCGAGTCGCTGGCGGCGCACCAGGACGAGATCGCGCGGCTGGTCACCCGCGACATGGGCAAGACCGTGGACGACGCGTTCATGGAGGTGGGCCGGGGGATCGAGTCGGTCGAGGCGGCCATCGGCATCCCGCACCTGCTCAAGGGCGAGAACCTCGAGGGCGTCGCGCGCGGCGTGGACGTCCACATGGTCCGCCAGCCGGTCGGCGTCGTCGCGGCCATCACGCCCTTCAACTTCCCGGCGATGATCCCGCTGTGGTTCCTGCCCTACGCGATCGCGTGCGGGAACACGTTCATCCTCAAGCCGTCCGAGCAGGACCCGACGCCGAGCCGCCGGATCATCGAGCTCGTCGACGCGATCGAGGAGATCCCCAAGGGCGTCGTCAACCTCGTCCACGGCGCGCACGACGCGGTCAACGGCCTCCTCGACCACCCGGGCGTGGACGCGATCAGCTTCGTCGGCTCCGCCAAGACCGCCCGCTACATCGCCACGAAGTCGGCGGAGAACGGCAAGCGCGTCCAGGCCCTGGGCGGCGCGAAGAACTCCATGGTCGTCATGCCCGACGCCGACCCCAAGCTGCTCACCGGCGGCGTCATGGGCTCCGCGTTCGGCGCCGCCGGCCAGCGCTGCCTCGCCGGCTCGATCGCCCTCCTCGTCGGCACGAAGGAGGAGCAGGACCGCTCCAAGGAGCTGCTGGTGAACGCGGCCAAGGAGCTGAAGGTCGGCGCGGGCGACGACCCGCACACCGACGTCTGCCCGGTCGTCTCGCCCCAGGCCCGCGAGCGGCTCGTCACCGACATCGAGAACGCCGCCAACGAGGGCGCGGAGATCGTCCTCGACGGCCGCGAGGCGGGCCCCGGCACCGGCGGCGCGCAGCTCGCCCCCACCATCCTCGACAACGTCGCCGGCGACTCGTACGCCGCCCGCGAGGAGCTGTTCGGCCCCGTCCTCTCCCTCGTCCGCGTCGACACCCTCGACGACGCCATCGAGTGGACGAACGAGAGCCGCTACGGCAACAGCGCGATCATCTTCACAGAGTCCGGCGGCGCCGCGCGCGAGTTCCGCTACGGCGTCGGCGCCGGGATGATCGGCGTCAACGTGGGCGTCGCCGCCCCCGTCGCGTGGTTCCCGTTCGCCGGCTGGAAGGACTCCATCGACGGGGACCTCCACGCGAACGGCACCGACGCGATCGAGTTCTACACCCGCAAGAAGGTCGTCACGGAGCGCTGGGCATGACCCCCGACCACGAGCAGCTGCAGCAGGACGCCCACGACCACCTGCTGCTGCACTTCAGCCGCAACGGCGCGTTCGGCCCGGACAAGAAGGAGCTGCTGGTCCTCGACCGCGGCGAGGGCCCGTACGTCTTCGACACGAAGGGCCGCCAGTACCTCGACGGGCTCTCCAGCCTGTTCTGCAGCCAGATCGGGTACTCGCACGGCGAGGAGATGGCCGCCGCGGCCGCGTCGCAGCTGACCTCGCTCCCGTTCAACACGAACTGGGGCACCGCGCATCCCGCCGCGATCAAGCTCGCCACGAAGCTGGCGTCGCTCGCGCCCGACGGCATCGAGCACGCGTTCTTCACGAGCGGCGGCTCCGAGTCGGTCGAGACGGCGTGGAAGCTCGTCCGCCAGTACCACCTGGCCAACGGCGAGCCGCAGCGCACGAAGGCGATCGCCCGCCACATCGCCTACCACGGCGTGACCCTCGGGGCCTTGAGCTTCACCGGCGTCCCCGGCTACAAGGAGCCGTTCGGCACGCCGCCGATCGACGTCACCCACGTCTCCAACACGAACCGCTTCCGCCGCGTCGGCGAGGGCCGCGAGTTCGAGACGGACCGCGACTTCACCGCGTTCCTGCTCCAGGAGATGGAGGACGCGATCCAGGCCGCCGGCCCGGAGACCGTCGCGATGATCATCGCCGAGCCGCTCCAGAACGCGGGCGGCTGCCTGACGCCGCCCGAGGGCTACTGGCCCGGCCTGCGCGAGATCGCCGACCGCCACGGGATCCTCCTCGTCGCCGACGAGGTCATCACCGGCATGGGCCGCCTGGGCGAGTTCTTCGGCGTCACCCGCTTCGGCGGCCAGCCGGACCTCATCACGATCGCCAAGGGCCTCACCTCCGCCTACGCGTCGATGGGCGCCGTGATGGTGGGGGAGAAGGTCGCGTCCGCGCTGCACAAGCCCGGCGTCACGCTGCTCCACGGCATCACCTTCGGCGGCCACCCCGTCGCCGCGTCGATCGCGCTGAAGAACCTCGAGATCTTCGAGCGCGACGGCGTCCTCGAGAACGTCCGCGCCCACGAGGGCTACCTCCGCGAGCGCATGGAGACCCTGCGCGCGCTGCCGATCGTCGGCGACGTGCGCGGCGCGGGCTACTTCTGGGCCACCGAGCTGGTCAAGGACGGCGTCGAGGAGCGCTTCGACGCCGACGAGCGCGAGGACCTCCTGCGCGGCTTCCTGCCCGGGAAGCTGCTCGAGACCGGCCTGATCGCCCGCGGCGACGACCGCGGCGACAGCGTCCTGCAGGTCGCCCCGCCGCTCATCAGCGACAAGGCCGTCATCGACGAGCTCGTCGCCAAGCTCCACGAGGTCCTCACCGCCGCGGGTGAGCACATGAACGTCGCGGCATCCGCCCCCACCACCACCGCAGGAGTCGCGTAGATGCGCGTCGGAGTCGTCAAGGAGATCAAGCCGCAGGAGCGCCGCGTCGCGCTCACCCCCGCGGGCGCCCTCGAGCTGGTCCGCGCGGGCCACGAGGTGCTGGTGGAGCAGGAGGCCGGCGTCGGCTCGGGCTTCGAGGACGCGGCCTACGAGCAGGCGGGCGCGCGGATCGTGCCGGACGTCAACGAGGTCTGGAAGACGTCCGAGCTGCTGCTGAAGGTCAAGGAGCCGATCGCGCCGGAGTACGAGCGGCTCAACCCGGACGCGACGCTCTTCACCTACCTGCACCTCGCGCCCGACCCGCACCTCACCGAGGCGCTGATGAAGTCCGGCACGACGGCCGTCGCGTACGAGACGGTCGAGGACCCGCAGGGCGGCCTCCCGCTGCTCGCGCCGATGTCCGAGATCGCGGGCCGGCTGGCGACCCAGGCCGGCGCGTACTACCTCCAGGCGCCGTACGGCGGCAACGGCACGCTGATCGGCGGCGCGCCCGGCGTCGCGCCCGCGCGCGTGCTCGTCATCGGCGGCGGCGCGGTCGGCACGCACGCCGCGCGCGTGGCGGTCGGCATGGGCGCCGAGGTGACGATCCTCGAGCGCTCGATCCCGCGCATCAAGCACCTGGAGGAGCTGTTCGACGGCCGCGCCGTGCGCGTCCTCATGTCCGACACGCTGACCCTCCGCCGCGAGCTGTCGACCTCCGACCTCATCGTCGGTGCGGTCCTCATCCCGGGCGCGAAGGCCCCGCACCTCATCCGCCGCGAGGACCTCGCGCTGATGCAGCCGGGCTCGGTCATCACCGACGTCGCGATCGACCAGGGCGGCTGCGCGGAGACGTCGCGCCCGACGACGCACGCCGAGCCGACCTACGTCGTCGACGGGATCGTCCACTACTGCGTCGCGAACATGCCCGGCGCGGTGCCGCGCACCTCGACGCGGGCGCTCACGAACGCCACACTCCCGTACGTGCTGCGACTGGCGAGCGGTGTCGACGCCGCGCTGGCGGCGGACCCGGGCCTCGCCCGCGGCCTGAACGTCAAGGGCGGCGAGATCGTCAACGCCGAGGTCGCCGCCGCGTACCAGGAGATCAGGAGCGCCGTGACCGCATGAGCATCGCCGAGGACGTCAAGACGTACGGGAACGTCGTCGACGGCGAGCGCGTCGGCGCCGTCGCCGGCGGCCTGGCCGAGGTGATCGCGCCGGCGACCGAGGAGGTCATCGCGCGCGTGCCCCGCGGCACGGCCGAGGACGTCGAGCGGGCGGTGCTCGCCGCCGAGCGCGCGGCTGGGGCGTGGGGTCGCACGACCCCCGCCGAGCGGGCGGAGAAGCTGCTCGCGCTGGCGGACGCGCTGGACGCGAACGCGGCCGAGCTGGGCGACCTCGAGGCGCTGAACGCGGGCAAGCCCCGCGGCGCCGCCGCCGAGGAGATCCCGCTCTGCTCCGACCACCTGCGGTTCTTCGCGGGCGCCGCGCGCGTCCTGGAGGGCAAGGCGGCGGGCGAGTACGTCTCCGGCTACACCTCGTTCGTCCGGCGCGAGCCGATCGGCGTCGTCGGCCAGATCACGCCGTGGAACTACCCGCTGGCGATGGCGATCTGGAAGATCGGGCCGGCTTTGGCGGCGGGCAACACGGTCGTCCTCAAGCCGTCCGAGCTGACGCCGCTGACCACGATCCGGCTCGCCGAGCTGGCCGCGGACATCCTCCCCGCCGGGGTGCTGAACGTGATCACCGGCGACGGCGATCCGGTCGGCTCGTCGCTCGTCAAGCACCCGGCGATCCGGCTCATCTCGCTGACCGGCAGCGTCGGCACCGGCAAGGCGATCGCGCGCGCCGCGGCGGACACGCTCGCCCGCGTGCACCTGGAGCTGGGCGGCAAGGCGCCGGTCGTCGTGTACGACGACGCGGACGTCGAGGCCGTCGCGGCGAACCTGCGCGTGAGCGCGTTCTTCAACGCCGGCCAGGACTGCACGGCGGCGACCCGCGTCATCGCGACGCCGGGCGTCTACGACGCGCTCGTCGCGGCGACTTCGGAGCACGCGAAGTCGCTCGTCGTGGGGGACCCGTTCTCCTCAGGCGACGTCGAGCTGGGGCCGGTCATCGCCGAGCGCCAGCGCGAGCGGGTGCTCGGCTTCGTCGACCGCGCCGCGTCCGCCGGGGCCGAGATCGTCACCGGCGGCTCGCGGGTGGGCACGAAGGGCTTCTTCGTCGAGCCGACCGTCGTCGCCGGCGCCGCGCAGGACAGCGAGATCGTCCAGCGCGAGGTCTTCGGCCCTGTCGTGTCGGTCCAGCGCGCCGCCTCCGAGGAGGAGGCGATCGCGTGGGCGAACGACTCGGTCTACGGCCTGGCATCCTCCATCTGGACCCGTGACGTCGCCAAGGCGATGCGGGCGACCCAGCAGCTGAACTTCGGCTGCGTCTGGGTCAACGACCACCTTCCGTTCCTCTCCGAGATGCCCCACGGCGGCTTCGGCCAGTCGGGCTACGGGAAGGACCTGTCCGCGTACTCCCTGGAGGAGTACACGCGGATCAAGCACGTGATGATCAACCTCGAGGCCTGAGCCTTCCATGAGCACTTCCGCCCCCGTCCAGCTCGACCGCGCGCGCATCGCCGAGATGACGCAGCGCGAGCAGGAGAAGCTCGACGCCGCGACCCCGAAGTCCGGCGAGCTCTACCGTCGCGCGAACCAGTCGCTCTCCGGCGGCGTCGCGTCCTCGTACCAGCTGCGTGAGCCGTGGCCGATCTACCTCGAGCGCGGCGAGGGCCCGGTCGTGTGGGACGTCGACGGCAACGAGATGCTCGACTTCCACAACGGGTTCGGCTCGATGGTCCAGGGCCACGCGCACCCGGCGGTCGGGCGCGCGATCTCCGAGCGGTACGCGCTCGGCACCCACTTCGCGGCGCCGACCGAGGACGCGATCGTCGTCGGCGAGGAGCTCCAGCGCCGCTGGGGCCTCGCGCGCTGGCGCTACACGAACTCGGGCTCCGAGTCGACGATGGACGCGATCCGCATCGCGCGCGCCTACACGGGCCGCGACACGGTGATGAAGATCTTCGGCTCGTACCACGGCCACCACGACACGGTGATGGTCTCGATCGGCGTCGAGTACGACAAGATCGGCGACCCGGAGAACCTCGCCTCGCTGCCGTACGGCGCCGGCATCCCGCAGTCGGTGGTCGACATGACCGTCGCGGTGCCCTTCAACGACGCGGGCGCGATGGAGCGCCGCATCGAGAAGCTGGACGCCGAGGGCCGCAAGCCCGCCTGCGTGATCATGGAGGCGGCGATGATGAACCTCGGCGTCGTCCTCCCGGAGGAGGGGTACCTCGCCGCGGTCCGCGAGATCACGCAGAAGCACGGCATCGTCCTGATCTTCGACGAGGTCAAGACCGGCCTCACGATCGCCGCGGGCGGCGCCACCGAGCGCTGGGGCGTGACGCCGGACATGGTCACGCTGGCGAAGGCGCTGGGCGCGGGCATGCCGACCGGTGCCATCGGCGGGACCGAGGAGGTCATGTCGGTCGTCGAGGACGGCTCCGTCTACCAGGTCGGCACCTACAACGGGAACCCGCTCGGCATGGCCGCCGCGCGCGCGAACCTCCTCGAGGTCCTGACCCCGGACGCCTATGCGCACCTTGACGCGCTGAACGAGCGCATCGTCACCGGCTGCCAGGGCGTCGTCGACCGGTACAAGCTGCCCGGCTACGCGCTCGGCATCGCCTCCAAGGGCTGCGTCACGTTCGCGACGGAGAAGGTCGTCGACTACGCGTCCTTCAAGGCCGCGCAGGACGCCGAGCTGTCCGAGCTGGCCTGGCTCTTCAACATGAACCGCGGCATCTTCATGACGCCCGGCCGTGAGGAGGAGTGGACCCTCTCGGTCACCCACCAGCTCGAGCACGTCGACCACTACGTCAAGGTCTTCGACGAGCTCGCCGCCGAGCTGACGGCGTAACGCGCCGCAGCCCGTCTGCTCTTCTTCGAAGGGTCCGCTCGCCGCGCGCGCGGCGGGCCCTTCGTCGTTCCTGCGTCAGCCGGTGAAGCCGGCGGCGCGGAGGAAGTCGGCGGCGACCTTGTCCGGGGGGTCGCCGTCGAGCGAGACGCGGGAGTTGAGCTCGCGCATCGTCTCCTCCGACAGCGGCGCCTGGACGCGCTCGATGACGGCGCGGCCGGTGCGGCCGAGCTTGTCGGCGGCGGCGGTGCGCGTCAGCAGCGTGACGTAGTACGGCGGGAAGAGCTGGAGGTCGTCTTCGTAGGTGCGATAGCGGTTGAGGGTGAGCGCGCCGTCGGTGCCGAAGCCCATCGTGAAGTCCGCGCGGCCGGCGTCGAGGTCCTCGTACTGGCGCTCCGAGACCACCAGCCGCGGGCGCCAGTCGTACGTCTCGCCGAGGCCGACGAAGCAGTCGGGGCGCGGCTCGCACTCCGGGTAGGCGGAGAGGCGGGCGTCGCGGCCGACGCGCTCGGCGAGCTCGCTGAGCGTGATCGGGTTCCCCAGCCGCGCGCCGGTCTCCTTGGTGGAGGTCACGACGAACGTGTTCTGGAACGGCGTCTGCGGCAGCGCGACCAGCCCGTCGCGCCGCGCGAGCCGGCGCAGCGACGCGAACGACCTCGCCGGGTCGCGCGAGACGTCCTCGGTGGCGACGCCGTAGAACGAGGTGAGCGCGGTGCCCGTGTACTCGGGGTACGCGTCGACCTTCCCCGCCTTCAGCGCCTTGTAGGCGACGCGCTCGGGGCCGAGGTCGAGCTTCGTCGCGACCGTGAAGCCGGCCGCCCGCAGCGCCTGCGCGTAGATCTCGGCGAGGACGTACTGCTCGGCGAAGTTCTTCGACCCGATCGTGAGGCGGACGCCGCGGTGCGCCGGGTCGGGCTTGATGCTCCCGCCGCCTCCGCCCGCCTCGACCGCGTCGCCGGCGGCGCGCGCCGCCTCGGGCCGCTCGTCGCCATCGCCGCCGCCGCAGCCGGCGAGGAGGAGCAGCAGGGCCGTGAGGGCGAGGGTGAGGACGCGCGCAGGCATGCCGGGCCGCTCCGCAACCTACCTCCGCCGGCGCGATCGTGCACGGATACGCTCAGGCGGATGCGAACGGGCGCGGTCTCCAGCCAGACGGTCGCGGCCCTCTGCGTGGTCGGCTTCCTCGGGCTGATCGGGCTCTTCCTGTGGTCGTACGGCGACACGACCTTCGACGACGTCCCGTCGAGCTACGCGACCTACCGCGGTGGCGGGGTGGAGTTCCGCCATCCGCCGGGGTGGCGCGCGACGGGCGACCCGGCGACGCGGCTCGTGCTCCGGCCGCCCGGGCGGGAGGGCGAGCGGCTCAGCCCGGTCATCGTCCTGCAGCGGTACCGCGGGGAGGACGCGCTGCGCCAGGCCGACCGCGACGTCGCCCGGCTCGTGCAGGGCTCGCGGCTGCACATCAACGCCTACGAGCTCTCGGTGGACGGCGCGGACGAGGCGGCGGCCTCGTCGACCGAGGTCAAGGCGCGCAACGGCAAGGTCCACTCGATCACGACGGCGACCGCGACGCGCGACGGCGTCCTCACCGCGCTGACGGTGCGCGGCCGGGTGATCGACGGCGCGGACAACGCCCGCAACGTCGCGGCGACGCTGAAGCTGACCGGCTAGCGCGGCGGCGGTCCCGCCCCCGAGGTGTCGGCGGGCCCCTCCTCCGGGTGCGGGAAGAGGACACCTTGGTGCGGTTGGTGGAGGGCGGTCCCGGAGCGACAGTGGAGCCATGACCAGCAAGCGCATCGCCCTCACCGCGGCCTCGGTCCTCGCCCTCTCCGTCGCCGCCACGCCCGCCGCTGCCGACGCGGCCGCCGACCAGAACAAGCTCATGGGCTCGCCGTCCCTCCGCGTCCTCAACGCGAACGAGATCGGCGTCCAGATCCCGCTCGACCTCCGCGTCCCGCGCAAGAACGGCCGCGTCCAGCTCACGATGACGCTCTCCGGCAAGAAGGTCGGCCACATCGGCTTCTCCGGCACGCACGGCAGCGACTTCCTCTACGCCGGCTCGCTCTCCGACGCCGGGTTCGTGGTCGACCGCAAGTACACGCTGAAGATCAAGGTCCCCGGCCAGGCCGCGATCGTCCGCAAGGTGACGCTGAGGGAGCGCTCCTAGCGCAGATCAGACGCTGCTGTTTCTGACCGACGCTCACGTCATGCTCGCCGGGTGGCCGAGATGGCAGAACGCGACGAGCAGTGGGACGACGAGACGGTTCAGGTCATCGTCGCCGGTTCGGCCTGCACGTCGCTGATCGCCGAGCCGGCGACGTGGATCAACCGTCGTGTCGAGACCGTCGAGCTGCTGACCGGCGACGAGACGCGAAGGAAGGTCTCCGTCGACTTCACGCTCCCTACGCCGCTGATGCAGCAGCTCACGGTCCCGGACGGTGTCGTCGTACCGATCACCGTCCTGACCAAAGAGCGCCGGCGCAACTTCGACCTCCGCGACGAGGCGGGCCGCGCCGTCCCGGTCCTCGGCAAGGAGCAGAATGGCGACCTGGCCCACATCGCGCTGATGAACGCGGCGTTCGGGGCCTTGCCGGACGACGTGACCGACGACGCGTCGGAGATGCTGTCGGCGGACCTCAGGCGAATCGTGTTCGACGCTCCCGGCGATGCGCGTGGTGCGCTCGAGCACCTCGCCGGCGCAGCGGAGGCGGGCGATCACCTCCGGGCCGCGATCTGGAATGACGAGACGTGCCAGAAGATGCTCGGCGCGCTGTGGGAGAACTACGTCCTCTTCGCGGTCCTCGCACCTGAGGGCCCGGCTCGCCGCATCCTCAAGTACGGGTACAGCGAGGACTTCAACCCGATGCGCTCGAACCGGCTGGCCGACCGGCTGGCCCCGCGAGAGCTTCTGGCCGGACTCCGGCACCCTGACCGCGCCGGCTTCCTGATCACGACGCCCGGCGCGAGTTGGGCGGCGAGCTTCCACGTCGAGATCGCGATGCCGGACGAGCTGCGCATCGAACGGGCCTTCCTGTTCGATGGAGATGCAGCCGAGGTGATCAGCGGCGAGGAGACCAACGTCAACCGGGCCTCGCTGTACGCCCCGACGCAGGTTCCGCCGCTCGCTGATGTGAACGCCTACGTCGAGGTCGCGCCGGAGCGGCGTGGCGCGACGTTCAACGCGGCGGCCACGAGCGTCGTGGTCACGGCGCTTCTGTGGCTGGGGGTCGCCTCAGAGCTGAACGCAGAGGCACCTGGCGCTGCGGTCTCGCTGCTCCTGGCCGGGGCGGCGCTCTTCTCCGGCATCGCTGCTGCTCAGCATGAGCATCGGCTCGTGACGACCGTCTTCTCGACCGCCCGTCGCGGGCTGGCGGTCGTCACGCTCTGCGCGCTCGCCGGTTCGGCGACGCTGGCCATGGAGTACCCGTGCCGGCACCCCGTCGACGTCAGGCAGTGGGCGGCGGCTGTGTCCTCGCTCGTCGCGCTCCGTCTGACCTGGTCTGCGGTCCGGGCGCCAACGTAGACTGTGCACATGGATCGCGACGGTGATCGGAAGGGAACCGAGATGGCGAAGCCGCCGGTGAGCAAGGCCCGTCTGGCGAGGGCCTACGTCGTGAAGGCCGCCGAGAGCCGCCCGTCGCTGGTGACGGGCCGGAGCGGCGGCAAGTCGAGCGTGCCGTCCGTGAAGGACAAGTCGCTCGTGCGCGCGCTGCGTGATCATCGACGCGGCTAGCTAGCGCTCGCGCTGCGCGAGGTGCGCAGCGCCGGCGGGAGGTGGTCCCACACGCCGCCGAGGACACCGTCCGCGATCAGGGTGGCGGTCGGGGGCGCGTGGATGATCCCCTCGCGGCCGTGGCCGGTGGCGAGGACGAGGCCTTCGGCGTCGCGGGCCGGGCCGAGGAGCGGGAGGCCGTCGGCGCTGACCGGCCGCAGGCCCGCGCGGGCCTCGACGAACGCCGCGTCCGCGAGCGCGGGGACGAGCC
>Ga0196960_10000462_pt1 | contig 14143 bp, 11 predicted proteins | sample S3v_5metaG_FD_183187 | JGI IMG/M metagenome (GOLD analysis project Ga0196960, IMG submission 183187) | Soil microbial communities from Anza Borrego desert, Southern California, United States - S3+v_5 | ecosystem: Environmental > Terrestrial > Soil > Desert | place: USA: California | collected... | reverse complement strand
CCGACGGGTCACCTACCCGCTGCGGAGCCCGGCAGGCGCGTGCCGCCGGACGTGGGCCGGGGCGGTGGCTTCCCCTGCCCCGGGAGAGCGCCTGGAAGCGCGCGACAGCCTTCACCCGCGCGGACGCCGGCCGGAGCGGCCGGATCCGTGAGGCAGGAGGGCAATATGGCGAAGGAGGCGGCAGAGGAGTGTTCACCTCCGCCCCGGCGCCGAAGTCCGTGAGCTCTTCATCGTCCCCGTGCCTGTGGTCTCCGGCTGACACCCACTCGGCTTCTGCGCAGAGCGCGCCGTCCGGGGCGCCTTTCGAAGGGGCCCCCTTGTTCAGCACTTCACTCGACACGTCCTCCCTTTCCGACGCTCAGCAGGTCCTCCGCCGCCCGCGGCCGGGACGAAGGCCGGGACGCCGGGTTCGCTCCGTACGCCGCCCGGGAGCTCGTCCCCGGCCGGGCCGTACGGGATCTGTGTGTCGCTCGCGGTCGAAGCCGGCCTCGGGCGGATCGAGCGGTTCCTGGCGTCGGCCATGGCAGGTCCGAGCGGTGAGGCCCTGCTGCACACGCCGGCACCCTCCTGAGCGAGCGGGGGTCCGGGCATGCTCCTGCGGCCGGGAGGGCTCCGGCCGAGGACGGCCGCACCCGGGCGTGCTCACACCACCGCCACGTCGGTGAACCGGGCCGCGGTGTGCAGTTCGGACTCGATGCTCCCGGCGGTGAGGCGCAGTTCGGGCAGGACCTGCTCCAGGCATGCGTCGATCGTCCGGCTGCTGCTGTGCATGGCGACGTTGATGGACGCGACCGCGGTCCCCGCGCGGTCCCGCACGGGGACGGCGATCGAACGCAGGCCGGCTTCCAGCTCCTCGTCGACCAGGGCGTACCCCTCCGTGCGTACGCGTTCCAGCGCGGCTTCGAGTTCGGCGCGCCGGGTGAGGGTGTGGGGGGCCAGCGGGCGCAGTTCCGCGTGGTCGAGGAGGGGTCCGAGCCCGGAGGCGGGGAGGTCGGCCAGCAGTACGCGGCCCAGAGAGGTCGCGTAGGCCGGGAAGCGGGTGCCGACGGTGATGTTGACGTTCATGATGCGGTGGGTGGCGGCACGCGCCACGTACTGCACCGAGTCGTCCACCAGGACGGCGAGGGAGGTGGAGTCGTGGATCCGCCCTGCCAGAGCGGCGAGGTGCGGTTGCGCGATCCGCGGCAGGGTGATGCGGGAGAGCGGCGGATATCCGAGTGCCAGGACGCGCGGGGTCAGCCGGTGGTCCCGTCCGTCGACCGCCACGTATCCGAGGTGTTCGAGGGTGATCAGGGCGCGGCGCGCGGAGGCGCGTGAGAGGCCGGTCGCCCGTGCGACGGCGCTGAGCGTCAGGGCCGCGCCGCTGTCACCGAACGCGGTGATGACGGTCAGGCCCCGGGCGAGGGATTCGACGAAGCCCCGGCCCAGTTCCTGTTTCGATGCCGCGGTCCATGAGGCGAGGGCCCCGGGGGCGGGCGCAGGCCCCGGGGGCGGTGCGTCGCGCAGTCGGCGTTCCATCACCGCGGCGGCATCGCGCAGCCGGGGCAGCAGGCTGTCGCGGAGCCCTTGTGCGCTGTGCCGGCTGGTGTGGCTGACCACACTGAGCACGCACGCGATGCCTCCGGCGGGGTCGTGCACGGGTACGGCGAGAGCCAGCAGGCCGGGTTCGATCAGCTGGTCGTCCAGTGCCCAGCCCTCGGCCCGCGCCGCGTCCACCCGGTCCTCGAACAGGTCGTCCGCCGGGCACGGCCGCGGCGGCAAGGACGGGAAGCCGGCTCCCTTCGGATCAAGGGCCCGCCGATCCCGCCATGCCTGCCATTCCTCGGGCTCCCAGCAGGTGGCGAAGAGCGCGCCGGGAGCGGTGCGTTCGGCCGGCAGCAGGTCGCCGATGCGGAAGCTCAGGGACATCGCGCGGCGCCGTGTCGCCTGGTGCACGAAACGGATGTCCCCGCCGTCGGGCACCGCGAGCGACACGGACTCGTCGAGTTCGTCCGCGAGGGCGTCCACCCGGTCGCCGAGGAGGCCGGGAAGACGGATCGACGAGAGATAGGCGTTGCCCAGCTCCATCAGGGGCGGCGCGAGGCTGACGGCCTTGCCGTCGAGGCGCACGTATCCCGTGCGGGCGAGCGTGAGCGTGACCCGGTCGACGGTGGAGCGCGCCAGCCCGGTGGCGCGTTCCAGGTCGCTGAGGCTCAGGGAGCCGTCCGCGTCGGTCAGCCGGCGCAGGACGGCGATGCCGCGCATGAGCGGTGCGACGGCCTCCGCGGGCGCCTGGGCGCCGGGCTGGGTGGTCCGGGTCGGTGGCATCTGTCTCTCCGTCGGGTGCGTCCGTGCCGGAGAGACACGGTACGGCGGCAGGCGTGCGGCGCGTGCCGCGCCCCGGCCGCCGGATGTGTGTCCGGATGTGTCGGGCAGGAGCCGGGACCATCGACAGGGCTCCGACCCGGGCGGCAAACTCCTGACATCGTAGTGAAGGAAACTTCACTACGCGAACTAAACGGATGGACGGTCCCATGGACAAGGTGGTCGCGTCAGCGGCGCTGGCCGTCGCCGACGTGCCGGACGGCGCGTCGGTGGCAGTGGGGGGCTTCGGCCTCAGCGGTGTACCGAACGTGTTGATCGATGCCCTGCACGCGAGCGGCGTCAGCGGGCTCGGTGTCGTATCCAACAACTGCGGAGCGATGGACTCCGGTCTTGCGGTGCTGCTCTCCGCCGGCCGGATCAGCCGGGTGACCGGCTCGTACATCGGCGGGAACAAGGAGTTCGCCCGGCAGTACCTCGGAGGTGAGCTCGAACTCGAACTGATCCCGCAGGGCACGCTGGCGGAGCGGCTCCGTGCCGGCGGGGCGGGGATACCCGCGTTCTACACCCCCGCCGGGGTCGGGACGCAGGTCGCCGACGGCGGGCTCCCCTGGCGCTACGACGGTGAGGGCGGGGTGGCCCTGGCCTCACCGGCCAAGGAAGTACGCGACTTCGACGGCACCGAGTACGTCCTGGAGCACAGCATCCGCACCGACTTCGCCCTCGTCAGGGCGGCGAGGGGCGACCGGCACGGCAACCTGGTCTTCAACAAGTCCGCACGCAACTTCAACCCGCTCGCCGCCATGGCCGGCCGCATCACCGTCGCGGAGGTCGAGGAGCTGGTCGAGCCGGGCGAGATCGACCCGGACCACGTGCACCTGCCGGGCATCTTCGTGCAGCGGGTGGTCGCGCTGACCCCTGAGCAGGCCGTGGACAAAAAGGTGGAGAAGCGGACGATCACGGAGCGGAAGGCACGGGACTGATGGCCTGGAACCGGAACGAGATGGCCGCGAGGGCGGCCGCGGAGCTGCGCGACGGGGAGTACGTCAACCTCGGCATCGGGCTTCCCACGCTGATCCCGAACCACCTGCCCGAGGGTGTGCACGTCGTCCTGGAGTCCGAGAACGGCATCCTGGGCACCGGTGCCTTCCCGTACGACGAGGACGTGGACCCCGATCTGATCAACGCCGGCAAGGAGACGGTGACCGTCCGGCCGGGCGCCTCCTTCTTCGACTCGGCGCTCTCCTTCAGCATGATCCGAGGCGGACACATCGACACCGCGGTGCTCGGGGCGATGGAGGTCTCGGCCCGCGGCGACCTCGCCAACTGGGCGGTGCCGGGGAAGATGGTGACCGGTATCGGCGGAGCCATGGACCTGGTGCACGGGGCCCGCCGCGTCATCGTGACCATGACGCACACCGCCAAGGACGGCAGCCCGAAGATCGACGAGGAGTGCACCCTGTCGCTGACGGGCAAGGCGTGCGTCCATCGCGTCATCACGGATCTCGCCGTGCTCGACGTGACGGAGGACGGCCTGGTCCTGGTGGAGACCGCCCCCGGGGTGAGCACCGTCGAGGTCCTGGACAGGACGGCCGCTCCGGTCCGTACGCCCGAAGGGATCACGTCATGAGCTTCCGCCCCCGCGACGTGTACGTCGTCGACGCCGTCCGCACCCCGATCGGCAGGTACAGCGGCGCGCTCGCGCAGGTACGGCCCGACGACCTCGCCGCCCACACCATCCGCGCGCTGCTCGGACGCACCCCGGACCTCGACCCGTCGCGCATCGGCGACGTGGTGCTCGGCAACGCCAACGGCGCGGGTGAGGAGAACCGCAACGTCGGCAGGATGGCCGCGCTCCTCGCGGGTCTGCCGGTCTCCGTCCCCGGCGTGACCGTCAACCGGCTCTGCGCCTCCGGTCTCGAAGCCGTCGTGCACGCGGCCCGCGCCGTGGCGCTGGGAGACCACTCGCTCGTCGTGGCCGGCGGCGTCGAGTCCATGACCCGCGCCCCGTACGTGCTGCCCAAGAGCGACCGGGCCTTCCCGGCCGGGCACACCGAGATGTACTCGACCACCCTGGGCTGGCGCATGGTCAACCCCCGGATGGATCCGCAGTGGACGGTGCCGCTCGGCGAGAGCGCGGAACTGATCGCCGAAAAGCACTCCATCAGCCGTGAACAGCAGGACGAATTCGCACTCGCCTCCCACCGGAAGGCGTCGGCCGCCCGGGCCGCGGGGCTGTTCGACGGAGAGATCGCACCGCTGACACTCCCCCGGCGCAAGGGCGATCCTCTCGTGGTGGACCGGGACGAGTGCATCAGGCAGGACGCGTCGCTGGAGGCCATGGCCAAGCTCCGCCCGTCCTTCCGCACGGAGGGCGGCACCGTCACCGCGGGCAATTCCTTCCCGCTCAACGACGGTGCGGCGGCCCTGCTGCTGGCCGACGAGGAGGGGCTGCGGGCCACCGGCCGCGAACCTCTGGCACGGATCACGGCATCCGCCGTGTCCGCCAACGAGCCGCACTACTTCGGGCTCGCCCCCGTCGAGGCCGTGAACAGGGCGCTGGACCGGGCGGACAGGAACTTCGCCGACCTCACGGTCCTCGAACTCAACGAGGCCTTCGCCGCCCAGGTGCTGGGCTGCGTCGCCCAGTGGCCCGGCCTCGACCCGTCCGTGCTCAATCCGCGCGGCGGGGCGATCGCGATCGGCCACCCCCTCGGCGCCTCGGGGGCCCGCCTCGCGGGGGCCGTCGCCCACCAGCTCAAGGCCGCCGGGTCCGGGGTCGGCGTGGCGTCCCTGTGCATCGGGGTGGGCCAGGGATCCGCGCTGGTGCTGGAGCGGTAGACCCCGCAGCCGGCCCGGCATCGTCCGGCCGGCCCGTTCCCCGGCCGCTGAAGGCTCCGGCGCGCGGCAGCATGGGCTGAAGGCTTCGGCGTGCGTGCACCGCGGCGGGCCTCTCCCGAGCGGCGAAACGGGCGGGCCGGATGAATGATGAACAGATGCTGTGGTGCTGCGGGCGCCGTCCGGCCTCCTCGCCGGGCGGACCGGAAGACGTGACGACGCCGGGCGCGGACGGAGAGGCCTGCCCGGTGCCGGCGAGGGCCGCCCGATGAGATCCACGGACGGGCTGCTGGAGATCGGCTTCATGCGCACGGTGTTCGACAGCCTGGGGGCGGGAGTGTTCGTCACCGACACCACCGGCCTCCTCATCGCCTGCAATCCACGTGCCCAGCGGCTTCTGGGCCGTCCGCAGGAGCAGATGCTCGGGCACGACATGCATGATCTGCTGCACCGCGGGAAGGACGGCGGCGCGGTCCCGCGGAGCGAGTGCGGTCTGCTGAAAGTGCTGGACACCGGCCGGCCGGCCGAGGGGAGCGAGGAATCCTTCCTCCGCGGGGACGGCAGCCTGGTGCCGGTCATCTGGGCGGCCACCCCGTTGCGGCACAAGGGGCGGGCGGAAGGCGCGGTGGTCGTCTTCCACGATTTCAGCCTCCACCGTGACGCCGCCGAGCAGACCGCGGCCTACCTCGCCGCGCTGGAGGGCCTCACCGCCCGGCTGACGATGGTGGCCGAGGTCTCCACGGTCCTCATCTCCACCTTGGACACGCCGGAGATGCTGAACAGACTGGCCGGACTGCTCGTACCGGACATGGGTGACTGGGCGGCGATCGACGTCCGCACGGCCGGGCAGACCGGTGAGATGCAGCGCGCCGCCGTCCGCACCCCCGGCGACCACGGCACGGCGCATGCGCTCACCGGCCCGTTGCCGCCCTTGCCCGAATCCACCCGTTCGGCAGTGGTCCAGGCACTGCGGAGCGCCGAGCCCGTCCCCCTGGACGCGGAGCGCCTCGCGGAGCAGCCCGACAGTCCGCTCGCGGCCGCCCACCGGGATCTCTTCGACCGGCTGGGAGGAACCTGCGCCGTCGTGGTCCCCCTGCACACCCGGCGGAAGGTCTTCGGCGCGCTGACCGTGGCGCGTGTCGCCCCGGGGTCCTCCTACACCGAGGCCGAGGTGTTCGTGCTCTCGGACATCGCGCGCCGCGCCGGCCTCGTCATGGAGGCCGCAGAGCTCTTCGAGCAGCAGCGTCACGTAGCCGAGACCATGCAGCGCCAGCTCCTCACCCCCCTGCCGCAGGTCGACCACCTCGCGCTGGCGGCCCGCTACCGGCCCGCGGAGAGTGCCGCCGAGATCGGCGGGGACTGGTACGACTCCTTCCTCCTGGGCGACGGAGTCCTGACCATGGTCATCGGGGATGTCGTCGGCCACGACCTCAAGGCCGCCGCCCACATGGCCGAGGTCCGCAACATGCTGCGCGCCCTGGCCTGGGACCGGACGGAGCCCCCCAGCCTGATCATGCGCCGGCTGGACGAGGCCATGACCCATACCAGCGACGCCCCCATGGCGACCTGCGTCTTCGCTCGCGTCGAGGGCGCGGAGGGCGGCCCCTGGCAGCTCCACTGGGTCAACGCCGGCCATCCGCCGCCCCTCCTGATCACGGCCGGCGGGCAGACCCGCTTCCTCGAAGCCGGCCACGGCCCGCTCCTCGGTCTCAGCTCGGCCCTGCACATGGGGCTGGGGTGGCCCGACGCCCGCGCGGACCTTCCGCCCGGGTCGACTCTCCTGCTCTACACCGACGGACTCGTCGAGAGCCGCTCCCGTGACATCGAGGCCGGTCTCGCCACGCTGCGGCGGCATGCCGCGGCCCTGGCCCGCCGGGACGTCGAGGACTTCCTCGACGAGCTCCTGAACCGCATCGACCCCAGCGGTGACGACGTCGCCCTGCTGGTCCTGCGCATCCCGCCTGCCGGCGTCGGTGCCGGTGACGACGAGGCGCCGCCGCAGCACGCGCACAGCCCTGCCGCCTCCGACCGCGGAGCACCCGGCTCCCGCATCGAGGACACGCCTGTCAGGGACACCTCCGAACCGGCCTGACACACCCGGCGGCCCCCACCCGACGCGGACCACGGCTCCGGGGGAGGACGGCTGTGCCCCGGCTCGGCCGGGGGCGCGCCGTGACGCGTCGTCAGGTCCGCGCGGCCTGATCGAGCAGCCTTTGTATGTGCAGTCCGTGGGCCGCGTCGATGCCGGTCCCCTCGCCGGTCCGTACGGCGGTGGCGAACTCGCGTCGCAGGACGGGCCAGCATTCCTCGTGGTCGATGTCCGCCGTGTCGTAGACCAGCTCCTCCCCCGGGCCGAACAGTTCGACCCGGGTCCTGGCCCGTGGGAGCTGCACGGCGCCCGAGAGGGATGCCTGACTGACCGCACCGTTCTCGTGCTCGCAGGTCAGCTCGATCCAGCGGCGCGGGTCCCCCGTGGCCCGTACGGAGACGATCGGCGCGACCGCGCTGTCCAGGATGTCCAGGAGGTGCGGGCCGAGGTCGAGCAGCGCTCCGTGTTCCAGCCGCCAGGAGGTGGCGAACTCCCCGCCGAGGAAGGCCCCGTGCAGATAGCAGGAGCGGGCCCCCGTCACCTGACGCGTGGCCGCTTCGGCGAGGAAGGCGCGGGTGGCCGGGTGGTAGCGCTTCGTGAGGACGAGCTGGGAGATCACTCCGTGCTCACCGACGGACTCCGCCACGGCACGCGCCGCGTCGAGGCCGGCACCGAGCGGCTTCTCCAGGAGGAGGGCGCGGCCCGCTGCCGCGGCGCGCGGGGCGAGAGCGGCCTGGACGGCGGGCGGCACGGCGAAGGCGACCGCCTCACACCGGTCCAGCAGTTCCTCGAAGGAGGCGGCGACCGGCGCCCCGTACGGTGCGGCGGCTTCGGCCGCGGCCTCCGGACGGCGCGCCCAGACCGCCGTCAGCGCCGTCTCCGGCCCGGCAGCGAGCATGCGGGCGTGCATGGCGCGCGCCCAGGGGCCGGCGCCCACGAGACCGACGCGGACCGGTTCGTAGGGCCAGGTGTCCGGGAGGGGGGTGGTGGACATGGTGCTCTCCGTCGTTGTGCTGCGGGTGCGGTGCGCTCAGACGCCGTCGCCGGTACGGGCCAGTGCCGCGAGGCGGGAGTCGGCGCGGTCGGGGGCGTACAGGTGGTCGATGACCATGCGGGCGGCGCCCACCAGGGCGGCCCGGTCTCCCAGTTCGGAGGTGACGACCTGGAGGTTGGCGGTGGTGCGCGGCATGGCGCGCTGGTAGATGAGTTCGCGGACTCCGGTGAGGAACGGGGTGCCTGCCAGATCGCCGCTCAGCATCAGCACGCCGGGGTTGAGCAGGGTGACGACCGTGACCAGGACCTCACCGACGCGCCGCCCCGCCTCGCGGGCGAGCCTGACGGCATCCGGCTGCCCCGCGGCGAGGTGCTCGCGCACATCGGATCCCGACGCGGTGGGCACACCGGCGGCGGTGAGCTGTCCGGCGATGGACCGGCCGCTGGCGACCGCGGCGAGGCATCCGTAGGAACCGCACATGCACAGCGCGTCGGGGCGGTCGTGCAGGCGGATGTGGCCGATGTCGCCCGCGCCCCCGTCGATGCCCCGGTAGATCTCACCTCCGACGACGACTCCGGCGCCGATCCCTGTGGAGGCCTTGACCAGGACGAACGCACTGCAGTCCGGGTGACCGGCCCGCTGCTCCGCCAGGGCCATCAGGTTGGCGTCGTTGTCGACGAACACGGGCAGGGGCCCGGCGGCCGGCATCGCACCGACGTGCTCGGCCCAGGCCTCGCGCAGTCGCTCCCGCACGGGGAAGCGGTCCCAGCCGGGCATGATGGGCGGCTGCACGATGCGGGCCGACTCCCAGTCCACCGGGCCCGGCACGGAGAGCCCGATGCCGCAGACCCGCTCGGGACCTGCCCCGGCCTCGGCGAGCAGGGGGCCGAACCCGCGTGCCAGCCGGTCCAGGGCGCGGTCGGGGCCGTCGGCGATGACGAGGTCCCCGGTGTGCTCGGCCAGGACGGTTCCGGAGAGGTCGAGCACGGCGACGCGGGCATGCCGGGTCTCCAGGTCCGCGACGAGCACCACGGCATGCGACGGGTCGAACTCCAGCCGGGCGGAGGGGCGTCCACCGGTGGAGGTGCCGCCGGCGCCGCGCAGCCAGCCCGCTCCGAAGAGCTGGTCGAGCCGGTGCCCCACGGTGGAGCGGGACAGGCCGGTCGCCTGCTGGAGCTCTCCGCGCGTGGTGGCCTCACCGCTGCGGATGAGCTGCAGCAGATGTCCCGCGCTGGCCTGGTTTCCTGCCATCCCCGTCGTCCTCGCCCTGTCTGTCGCGTCCGTACCAGCCCGGGGGCTGTCGGGTTCCTGGCCGCCGGCCGTCCCGGCTTCCGTCGTCAGCCCTTGTCCGCACCGCTGGTCAGACCCTCGGTGAGGAGCCGCTCGGCGGAGAAGAACAGGAGTACCACAGGGATGGTGAGGACGACCGACCCGGCCATCAGCACCGTCTTGGACACCTCTATGCCGTTGGCCAGTTGCTGGAGCCCCAGGGAGACGGTCCACCGCTCGGGGTCGGCCGCCAGGAAGAGGAGGGCGAACAGGAACTCGTTCCAGGCGATCATGAACACGTACAGCCCGGTGGCCATGAGGGTCGGCAGGGCGAGCGGCAGGATGATCCTGCGCACGGTCTGCAGCCGCGACGCGCCGTCGATCGCCGCCGCTTCCTCGATGCTGAAGGGGATGGTGACGAAGTAGTTCTTCAGCATGTAGATCGAGACGGGGACGGTCTGCGCGATGTAGACGACGGCGAGCCCGACGAGGCTGCCGGACAGCCCCATCTTCGCGAACATGACGAAGAGCGGCACGGCCAGCAGTGTGGCCGGGAAGAGGTAGACGGCCAGGAAGACCGCGCTGACCTGCCGGTTGCCGAAGAACTTCAGCCGGCTGACGGCGTACGCGCCCGGTACGGCGGCGGCCAGCGTGAGCAGGACCGTGGCGACGGCGACCAGTGCCGAGTTGAGCAGCATGCCGAGGAAGCCCTGGCCGCCCTCGGCCGAGGACCTGAGGACGCTCCGGTACGTGTCGAGCGTGAAGTCCTTGGCCGAGACCCAGAGGCTGCCCGGGTCGAGGAGCAGTGCGTCGATCGGTTTCACCGACAGCATCAGCATGTAGGAGAAGGGCACGATCGTGATCGCCGCGAGGAAGGCGATCACCACCCACCGCAGGACTCCGAAGAACCGTTCCTCGAACTGGGCGCGGGTCAGCCGCGGCCGGGGGCGCCGCGCTCCGGGCAGCGGGCCGGCCGTGCCCTTCGCCTGTTCGCGCGTCGTGGTCGGGGCGGGGGTCATGCCGCTTCCTCCTGCATCTTCCTGCCGAAGAACTTGAAGTAGACGCCCAGGAGGGCCATGAGCACGACAGCGAGGACGAGCGCCTGGGCGGAGGCGGCTCCGACGTCGAAACGCGAGGTGAGGAAGTCGTAGACGCGGACGGCCACGACGTCCGTGCCGGAGCCGCCGCCGGTGAGCAGATAGACGTCGTCGAACTTGTTGAACGTCATGATGAAGCGCAGGACGGACAGCAGGGCGATGACGGGCATCAGCTGCGGCAGCAGGATGTGCCGGAAGCGCTGGGTCAGCGTGGCACCGTCGACCTCCGCGGCCTCCTCCAGGCCGGCCGGTACCGCCTGCAGGCGGGCGAGCATGAAGAGGAAGGCGAACGGGAAGTAGCGCCAGGTCTCGAAGGCGATGACCGTGAGCAGTGCCAGCGGGATGTCGAAGTGGATTCCGAACAGGCCCACTTCGTAGGACCTGGTGGACAGGAAGGCGATCGGGTCCTCCCACCCGAAGAGCTTGTGGCCCCATTCGTTCACGATGCCGTACTGCGGGCTGAGCGCGACCTCCCAGACGAAGGAGACGGCGACCACGGGAGCGACGTACGGCAGGAGCATGGCGGCCCGCAGCGCGCCCCGGCCCCGGAAGGGCCTGCGCAGGGCGAGGGCGGCGATCAGCCCGAGGACGACGGAACCTGCGGTGGAGCCGACGGTGTAGAGGAGTGTGGTGCCGAGGCTGCTCCAGAAACCGGGTGAGCCGAAGACCTGGGAGAAGTTGTCCAGGGTCCAGCGGCCGAAGAGGCCGTTGACCTGGATGTCGACCAGTCTGGCGTTCTGGAAGGCGAGCAGGACGGTCCACAGGATCGGCAGGATCACCACGACCAGGACCACCAGGAAGGTGGGGGTCACGAAGGCGAGGCCTGCGCGGTTCTCCCTGCTGCTCGAACTCTGTGTCGGGACGCGGCGCTTCTTCGCGCCGCTCCGGGTTGTGCTCATGGGTCGGTTACCTCGTGAGGGAGCGGCGTGCGGCTACTGGAGGGACTTCTGGAGGGCGGTCACTTCGTCGTCGGCCTCTTCGGCCGCCTCGTCGGGCGAGAGCTGGCCGCTGGTCATCGCCCCGATCGCCTTGGCGACGGGGAGTTCGCCGTTCGTGGCGCCGACGAGGGTGCCCTGGCCCTGGGTGAGGCCCCATCGCTTCATACCGCCGACACCGATGACGAGCTGGTCCAGGAGCGCCGGAGGGTAGGCCTTCTGCATGGACTCGCGGCGGTCGACGCCCATGACGCTGGCGCGCCAGCCCTGCGCGAAGACGCCGGGCTCCTCCACCGTGCCGGTGCGGACGGGGATCTTGCCCTCCGGCGCCATGCCGAACCAGTCGGCGTACCCCTTGCCCATCATGTACTCGATGAACTTCCTGGAGGCGTCCGTCTCGGCGGTCCGGGTGACGGCCCATGACGTGATCTCGCCGAACTGGGCGGGTTCCTCGCCGTCGGGGCCCTTCAGGGAGGTGACGACACCGGTGTTGCGCGCCAGGAACTTCGGGTCCTTCCCGCACTCCGGGCAGCTGGGCAGCGCGTCCGACCGCAGGCCCGCCAGCTCGTCCAGGAGGAAGGAGGACCAGACCATCATCGACGACTTCCCGGCGAAGTAGGTGGCGCGGGTGCTGTCCACGCTCTGGGTACCGGGTGCTCCGTGCTCGCGGGCGAGACGGTCGTACGCCGCGAAGGCGTTGCGGCACGCCCGGGAGTCGAGAGCGGGCTCGCCCGCCTCGTCGACCAGCTGGCAGCCGTTGGCGAGGGCGAGGTCCTCGAAGCTCTGCTGGGTGAAGACGTCCGAGGGGTCGGTGGCCAGCGAGATCCCGTCCCGGCCCCCCTTGTCGAGCACGGCGGCGGCCTTGAGGGCGCTCGCGTAGTCGTCCGGTGCGTCGAGCCCGGCCTCGGCGAAGAGGTCCTTGCGGTAGACGAGGATCTGGAGCCAGGCGTCGGAAGGGACGCCGAGCCTGGTGCCGCGGTCGGAGGTGAGCGCGAGCGCGTTGCTGTTGAAGGTGCCCGGCCGCAGCTCCTTCACGATGCGGTCCGCGACCTCGGTATCGAGCAGGCCGTTGCCGTACATCTGCCAGATCTGCCCCATCGGGACCGCTCCGATCACGTCCGGCAGATCACCGGCCGCCGCCGCGGACATGATCAGCTGCGGCAGCTGGGCCTCGTCCACACCGACGAGATCGACCTGGACGCCGCTCTCCTTCTCGAAACGGCTGATGACCTTCTCGGTCGCCGCCATCCGCGGCGGCAGGTTCTCCTGCGACCACACCGTGATCCTGTTGTCGGGCCGCTCCGCGCCGGAGCTGCCCGAGCAGCCGGCCAGCAAGCCGGCCGCCAGGGTCGCGGCGAGCCCGAACAGGGTCGCCCTCGACCGTCGGGTCTTCATCACCATGCTGTGTCCTCACGCTACTTACGCATTTTCCTGATGCATCTCAGCACCACTTTTGTTTGTTGACAAGACATAACTCTGAGATATCTTCGACGGAAGTCAGCGAGCAACACCCCCTCCAAGCGCTACCGGAGCCCCCGTGGAACGCGTCGTCCAGTTCACCGGCCCCCGTCAGGTCGAAGTCGCCGAGCACGAGAGCGCTCCGCTCCCCGCCGGGCACCTCCGGGTCCGCACCCGCTACTCCGGTATTTCGGCAGGAACCGAACTCACCGCCTACCGGGGCACGAACCCCTACCTGACGCGCACCTGGGACGCCGAGGCCCGGATCTTCCGTGACGGAGCGGCCGGGATCGAGTACCCGGTGGCCGGCTGGGGCTACTCCGAGGTCGGCGAGGTCACCGAGGTCTCGCCCGAGCTCGTCGGCACGCCCGGTATGCCGGTCACGGGCGACCTGGTCTGGGGCATCTGGGGCCATCGCAGCGAGGGCGTCGTCCCGGCCGGGCGCATGGTCGGCCACACCCTGCCGGCCGGTCTCGAACCGCTCGCCGGGGCCTTCGCCCGGGTCGGTGCCATCGCTCACAACGCGATCCTCGCCGCCGACATCCACCTGGGCGAGGACGTGGCCGTGTTCGGCCAGGGTGTCATCGGGCTGCTCACCACCCGCCTCGCCCAGCTCAACGGCGCGCGGGTCACCGCGGTCGACGCGCTCGACGGCCGGCTCGCCACGGCCCGTGAGTACGGCGCGCGGCGCACCCTCAACGCCCGTACCGACAGCGTCGCCGAACGCATCCGTGAGGCCACCGGCGGGGCGGGCGCCGACGTCGCCATCGAGATCAGCGGCGTGTACCCGGCCCTGCACGAGGCCGTGCGCTCCGTCACCGTCGGCGGCCGGGTCGTGGCGTCCGGCTTCTACCAGGGCGACGGCGCCGGTCTGCGCCTCGGCGACGAGTTCCACCACAACCGGGTGCAGCTGATCTGCTCGCAGATAGGCGGGGTCCCCCCGCAGCTGGCGGGACGCTGGACCGTCGAACGGCTCCAGCGGACGTTCCTCTCCCTGGTGGCCGAAGGCCTGGTCGACGTGAAGTCTCTGGTCAGCCATGTCGTCCCGGTGGCGGAGGCCGACGACGCGTACGTGCTGCTCGACGAGACCCCGGCCGATGCCCTCCAGGTCGTCCTGGAGTTCTGAATCCGGGCGCCTCCCGTCCGGCGCACCCGGCGCCCG
>Ga0196960_10000461_pt1 | contig 14196 bp, 13 predicted proteins | sample S3v_5metaG_FD_183187 | JGI IMG/M metagenome (GOLD analysis project Ga0196960, IMG submission 183187) | Soil microbial communities from Anza Borrego desert, Southern California, United States - S3+v_5 | ecosystem: Environmental > Terrestrial > Soil > Desert | place: USA: California | collected... | reverse complement strand
CGCCGGCACCCCGGCGAGGTCGCGCCAGGCGCGCAGGCGCTGGGTCAGCTCGATCCCGCCCTCGACGTCGCGCTCGGCGGCCTCGTCGAAGAGCGACTCGTCGGCGACCGGGAACGGGTGCACCGTCAGGTGCCCCTGCCGGGCCGGGTGGAAGCTCCAGATCTCCTCGGTGACGAACGGCATCGTCGGGTGCAGCAGGGCCAGCACCCTTTCCAGCGCGTAGAGCAGCGTCGCCGAGACCTCCGCCTCGCCGTCGTAGAGGCGCGGCTTGACGATCTCCAGGTACCAGTCGCAGAGGTCGCGCCAGAAGAACGAGTAGGCCTCCTGGACGGCGTGGGCGAAGTCGTAGGTCTCGAGCTTCTCGGTCACCGAGGCGACCGTCCGCTCCAGCCGCGAGAGCAGCCAGCGGTCCTCGACGCAGGTCGGCCGCGGCCCCGGCTCGACCTCGGCCGCGTTGAGGAGGACCAGCCGGCTCGCGTTCCAGAGCTTGTTGGCGAGGTCGCGCCCCTGCTGCACCTTGGCGTCGGAGAAGCGGACGTCCTGGGTCGAGGACATCGCCAGCAGGCCGAAGCGCAGCGCGTCGGCGCCGTGGACGTCGATCTCGTCCAGCGGGTCGATCCCGGTCCCCAGGCTCTTCGACATCCGCCGCCCGTCGCGGGCCTGGATCACCGAGTGGACGTAGACGTCGCGGAAGGGGATCGCGCCGGGGAACTCGAGCCCGGTCATGATCATCCGCGCCACCCAGAGGAAGAGGATCTCCCGCGCCGTGGTCAGGAAGCTGGTCGGGTAGAAGGCGCGCAGCTCGGGGGTGTCGTCGGGCCAGCCGAGGGTGGCGAAGGGCCAGAGCGCGGAGCTGAACCAGGTGTCGAGGACGTCCTCCTCCTGGCGCAGCTCGCCGCCGCAGGCGCCGCAGCGCTCGGGCTCGGTCTCGGCGACGTAGGTCTCCTCGCAGGCGTCGCAGTACCAGACCGGGATCCGGTGGCCCCACCAGAGCTGGCGGGAGACGCACCAGGGGCGGATCTCCCGCATCCAGTCGAGGTAGACGCGCTTCCACTGCGCGGGCGTGATCCGCACCTCGTCGCGTTCGACCACCTCGATCGCGGGCTGCGCCAGCTCATCCATGCGGCAGAACCACTGCAGCGAGATCAGCGGCTCGATCCGCTCGCCGGAGCGGTGCGAGAACGGGACCGAGTGGGTGTAGGGCTCCTCGGCGCGGAGGCGGCCCTCCTCGCGCAGGGCGGCGACGATCGCCGCCTGGGCCTCGGCGATGGTCATCCCCGCGTACTCCCCCGCCTCCTCGCTCATCCGCCCGTCGGGGGCGATCACCCCCAACTCCTCGAGCCCGTGCTTGCGCCCGATCTCGAAGTCGTTGACGTCGTGGCCGGGGGTGATCTTCAGCGCCCCGGTGCCGAACTCGACGTCGACGTGCTCGTCGGCGATGATCGGCAGCCGGCGGCCGACCAGCGGCAGCACGCAGAACTTGCCGACCAGGTCCGCGTAGCGCTCGTCGTCCGGGTTCACGGCGACGGCGGTGTCGGCCAGCATCGTCTCCGGCCGCACCGTGGCGACCGTCAGCACCCGGTCGGAGCCCTCGACCGGGTAGTCGATCGAGTAGAGGACGTCATCGACCTCGCGGTTCTCGACCTCGAGGTCGGAGATCGCCGACTGCGAGCCGGGGTCCCAGTTGACCATGTAGTTGTCCCGGTAGATGTAGCCCTTGTCGTAGAGCTGCTTGAAGACCCGGTAGACGGCGCGGACGTAGCCCTCGTCGAGGGTGAAGCGCTCGCGCTCGTAGTCGCAGGAGGCGCCGAGCCGCTTGTACTGCTCGACGATCCGCGACCCGTACTCCTGTTTCCACTCCCAGACCCGCTCGACGAACGCCTCGCGGCCCAGCTCCTGCCGCGTTCTGCCTTCTTTGCGCAGCCCTTTCTCGACCACCGCCTGGGTCGCGATCCCAGCGTGGTCGGTCCCCAGGATCCAGAGCGCGTTGCGCCCCCGCATCCGGTTCAGCCGCACCAGCGCGTCCTGCATCGACCCGTTCAGCGCGTGCCCCATGTGCAGCGCCCCGGTCACGTTCGGCGGCGGGATCGCGACCGAGAAGTTCTCCTCCGCCGTCCCCTCCGCCTGCGGATGGAAGTACCCCCCCTCCATCCACTCCGCAAAGATCCGCCCCTCGACCTCCGAAGGGTCGTAACGAGTGGTCTCCTCCAGCCGTTTTCGATCGCCCGCACTCACCGGGCCGAGTCTAGAAGGGACGTGGCGGGGAGGGCGGGACGCCCCCTCTCACGAAGACCGTTGCGCAGCTGGGATGCACCCGCCGGTTCAAGCGTGGTCTCTGAGCCTTCGTGAGAGGGGGCGTCCCGCCCTCACAGCACCATTCAGCTTGCGGCCCAGCGTCTCGGGGGATGCGTGTCGCGAGAGGGGTGGATGCCCCTCTCACAGAGGCTCAGAGACCACAAGCCGCAGTTCGGGTGCGCTCAGCTGCGCAACGGTCTCTGTGAGAGGGGCATCCACCCCCTCCCCGCTACGCGGATTCCTCAGCGAGCCCCGTGTCCGCCGGCCCGATGTCCTGCTGAACGGCCTCGGTGACCAACGTCGGCCGCCGCCCCTCGGTGATCGTCTCCCGCGTAACCACGCACTTGGTGACGTCGCGCCGCGAAGGTAGCTCGAACTGGACGTCGAGCAGCGTCTCCTCGAGGATCGAGCGCAGGCCGCGGGCGCCGGTCTCGCGCTCCAACGCCTTGTCGGCGATCGCCTGAAGGCTGTCCTCGGAGAAGACGAGCTCGATGTCGTCGAACTCGAAAAAGCGCTGGAACTGGCGGGTGAGCGCGTGCTTGGGCTCGGTCAGGATCGTGCAGAGGTCGTCGCGGCTGAGCTGGTGGATCGCGGTGATCACCGGCAGGCGGCCGATGAACTCGGGGATCAGGCCGTATTCGATCAGGTCCTCGGGCAGCACCTGCTCGAACCATTCGCCGGCGTCCTTCTTCTCGCGCGAGGAGATCGCGGCGCCGAAGCCGACGCCGTGGTCGCCGACCCGCCGCTCGATGATCTTGTCGAGCTCGGCGAAGGAGCCGCCGCAGACGAAGAGGATGTTGGTGGTGTCGATCGTCAGGAACTCCTGGTGGGGGTGCTTGCGCCCGCCCTGTGGCGGCACCGAGGCGGTGGTCCCCTCGAGGATCTTCAGCAGCGCCTGCTGCACGCCTTCGCCGGAGACGTCGCGGGTGATCGACGGGTTGTCGGCTTTGCGCGCGATCTTGTCGATCTCGTCGATGTAGATGATCCCCGTTTCGGCCTTCTTGACGTCGAAGTCGGCGGCCTGGATCAGCTTCAGGAGGATGTTCTCGACGTCCTCGCCGACGTAGCCGGCCTCGGTCAGCGCGGTCGCGTCGGCGATCGCGAAGGGGACGTTGAGGATCCGCGCCAGGGTCTGGGCGAGCAGCGTCTTGCCGCAGCCGGTCGGGCCCAGCATCATGATGTTCGACTTCTGCAGCTCGACGTCGGTCTCGTCGGACTGGGCGATCTGGACCCGCTTGTAGTGGTTGTAGACGGCGACGGAGAGGGCGCGCTTGGCGGCCTCCTGGCCGACCACGTACTCCTGCAGGACGTCGTGGATTTCCTGCGGTTTCGGCAGGTTCTCCAGCTCGAAGGCAGGCGGCGCCGTCAGCTCCTCGTCGATGATCTCGTTGCAGAGGTCGATGCACTCGTCGCAGATGTAGACGCCGGGGCCGGCGATCAGCTTTTTCACCTGTCGCTGCGACTTGCCGCAGAAGCTGCAGAGGAGCTGCTCGTTCGAATCTGAAGGACGTGCCAGCGGAATCCCCTCCTAAACGGGACGATCTCTTGCCTCCGGCGGCGTCCCACAGCTTAGAGAGGGACCTGCACCGGTTCGTGAGGGTCGTTTACGGCATCGGCTGACAGGTCCCTGCACATGAGCGCCGCCTTGCGTGCCGCTACGGTGGGACGCGTGCCCGCCGAGGTCGAGATCGCGCCGGTCAGCGTCGAGGAGTTCGAGGAGCTGCTGCCGCTGATCGCCGCCTACCAGCGCTTCTACGAGGTGGCGGAGATCGACGAGGAGCGCAACCGCACCTTCTTCCGCCGCTTCCTCGGTCCCAGCGAGGACGGCCTCCTGCTCGGCGCCCGCAGCGGCGGCGAGCTGGTCGGCTACGCCTGCCTCTACTGGCACTTCAGCTCGCTGGAGGCGACCGAGAGCGTGCTGATGAACGACCTCTACGTCGCCGAACAGGCTCGCGGCAGCGGTGTCGGGCGGGCGCTGATCGAGGCGACGGCCGAAGTCGCTCGCGAGCGCGGCGTCCCGATCGTCGAGTGGTCCACCGCCCCCGACAACCACACCGCCCAGCGCCTCTACGACTCCACCGGCGCCGAGCGCTCGGAGTGGCTCAGCTACGAACTGCGGGCCTGAGGCGACTCCGGCCTCAGGCCGACCGCAGGTGAGGCGGCGGCGGGGGAAAGCGGTCGATCAGCTTCAAGATCGCCTCCCGCATCGCCCGCAGGTCTTCCCGCTGGTCGTCGATCCTGGCGAGGATCTTCTCGGTGTTCTCCCGCGCCTCGGCCATCGCCGCGTCGGCTCGCAGTAGGAAGTCCTGGAACATCTTCTCCTGGCGCCGGAGGTATTCCTCGCGCCAGATCTTCTCGTCCTCGTAGTCGGCTTCACGTCGGACGCGGCCGGCCTCCACTTTCTCGATCAGGTCGTCCAGCTTCGCGAGCGTCCCGTCCAGCTTCGTGTTCCGCTCCGCTGCGCCGGCCTGAATCTCTTCCAGCCTCGCGGTTGCGGCTTCCTGACGAGCTACCGCTTCTTCCTGTTTTACCCGCACCTCTTCCTGCTTCGCCTGCGCCTTTTCCTGCCTTGCCCTTGCCGCTTCGATCGCCTCTTCGTGCTTCGCCCGCCCCGCTTCCGCCTTCATGACGGATTCGTGCTGCAGCGCCGTGGCCCGCTCGATGCGCGCCGCTGATTCGGCAACCACCGCAGACAGTTCCTTCCGGTTCATGGATCGGATTGTGCCAGGTAAGGACGCACGTGGAGTGCGCTGATCGGGCCAATTCTTCAACCCGTTAGCGTCAACTTCGTGACTTTCACGATCGAGCCGGTCGACCGCGACGATCCTGCGGTCGCGCCCCTGTACGCGGACTTCATCCGCGAGGCCGACGGGCCGCTGGTCTACGACCGCGAGGGGTCGGGGATCGACCTCGAGGCGGAGATCGCCGCCGGCCCGCCCACCGACCTGGTGCCGCCGAACGGGGTCTTCCTGCTGGCGCGGGTGGACGGCGAGCCCGCCGGCCTCGGCGGCATCCGCCACCTCGACACCGAGATCGCCGAGGTGAAGAGCATGTACGTGGCCCCTGCCTACCGCGGCGTCGGCCTCGGTCGCCGGATCCTCGCCCGCCTCGACGAGATCGCCCTCGAGCACGGCTGCCGGGCCGTCCGCCTCGATACCTCCGACTATCTCACCCCCGCCGTCGGCCTCTACCGCGCAGCCGGCTACCGCGAAGTCCCCGCCTACAACGAGAACCCCAAAGCCGACCTCTGGTTCGAACGGGCGCTACGGCAGGACGCCTAGCTCCAGCGGTCCCAGCGGCGCAGCGCCGGCTCCGGGTCGACCGGGACGCCGCGGACGTGGATCTCGAAATGGAGGTGGCAGCCGGTGCCGCGCGCGTTACCGGTTTCGCCGACCGCGGCGACCCGCTCCCCCTCCAGGACCCGCTGCCCCCGGCGCACCCGCGCCGGCCGGATCAGGTGCGAGTAGAAGTAGCTGCGGCGCTCGCCTTCGCCGTGGACCAGCAGGTAATGGCCGTAGAGGACCGGGTCGAAGCCGCGCCGCCGCACCCTGCCGTTGCGCACCGCGACCAGCTTCGTCCCGCAGGCGGCGGTGACGTCGGAGCCTTCGTGGATGCGCCCGCCGCTGCGCGGCGCGTGGTACTCGCCGACCGCCCCGCGGCCGCCGTGCGGTCCCTGCACCGGGAAGACATGGCCGTAATAGGCGACACCGCCGTCGCGGCTGACGATCTCTGCTGAAGCTGAAGAAATGAGGGCCGCGAAGGCGGCGAGCGCTAGAGCGGCGGCGCGCTTCAGTGGTGCTCGATCACGCGGTCGACGATGTTGTACTCCCTCGCCTCCTCCGCGCTCATGAAGTAGTCCCGCTCGGTGTCTTTGGTCACCTTCTCGAACGGCTGCCCGGTGTGTTTGGCGATGATCTCGTCGAGGCGGCGGCGGACGTCGATGATCTCTTTGGCGTGGATCTCGATGTCGGTCGCCTGGCCCTGGAAGCCGGCGGAGACCTGGTGGATGAGGATCTTCGAGTTCGGCAGCGCCATCCGCTTGCCGGCCGCGCCCCCGCTCAGCAGCAGCGCCCCCATGCTCATCGCGACGCCGACGCAGATCGTCTGCACGTCGGGCTTGATGAACTGCATCGTGTCGTAAATCGCCAGGCCCGCGTAGACGGAGCCGCCGGGCGAGTTGACGTAGAGGCTGACGTCCTTGTCCGGGTCCTCCGACTCCAGGTGCAGGAGCTGGGCGACGATCAGGTTGGCGATGTCGTCGGTGACCGGCGTGCCGAGGAAGATGATCCGCTCGCCGAGCAGGCGCGAGTAGATGTCGAAAGCACGCTCGCCGCGCGCCGTCTGCTCGACCACCATCGGGACCAGAGGACTCATGGGTCGCACTCTATAGAAGCCGTCCGCCGTGCCCGGAGCGCTGCCTCTGAGGGGGTCCGGTGGGGGTCGCTCGGAGCACCTCCGCCGCGTGGATCGCCCCCCTGCTGGCGCCTCAAGCGCTGGTGGCGCGGCTCCATGCTGAGTACCGATCGACCCCCACCGGACCCCCTGCGACCGAACTCCCGGCAGACGGTTCGCAGAGGTAGACGGATTTCACCGAAACCGCGAGAAGGCGCGATATACGCACCCTCTCGCGGTTTCGACGAGCAGAGGGCGGATCAGGGGGCCTGGTGCCCCTCCCGCAGAGGCTCCGAGACCACGCCCCGAAGCACCTGGAGCGACCCAGCTGCGCAACGGCCTCTGAGGGAGGGGCACCAGGCCCCCACCACCGCAGCAGCTAGTCGCTGCCCGGCGTCCAGAGCTCGCCGGCTTTCCCCGCGCCTTTCTCGGGCGTCAGCAGCTTCTCGCGCGCTTCGGCTTTCTCCCGGCGCGCGTCGGCCTCCTCTTTGGGGATCGGTTTGGCCGCCTCGGCGACCAGCGCGATCGCCTTCTGCGCCCGCAGGTCTTCGCGGACGTAGGTGTCGCGGCCGGTCTGGCGCAGCCGCTCCAGCAGCTTCTCGGGGGTCGTGCGTTCGTGTTCGGCGCTGTGCTCGAGCGCCTCGACCATCTCCTCCTCGGAGACCTCGATCCCCTCGGCCTCGGCGATCGCCGTCACCACCGCCTCGCGCTTCAGCTCTTTTTCCGCATCGGGCTTCGTCTCCTCGATCAGCTCCTCGCGCGTTTTGCCCTGCATCTGCAGGAAGGCGTTGGGGTCCATCCCGCGCTGCGCGAGCTGTCGTTCCATCCGCTCCCAGCGTTCGGTCGCCCGTGCCGTCGCCAGGTCGGCGGGGATCTCGACGGTGGCCTCGTCGACCGCGGCGTCGATCGCCGCGACCCGGAAGTCTTCCTCGGCGCGGCTGCCGAGCGCCTCGCCGACTTTCTCGCGGATGTTCTCGCGCAGCTCCTCGAGCGTGTCGAACTCGGAGGCGTCGGAGGCGAAGTCGTCGTCGAGCTCGGGGAGGATCTTCTCCCGCACCTCTTTGACCTTGACTTTGAAGACCGCGTCTTTCCCGGCCAGGTGCTCGGCCTGGTAGTCGCCGGGGAAGGTGACTTTCACCTCGCGCTCCTCGCCCGCTTTCGCGCCGACGAGCTGGTCCTCGAAGCCCGCGATCAGCTGCCCGGAGCCGAGCGCCAGCAGGTAGTCCTCGGCGGCGCCGCCCTGGAAGGCGGAGCCGTCGACGAAGCCCTCGAAGTCGATCAGCAGCGAGTCGCCCTCGGCGCCGGCGCGGTCGACCGGCTCCAGCCGCGCGAAGCCCTCGCGGATCCGCTCGACCTCGGTGTCGACGATTTCGTCGGGGACCTCTTTCTGCTCCTTGCCGACCTCGAGGCCCTTGTACTCGCCGAGCTCTGCCTCCGGCCGCACCCCGACCTCGAATTTGAACGTCAGCGGCTCGCCTTCGTTCTCCGGCGCCGAGACCATCTCGATGTTCGGATCGCCGATCGGGCTCACGTTCGAGGCGAGCAGCGCCCGTTCGTACCACTCGGGCAGCGCCTCGCGGATCGCCTCCTGCAGCACGGCGCCGAAGCCGAGCCGCTGGATCACCAGCGACGGCGGCGCCTTGCCGGCGCGGAAGCCCGGCATCCGCAGCTCCTTCGCCATCGCGCGGGCGGCGCGCGAAGTCGCCCGCTCCACGTCGGCGGCGGGAACTTCCACCTCGACCCGCGCTCGCGAGTCGGGCAGCTCTGAGACCGAGGTCTTCACTTCCCCTGACCCTAGTGAATGCGGCGAGCGAGCATCGTCCGCAGGGCGACGGCGAAGTCGATCGCGAACGCGAGGCCGCGCCCGACCGGCCCGGTGACGAGCCACGCGCGCAGCCGCTCCCCCGCCTCACCCATCGGTGCCCGCCTCACTCATTCGCGTATTCCAGCAGGGACTCATCGATCAGCCACTCGACCGGGGCGTGGTCGTCGGTGTAGACCTCGCCGCCGGACAGCCGCGGCTCCAGCGCCCCGGCCGCCCGCCGCGCCTGCGGCCACAGCGGCGCCGGCAGCGCCTCGAGGTTCGCCCATAGCCGCCCGCCCGAGAACTCCCCCTCCCCGGCGACCAGCAGCGTGTTGGTCTCCTCGATCGGATAGCGCAGCACCCGCGGGAAGGCCGCCGCCATCGTCCGCCCCAGCACCCGCTCCAGCTCCTGCCCGCCCTCCGGATGGCCGACGTTGACGATCACCAGGCCGCCCGGCGCCAGCCGCTCGCGCGTCAGCTCGAAGAACTCACGGGTGGCCAGGTAGAAGGGGATGTAGGGCTGCCGGTAGGCGTCGACCATGATCAGGTCGTAGCCGCCCTCCGAGCGCTCCAGCCACGGCCGCGCGTCCTCGGCGAAGGTCCGCATCCGCGGGTTGCGGAGGTCGAGGTAGCGACGGCCGAGCTCGGTCAGCTCCGGGTCGATCTCGACCGCGTCGACCGCGGTGCCGGGGAAGAAGTGACCGAAGGAGCGGGCGACGGTGCCGCCGGCGTTGCCGAGGATCGCGATCCGCCGCGGCGAGCGCGGGCCCGCCGCCGCGTGCAGGACCAGGTGGCCGTCCCAGTAGTCGCCGGTGAGGTAGGAGCCGGGCCGGTACAGCGAATGGACCGCCTGCCCCTCGTTCAGCTCCAGCACCCGGGTCCCGTCGTCGCGTTCGATCACCCGCGCGTACTGGTGCGTGGTCTCCTCCTCATAGAGGACGCGGCCCTCGGCGTCTCCCTTGATCGTCCCCACCGGGACCGCCAGCAGCGCCAGCAGCGCGACCGGGACGACGAGCGCCCGCGCTCCGACTCCCACCGCCGCGACCAGGGCCAGCGCCAAGGCGAAGACGAAGAAGGTCCGCTGGGTTCCCAGCAGCGGGATCAGGACCAGCGCCGAGGCCATCGTCCCCGTCAGCGAGCCCGCCGTGGAGATCGCGTAGAGGCGGCCGACCACCTCGCCGGAGCGGTCCACCTCCCCCACCGCCAGCCGCACCGCCCAGGGGGCAGCCGCGCCGAGCAGCGTCACCGGCACCGCGACCAGGACCAGCACGCCGAACAGCGAGCCGGCGAAGCCGCCGACGGAGACGGTGTCGAAGGCGTCGACCGAGAAGCCGAGGAAGGGCCGGGCCGCGAACGGGACCAGGGCGATCAGGAGGGAGGCGGCGAGGACGACCAGGCAGAGGCCGCGCAGGTGCGGGTGGCGGTCGGCGTAGCGGCCGCCGAACCAGTAGCCGATCGAGAGCGCGACGAGGACGACCCCGATCGTGTTCGCCCAGACGATCGTCGAGGCGCCGAAGTAGGGCGCCAGCAGCCGCGCCGCGGCGATCTCGACCCCGAGGCTGGAGGCGCCGACGACGAAGACGAGCGCGCCCAGCAGGCGCCGGTCGGGCCTAGCGGGCGTCTCACTCATCCCCGGCGCCGATCAACTGCTTTTCCAACCGCTCCCCCTGCCCCGCCGCGACCGCCCGCTGCGCCCGCGCCTCGTCGAGCTCGACCCCCCGCTCCGTCGCCAGGTCGAGCAGCCGCTGCTTCTCGATCCCTTCCCGCGAGACTTCGAAGAAGACCCAGGCCAGCAGGCCGAGCCCGAGGAAGGTGCCCTCGACCATCATCACCACCCCCGCCGTGCTCTGGTCGGCGATCGGGGAGATCCCCCAGTAGCGCTCCCCCTCGGCGTAGACCGGGTAGAGCACGCTCCCCGACCACATCAGGACGTTGCCGAGGATCGCCCCGGCGAAGCGGACCGCGATCACGTAGGCCACCTTCCAGGCGGCGGTGAACCAGGCCGGCTTCGGCAGCGGGCCGAAGGCCGGCATCCACATCAGGCAGCCGAAGAAGATGAAGCACATGTGCTCGAGCGCGTGTACCGGCGCCCCGCCGTAGGCGGCGTCGTAGAGGGCGGGGATGTGCCAGATGTAGAAGTTGAGCGCCCAGAGCGGGAAGGCGACGAGCGGGTGGGCGAGGATCCGCAGCCGGTCGAAGACGCGGATCGCGAGGATCGGCTGCAGCAGCGGCCCGGTCAGCCCCAGCACCATCAGCAGCGTCGCGACGTCGCCCAGCAGCAGGTGCTCGACCATGTGCGCGATCACCAGCTCCTCGGCGATGTGGGCGACCGGCGAGACCTGCGCGACCACGATCGTCAGCAGGCCGCTGGCGAAGCAGAGCTGGCGCCAGAGCGGCACCGGGCGCCCCTTGTGCGCCAGCGTCAGCGATCGCTTCGCGTAGAGGAACGCGACGATCGTCAGCGGCACCAGCTCCAGCGGGGCGAAAACCGCCTCCACGTGGGCGAACGACAGGTTCATCGGATTCAGCGTAGCCCGCTGCTAGCTTGGCTACGCCCGTGAGCTCCCAGAACCACCGCTTCCCCCCGATCGGGAGCTACGGCTTCCTCTCCGACTGCCACACCGCCGCCCTCGTCTCCTTCGGCGGCGCCGTCGAGTGGCTCTGCTTCCCCCGCTTCGACTCCCCCAGCGTCTTCGCGGCGCTGCTCGACCGCGGCGCCGGCCACACGGTCCTGCGGCCGAAGGGCGTGGTCGTCCCGATCAGCCGCCGCTACTCGCCGGGGACGCTGGTGATCGAGACGACCTGGGTGACCGACAGCGGCTGGGTCGTGGTCAAGGACGCGCTGACGATCGCCGAGTGGGTCCCCGCCGACGGCGACCCGAGCCGCCGCCAGGGCCGCCCCGAGACCGCGCATGAGTCCGACCGCTCGCTGCTGCGGACGATGACCTGCATCGACGGCGAGGTCGAGATGGAGATGGAGTGCCTGCCGCGCTTCGACTACGGCCTCGAGGGGGCGCGCTGGAGCGGCGGCGAGCTGGGCGAAGCGGTCGCCGCCGCCGGCGACGGGACCGAGCTGCTGCTGACCAGCGACATGCAGCTCGAGCTCGACGGGGGCGCCGCCCGCGGCACCGTCACCCTGCGCGAAGACGAGACCGCCTTCTGCGCGCTGACCTGGGGCGGCGGCGACCTCGGCGGCCCCCGCAGCGCCCCCGAGGCGCTGGAGCGGGTCGACTCGACCGAAGAGTTCTGGCGCGAATGGCTGCGCGACGGCGACTTCCCCGACCACCCCTGGCGCATCCACCTGCAGCGCTCCGCCCTCGTCCTCAAGGGCCTCACCTACACCCCGACCGGGGCGATCGTCGCCGCCCCCACCACCTCGTTGCCGGAGACGCCGGGCGGCGAACGCAACTGGGACTACCGCTACAGCTGGATCCGCGACTCGACCTTCAGCCTCTGGGCCCTGCACACGCTCGGCTTCGACCAGGAGGCGCGCGACTTCATGCGCTTCATCGTCGACGTCTGCAAGGACGACCCCGACCTCCAGATCATGTACGGGATCGGGCACGAGCGGGACCTCGAGGAGAAGACGCTCGACCACCTCGAAGGCTACGGCGGCGCCAAGCCGGTGCGGATCGGCAACGGCGCCTACAGCCAGCGCCAGAACGACGTCTGGGGCTCGCTGCTCGACTCGATCTACGTCCACGAAAAGGCCCTCCGCGGCCGCGGGACGGCGACCGACCGCGACCTGATCCGCCACCAGGTGGAGGCGGCGATCGCCGCCTGGGAGCACCCCGACCAGGGGATCTGGGAGTCGCGCGGCGAGCCGCGGCACTACGTCTCCTCGAAGCTGATGATCTGGGTCGCGGCCGACCGCGGCGCCCGCCTCGCCCGCGCCCAGGGGTTCGACCGGGTGGCCGAGGAGTGGGAGGCGAAGGCCGAGGAGTTCAAAGCCGAGATCCTCGAGCGCGGGGTCCGCGACGGCGTCTTCCGCCAGCACTACGAGACCGACGCCCTCGACGCCTCGCTGCTGCTGATCCCGCTCTTCCGCTTCCTCCCGCCCGACGACCCGCGAGTGCGCGACACCGTCAACGCGATCGCCGCCGACCTGACCGAGAACGGGCTCGTCTGCCGCTATAAGGTCGACGAGACCGATGACGGCCTCCAGGGCCGCGAGGGCACCTTCCTGATCTGCTCCTTCTGGCTCGTCTCGGCGCTCTCGGAGATCGGCCAGCGGCACCGGGCGCGGGAGCTCTGCGAACGCCTGCTCGAGGCGGCGGGCTGGCTCGACCTCTTCGCCGAGGAGCTCGACGCGGAATCGGGCCGGCACCTGGGGAACTTCCCGCAGGCCTTCACCCACCTGGCGCTGATCAACGCCGTCTCCCACGTGATCGCCGACGAGAAGCGCGAAGACGGCGGCTTCACCGCCGTCTTCACCGAGATGGGCGGGGTGCGGGAGGACGCCTGAGGCGCCCGCCCGCAAGATCGCCCTCGTAGACAAAATACCTACAGACAGAAGGTTGCGATCTTCTCTATAGTCGCTCGCGGTCATGGCACCCATCGATCGCTCGGACGACAACGACCTCCTCGCAGCCCTCCGCCATCCCCTGCGACGCCGCATCCTGCGGGAGATGGCCGACGGCGAGGCGGTCAGCCCCCGGGAGCTGGCGAACGCGCTGCGGCAGCCGCTCAGCAACGTCAGCTACCACGTCCGCGTCCTGGTCGACTGCGCCGCCGTGACCTTGGTCGAGACGAAACCCGCCCGCGGCTCCCTGCAGCACTTCTACCGCACCGCGGTGGACGAGCCCTGGGCGCGACAAGTTCTCGGGTTGGGGGAAAAGAATCGGGGCGGTGCCGGGGAGAGTTCTGGCGGTGCCCCGCCTTAGTAACGGGAGGGGGCATATGAACGAGATCAATGACAACCGAACCACCTGGGCCGAAGACGAGGAGGTCGAGTCAGCCGTCCTGCAACAGCTGCTCGACCTGCACCCGACGCAGCTGACGGTCGCGGAGCTGGTGCGCGAGCTCGGCGGCGACCGCGTCGGCTTTGCCGAACGGGACGCTGTGGAGCGGGCGATCCGCGACCTCAGCGCCGCCGGGCTCCTGCACGAAGGCGAGCGGTTCGTGGTGCCGACGCGGGCCGCGCTGCGGCTCAGCCGGCTGCTGGACCGGTAACGACCCAGCGGAAATCGACACGCAGCCGCGTCCGCAGCTCATCGGCCGCTGCGGCCGCGGCTCTGTTCTCCTCGCCGCCGGCGCTGACGAAGATCACTTCCGAGGCCGGGAAGGTGCCGAGCTGGTCTTCGACCGCCTGCACGACGTCCTCGTCGCCGACCCGCGCCTCCGCCTCCACCCCGGCGGTCGCCAGCGCGGCAACGCTCAGCACCAGCCGCCGCTGCGCGTCGCGTCGCGCCCCCTCGACATCGGAGGCCCAGCGGTCGAGGAAGCCGATCCGGGCGGGCGAGAGGACCATCACCCGGGCGCGCTCTTCACCCTCGACCGCGACCGCGATCTGGTCGATCGCCGCCTGGTCCTCGAGCGGGTCGCCGACCACCACCAGGACACGGCGTCCATCCGGGTCGCCGTCGGCGGGCTCGATCGCGCCCCGGGGACGTTGCCGTACCGCATAGGCAACGATCGACACCGCGACCAGCGCTCCCACCGCGACCCCGACGGCAGGCCCGCCCGCGATGAAGGCGACGGCAATG
>Ga0196960_10000460_pt1 | contig 14198 bp, 15 predicted proteins | sample S3v_5metaG_FD_183187 | JGI IMG/M metagenome (GOLD analysis project Ga0196960, IMG submission 183187) | Soil microbial communities from Anza Borrego desert, Southern California, United States - S3+v_5 | ecosystem: Environmental > Terrestrial > Soil > Desert | place: USA: California | collected... | reverse complement strand
CTGGCCGTCCGGGCGCTGTCTCGGTTGGCCAGGGCGTACCCGATGCCCCAGGGCGCCCGCAGGTCGTCCCGCGCCACCACCCACCGGCCGCCGGCGGTGCGGACGACGTCGCTCGCCGCCACGGTGGCCCGCCGCTGCCCCGGCCAGGCCCGCGCGACGGACTCGGGATCGCGTCCCGGGCTGTGCGCGACCGCCCAGTCCGGCAGCACGCCGGCCCGGACGATCTCCGCCGCGCGGTCGGGATCCCCGCGGCGTCGCCCGGCCGGGCGGTAGACGTCCGCGAGGAACGCGTCGAGCGCCCGGTGCCGCTGGGCCACACCGGCCGTCAGGGACGACCAGGTCCCGGCACCCACCAGGCGCGGAACGGGGTCCATGGGCACCGGACGCACGTGCTGCCGGCCGTCCACCCAGACCGACGCCGCGACGCCCAGCGCCTGCCGGCGGGCCGCCATCCTCCCGGCGGCCTCCAGCAGCTCGTCCCGGCCGATCCGCTCGAGGGCAGCCGCCAGCTCCACCCACCCGGTGCGCGGCCGACCGTCCGGGCCGACGGCCTCGTCGGAGCCGACGGGAGGGTATCCGGTGAAGAGGGCCCCGCTCACAGCCCGCGATAGAACCAGGCGGCCGGCCGTTCGCCCAGCTCCACCAGCGCCGGGCATCCCCCGATCGCGTGGCTCCCACCCCGGAAGAGGCACGGATCACCGTGCGCACGTCGGTGCAGGCCGGCCGCGCCACGCCGGGCAGCCTGCGAGCGGCCGCCGCGCTCCCCGGATAACCTCGGGGACCGGGCTGTCCATCGGCCCACCCACGACGGCTGCAGGAGGTCGCCCATGCGCAGGCTGCGCCTCGTGGGGCTCTCCGAGGACGGGAAGAACCTCGTCCTGATGGCCGACGGCCCGGACGGCGCCGATGGCGAGAAGTTCCAGCTGCCCGTCGACGACCGCGTGCGCGCGGCCGCCCGCGGTGACGCCCGCCGGCTGATCCAGATCGACGTCGACATGGGCACCGAGCTCCCGCCTCGGGTGATCCAGTCCCGGATCCGCGCCGGCGAGACCCCCGAGCAGGTGGCCGCCTCCTCCGGCACGCGCGTCGAGCGGATCATGCGCTTCGCCCATCCGGTGCTGCAGGAGCGCGAGCGGGTGGCCGACCAGGCCCGCGAGGCCCGCGTGCGGCTCTCCGACGGCGGGCCCAGCGTGCCGCTGCAGCAGTTCATGGTGGAACGGCTCCGGCTCATCGACACCGACATCGAGGCCGTCGACTGGGACGCCTTCCGTGGCGACGAGGGAGCCTGGGTGGTCACCGGTGCCTGGCGGGCCGGCGCCAAGTCCGGCACGACGCGCTGGCGCTTCGACCTGCCCTCGCGCACGGTGACCCCCACCGACGCCGCGACGACGGACTTCGCCGAGGGCACCCGGCTGGTACGGGTCGTTCCCGAGGTGGCGCCCGCAGCGCGCAACCGCCCGGTCCAGGTGGTGCGCGCCCCCGAGCCCGCTCCTCCGCCGCCGGTGCCGGTCGACGTCCCCGCCGACGAGCACGTCCGCGACGTGCACGCACCGGACGGCTCACCGGACGACGGCGACATGGCCACCCTGCTCGACGAGGTGGCCGACCACGACACGGTGGTGCTCGGCCGGACCGGTGTCGAGGGCGAGGACGAGGACCCGCGCGCCCGCATCCCCGCGTGGGAGGACATCGTCTTCGGGGTTCGCCGCAACCGCTGAGGGCCTCCGACCTGCTCCACGCGGAGGTCGACGGCCCCGGCCGGGTGGAACAGGCCGGCCGGCCGGGTAGTTGACCTGGCATGAGCGCATCGCTATCCATGCCGCTGGGCGGGGTCCAGGTCGGCTCCTACGACAGCTACGAGCAGGCCCAGGCCGCCGTCGACTACCTCTCCGACGAGAAGTTCCCGGTCGAGAACGTCACGATCATCGGCTCCGACCTGCGGATGGTGGAGCGGGTCCTCGGCCGGATGACGACCGGCCGGGCCGTCGGTGCCGGTGCCGCGGGCGGGGCCTGGTGGGGTCTGTTCGTCGGGCTGCTGCTGGGCATCTTCGCCGCCGACGGCAGCGACTGGATCTCCTCCGTCCTCACCGGCCTGGTCATCGGCCTGGTGTTCGGCGCCCTGTTCGGCTGGATGGGTTACGCCGCCACGCGAGGACGGCGGGACTTCACCAGCACCAACCAGATCGTCGCCGGCCGCTACGACGTCATGTGCAACCCGGCGCACGCCGAGCACGCCCGCGCCGATCTGGCCCGCTTCTCGCTGCGCGGCTGACGGAGGCCTCCCTCGCCGCCCGCGAGGGGGCCACACCTCAGCGGAGGGTGGCGAAGGCGACCGCCGCGGCGGCCGCCACGCCCAGGGAGTCCACCCCGGCCCGCATCCGGATGCGGGCGCGCACCCGCGCCGCCCGCTGAGCCTCCGGGGTGAGGCCGGGCCCCTCCGCCCCGAGCAGCACCGCGGTGCGCGGATGGGCCGCCGGGTCGACGTCCCCCAGGTCCACCGCATCCGCTGCCGGGGTCAGGGCGACCGTGAGGTAGCCGGCGTCGTGCAGCCGCGTCAGGCCGTCCGGCCAGTCGGGCAGCACCGCGAACGGCAGCGACAGCACGTGCCCCATGGAGACGCGCACCGAGCGGCGGTAGAGCGGATCGGCGCACCGGGGGTCCAGGAGCAACCCGTCGACGCCGAGGGCGACCGCCGACCGCGCGATCGAGCCCAGGTTCTCGGCGTCGTTGAGCGCCTCGAGAACCGCCAGCCGGCGGGGCGCCGAGGGGTCGGGCCCGGCGAGCAGTTCGCCGAGGTCGGCCGCCGGTCGCCGGTCGGCCGAGGCGACGACGCCGCGCGTGAGCCGGAACCCGATGACCTCCGAGAGCACCCACTTGTCCGCCTCGTAGGCCGGGACGTCGTCGGGGAGGCCGAGGGCGGCGACCCGCCCCGGCACGCCGAAGACCGCGCGGACGCGGTACGGCGAGGCCAGCAGCCGTTCGACCGCCGGCACCCCTTCCACGATCACCGGGCCGGTGCCCCGCGGTGTTCCCGCGGGCCGGTCCCCCGATCTGAGGTCGCGGAAGTCGGCCACCCGGGAATCGGTCGGATCGGTGATGACGACGGGGTCCGGCACACCTCGATCCTGCCCTGCCCCCAGCAGCGTTCTCCCCGGCGCCCGTTGACTCCGACTGATGAATTCATCTAGCGTTGAGTTCATCAGTCGTTGAGTTTCGAGGGAGAGCGTCATGGACGCCGTCACCGTCACCGATCTCGTCGTCGACCGCGGGCACCGCCGGGTGCTCCCCGGGCTGTCGTTCGCCGTGCCGGAGGGCCAGGTCACCGGCCTGCTCGGGCCGAGCGGGAGCGGGAAGAGCACCCTGATGCGGGCGATCGTCGGAGTGCAGCGGATCCGGTCGGGAACGGTCGAGGTATTCGGCTTCCCGGCGGGCTCCCCCGCGCTGCGCGACCGGGTCGGCTACGTCACCCAGGCGCCCAGCGTGTACGCCGACCTGACCGTGCGCGAGAACGCCCGCTACTTCGCCGCCCTCTACGGGCGCGGCGCCCGCGAGGCCGACGCCGCGATCGCCGGTGTCGGCCTGGCCGGCGCCGCGGGCCAGCTGGTCGCCGATCTCTCCGGCGGTCAGCGCGGCCGAGCCTCGCTGGCCTGCGCGCTCGTCGGCGATCCGGAGCTGCTGGTGCTCGACGAGCCGACGGTGGGGCTTGACCCGGTGCTCCGCGTCGAGCTGTGGGACCGGTTCCACGCGCTCGCCCGCGCCGGGACGACGCTGCTGGTCTCCAGCCACGTCATGGACGAGGCCGCCCGCTGCGAACGGCTGCTCCTGCTGCGCGACGGCGCACTCCTCGCCGACACCACGCCCGAGCAGCTGCGCGCCGACGGCCGCTCCCCCGACCTCGAGGCGGCGTTCCTCGCCGTCGTCCGCGCCCACGAGGCGGGCTCGCGCGCGCAGGCGGTCCGGTCATGACCGCCGCGACCCACCTGAGCCCGCGGCTGACCAGGACGACGGCCGCCCGCGTGCTGCGGCAACTGGGCCACGACCACCGGACCATCGCCATGCTGCTGGTCCTGCCCAGCCTCCTGCTCGGGCTGCTGCACCTGCTGTGGCGGGACCTGCCGGGCGTGCCGGGTCAGCCGGACACGTTCGACCGGGTCGGCCTGACCATGCTCGGCGTCTTCCCGTTCGTGGTGATGTTCCTGGTCACCAGCATCGCGATGCTCCGGGAACGCACCTCGGGCACCCTCGAACGGCTGCTCACCACCCCGCTGTCGCGGCTGGACCTGCTCCTCGGGTACGGCCTCGCGTTCGGGGCGGCAGCCGCGCTGCAGGCGGTGGTCACCGTGACGGTGGCGGTCACGGTCTACGACCTCGACGTCGCCGGATCGGCAGGGCTCGTCGTGCTCATCGCCGTCGTCGACGCCGTCCTGGGGGTGGCGCTGGGACTGCTGGCCAGCGCCTTCGCCCGCAGCGAGTTCCAGGCGGTGCAGTTCATGCCGGTCATCGTGCTGCCGCAGTTCTTCCTCTGCGGTCTGCTCGTGCCGCGCGAGCAGATGGCCGGCTGGCTCCAGGCGATCAGCGACGTCCTCCCGCTGACCTACGCGGTGGAGGCCCTCGGGGAGGTCGGGCGGTCGGCGGAGGCGACGGGCAGGATGTGGGCCGACGTCGGCGTCGTGGCCGGCGCGACCCTGCTCGCCCTCGCCCTGGCGGCGGCGACCCTGCGGAGGAGGACCGACTGAGCACCGAGTCGCGGCGGCGCACCGGACGGCGCCCCGGCAGCCCGGACACGCGGGACGCCGTCCTCGCCGCCGCCCGCACGGCGTTCGCCGAGCGCGGCTTCGACGGCGCCACCATCCGCCAGATCGCCACCGCCGCCGGCGTCGACCCCGCGCTCGTCCACCACTACTTCGGCAGCAAGGACAAGCTGTTCCTGGCCGCCGTCGAGGCGCCCGCGAACCCGGCGGACCTGCTCCCCGAGGTCCTCGCCGGGAGCCGCGACGACCTCGGGCGCAACGTCGTCGGACTGCTCCTGCGGCTCTGGGACGGCCCGATGCAGCCGGCGGCCCTGGCCCTGCTGCGGTCGGCCATCGGCAACGAGTGGACGGCGAAGCTGCTGCGCGAGTTCCTCGTGACGCAGGTGCTGCGCCGCGTCGTCGGCACCCTGGACCTGCCGGCCGCGGAACGCGAGCTCCGGGGGGCGCTGGTCGCCTCGCAGCTCGTCGGCCTCGTGGTGGGCCGGTACGTGCTCAAGGTGGAACCGCTGGCGACGGCGACGCCCGAGTGGCTGGTCGCGACGATCGGCCCCACCGTGCAGCACTACCTCACCGGCGACGTGCCGCTGCCGTCCGGAACGGCGGGGTAGGGGCCGACGGTCAGGCTCCGCCGGCGGGCTCCGCAGCGTGGTCGGGCAGCACGCCGGTGCGGTGCCGCTGGCGCAGCCGGTAGTAGCCCAGCCCGATCAGCGCGATGGCGCCGATGAAGACCGCCGCTCCCCACTGGAGGTACCAGCGGTAGGGCTCCACCGCGTTGTAGACCTCCCGCCGGGGCCAGCCGAGGTTGATCGCCATGCCCGCTCCCCACAGCACCGCCAGCACGTTCACCGGCAGGCCCCAGCGGCCCAGCGAGAAGTGCCCGCGTCCCGCGGCGCCCTCGGGGAGGGGCCAGCGGCCGCGGAGCCGGCTGATCAGCATCGGCACCGTGACCAGCAGGTAGGACAGGTAGATCATCACGACCGCGATGCTGGTGATCACCGTGAAGATCTGCGGCTGACGGATGTTGACCAGCAGGATCCCGATCGAGAGGGCTCCGATGAGGACGGCGGGGGCCACCGGGGTCTTGTACCTCGGGTGCACCCTCGCCAGCCGGGCGGCGCCGGGCAGGTTGTTGTCCCGGGCCATGCCGAACGTCATCCGGATCGTCGCCGTGTGCACCGCCAGGCAGCAGACGGTGATGGCGACGACGATCGCGAGCAGGAAGACCCGCCCGACGCCGCTGCCGGCGGCCTGCAGGAGCACGTACTGCAGGCCGCCGCTGCTGGAGGACAGCTGCGGGTCGCGGATGTCCTCCACCGCCATGAGACCGAAGAGGAGGATCAGCCCGCCGAGCACGAACGACGCCGTGACGGCCCGCAGGATGGCCATCGGGGCGGTGCGCCGCGGCTCGACGGTCTCCTCGCCGAGGGAGCTGGCGGTGTCGAAGCCGTACATGACGTAGCCCGAGGCCAGGGCGGCGACGAGGAAGGCCCCCAGGTACCCGAGGTCCTGCCCGGTGCCGGTGCCCGCCGTGTCGAGGACGACCTCCGGCCCCCGGGTGGCGTGCGCCGCCAGCAGCACGATGATCAGCACGGCGGCGACGAGCTCGACGAAGACGCCTGCGCTGTTGATGCGCGACATCAGCTTGACGCCGAAGACGTTGACCAGCGTGGTGAAGACGATGAGCGCACTGCCCAGGACGACCGCGTTCACCGCGACGTCGTAGGTGCCCGTGCCGTCGCCGACCAGCTGGAAGCCCGACCACAGCTGCGGCAGCGTGATCTGGTACGCGAGGACGGTCGCCGACAGCGTGACGATCGAGGCCGTGAGCATCATCCAGCCGGCCATCCAGGCGGTGGTCCGGTTCCCGAGGCGCTTGGTCCAGTTGTAGAGCGAGCCCGCGACCGGATAGCGCGCGGCCAGCTCGGCGAAGCACAGGGCGACCATGAGCTGGCCGACGAAGACCAGCGGCCAGGACCAGACGTAGGCCGGTCCGCCCGCACCGAAGCCGAAGTAGAAGAGCTGGAACGTCCCGGTCAGGATGGAGATGTAGCTGACCCCGGCCGCGAAGCTGGCGAACCCGCCGAGGCTGCGGTCCAGCTGCTGGCGGTACCCGAACCCGGCGAGGTGATCGCCGTCCTCCGCGTGCTGCGCCGCCGGAGCTTTCCTGCCGGCGCTCACCGGGGCGCCCGGGCGAGCTGCCGGCTCTGCGCGACCAGGCGGCCGGTCGCGTCCCAGATCCGGTAGTCCTCGTCGACCCAGCCGCCGGAGATCTCGCTGGAGCGCGCCTCGACCAGGCACCAGCCGGGCGCGGGGAGGGCGCGCACGAGCACCTGGAGCTGGACCGTCGGCGCCCAGCCGAGCTTGCCCATCGAGAAGCTGGTGGGCGGCAGGGCGTCGGCGAAGGTGAGCAGCGCGAGCGGATCCGGCTCGCGGCCGTCGGTGAGCCGCATCCACGCGCGCAGCACCGGCTCCCCGGACGGCTGCCCGAAGGCCCAGCCCGCGGTGGCGAGGTCGAGCCGGGTGTCCACGCGCAGCGAGAGCCCGGGCTGCATGCCGGGCGGCGCCAGGTCGCGGTGCTCGGCCACGGAGAAGCACTCCTCCACGGGCGGCACGTCGGGCATGGGGAGGCCGTACTCCGACGCCGCGGCAGTCAAGGTCGCCGTCGTGGCCTGGACGGTCAGGGCGGGGCCGCCCTCGTCGGACAGCGTGACGAGCGAGTGGGCCAGCGTGCGCCCTGCCGGGCCGGGGACGACGGTGAGCGTCGCCGGACCGGCGGCCGGGGCGCGCAGGTAGCTGGCCGAGAGCGCCACCGGATGCTCGTGCGGGCTCGCCAGGACCGCGGCGCGGCCGGCCACCGAGAGCAGGTAGCCGCCGTTGAGGATGCCGCCGCCGACGTCCCACCCCCGGTCCAGCTCCGCGACCAGGCTCCCGTCCTCGGCCCGGCGGACGGCGGTCGCGGCGTCGAAGGCCGAGGCGGACGGCGGTCCATCGTTCTGCGGCACGGGAGCGAGAGTGCCAGGGTGGCCTCCGTGGACTACACGCACCTCGGCCGCAGCGGCCTGCAGGTCTCCCGCCTCTGCCTGGGGACCATGAACTTCGGCTGGAAGACGGAGGAGGCCGACGCCCACGCGATCATGGATCGCGCGCTCGACGAGGGCATCAACTTCTTCGACACCGCCAACGTCTACGGCATGGACCAGGGCAAGGGCCGCACCGAGGAGGTGCTCGGCAGCTGGTTCGCCCAGGGCGGTGAGCGCCGGGAGAAGACGGTCCTGGCCACCAAGGTCTACGGCGGGATGTCGAGCTGGCCCAACGACACGTTCCTGTCCGCGCGCAACATCGTCCGCGCCTGCGAGGGCTCGCTGCGGCGGATGGGCACCGACTGGATCGACCTGTACCAGTTCCACCACGTCGACCTGCGGACGCCGTGGGACGAGATCTGGCAGGCCTGCGAGACGCTGGTCGCCCAGGGCAAGGTGCTCTACGTCGGCTCGTCCAACCACGCCGCCTGGCAGATCGTGGAGGCGAACGCCGTGGCCGCGCGCCGCAGCTTCTCGGGCCTGGTCAGCGAGCAGTCGCACTACAACCTGCTGACCCGGCACGTGGAGCTGGAGGTGCTGCCCGCTGCCGAGCACTCCGGCGTGGGCATCCTGCCGTGGAGCCCGCTGGCCGGTGGGCTGCTGGCGGGGGTCCTGGAGAAGTCCGACGGCGGCCGGCGCAACGACGACCGCGCGCAGGAGCGGATCGAGAAGCACCGCCCCGCGCTGGAGGCCTACGAGGCGCTGTGCCGGGAGCTCGGCTCCGCGCCGGCCGACGTCGGCCTGGCCTGGCTGCTGCACCAGCCCGCCGTCACCGCGCCGATCGTCGGGCCCCGCACGATGGAGCAGTTCGACGGCGCCCTGCGCGCCCTGGACGTCCGGCTCGACGACGCCGCCCTGTCCCGGCTCGACGAGATCTTCCCGGGCTACCGGCCCGCCCCGATGGAGTACGCCTGGTGAAAGGACCCCGTCGCCCTCATCTCGCCAGAGGCCAGGCGGCCACGGTCTCGTAGCGGGCGGCCGCCCCGAGGTGGCTCTCCAGCAGGCGCACCTCCCGCACCGGCCAGTCCGGCCCGCGGTAGCCGGCGAGCCGGTCGGTCAGCGCCCCGTCGGCCGGGCGGCCGGGCCGCCACCGCCCGACAGTCAGGTGCGGCCGGAACGGCCGGTCCTCGACCGCCAGCCCGAGCTCCCCGGCGACGGTGGCCAGCCGGCCGGCCAGCGCGATCAGCGCGGCGACGTCGCCGTCGAGCCCCGCCCAGGCCACCTGGGGACGGCGCGCGGAGCCGAACCGCCCCCCGCCGGCCAGCCGCAGGGTCGCCGGCGGCGTCGCGTCCACCGCCGGACCGGCGGCGGCGACGAGGCCGGGCACCCGTTCGGCCGGCACCCGGCCCAGGAACAGCAGCGTCAGGTGCCAGCGCTCCGGATCCCCCCACCGTGGCGCGCCGGGGGCGTTCCGCAGCGGGGCGAGGGCGCGGTCGAGGTGCTGCCTCGCCGGCCCGGGCGGGTCGACGGCGAAGAACAGCCGCCGGGGAGGCGCGGGGTTCAGACGGTCACCCGCAGTCCGGCGCTCCGCAGCGCCGCGACCACGCGGAGGCGCTCGACGTCGCGGGCGCGTCCCTCGGGCAGGCCGGGCAGGGCCGACGGCACCCCGAGCATCCCCGCCGCCTCGAGGAGGACGTCGTCGTAGGCCGCCTGGACCGCGCGGCGGCGGACCATGGGCACGCCGGCCGGGACCAGCGACACCTGGGCTCCGAGGCGGGAGAGGTCCGCGGCGACCGACTCCAGCGGCCGGCCGGCCGGCGCAGGGTGGCGGACGGCGCGCCGGCGGGCGGACCAGGCCGAGACGCGCCGGGCCAGCGGTCCGGCGCCTGCGACGAGGCCGGCGAAGGCAACCAGCAGAACTCCGAGCTCGATCACTGCACTGTCCATGTCGGCCCCTCGGACACGGTCGGGCAACCGGGGGTCCGACGGTACGCCGAACGGATCAGAGCGCCTGCCCACCCGGGGCCCGCTCGGCGAGCGCCTCCTCGGCAGCCCGCAGCTGCGGCGACGGGACGACGGGTCGCCGCGGACCGATCCGCAGGCGCAGACGCAGCGGCGCACGCCGCAGCTGCAGTCGCACGGTGCGGCCACGGGCCAGCCAGACCGCGGCGCCGAGGCCGGCGACGACGCAGAAGGCACCGGGGAGGACGAGCCCCCACGGCGCACCGAGGTGCTCGGACACCCAGCCGACCAGCGGCGCACCCACCGGGGTGCCGCCCATGAAGCACATGAAGTACAGCGCCATGACCCGCCCGCGCATCTGCGGATCGACCCCGAGTTGCACGTAGCTGTTGTTGGCCACGCTGAAGACCAGCGCCGCCGCTCCGGTCGGCACCAGGAGGACGGCGAAGGCGATGGACGTGGGCATCAGCCCCGCCACCATGGTGAAGAAGCCGAAGACGACCGCCGAGCCGAGGAGGAACCGCTGCCGCGGCCGGGCGGTGCGACGGGTCGACAGCAGCGCACCCGTCAGCGATCCGACCGCGAAGCAGGTGGAGAGCAGACCGAACGCCTCGGCACCGAGGTCGAACTCCTCGCGGGCCATCAGCGCGATGGTCACCTGGAAGTTCAACGCGAAGGTGCCCACCACGAAGGCGATCGCCATGGCGAGGACCAGATCCGGGTGCGCCCAGGTGTAGGCCAGCCCCTCGCGCAGCTGACCCCGGCCGCGGGCGACCGGCCGGCTGGGCTGGAGTTCGCCGGCACGCATCCCGGCCAGCGCGATGATGGTGAAGGCGAAGCTGACCGTGTTGAGCAGGAACGCCGGCGCGGTGTTGCCGGAGGCGGCGCCGATCAGCAGGCCGGCGAGCGCCGGACCCACCAGCCGGGCTCCGTTGAAGGTGGTCGAGTTGAGGCTGACGGCGTTGGCGAGCAGCGCCGGGCCGACCATCTCCGAGACGAAGGCATTGCGCACCGGGGCATCGATGGCCGAGACCGCGCCCAGCGCGCCGGCCAGCACGAACACGTGCCACAGGGCGACGACCCCGGTGGCCACGAGCAGGCCCAGCACCAGCGACAGGACGCCCATGACGGTCTGGGTGACCAGCAGCATGCGGCGCTTGGAGTAGCGGTCGGCCAGGACGCCGCCGTACATGCTCAGCAGCAGCCACGGAGCGAACTGCACCGCGGTGATCAGGCCGAGGGCGACCCCGCTGTCGTCGGACAGCTGGAGCACCAGCCAGTCCTGGCCGATGCGCTGGATCCAGGTCCCGGTGAGGCTCAGCAGGTTGGCGGATGCGTAGCGGCGGAAGTTCCGCACCCGCAGTGCCCGGAACATCCCGTTGCCGGACGGGGCGTCCCGCTGGTCGGTGCTCGTCCGGGTCACCCGCCGGCCAGCGTGTCCATGATCTCGGCCGCCGCGCGCAGCACACCCCGCTCCTCGGCCGTGAGCTGCTGCAGCCGCCCGGCCAGCCACGCCTCGCGCGCCTGCGCCTCGGCGGCGAGCAGCTCCTCCGCCGCGTGCGTGAGCTCGATGACGACCTGTCGTCCGTCGGTGGGATGCGGGGTGCGGGTGACCAGGCCCATGCCCTCCAGCGCGACGACCACCCGTGTCATCGACGGGGGCTGCACCCGCTCGTGACCGGCCAGCTCGCCCGGGCTCATGGGCCCGTGCCGCTGGAGGGTGGACAGCGCCGCCAGGTGGGTCAGGGTCACCGAGGTGTCGACCCGCTGGCTGCGCAGCCGGCGGGAGAAGCGCATGACCGACAACCGGAGGTCATGGGCGAGCGCGGCGGTGTCCAGCGTCGTCCGACTCACGATGCTTAGCCTAACTCAGCAGCCGGGTCAGAAGAGCTGCTGCAGCGGTTCCAGCGCGAAGTAGACCAGGAACATGACGGCCACCACCCACATCAGCGGGTGCACGTCCCGGCGGTGCCCGACGACGCTGCGCAGCAGCACGTAGCTGATGACGCCGGCGCCGATGCCGTTGGTGATCGAGTACGTGAACGGCATCAGCGCGATGGTGAGGAAGGCCGGGATGACCAGCGACATGTCGTCCCAGGCGAGATTCCGGATCTGCGTGATCATCATGGCGCCGACGATGACGAGCGCCGGGGCCGCCGCCTCCGAGGGCACGACCTGCACCAGCGGGCTGAGGAACGTCGCGACGAGGAACAGCACGCCGGTGACGACGCTGGCCAGGCCGGTGCGGGCGCCGTCCGCCACTCCCGCGGTGCTCTCGATGTAGGTCGTGTTGGACGAGACGCTGCCCGCCCCGCCGGCGGCCGCGGCGAGGGAGTCGACCAGCAGGACCGGCTGCGACTTCGGCAGGTTGCGCTTCTCGTCCAGCAGGCCGGCCTCGGCGCCGACGGCGGTCACGGTGCCGACCGTGTCGAAGAAGTCCGCGATCATGATCGAGAAGATGATCAGGAGGGCGGCGACGACGCCGATCCGCTCGAACCCGCCGAGGAGCGAGACGTTCCCGATGACCGAGAGGTCCGGCACGCCGACCACGTCGTCGGGGAGCGCCGGCACCTGCAGCGCCCAGCCGCGCTCGTTCTCCGCACCGTCGTCGCCGAACCTCGGGCCCACCCCGGCGATCGCCTCGACGACGATGGCGAACACCGTGGTCGCGACGATGCCGATCAGCAGCGCGCCGCGGACCCTGCGGACGACCAGCACGCTGGTCAGCAGCAGCCCCACGACGAAGGTCAGGATCGGCCAGCCGGCGAGCTGTCCACCGGCGCCGAAGCTGATGAGCGGATTGCCCGGCCGGATCACGCCGGCGTCGGCCAGCCCGATGATGGTGAGGAAGAAGCCGATGCCGACCGCGATCGCCGTCTTCAGCTGCGGGGGGATCGCCTCGAAGACCGCCCTGCGGAAGCCGGTGAGCACCAGGACGGTGATCAGCAGGCCCTCGAGCACGACCAGACCCATGACCTCCGGCCAGGAGAGCTGGGTGGCCGCGTAGACGGCCACGATCGCGTTGATGCCGAGCCCCGTGGCCAGCGCGAGCGGATACCGGCCGACCACGCCCATGAGCACCGTCATCACGCCGGCGATCAGGGCGGTGACCGCCGCGACGGAGCCGAAGGGCAGCTCGTTCCCGTCGACGTCGGGGCCGGACAGGATGATCGGGTTCAGCACCACGATGTAGGCCATCGTGAAGAAGGTGGTGAAGCCGCCGCGCACCTCGCGACCCACGGTGGAGCGACGGGCGCTGATCTCGAAGAACCGGTCCAGGCCGTTCTTCGGCCGGGCCCGCGGGCCCTCGCTGCGGCGCGGCACGGGCGCCCCGGCGGCGACGTCGGCGGGGGTGTCGCCGTCGGCGACGGACGACCCCGCGGTCGGGCGGGACTTCTCGGGCATGCGGTCTCCGGGGACGAGGCAGCGGGCGGAGCGGGCGACCGTGCCCGCGCCCGGCCGGACGAGGCAACGAGCGGCGACAGCGTGCCACACGCCCCAGCGGGGGATGTCCCCCGTGAGCGGACCGCGCTCTAGGGTGCCCTCGTGCACGGTCCACACAAGCAGGCCCCGCCACCGTTGCAGGTGGACACCGAGCGCGTGGTGCTCGCCGGGATGGCCCTGTGGGCCGTGGCCCTGGTGGTCCTGCTGCTGCTGGGCGACCGGGTCGACCGGCTGTGGACCTGGACCTGTGTCGCCGCCCTCGGGCTGGCCGTCCTCGGGCTGGGCATCATGCGGTGGCAGCTGCGTGGCTCCCCGGCCTCCCGCCGGAGGGGCCGATCCGGCGCCGACGGCTAGAGGACGTCGTAGTCCGAGGTGTCGTAGCGGGCCGAGGTGACCACCTCGGTGTCGTCCGGAGCGACCAGGGTGGCCTGGCTGTGGGCGCCGCAGCCGTAGTCGGCGGTCACGACGCGCCCGTCGGCCGGGGCGTAGGCGTTGCCGCAGGCTCCCACGCTCTGCCGCAGCGATCCGGCCAGCGGCAGGTAGAACCCGCAGGTGGCGCAGGAGCCGGGCGCCTGCCGCGCCATCGGCGCCGTCGGGCCGAAGTCGCCGGCGGTCCAGCGGCCGATCGCCTGCGACCGCCCCTCGCGGGACATGACGCGCTCGCGGCCCAGCGCGATCTCGCCGGCGACGACGCGCCCCTCGGGATCGTCGGCGGAGTCGTCGTCCAGCGTGTAGGCCGGAGCCAGGCGCTCGTCGTCCTCGGTCGAGGGCAGGACGTCGCCCACCGACAGGTCACCCGGCCGCAGCCGCTCGTGCCAGGGCACCCACGCCGGGGCGAGGAGGGCCTGGTCACCGGGGAGCAGGACGACCTCGTCGACGGTGACGGTGTCCTCCCCCGGCACGCGGGCCAGGGTGACCGCCCAGTGCCAGCCGACGTAGCCCGGCAGCCGGCTGGCGAAGGTGTGGGTGAGGACCTCGCCCAGCTCCGCCGAGGCGTCGGTCCCGGCGCTGACGCGCTCGG
>Ga0196960_10000459_pt1 | contig 14204 bp, 8 predicted proteins | sample S3v_5metaG_FD_183187 | JGI IMG/M metagenome (GOLD analysis project Ga0196960, IMG submission 183187) | Soil microbial communities from Anza Borrego desert, Southern California, United States - S3+v_5 | ecosystem: Environmental > Terrestrial > Soil > Desert | place: USA: California | collected... | reverse complement strand
GCTTCCCCAGCGCTTCCTCGCCGGCTGCGCCTTCCGCCCCTCCTCCGGCAGCATGCTCCGTTTCCGCCGGCCCTGAAGATGATTCCGCCTCTGACGGCTCCCCCGGCCTGATAGACAACGACCGTTGCCGCGAAGCGGTGGCGACGCCGACCGCGGGCCGCGCAGGCGGCCCGCGCAACAGATGGAGAAAAGACGAGCATGGCCACGAGGACGGACACGCAGTCACCCGCGCCGCATGTTTCCGACAGCCACGACGTGATCCGTGTGCACGGGGCGCGTGTGAACAACCTCAAGGACGTCAGCGTCGAGATTCCGAAGCGCCGGCTGACGGTCTTCACCGGCGTCTCCGGCTCGGGCAAGAGCTCGCTGGTGTTCAGCACGATCGCCGCCGAGTCGCAGCGGATGATCAACGAGACCTACAGCGCCTTCCTCCAGGGCTTCATGCCGACGCTCGCACGTCCCGAGGTCGACGTGCTCGAAGGGCTCACGACGGCGATCACCGTCGATCAGCAGCGGATGGGTGCCGACCCCCGCTCCACGGTCGGCACCGTCACCGACGCCAACGCGATGCTGCGCATCCTCTTCAGCCGGCTCGGCGAGCCGCACATCGGCCCGCCCAGCGCGTACTCCTTCAACACCGCCTCGGTCCGGGCCAGCGGCGGGATCACCGTCGACCGCGGCGCCGCCAGGTCCCGGACCGTGAAGGCGACCTTCAACCGTACCGGCGGAATGTGTACACGCTGCGAGGGCCGGGGCTCGGTCTCCGACATCGACCTCACCCAGCTCTACGACGACTCCAAGTCGCTCGCCGAGGGCGCGTTCACCATTCCCGGCTGGAAGTCGGACAGCCAATGGACCGTGCAGGTCTACGCCCAGTCGGGTTTCGTCGACCCGGACAAGCCGATCCGCAAGTACACCAGGAAGGAGCTGCAGGCCTTCCTCTACGGGGAGCCGGTCAAGGTCAAGGTCAACGGCGTCAACCTCACCTATGAAGGGTTGATCCCCAAGATCCAGAAGTCGTTCCTCGCCAAGGACAAGGAGGCGATGCAGCCGCACATCAGGGCGTTCGTTGAGCGTGCGGTCACCTTCACCACCTGCCCCGAGTGCGACGGCTCCCGGCTCAGTGAGGGCGCCCGGTCCTCGAGGATCGGGCGGATCAGCATCGCCGACGCCTGCGCGATGGAGATACGCGGCCTGGCCGGATGGGTGCGCGGCCTGGAGGAGCCGACGGTGGCTCCACTGCTCGCCGCGCTGCAGCGGACCCTCGATTCGTTCACCGAGATCGGTCTCGGCTATCTCTCGCTCGACCGGCCGGCGGGCACGCTGTCGGGTGGTGAGGCACAGCGCGTGAAGATGATCCGCCACCTCGGTTCCTCGCTCACCGACGTCACCTACGTCTTCGACGAGCCCACCATCGGCCTGCACCCCCATGACATCCAGCGGATGAACAGCCTGCTGCTGCGGCTCCGGGACAAGGGCAACACGGTGCTCGTCGTGGAGCACAAGCCGGAGACGATCGCGATCGCCGACCACGTCGTCGACCTCGGGCCCGGCGCGGGCACCGCGGGCGGCGCCGTCTGTTTCGAAGGCACCGTCGAGGGACTGCGGGCGAGCGACACCGTGACCGGCCGCCACTTCGACGACCGGGCCACCGTCAAGGACCCGGTCCGCCGGCCCACCGGCACACTGGAGATCCGCGGGGCCTCGACGCACAACCTGCGGGATGTCGACGTGGACATCCCGCTCGGGGTGCTGACCGTCGTCACCGGCGTCGCCGGTTCCGGCAAGAGTTCGCTCGTGCACGGATCGATTCCCGCCGGCGAGAACGTGGTCTCGGTCGACCAGAGTCCGATCAAGGGATCGCGGCGCAGCAATCCGGCCACGTACACCGGACTGCTCGACCCGATCCGCAAGGCGTTCGCCAAGGCCAACGGAGTGAAGCCCGCGTTGTTCAGCGCGAATTCCGAGGGCGCCTGCCCCACGTGCAACGGTGCGGGCGTCATCTACACCGACCTGGGGATGATGGCCGGCGTCGCGACGACCTGCGAGGACTGTGAGGGGAAGCGGTTCGACGCGTCGGTCCTCGAATACCACCTGGGCGGCCGTGACATCAGCGAGGTGCTCGGCATGTCGGTGGCCCGGGCCGAGGAGTTCTTCGGCCCGGGTGAGGCAGACACACCGGCGGCGCACCGCATCCTGGGCCGGCTGGCCGACGTGGGACTCGGATACCTCAGCCTGGGGCAGCCGCTCACCACGCTGTCCGGCGGCGAGCGGCAGCGGCTCAAGCTGGCCACCCACATGGCCGAGAAGGGCGGCGTCTACGTTCTGGACGAGCCGACCGCCGGCCTCCACCTCGCCGATGTCCAGCAATTGCTCGGCCTGCTCGACCGGCTCGTCGACTCCGGCAAGTCGGTCATCGTCGTCGAGCACCATCAGGCGGTCATGGCGCACGCCGACTGGATCATCGACCTCGGCCCCGGCGCCGGCCACGACGGGGGCCGGATCGTCTTCGAGGGCACACCGGCCGACCTCGTCGCCGGCCGCTCCACCCTCACGGGGGAGCACCTCGCGTCCTACATCGGCGCCTGACCGGTGCGGCCCGGCGCCAACCTCCGTACACGGCGTCGGGCTTCGCCTCCGGTCCTGTTCCCGGAACAAGGCCGCTCCACCCGGCACATCCGGCACATTTCGGAGAGTGCAAGGTCACAGCCTGCGGCCCTGCTGCTCGCCTGAGTGCTGACCTAGCATCTGAGCATGACGGTCCTGCCTGCTGACGGGCTCCCTCTGGCCGCCGAGTTCCCCGACCCTTCCCACGACCAGTGGCAGAGCCTCGTCGAAGGTGTACTGCGCAGGTCAGGCAAGGAAGTCACGGGCACGGCCGCCGAGGAAGCGCTGTCCACCGCACTCGGGGACGGGCTCACAGTCCGCCCTCTGTACACCTCCCTCGACACGTCGGCGGACCCCGGCCGGCCCGGCTTCGCCCCCTTCACCCGGGGCAGCAGGGCCACGGGGAACACCACGGACGGCTGGGACGTGCGTCAGCGCCACGAGCTGACCGATCCCGTACGTCTGAACGAGGCCGTGCTCGGCGATCTGGAGAACGGCGTCACATCGCTCTGGCTGGCCGTGGGCGGGCCCGGCGGGGTTCCGGTCCCCGGCCTCGCCCGTGCGCTGGAGGGCGTCCACCTCGACCTGGCGCCCGTCGCGCTCGACGCGGGCGCCGATCCCGGGCCCGCCGTCCGGGAGTTGCTCGGGCTCTACGAGACCCGGGGGGTCGCGAAGGGGGCCGCACGCGGGAGCCTCGGGGTGGATCCCCTCGGGCAGGCGGCGCGTACGGGCGCCGAGCCGGAGCTGAGCGCAGCCGCCCACTGGGCCCGGTTGTGCTCCCGCGAACACCCCGGACTGCGCGCCCTGACCGTGGACGCCTTGCCGTACCACGAGGCGGGCGGTTCCACCGTCGAGGAGCTGGGGCTCTCACTGGCCACCGGCGTCGCCTACCTCCGGACGCTGACGGCCTCGGGCCTCTCCGTCGAAGAGGCGTGCGCGCAGCTGGAGTTCCGTTACGCGGCGACGGCCGACCAGTTCCTGACGATCGCGAAGCTGCGCGCGGCCCGGCGGCTGTGGGCCCGTGTCGCCGAGGTCTGCGGGGCCCCGGAGGCCGGGGGGCAGCGGCAGCACGCCGTGACCTCGTCGGTGATGATGACACGCCGTGATCCATGGGTGAACATGCTGCGCACGACGCTGGCCTGTCTGGGCGCGGGCGTCGGCGGAGCCGAGTCCGTCACCGTACTGCCGTTCGATCACGCGCTGGGGCTGCCGGACGCGTTCGCCCGGCGGATCGCCCGCAACACCTCGACGATCCTGATGGAGGAGTCGCATCTGGCCCGGGTGACGGACCCGGCGGGCGGCTCCTGGTACGTCGAGCGGCTCACCGACGAACTCGCCACTGCCTCCTGGGCGTTCTTCCAGGAGGTCGAACGGGCCGGCGGTCAGGCCGCCGCCCTTCGCTCCGGCATGGTCCAGGAGCGGCTCGCCGCCACCTGGGCGGCCCGGAGCAAGGACCTGGCGCGGCGCAAGGAACCGGTGACCGGAGTGAGTGAGTTCCCGGTCCTCGACGAAAGGCCGGTGGAACGCGCCCCCGTGCCCACCGCGCCCACGGGCGGTGGGCTGCCGAAGGTCCGGCGCGATGAGGCCTTCGAAGCGCTGCGTGCCAGGTCGGACGCGCACCTCGCGGCCACCGGCAGCCGCCCGAAGGTGTTCGTCGCCGCCCTGGGGCCCGCTTCGGTGCACACGGCACGGGCCTCCTTCGCGGCGAATCTCTTCCTGTCGGGCGGCATCGAGCCCGTCCACGAGCCCGTCTCCGTGGACGCGTCGAACGCTGCCGCGGCCTTCACGGCCAGCGAGGCGGCGATCGCCTGCCTGTGCTCGACGGACACGCTCTACGCCGAGCAGGCCGAAGCCGTCACCGCGGCCCTCAGGGCCGCGGGCGCCGAGCAGGTCTTCCTCGCCGGCCGGCCGGACGGGTACGCCGGGGCCGATGTCCATGTGTTCGCCGGCTGCGACGTGGTCGCCGTCCTCTCCTCCGCACTCGACCGTATGGGAGTGGCGTGATGCAGACCCCCGAGACCCCCGGAACCTCCGGGGCCCCTGTGCCCCCCGCGTCCCCCGTGCCGGACTTCTCCGGCGTCGCACTGAGCGGCGGACCCTCGGCCGAGGTCCCTGAGGACCGGTGGCAGGCCGCTGTGAAGGAGTCGGCCGGCCGCTCCGAGGAGGAGCTGCTCTGGGAGACCCCGGAGGGCATCGAGGTCAAGCCGCTGTACACCGGGCGGGATCTGGAAGGGCTCGATTTCCTCGGGACGTATCCCGGCATCGCTCCGTATCTGCGCGGTCCGTACCCGACGATGTACGTCAACCAGCCCTGGACGATCCGTCAGTACGCCGGATTCTCCACGGCCGAGGAGTCCAACGCCTTCTACCGGCGCAACCTGGCGGCCGGCCAGAAGGGTCTCTCGGTCGCGTTCGACCTGCCGACCCACCGCGGCTACGACAGCGATCACCCCCGGGTGACGGGCGACGTGGGCATGGCGGGCGTGGCGATCGACTCGATCCACGACATGCGCCAGCTCTTCGCAGGCATCCCGCTGGACAGGATGTCGGTGTCGATGACGATGAACGGAGCGGTGCTTCCCGTACTGGCCCTGTACATCGTCGCCGCGGAGGAACAGGGGGTGCCGCCCGAGAAGCTGGCCGGGACCATCCAGAACGACATCCTCAAGGAGTTCATGGTCCGCAACACCTACATCTACCCGCCCGGCCCCTCGATGCGCATCATCTCCGACATCTTCGCGTTCACCTCGCAGAGGATGCCGCGCTACAACTCCATCTCCATCTCCGGCTATCACATCCAGGAGGCGGGTGCGACGGCCGATCTGGAGCTCGCGTACACGCTGGCCGACGGGGTGGAGTACCTGCGGGCCGGGCAGGCGGCGGGCCTGGACGTGGACGCGTTCGCCCCGCGTCTTTCGTTCTTCTGGGCGATCGGCATGAACTTCTTCATGGAGATCGCGAAGCTGCGGGCGGCGCGGCTCCTGTGGGCGAAGCTGGTCAAGGAGTTCGACCCGAAGAACTCCAAGTCGCTCTCCCTGCGCACCCATTCGCAGACGTCCGGCTGGTCCCTGACCGCACAGGACGTGTTCAACAACGTCACGCGCACCTGCGTCGAGGCGATGGCCGCGACCCAGGGGCACACCCAGTCGCTGCACACCAACGCGCTCGACGAGGCACTGGCGCTCCCGACGGACTTCTCGGCGCGGATCGCGCGCAACACCCAGCTGCTGCTCCAGCAGGAGTCCGGCACCTGCCGGGTCATCGACCCGTGGGGCGGCAGCGCGTACGTGGAGAAGCTGACGCACGACCTGGCGCGGCGCGCATGGCAGCACATCGAGGAGGTCGAGGCGGCCGGCGGCATGGCCAAGGCCATCGACGCGGGCATCCCCAAACTCCGGATCGAGGAGGCGGCGGCCCGTACGCAGGCGCGGATCGATGCCGGACGCCAGCCGGTCATCGGCGTGAACAAGTACCGCGTGGAGACCGACGAGAAGATCGACGTGCTCAAGGTCGACAACTCCTCGGTGCGCGCCCAGCAGATCGAGAAACTGCGCCGGCTGCGCGAGGAGCGCGACGAGGCGGCCTGTCAGGACGCGCTGCGCGCCCTGACGGCCGCGGCGGAGCGGGATCCCGGGCCGGGGCTGGAGGGCAACCTGCTGGCGCTGGCCGTCGACGCCGCGCGGGCGATGGCCACGGTCGGGGAGATCTCGGACGCGCTGGAGAAGGTGTACGGCAGGCACGCGGGCCAGATCCGTACGATCTCCGGGGTGTACCGCAAAGAGGCAGGAGAGTCCCCGTCCGTGGACCGCACCCGCACACTGGTCGATGACTTCGAGGAGGCGGAGGGCCGGCGTCCGCGTATCCTCGTCGCCAAGATGGGCCAGGACGGCCACGACCGCGGCCAGAAGGTGATCGCGACGGCCTTCGCCGACCTGGGTTTCGACGTCGACGTCGGCCCGCTGTTCCAGACGCCGGGCGAGGTCGCCCGGCAGGCGGTCGAGGCGGACGTGCACATCGTCGGCGTCTCGTCGCTCGCCGCCGGTCATCTCACGCTCGTACCCGCACTGCGTGAGGAACTCGCCGCCGAGGGCCGGGAGGACATCATGATCGTGGTCGGCGGGGTGATCCCACCGCAGGACATCGAGGCCCTGCACGAGGCGGGCGCCACAGCGGTGTTCCCGCCCGGCACGGTGATCCCCGACGCCGCCCACGACCTGGTCACGCGGCTCGCCTCCGCGCTCGGCCACGAGCTGTGAGCCGCCGGTGGTGAACACGGACATCGACATCGACGCCTACGTCAAGGGTGTGCTCGACGGGAAACGGGCGTTCGTCGCCCGCGCGATCACCCTCGTGGAGTCGGCCCGGCCCGACCACCGGGCACTCGCCCAGCGGTTGCTGGGCGAGCTCCTGCCCCATGCCGGGCAGGCCAGGCGAATCGGTGTCAGCGGGGTGCCCGGTGTGGGGAAGTCCACGTTCATCGACGCACTCGGCACCCTGCTGACGGGCCTCGGGCACCGGGTCGCCGTGCTGGCCGTGGACCCCTCCTCCAGCCGCACCGGCGGTTCGATCCTGGGTGACAAGACCCGGATGGAGCGGCTGGCCGTGGACGCGAACGCCTTCGTACGCCCCTCCCCCACCGCGGGGACCCTCGGCGGGGTGGCCAAGGCGACCCGCGAGTCCATCGTGGTGATGGAGGCGGCGGGCTACGACGTGGTGCTGGTGGAGACGGTCGGGGTCGGGCAGTCGGAGACAGCGGTCGCCGAGATGGTCGACACCTTCCTGCTGCTCACCCTGGCCCGTACCGGCGACCAGTTGCAGGGCATCAAGAAGGGTGTCCTGGAGCTGGCCGACGCCATCGCGGTCAACAAGGCCGACGGCCCGCACGAGCGTGACGCCCGCTCCGCGGCACGTGAACTGGCGGGTGCCCTGCGGCTGATGCACCCGGTGGACGCGGTGTGGACTCCCCCGGTGCTGACGTGCAGCGCCAGGGAGTCGACCGGTCTGGACACGCTGTGGGAGCGGCTGGAGCAGCACCGCACGCTCCTGGAGTCCACCGGGCGGCTGTCGGCCAAGCGCCGCGAGCAGCAGGTGGACTGGACCTGGACGATGGTCCGGGACGAACTGCTGGACAGCCTGCGCGGCCATCCGGCGGTGCGTGCGCTCACCCCGGAACTCGAGCAGCGCGTCCGCGCAGGCGAGTTGACGGCAGCCCTGGCCGCCGAACGGATCCTGCGGGCCTTCCGCGGGGAGGACTGAGGGCCCTCGCGCCCCTGCGGGGGCCGTGTCCCCGGTCCGAGGCGCCTGGAAGGCCGAGGGCGGGCGTGCCCGGAGCCCGGCGCGCCCGCCCGGCCGCTCAGCCTTGAGCACCCAGCGCGTCGGAGACCAGGGCGCGGGCCTCGTCCTGGACCTCGGCCAGGTGTCCGGCCCCCTGGAAGCTTTCCGCGTACACCTTGTAGACGTCCTCCGTGCCGGACGGGCGGGCCGCGAACCACGCGCTGTCGGTGCAGACCTTGAGCCCGCCGATGGCGGCGCCGTTGCCGGGCGCCTCGGTGAGCACGGCGGTGATCCGCTCACCGGCCAGGGTGTCCGCGGTGACCTGCTCCGGGGACAGCCTGGCCAGTACCGCCTTCTGCTCGCGGGTCGCCGGGGCGTCGACCCGCGCATAGGCCGGATCACCGAACCGGGTGGTGAGTTCGCCGTAGTGCTGGGAGGGGGTGGATCCGGTGACTGCCGTGATCTCCGAGGCGAGCAGGGCGAGCAGGATGCCGTCCTTGTCGGTGGTCCACACCCGGCCGTCCCGGCGCAGGAAGGAGGCTCCGGCGGACTCCTCGCCGCCGAACCCCAGGGTGCCGCCGAACAGCCCGTCGACGAACCACTTGAACCCCACCGGCACCTCCACCAGTTGCCGTCCGAGGTCTGCGGCGACCCGGTCGATCATGGAGGAGGAGACCAGGGTCTTGCCGATACCGGTTCCGGCCGGCCAGCCCTCGCGGTGGGAGAAGAGGTAGCGGATCGCCACGGCCAGATAGTGGTTGGGGTTCATCAGACCGCCGTCGGGCGTGACGATGCCGTGCCGGTCGGCGTCGGCGTCGTTCCCGGTGGCGATGGTGTACGCGTCGCGCCGCTCGATCAGGGAAGCCATGGCGTACGGCGAGGAGCAGTCCATCCGGATCTTCCCGTCCCAGTCCAGCGTCATGAAACGCCAGGTGGGGTCGGCGAGCGGATTGACCACCGTGAGGTCGAGCCGGTGGCGCTCCGCGATCCGCCCCCAGTACGCGACCGAGGCGCCGCCGAGGGGGTCGGCGCCGATCCGGACGCCTGCGTCGCGCACGGCGTCCAGGTCGAGGACGGCCGGGAGATCGTCGACGTACCCGGTCAGGAAGTCGTGCCGCCCGGTGGTGCCGGCGGCGAGCGCCCGGGCGTAGGGGATCCGCCGGACCTCCTTCAGGCCCCCCTCGATCAGGGCGTTGGCCCGGTCCTGGATCCAGGAGGTGGCGTCCGAGCCGGCCGGTCCGCCGTGCGGGGGGTTGTACTTGAACCCGCCGTCGGCGGGCGGGTTGTGCGAGGGCGTGACGACGATGCCGTCGGCGAGGCCGCCCGTGCGCCCCCGGTTGTACGTCAGGATCGCGTGCGAGACGGCCGGGGTGGGGGTGTAGCCGTCATCGCTGTCGATCAGGACGGTGGCGCCGTTGGCGGCCAGCACCTCCACGGCCGTGATCCGGGCGGGTTCGGACAGGGCGTGGGTGTCGGCGCCGAGGAACAGCGGCCCGTCGGTGCCCTGTCGCTGCCGGTAGTCGCAGATCGCCTGGGTGGTGGCGGCGATGTGATCCTCGTTGAACGCCGCCGCGAGCGCCGATCCGCGGTGGCCGGACGTCCCGAAGGCCACCCGCTGGCCGGGCTCGGCCGGGTCGGGGCGGACCGTGTAGTAGGCCGTCACCAGCCGCGCCACGTCCACCAGGTCTCCGGGCTGCGCCGGCTGACCGGCCCGTTCGTGAACCATCGCTTCTCCTCTGTCCTCATCGGCCGCTCGTGGACCGCCACGGGGCGGACGATCATCACGAGCTGTATCCGATACTGCCTCTTCGGCCGCTCTCCTCGGTACACGGCCCGGACGGCAGTACATCGGGCGAGCGGTTGATCACGGGGCCGTTCCGCGGAGGTCGGCCGGTTCGCGTGGAAAGCGTGACGGCCGCCGGCGGGGCCGAAGATGCCGTCCCGGAAGGCCGGCAACCGTGATCCGGGTGCTCAACCCGGCGCGAATTGCTGCGCATTGACAGCAAGCGCATGCGGGGCCGACGGGACACGCGCAGAGCTGTGCAGCACGGCCATCATGATGGCACGGTCCGAGCCGGGGCAGTCACATCCGTCTGACACGCCGCAGAATTCGGGAATCCGGTGACGGCCGGCCCTCCGAAGTCAATACACGTGGGCGAGTGCGCGAGTCATGCGTGTTTTCCCTGGCACGGTCTGTCACAGTGCATTTCGGTTTCACCCACTTGATCTCCGCCGCCATATTCCTTGCCGCCGGTGTTTACCCGAACCGGCTCTTCGGGGGCATGTGAAAGAGAGCCGCGTGTGCTGCACAAGAGTTGCTCCGACGAAGAACGACTGACGGTCCTCCACCTGGTCCAGCCGGTGGAGGGGGGAGTCGCACGGGTCGTGACCGACCTCGTCGCGGCACAGGTCCGGGCAGGACTGCGGACCGTCGTGGCCTGCCCGCCCGACGGGCCGCTGGCGGCCGGAGCGTCCACCGCCGGGGCCCGGGTGTGCGCCTGGCCCGCGGAGCGCGCCCCCGGACCCCGGCTGGGCCGGGAGGTCACCACAGCCGGCCGTCTGATCCGCGCGTGCGCTCCCGACGTGATCCACGCCCACAGCGCCAAGGCCGGGCTGGCCGGGCGCCTGGCCGTGCGCGGCCGGGTTCCGACGGTGTTCCAGCCGCACGCCTGGTCGTTCGAGGCCCTGGAGGGCAGGGCGGCCGGACTTGCCACGGCGTGGGAGCGGTTCGGGGCGCGGTGGAGCGACCGCATCATCTGCGTCAGCGAGTCCGAGCGCCGGACCGGGCAGCACGTGGGAATCGCGGCACACTGGTCGGTGATCCACAACGGCATCGACCTGGGCCGCTTCCAGCCTGTCCGCGGTGACGCCGCCGCTTCCGCCCGTGCCTCGCTTCCGCTGCCCGGCAGGGTCCCTGCCGAGGCCCCGCTCGTCGTGTGCGTCGGCCGTCTGAGCCGGCAGAAGGGCCAGGACGTGCTGCTGCGGGCCTGGCGGACGGCAGCGGTGGGCGGTGCGCGCCTGGTCCTGGTCGGCGACGGGCCGTACAGGGACGAGCTGCGGCGCGCCGCGCCGCCCGGCGTGCTCTTCACGGGGGCCAGCCCTGACGTGCGGCCCTGGGTCCAGGCGGCGGATCTCCTCGTTCTCCCTTCACGGTGGGAGGGGATGGCGCTGGCCCCCCTCGAAGCCATGGCCTGCGGCACCCCCGTCCTGCTGACCGATGTCGACGGGGCCAGGGAGAGCCTGCCGCCCGGGCACCTCCCCCACTGCCTCGTACCGCCGGAGGACCCCGCGGCGCTCGCGGCGGCGCTGTCCGCACTGCTGAGCGACCCGGCGCTGCGGGAGGAACTGGGCCGTACGGCGCTGAGCCGCACCCGGTCGCTCTTCGACGTGACGAGGACCGCGGGAGCGGTCCTGCGCCTCTACGAGGAACTTGTCGGCCAGTCCCGCCCCACGACGAGGAAGCTCACCGAGCGATGACCACGGACAGTGCACCTGCCTCCAGAGCCGCCCGGGCGACTGCCGCACGGCGGGCGGTCCCCGCGATCCGCCCACCGCGCAGCGGCAGGGAGGGCCCTCCGGCCCCACGGACCACCGCAGGTGTCACGCGAGGGCGGACCCCGGTGGCGCTCGTGGCCTCTGACGTGCTCTCGCTCGGGCTGGTCGTGGCACTGGCCGCCCCCGCCCCGTGGCCACCGGCCGCCGTCCTCCTGCAGGCGGCCGCCCAGGTGCTCCTGCACGCCCACCGGGGCCTCTACCGGTCCGGGCTCTCCCCGTCGGCCCTGGCGGAACTACCCGCTCTGGCCGGGCTGGCCGTGGTGCAGTGGTACGTCGTCGCCGAGGCGGTGTCCGCGTACGACCCGCGTCTCGCCGCGGGCTGGGCGGAGCTCGGATGCGCGGCCGGGCTCCAGGCGCTGGTGAGCTGCGGGGGACGCGCCGTCGTCCACCGGGCCCGGCTCTGGTCCGCCGGGCGCAATCCGCAGTCCACCCTGGTGGTCGGTGACGGTCCGGTCGCCGACCGGGTCCTCGCCGTGCTGCAGGAGCACCCGCGGTACGGGATGCGGCCGGTCGGGCGGGTGGTGGGCTCCGGTGCGGATGCGGGCAGGCCGGCGGCGGCGCTGCCCGTCCTCACGTCGGTGCAGGACGCCGGTCGGGCGGTCGTGCAGAACTCCGTGCGGCACGCCGTCTTCACGGTTCCGCCCGAGGCCGCGCCGGACGGGGCGGAACTCTTCGCGCTGTTCGCGCGGCACGGCTGCCGGGTGTGGCTGATCAGCCATCAGGGGACGGTCCCACAGGGGCGGCCCTCGCCCCGGCCGGACCACCTGTGGGGCTTCGCGGCCCACTCCCTGCACACCGGACCGCACCGTCCGGTGGCCCGCCGGGTGAAGCGGGCCATGGACGCCGTCCTGGCCACGGTCGCCCTGGTCGTGGTGTCCCCGGTGATGGCCGCCTGCGCACTCGCCGTGCGCGTGTGCGACGGCCCGGGAGTCATCTTCCGTCAGGAGCGGATCGGCGGGTACGGACGGCCGTTCGTCCTGTTGAAGTTCCGCACACTGCGCCCGGCCGACGCCCACGAGGCGGCCACCCGGTGGAACGTCTCGGCCGACCGGCGCATGAGCCGCGTCGGCAGGGTGCTGCGCAGGACGTCGTTCGATGAGCTGCCGCAGCTGTGGAACGTCGTACGCGGCGACATGAGCCTGGTCGGACCCCGCCCCGAACGTCCTTACTTCGTCCAGCAGTTCAGCCGGAAGCACCCCGGCTACCGGGCCCGGCACCGGATGCCGGTCGGTATCACGGGACTGGCCCAGGTGCACGGCCTGCGCGGTGACACCTCGATCGAGGACCGGGCCCGCTTCGACAACCGGTACATCGAGACCTGGTCGCTGTGGCAGGACATGTGCGTGCTGGCGCGCACGGCCGGTTCGGTGTTCCGGCTCGGAGGCAGCTGACCCGTGACGCTCACCGCAACCACGGCGTCCGCCGCACCGGCCGCACCGGAGAGGGCGCTCCCTCGCCGGTGGGTCCACCGGTGGCCGTTGCTGCCGTTGATCGCGACGGTCCTGCTCGTGGCCGTGCCGTCCGGCGGCGCGGTCACCGGGAGCGTGTCCGGGGTGCCCCCGGCCGATCTGCTCTCGGGTGCGGCCGTCCTCGTCTGCGCGGGCCGTCTGCTGTTCCTGCGGCGGCGTCCGCTCACACCGGCGGCGGCGGTCGTGCTGGGCCTGCCGGTCGTGGGCCTCGCCGTGGCCACGGTCACCGCCGCGGACCCGGTGGCCGCACTGCCGGGATCCGTGCGGTACCTGCAGGTCTTCGTCCTGGTGCCGGCCGCCGTCCTCCTGCTGGTGAGGGACGCACGGGGGTTCCGGGCCGTGGCGGGTGCGCTCGTCCTGCTGGCGGTCGTCCAGGGCGCGACGGGTGTCCATCAGTACGCCACCGGTTCCGGCGCCTCCTACAGGGGGGAGGACATCCGCGCGGTCGGCACGTTCGGCCCCGGCGATGTGATGGGGATGGCCACGGTCGTCGGCTACGGCCTGGTGGCGGCCGCCGCCTGCGCCCTCCGCACTCCCGCCGGCACACCTCGCCGGTTCAGGGCGTGGGCTCCCGTCACCGCCGCGCTGCTGGTCGTCCCGCTCACGCTGTCCTTCAGCCGGGGGGCCTGGATCGCGACGGCGGCCGGGGTCCTCGCCGTGCTCGCGCTGGCCGGGCTCCGGCGGGCCGTCCGCGCGCTGGCGGTGCTGGGCGCGGCCGGGATCGTCCTGGCCGGGGGTCTCGGCGTCGGGTCCGAGATGATCTCGCAGCGCCTGACCAGCATCACCGAGGTGACCAGCGCACCCGACCGGTCGGTCAACGACCGCTACACCATGTGGGCGGCCGCGGCGGCCATGTGGCGCGAGCGGCCCGCGACCGGTGTAGGTCTCAAGGGCTTCCCGGCGCACCGGGACGGGCACGCCTCGATCGGGCTGTCCGCCGGCAGTGACACGGCGGGGGCCGGGCAGGAGTTCCGCAAGCAGCCGCTGCTCTCCCCCCACAACATGTATCTGCTCGTACTCAGCGAGCAGGGACTCATCGGCTTCACGGCGCTGGCGGGTTCCTGGGCGGCGCTCCTGGTGGGCGCGGTGCGCCGGCTGGTGCTCGCACGGGCACGGGGGACCGCGGCCCTCGACTGCGGTCTCGCCGCCGTCGGGCTGATGACCTGGCAGGCGGTCGACTTCCTGTACGCGGACATCGGCGGCCCCTCCACCGTCCTGACCGGGATCGTGCTCGGCCTCGCCGCGTGGTGGGCGCTGGGCGAGCCGGAGGGGGCGACCGCCGGGTGAGCGGGACCGCGA
>Ga0196960_10000458_pt1 | contig 14234 bp, 12 predicted proteins | sample S3v_5metaG_FD_183187 | JGI IMG/M metagenome (GOLD analysis project Ga0196960, IMG submission 183187) | Soil microbial communities from Anza Borrego desert, Southern California, United States - S3+v_5 | ecosystem: Environmental > Terrestrial > Soil > Desert | place: USA: California | collected... | reverse complement strand
CAACGACGAGCGGACAGCGGCCCTGGCAGACTTCCTCCACAGCTACAACCACCACCGCTGCCACACCGCACTCGACGGCAAGCCACCGATCAGCCGAGTTAACAACGCTGAGGGTCAATACATCTAGCGCGCGGCGGACTGTGATCCGCCTACGGCGGACAGGGAAGGCGGCTCATAGTCGTACAGGTATCCCTGTGCCCGTTCGAAGAACGGGAGGAGTACGCGCATCTTCGCCGCGTTGACCTGTCGCTTCACGGCACCGGGCCGCTTGCTCTCACGGGCGTTGTGCCCGTGCTTGAGCAGCTTGTCAATGCGCGGGCGACGTGTCGCGCCGTAGGCCTTGAGTGCCGCTGGGACGGTCGGGGCGCTGCTCAGCGCCGCCGCGAGTTCCAAAGCGTCCTCGATGCACATCGAGGCGCCGTGTCCGACACCGACAGGGTGGGCGGCGTCGCCGACCAGGACCATACGCCCGCTGTGCCACGTCCGGACCGGATCGCAGACGTTCAGGCAGCCGGACGCGACTATCGATGTCGCGGCTCCGACGACGGCCCTCGGCATTGCCTCCGGAAACAGCTCGGTGACGCGCCGTAGCCATTGCGCGTCGTCGATGCCTCGCAGGTCGGGCTTGACCGGATCCCCGATCTGAGCCGTCCACCACTGGGTCTTTTCGTCGATGCTGGTGTATACGAAGGCACCGTTGCGCGCGTAGGCGAGGTTCCAGACGCCGGGCTCGAGACCCGTCATGGTGGCGATTCCGGCGACCCCGTAGAGCCCCGCGTACTCCGCGCGCGGCGCGGACGAGTCGATCAGCCCGCGCACGGTGGACCAGACGCCGTCGGCGCCCACGAGCAGCTCTGCGGTGTCGCGCCGGCCGGAGGCGAATTCGGCCACCACACTGCCTGCCGACTCCGTCCCGCCCACCAGGCGTTCGCCGGTGACGATCTGCGCGCCCGCGTCGAGTGCCGCGCGCCGCAGGATCGCCACGAGCCGTCCGCGCTGGAGCGAGATGCTGCGCATCGAGTCGGCTTCGCGCCGAAGGCGTGGCACGTCGCCCAAGAGGTGGCCGCCCGCCGTGTAGAACCGCATCCGTTCGATGGGGTGTCCGGCCGCCTGTACGTCGTGTAGGCAGCCCAGCTTCTCCAGCGCGCGCAGGCCGTTGACCGCCAGGCTGAAGTGGGCGCCGACGTCCTCGGGCGGAGCGTCGTACGCCTCGTAGACGGTCACCTCGTGACCGGTCTGCTGCAGTGCAAGGGCGATGGCAGGCCCGGCTATCCCGCCACCGATCACGATTGTTCGCACAACGTCTCCCTGAATCGAGTTTCACTGAATACTGATTCGGTGAAAGTCTGTTCCGATACGCTGACATCTGTCAACAGCCGAGGGAGGGCGACATGCCGCAGGCGAGTACCGCCGGCCGAAAGGTCCGGGCGGCCCGGACTCGTGCCGCTCTGCTGGACGCGGCGCGGGGGCTGTTCAACGAACGCGGCTACCTCAACACGAAGATCACCGACATCACCGCTGCGGCCGGACGCTCCACCGGCTCGTTCTACGAACACTTCGCCGGCAAGGACGAGCTGCTCCAGGCACTCCTCGCCGAGATGGAGAATGCGATCGACGAGCGCATGGTCGGCCTGGAGCACCCCCGCGACCACGACCTGACCGACCGCGGCCAACTGCGCGACCATCTCGGTGTCGCGTGGACGGTCATGCGGCAAAACCGCCCGGTCACGCTCGCACTGTTTCAGGCGATGGTGGCCGACGACCCCGGCACGGGCCGGGCCTGGCGCGACCTGCGCGAGCAGACGGAAACCATTCGGGAGCACCTGGAGTACCTGGTCGAGCGCGGGCACCCGCTGCCCGGCGACCCCGAGTTCATCGCGGCGGCGATGGGCGCCATGCTCGTCACCCTCAACTACGCCGTGCTCGCGCCCCCCGGCGGCGAAGACGACCAGCGCATCATCGACACCCTCACGGACCTGCTGTTGCACGGGCTGGCCGGGCCGGCGTCACCTCCGGCGGATGAAGCTTGAGACCGTACCCCGCACGGCCTAAAGGGTCATGAAGGGCGAGTGCTCCAGGAGCAGGAGCCTGCGCAGGGAGGCGCGCATACGCGCCAGAACCCGGCGGCGCGGTGAGGCGGGTGCAGGCATGGCTCCCCCAGAGGTAAGGTACGCGTAGCGGCGTACCTTCATTAAGGTACGCGGATGCGCGTACCTTGTCGAGGGGTGGAGTGATGGCGGCAGACGAGTTGGCGCACCCTCAGGTCGAGGATCTGGCGGTGGGGCCCATCCTTCTCGCGCTCGCCGACGAGAACCGGCGACGGGTCATCGCCGAACTGACGGAGCGGCCGGATGAAGAGCGGTTGTGCGCGTCCTTCGACCTGCCCCTGGGCAAGTCCAGCCGCACCCGCCACTGGCGGGTGCTGCGGGAAGCGGGCCTGGTGTACCAGCGCGACGCCGGGAACGGGCTGTACATGCGCCTGCGCAAGGAAGACCTGGACCGCAGGTTCCCAGGCCTGATCCAGGCCGTGGTCGCTGCGGACGCCGGCGACGCGAGTTCCCGCTCCCGGCCGTGAGGTGGAGACGGACAGGCAGGCAGGACAGTCGCAGACGCCCCGGTGAGTGAGCGGGGCTCCTGCCGGGGCCCCGGTCCGCCGGTCTCCTCCCTGCGGCGGGAAAAATCAGCCGGACGGAATCTGGAATGTCCCCTCGGCCCATCGCCCCACATCGCGATCCTCGCGGCACGAGGTGAGCTGCGGGGCCCGGTTCCCAGGCATGCATCGGGCTTCGCTTCTGACGCCTCGGCAGCAGAACAGTCACGGTGCCGGGGCCGTGAGCGCGCTCCGATCCTGGAGCGGGAGAGCCGCGCCAGGGCCTTCATCGGATCGCGCTGGGCTCGCACGCCCTGGCACGCGCCGCCTCAAGGCCTCCGAGCCCCAAGCTTCGAACCCCAAGTTCAGGTGTCAGGCGTCAGCGACCCCGTCCGCGTGGCCGCCGGTGACGCCTTGTGCCGTGGGGCGCCGGAAAACTCCGGCTTCGGAAAACCCCGGCTTCGCGAGGGTGAAACATTTCCCGGTGGTCACCGCATCTAAAGGGTGTAGGTGAGAGGGGGTGGCGAATGAGGCAGTCCGAGGAGGGCGCCTACCGCGAGTTCGCGGAAGCCCGCATGGGTCATCTGTTCCGTTCGGCGTGCCTGCTGACCGGCGGGGACACACACCTCGCCGAGGATCTCGTACAGGAGCCAGGCGTCGTGCCGCAGGCTGGGCGGGCTCACCCCGCGGGAGTGTCCGACGACTACAACTCTGAAGGAATGACGGGCGCGTTGACGCACTTCAGCGCGCTACTCATCGTTCGGGCGAGAGCAGAAGCCAGCTTTCCCCTCAAGTGATCCTTGAAGCCGGGAATCCCTCTACCGCTGATCCTCACCTCCATCGGAAGGCCAGCTTCCTGTTGTTTGTCGGTACCAGGCACCTTGCAGGGAAAGGCTGCTACCAGCGTCCCCCTATTGGCCTCCTCGTAAGCGAAGACATTCCCGCCCACACTGCGCCAGCTCCGTGGCTGCTTACCGGACTCCAGGTCCTCGATGGAGGAGTTCGACCAACTCACCGCCGAGGAGAGCTGCTGCCTCGTGTCCGATAGGCCGATCTCACATGGCGTGGCCCTGTTCACCCAGTGAGCGGTGCTGCCCGGCTCCCAGTCCAGGGCCAGTGACGCCATCCATTTCGCCACCTCGTCGACCGACGCGAGCCGACTGTCGATCCGCAGAACACCTTCGCCCATCTGCCTGTCCAGAGCGTTGACATTCTCGGCGCCGAAGAAGTCGTCACAAGCGGCCCAGATCTCAGGAGATTCCCCACGCCTGGGCTCCTCGCCGGAACACCCGGTGGCGACCAGAGACATTGCCAAGAACAACACGCTGCCGACGACCCACCTGGTCAACCTAGTTCACCTTCTCCAGATCCTCCACCATGTCTTTTCCGGACTGGTAAGACTGCTCGACGCGCGTACTGAGGACATCTTTCTGCTCTGTCGTCATACCGAGCGTGTCCGCATAGTTAGCGACGGGGATCCAAGCCCCACGTTCGGCGATCCTTTCGTGCGTCTGGACACCCTGTACCGCTTCGTGATCGTTCTTGTATTCGTTGTCCTTCAGATATTGCAAGGTGTGGCTTCCGTAAGCCGTATTCACTGCCCCGCCTCCCGTTTCCATGAGAAGAGGCACAGCGGTGGCGGCCACAACGCCCGCCGCCGGGCCGACAACGAGAGCGGTTCCGACACCGACCACCGTGGCGACACCGGCACTGACGCCGAATTTTCGCCACTCGCCCTTTTTCTCCTCTTCCAAGTTGCGCTGCTCTTCCGGATCCTTGAAATCTTCACGAATCTGGTGGGAGCGTGCCTCGTCGAGGATTCCGTGCACCTTGGACGCGTTGTCGGCGAAAGAGAGCCCTTTGGCCTGGTCGTTCTCGAACGCGGCTAGCCCACTGGCCTCGAATACCTGTTGCGACGCCGAGAGGTACTGATACCCCTCTTCGTCACCTGCGGCCACCATCATGAAGTTCAGAGCGGCGTCCTCTCCGAAATCCGTCCGGCTGGAGCCGTCACTGGCGTGGGCGAAGAGCCCGTCACGGTCCAATTCATCGCCCGAGCCACCGAAGTTCTTGATGGAGTAGTTGAGGTCGTCGATGTAGGCCGCCCCCATACGCCCCAGACTGTCCCGTATCTCGTCGTGCGGTGCCACGTCGGAGGTGGCGCTGTAGAGGTTGACGACCTTCCGCATGATCTCGGACGTCTGCTCGTCGCGATGCAGCACGGGGGTCGTCGCATCCCAGGCGTGACCGGTCGTCGCCGCCTCGAGTGCGTGGCCCAACGCGTCGGGGCCGAAACTCCGGGCCTTCTCGGCGGCCTCGTCGCTGGGCGCCTCAAGGCTGTCGGGCGGCCACTTGAAGTCCTTGCCCGTCAGTTCTTCGAAGTAGCTGTAGTCCAGGGACTTACTCTTGTCGACGGTGCCGTCCTCCTTGTAGACCGTGGGCACAGTCCCTTCGGAGAAGAACTTCTTTGCCGCCTCGGGGCTGTGCCCGAGGGCCTCCATCGCGCTCGTCAGCGGATCGTATCCTGCGCCGGTCCTGCCTGACGGGTTGAATCCGTAGTCGAGATCACCACCACCGGTGTCCGGCTTGTTCAGCATGAACTTGTCGGGGTCTTTGTGGTGAAGCTGAACGATGTGTTCAGCGATCGGGTTGAGGAACCGGGCGTCATAGTTCCCGTACCGCAGCAGGCCGCCGAGGACCTGGTAGCCGTAGGGGTGATTCACGCCTCCAGGGCTGAGCACCAGTTGCCTGTTGCCGAGCTTGCGGAACTCCGCACCCCAACTGGTCGGCAGATGCGACTTGTTGTCCGGGTCGGTAGCGGAGGCCAGGGCCACACCCATGTTGCGCTGGAGATCCCTGGTCAGAGCCAGTCGATCCTTGTCACTGCCCTCTGTTCCGTTGAGGGACATCTGCCCATAGAATTCGAGCGCTTCCTTCGGTCCACCGATTCCACGATAGAAAGAGGTCGAGAAATCCGAATCCTTCGCATTGTACTTCATGATGCGATTGAACTCGGTGAATTCTTTTTCGGTGATTCCTGTACCCCGCTCGGCAAGTTCGAGAGCGCGCTCAGCCTGAGCGCCGTCCAGCGAGTCGTAGTTCTTGTGACCGAAATTATGCGAGTCAGTCCCATGGGCCTTGTTGAGGGCTCGGGTCACAGCGGCGTCGATCTCCATTGCGTGCGCCGTCAGGCTTGAGATGCGGTCCGCCAGTTCCTGCGCCTTGTCCAGTTGCTCCTGGGTACGCTCATCGGTGTCACCACGAACATGCGGGAAGAACCAGCGAACGGCGCCGTCACCGATGTCCTCGATCTTCACTCCGAGATTAACGATGTCCACTTCGACAGCGTTCTTCATTTTATTCTGGATTGCGACGAGCTCGGTGTGGGCGTCATCAAGAAGCCTCCAGATGGTGTTGGCCTGCGCATACGCATCGGCGAACTCCTTCCGCGTCTTCTTCACGAAGGCCCGCGTCACACTCGCGTTGACCCCGTCCCAGCGCGCGGACTCAGACTTCGCGTACATTCCCGTGTCAGCGCTTCTCGCGAGCGTCTTGAGATTGTCTACGGCCTTCTTCCAGTCCGTGACGGCAGTCCCAAGCTTTCCGAGGTCAACCTCGGCCACATCCATGAAAGTCAGGGCAGACACCGCAGGTTCCTCTACTTGAAGTACTCGTTGAGCCGTGAAACGGGCACGGTCTCACCGTTCCGCTGACGGACGGATGCGGCGATCTGAGCTTCGTCGTTGGCATGCAGCGCCTTGGAGTAGTCCAAGTGGTTGGAGATATGGGCGCATGCCTGGAGCAGTGATCTGAGCTGGGATTCCCACATCGACACGGTCGTCTCCAGCGCGAAGCCCAGACCGAAGTTGCACCCCTTCAGCGACGCCGCAGCCTGCATGGATGAGCCGGACCCGTTCTTGTCCATGCCCGCACCAGCGATGTCTCCCTGCCTTCGGAGGTGATCGTGCAGGATGAAGGCTTCATTTCCGACGGCACCCAGATCATCCTGATTGACCACCAGATCGCCCTGTCCTCCGCCCTCGCCACCCCCGGGGCCTGCTGGGACCTGGTTCATCTGCATCCTCGTCGACTGCCGTTCGGCAGCCTCGGACTTCAGATGTTCCCATTCGTCCCAGGACATAGCTTCAGAATCCTTCCCCCGTGTGCACCCTCAGTCAGATCCAATCCAGCTCAGACTACTGATTCGCTTCGCGCGCCTACAAGCACAGTCATTTTTCCGGCCGTCAATGGCTTGTTCAGCCACACACCCGTCACGGAGGCTTTTTCATCATCGGTCTGAGCTGGCCGGATCCAGGGTGAGGACAGCTTGGACGAGGGCGGTGATTCGAGTGGTCGAACATCGGAACTTGCGCAGGAGGCGCCAGGATTTGAGGGTGGCCATGGCCTGTTCGACGAGTGCGCAGATCTTCGCGTGGGACCGGTTCACCGCCTGCTGACCGGCGGAAAGAGTGTCCCAGCGCCGCCGGTACGGGATGCAGACCGGGCCGCCGGCGCCGCAGTAGCCCTTGCTGGCCCAACTACGCAACCTACAAGGCAAGCTGGGAAGAGCTCACTGCGATGGTGCTGCTGCGCCCTCGCCGGGTCACAGCCACCCGTGCTCCCGGGCGATGCGGGCCGCGACGTGGCGGTTCTCCGCGCCCAGTTTCATCGCCGCCGCCGAGAGGTAGTTGCGGACCGTCCCGCTGGACAGTGAGGCGCGGGAGGCGATGTCCGCGACCGGGGCCCCGTCCTCGGCGTACGACAGGAGTTCCGTCTCGCGGGGCGTCAGGGGTGATGCGCCCGCCGCGATGGCGTCGGCCGCGAGTTCCTGGTCGATGTAGCGGCCGCCGGTGTGGACGGTGCGGATGATCTGCGCCAGGTCGTGCGCGGACACCGTCTTGGGGACGAAGCCGCGCACCCCGACGCTCAGCGCGCGCTTCAGGGCTCCCGCCCGGGCGTGGCTGGTGACGATCATCGCGGCGCACCCGGGTGCGTCGTCCCGCAGCCGGGCGGCGACGGCCACCCCGTCGAGGCCGGGCATCTGGAGGTCGAGTACGGCGACGTCGGGGTGGTGCGCCCTGGCCATGGCCAGGGCTTCGTCGCCGGTCCCGGCCTGCGCGACGACGGTGATGTCGTCCTCCAGGCTGAGGAGTGAGGCGAGTGCACCCCGGATGAGGTGCTCGTCGTCGGCCAGCAGGACCGTGATCATTCGCCATCCTCCCAGGGGATGCGTGCGGTGAGGCGGAAGTGTCCGCCGGAATCCTGTTCGGTGGCCAGTGTGCCGTCCAGCCCGGCCAGGCGTTCCTTCAGCCCGGTCAGGCCCGTGCCGGCGCCGGGCGGTGCCCCGGACCCGCCGTCGTTCTCCATCACCAGCAGGGCCTCGGCCGGTCCCGCTGTGCGCAGCGACATGGTGCAGCGGGAGGCACCCTGGGCGTGGCGGAGCACGTTCGTCGTTCCCTCGCGCACCACCCAGCCGAGGGCCGACTGCACGTCGGAGGGCAGGCGGGCCGCGGGGCCGTACTCGATGCGGCAGTCGATGCCCGCGGCCTCCAGGACGGAACGCGCACCGGCGAGTTCGGTGTGCAGGTCGGCGGTGCGGTAGCCGCGGACCACCGAGCGGATCTCCCGCTGCGACTCCCGCGCGATGCGCTGCACCTCCACCATGTGTTCGACCGCCTCGGGCAGACCGCGGCGTGCCAGCTGCGCCGCGAGTTCGCTCTTGAGCGCGACGACCGCGAGGTTGCGGCCCAGTACGTCGTGCAGGTCACGGCCGAAGCGCAGGCGTTCCTCGGCGACGGCCAGACGTGCCTGCGTCTCGCGTGCGGCGGCCAGTTGCTCGATCAGCCGCACGCTCCAGCCGGTGGCCCGGGACGCGATGGCCATGAACGGCACCATGACGATGCTGGCGCTGATGACGAACACCAGGGCCGAACCTCTCAGCCCCGCCACGGCCGCACCGGCCAGGGACGCGACCGAGACGGCCGCCACGAGGGCCGACCCCACGCGGGGCGGCAGCGCCAGGACGGGCGGTCCGGCGTAGTACATCAGCAGCCACACCGTGTACGCCGTCATGGCACCCCCGTCGATGGGGCCGGACGTCAGGAGTACGCATCCCAGGACGGCCATGGCCACCGTCAAGGCGGTGAAGGCCGCCACGAGCCGGACGGGCCGGGGGCCGGTCGCGAGGTAGTGGTTCAGCCCGTACCGCCAGAGCAGGAACTGGATGAGGGCGTGGGCCGCGCCCAGGACGGCCACGGAGGTCCGCCAGAGCGCGTCGATGTCTTCCTGCACCACCCATATGGCCCACAGGCCGATCTCGCTGACGGCGAGAAAGCCGACGCTGCCCAGGGCGTACCGGCGGTAGCGGTCGGGGCCGTCCTGGCCGCCGAGCCGCTCGACCCAGTCCTCCACGCTCATGCTCATGCTCATGGTCCCCCACTTCCCCGCATCCGCCGGCTCCCCCTTCGACGCCCGTCGTCTCAGTGGCGCGGTCCCCAACGGAACCACTGCCGCACGCCGGCGGCCGCCGCCGCTGTCCACACCAGGGCCACGAGCAGCGCGCGGGCCTGGTCCATGCCGCCGAGGTCGCCCGTCCAGCCGCCGCGTACGAGATCCATCACCGGGGAGAAGGGCAGCCAGGCACTGATCCCGGCCACCGCGTCGGGCAGGACCTCGCGCGGCAGGAAGAGTCCGGATCCGACCATGCTCACCATCATGAACGGCAGGAAGGTCAGCTGCGCGCTCTCTGCCGTCCGCGTGAAGGCGGCCGTCAGCGCGGCCCCGATCACGAGCAGCGCCACGCCTGCGAGCAGACCGACGACCACCAGGTGCGGGGCCTTTGGCGCGGGCGCGTCCAGGACCGCCGTCAGTCCGACGGCCAGCAGCACGCACTGCACCAGCGCCAGGACCACCGCGGGCAGCGCGCCGCCGGCGAGGATCTCCCAGTCGCGCACCTCCCCCGTGCGCAGCCGCTTGAGCACCAGGCTCTCTCGGCGCGTGACGTAGACACCGACCAGGTTGGTGTAGATCGAGAAGAACAGGGCCATGGCCAGGGCCCCCGGCAGCAGGACGGTCGCCATCGACAGTCCGGTGCCTGCCAGGTCGAGGCCCTTGACCAGGCTGCGCATCGAGAAGGCCATGAGGGTCGGCAGGGCGACCGCGGTGAACAGGGCCGCCCTGCTGCGCAGGAGCAGGGTCAGCTCCGCGCGGCCGAGAGCGGCCATGCGGGCGGCAGGGCCGCGCCGTACGGGCCCGGCGGTGGTCACGGGTCGGGCGGAGGCGGTGGTCGTCATCGTGACTCCTCGTTGTCGAGGCCCTTGGCGATCTCCATGAAGGCCTCTTCCAGTGATGCGGACCGGACGTCGAGGGCGTGCAGCGTGACGCCGGTGCGGTGGGCCCAGGTGAGCAGTTCGGTGGCGGTGCGCTGCAACTCCCGGGTCTCCAGGAGGACGGTCCCGTTCTCGGTCGTGTGCCGGGTCACGCCCATCGGCGCGAGCGGGGGGAGTTCGCCGAGGAAGCGGTCCGGGGGCAGCTGGAAGGTGATCCGGGAGGGGCGCTCGGCCACCACGTCGGCCACCCGTCCGGTGGTGGCGATCAGCCCCTTGTGCATGATCGCCAGCCGGTCGGCGAGCTGTTCGGCTTCCTCCAGGTAGTGCGTGGTGAGCAGCACGGTCGTGCCCTGGAGCTTCAGCTCGCGGATCAGGTCCCAGGTGTCGCGGCGGGACTGGGCGTCCAGGCCGGTCGTCGGCTCATCGAGGAACAGCACCTCGGGCCGTCCGAGGAGGGCCAGCGCGAGGTCGAGGCGGCGGCGTTCGCCGCCGGAGAGCTGCTTGACCCTGACCTTGCGCCGGTCGGAGAGGCCGGTCAGCGCGAGGGCCTCGTCGGCGGGGCGGGCACCGCTCGTGCAGCCCGCCCACATCCGTACGGTCTCCAGGATCGTCAGCTCCGGCGGGAAGCCGCCTTCCTGGAGCATCACGCCGATGCGGTGGCGTACGGCGGCCCGGTCACGGAACGGGTCCCGGCCGAGCACCTGGACGGTGCCGCCGGTGGGCACGGCCTGGCCCTCCAGGAGTTCGAGTGTGGAGGTCTTGCCGGCACCGTTGGTCCCCAGCAGGGCGAAGAGCTCTCCGCGGGCGACCGTGAAGTCGATGCCGCGTACGGCGTCGAAGTCCCGGTAGCTGCGTTTCAGTCCGACGGTTTCGATGACGGTGTCCATGCCTCCCACACTCCCGTCGGAGCGGGCCCGGGGGCAGTGCGCTCTGTCATCGGCTTCATGTGACGCCTGTAATGCGGACCCATGACATACCTCATTGCCGCCGGAGCCCGGAGCGCACCGCCCGCCGACCCGCCGACCCGCCGGCCCATCGGCCCGCCGGCCCATCGGCCCGCCGCCGTCGCGCGGCTGTGAAAGCAGGAAATCCCCGGTCCGCAATTGCGGACCGGGGATTTCCTCACGTATATTGAGTGTTTCTGTGTGCCCACAGAAAAGGCCCCTCACCGGGGGCCACCAGAAACACCATATCCAGCAGGGAGCGGTTTTGTCAACTCGCGAAAACGTCGAATTGCAGAAGGAGCAGGAATACATCGACAGGCTCTACGACCGTGTCGACACGCTGCGCGGGGTCACCGCGCAGCACGTCGAGGACGCGTTGACGCCTGTCGGGAACGGCCTGCAGGCGCGTCACGAGCGCGATGTGCTCGTCGCCGAGCGCTCCGGTCTGCTGGCGTCCCTGAATGCGGTGGACGGCTCGCTGTGCTTCGGCCGCATCGATCTCCAGGACGGCGCCGCGCACCATATCGGCCGTATCGGAATTCGCGAGGACGACACCGAACACACTCCCCTTCTGATCGATTGGCGGGCACCGGTCGCCCGGCCCTTCTATCTCGCCACCGGACATACGCCGATGGGGCTGCGCAGGCGCAGACACCTCACCACCGAGGGCCGCACGGTGACCGAGCTGCACGACGAGATCCTCGACCTCGGGGACCGCGAACGCAGCGGCTTCGAGGACCCGAGCGGTGACGCCGTGCTGCTCGCCGCGCTGAGCTCGGCCCGCACCGGCCGCATGGGCGACATCGTGCGCACCATCCAGGCGGAGCAGGACCGCATCATCCGCGCTCCGCACCGGGGTGTCCTCGTCGTCGAGGGCGGCCCCGGCACCGGCAAGACGGCGGTCGCGCTGCACCGGGCGGCCTTCCTGCTGTACGAGCACCGTGAGCTGTTGGCCAAGCGCGCGGTCCTGGTCGTGGGCCCCAACCCGGCCTTCCTGCGTTACATCGGCGAGGTGCTGCCCGCCCTCGGCGAGACCGGCGTCATGCTCGCCACCCAGGCCGAGCTCTTCCCCGGCGTCCACGCCCACGGCACGGACACCCCGCGCGCGGCAGCCGTGAAGGGCGCCGCCGGGATGGCCGAGGCGCTCGCCCTCGCCGTACGCGACCGGCAGGCACTGCCCGAGCCGGGAGAGCCGCTGATCATCCCGCACGATGACGGTGACCTGGTCCTGGACTGGGAGATCGCCTACGAGGCCCGGCAGGCGGCCCGCGAGACCCGGCTGCCGCACAATCTCGCCCGGCCGTACTTCACGTTCCACGTCATCGACGCCCTCACCGCGCAGCTCACCGAACGCCTCGGCGCGGACCCGTACGGCGGCCCGAACTTCCTCGGCCCGGACGACGTCGCCCAGCTCGGCAAGAGCGTCGCGGCGAGCGAGGAGGTGCACGCCGCCGTCGGGGAACTGTGGCCGCTGCTCACCCCCGAGGAGTTCCTCGCCGACTACCTGGCCGAGCCGGTGTACCTACCGGACGAGGACGCGGAGGCCGTCCGGCGCGCGCCCGGCGACGGGGAGTGGACCCCCGCCGACGTACCGCTCCTCGACGAGGCGGCCGAGCTGCTCGGCTCCGACGACAGTGCCCGGCGGGCCGCCGCCGAGGCCGAGCGCCAGGAGCGGGTCGCCTACGCGCAGGGGGTCCTGGAGCTGTCCCGGGGATCGGAGTCGTACGAATTCGAGGACGAGGAGTCCGAGTTCCTGGCCGCCCACGACATCATCGACGCCGAGCGGATGGCGGAGCGGCAGGAGGAGGCCGACCACCGGAGCGCGGCCGAGCGCGCCGCCGCCGACCGGACCTGGGCGTTCGGGCACATCATCGTCGACGAGGCGCAGGAGCTCTCACCGATGGCCTGGCGGCTGCTGATGCGCCGGTCGCCGACCCGCTCGCTCACCCTGGTCGGCGACCCGGCGCAGACGTCCGAGGAGGCGGGCGTCGGCTCGTGGGAGCGAATCCTGGAGCCGTACGTCGGTGACCGCTTCGAGCATGTGCGGCTGGGGGTCAACTACCGTACGCCCGCCGAGATCATGGAGCTGGCGGCCAGGGTCGTCCAGGCCCAGGACCCGTCGTTCGAGCCGCCCGGCTCGGTGCGGTCCACCGGCGAGGCACCGTGGATGCGGGACGCCGGTGCGGATCTGGCGGGCGCGGTGGCGCGGGCCGTCGAGGAACTGACGCCCGAGGAGGGACGCCTCGCGGTGATCGCGCCGCGCGAGCTGCACGAGGAGATCGCGGCACCGCTCGACGGGGTCACGGCCGGCGCCGAACCCGACCTCACCCGTCCCGTGGTGCTGCTCGGCCCGCGCGAGGCCAAGGGGCTCGAATTCGACCATGTGCTGGTCGTGGAGCCCGGCCGGTTCGGGACGAGCGACCTGTACGTGGCCCTGACCCGCGCCACGCAGCGCCTGGGCATCGTCCACCGGGAGGAGCTGCCCGCGTCGCTGCGCTGAGGGTGCGTCCGCCCGCCCTCGGCGCTCGAAGCCCGGGACCCGGGATTCGGGCGCCGGAACGGGCCGGTTCACTCGTTCGGGGCCCGGAATGAGGGCCTCCGCCCGACGCTTGAGCTTCGGGACCCGGGCGCCGGGATCCGAGGGCCGGGATTCGAGCGATGCCTTTGACCGGTAGGGAAAGAAGGGTGGTTCGGGAAAACCTCCCCGACCTCCCTGACCCGTCACGGCCAGCAAGTATGACTAATTGTGACCGACTTGCAGCGGAGTGTGGCGACTGTTTACGGTGCGGGAACCAGACGACCCCGACACGGTGTTGGCACACCAGGCCGGGGTCTCACCGCAAGATCGAAGAAGGCGATCCCGTGGCTACCGAGCACTTTAACTTCGCCCTGCGCGCCCCCGCATCCTCGCGCCCGTACCCGATGGCCAAGCCCGGTTACGGCAAGCGCACCATGCCCGGTCAACTCCCGCGCAGTGCCGATGACTTCGCCCTGCTGCCCGCCCGTGAGCGGTACATCGCCGGGTTCATCGACCACCTGCCCGACGGTGCCTCGATGGACGTCAAGAGCCTCGCCAAGCAGCTGCCGCTGTACGGCCAGCAGGCCGTCGGTTCCGCCCTGAGGGCGCTCGCCACCGCCGGACACCTGCGCCGCGTACGGTGCCTCGTCGGCGAGTCGGGCCAGGTGCGCTGGGTCTCGCGGACGTTCTGGTCGCGCACCGCCCGCGACAACGAGTGGTGGGCCGCCATCGAGGTCACCCCGGCAGCCCCCGCAGCACCCCCCGCACCGGTGCTCCCGGCAGCTATCGCAGAGGTCCCCGCGCCGGTGTTTCCGGCAACCCCCGCCACGCCCCCTACGCCGGTGTCCCCGGCA
>Ga0196960_10000457_pt1 | contig 14243 bp, 10 predicted proteins | sample S3v_5metaG_FD_183187 | JGI IMG/M metagenome (GOLD analysis project Ga0196960, IMG submission 183187) | Soil microbial communities from Anza Borrego desert, Southern California, United States - S3+v_5 | ecosystem: Environmental > Terrestrial > Soil > Desert | place: USA: California | collected... | reverse complement strand
GGCCGGGTTCGCGGTGGGCGCGGGCGCCGCGTGCGAGCACCGCGGCGAACAGACGTGAGGCGGGGCCCCGGGCGGCGCCGGGGATACGGGCCGGCAGAGGGGACGGCTCGAGGAAGACGTTGACCATGCGGTTGAGGTAGTGGAAGACCACTGCCACGCCCAGGGCTTCGGGCAGTTGTCCCGGGGCGGGTGCGGGGGAGCGCTGCCCGCCCCGGGGGCCTGTGGCCCATTCGGCGAGTCTTCGCAGCTCGCCGGACGGGAGAGCCCGACGGGTGTCCTGGCCCGGGAGGTGGGAGCCGGGCACGAGGGTGTTGAGCACCGACCCGTGTACCTCGACGCAGTAGGGACAGGAGTTGGCGGCCGAGACCGCCGCGGCCACGGCCTCCTTCTGCGCGCGGTCCATGGTTCCCTCGGCGACCAGTGTCTCGCGCAGCATCGTCCAGGCGGCGGCCAACAGGGCCGGCTGCGGGGCGTGCATGGCCACGGGAGGCGCGAGTACGCCGAACTCCTTCTCGGTTTCCTCGTAGACGGCCGCGACCGGCCCGGTCGCGGCCGCCGGAGGGATGTGCCCTATGTACCGCACCTGCGCCAGCGATCTCCGTGCGGCCGGACGGATAAGTGGGTACGGCATCGTTCTCCTGCCTCTTCTTCCAGGGCGGTTCGTTACTTACGGGTGAGCAGGGGAAGCTGCGGGCGGACGCCGGCCCGGCCGGCGGTGCCGCCATCGGGGGTGGGGGCGCCGTAGCTGACGTCGACGCCGCGCTCGCGGGCCGCCTGGACGATCCCGGGGATGGCGCGTTCGGCGAGTGCGGAGATGGTCAGCGCCGGATTGACGGTGAGGGCGCCCGGTACCGCGGAACCGTCCGTCACGAAGATGCCGGGGTGGCCGCGCAGTTCGTGGCGGTCGTCCAGGGCGGAGGTGTGCGGGTCGTCGCCGATGCGGCAGGACGCCAGCGGGTGGACGGTGTAGGCGCCCACCACATCGTTGGTCCAGGGCGTCACACGGGCCAGTCCGTCTCGTTCCAGGATGTCCTTGACGACCGCGTCGGATTCGTCCCAGCCGCGCAGGGTGTTGGCGGTGGGCCGGTAGGAGATCGGGCCGCGGCCGAGCATCTGCTGGGAGATCCGGACGGCGTTGCCGGTCGGCGGGGGCGGGCCGAAGACGCCTTCGTTGTCGTCCTCGACCATCGTGAAGATGGTCAGCCAGGAGCGCCAGCGCCGGACCATCTCGGTCTTCTCCGCACCGAACCAGCTGGGCCCCTGGGCATCGGGGACCTGGGCGAGGATGGTGCCGAAGCCCGGGGGGAAGTAGAGCTGTTCGAGCGAGAACCGGGAATGCTCGGGCAGGGTGCCGTCGAGGTTGTCCCAGCTCGCCACCACCGGGCCTTTGCCGATCTGGTTGGCGAGGTAGGCGATGTCGTCGCCGCGGTCCAGGCCCAGGAGGTCGCGGGCGCGCTCCTCGTTGATGACGGCGTTGTTCAGCCTCTCGCCGTTGCCGGAGAAGTAGCGTCCGACAGCGTGTGGCATACCGCCGAGGTCGGCGGCGGAGCGCTGCAGGATGACCGGGGTGGCGCCGGCTCCGGCGGCCAGGATGACTATCTTGGCTTCGATGACGCCGCTGCCGTTGGCGAGGCGGTAGTCGGTGTCGTCGATGGTGTTGTAGTGCACCCGGTAGCCGCCGTCGTCGGTGCGGGTGAGTTTCTGCACCTCGTGGAGCGGCCGGACCTCGGCACCGTGGGCGCGGGCGGCAGGCAGGTAGTTCAGCAGGAGTGAGCGTTTCGCGTCGAACCGGCAGCCGGCCATCATCCAGTTGCAGTTCGTGCACTTGGAGTTGTCCACCGCGGTGGGGACCGGGTTGGCGGTCCGGCCGGCGTGGTCACAGGCCGCGGCGAAGAGACCTCCGGCGTAGCTGACGTCGTCCCAGCTCTGGGTGGTGACGGGAAGCGCCTCGCTGACCACGTCGTACCAGGGATCGAGGGTGTCGCGGCTGATCGCGGCCGGCCACATGCGGCGCCCGATGCTTCCGGTGCGGTCGAAGACGAAGCGGGGCGCGCGGGGCATCGCCGCGAAGTAGACGACGCTGCCGCCGCCGACGCAGTTGCCGCCGAGCAGGCTCATGCCGTCGCCGACGGTGAAATCGAAGATCCGGGTATAGGAGGAACCGAGAAGGAAGTCGTGCTCGAAGTCGTTGGATTCCAGCCACGGGCCCCTTTCCAGCACGGTCACCTTCGCCCCGCCCGCGGCGAGGTGATAGGCCGTGATGGCTCCGCCGAATCCGCTGCCCACGATCAGCACGTCGGTCTGCTCGGTGGCGTTCACGCCAGGCTCCCGGAGGGTGTCGTGTCGGGGTGGAGCCGGGCGAGGGGGCGGCCGTAGGAGAAGTCGGGGAAGCGCCACTGCCCGTCGTCGGAAGGCGGCGCGAAGCCCAGGGCGGCCAGGCCCGGGTGGCCGGCGGCGATCGCATCGGCGGTATGCAGATGGGCGCCGGTGTCGAAGGCCATGTTGCTGAACAGGGCAAGGCTGACCCAGAGATCACGTTCGGGGTGCCCGGGGGCGGTCAGGACGGTCACCAGGCGGGTTCGCTCGGTGTAGGACAGGGCCACGAAGGGCGGCACCGCGGAGTCCGCGTCGGCCGGTTCCGCGGCGGCGTACAGACGGGCGTGGCCGTTGAGGGCGTCGGCGAACTCCTCAAGGGAGTCCGACAACCCGGTGGCGGGTGTCTGGAGCAGTTCGAGAGCTCCTGCGGCCACCGCGCCGGGACCCTGTACGACTCCGGCCACGGCCCGGTCCTCCGCGTTTCGTTTCGCACCGGGAACTATGGTGTCGGCGAAGGCTTCCAGCGTGCCGATTATGTCCTGGTTTAACAGCGGTTGAATGGATGGCATTCCTTCTCCATTTCGGCGTACGAGGGTGTCGTGAAATCGGCAGTGACTCGCCATACTGAGAGCCTCTCCGTACATCGATCCTCCGCTGTGGAGATGGTTGAAGCATCTCCGTCATTGCTGTCGGCCGGTAGGCCGAAAAAGATCGCATATGCCCATGGGGTGTGATGGGTAAACATCGATGTCGTGGTTGCCCGGACCCTTATCTGAAGCTAATAATGTCCAGCGGCGCTGATCGATTCACTCCGCGCGAACGGTTGGTGCGTGGCGTGAATGATCGTCATTCGTCTCGGATGCGGAGGGCAAAATGCACAGTGCACAGTGCACAGTGAAAGGGATTGAGAGGGCTGTGGAGCAGTCGATCCACATCATGCGGAGCAAGCTCTCCGAGCCCTTGAGCATCGATGACATGGCGCGATTCGCCATGTACAGCAAATTTCACTTCTCCCGAGAATTCCATCGAATTACCGGGATATCGCCGAAACGTTTCCTCTCCGCGTTGCGGATACAGGAAGCCAAGCGGCTTCTGCTGACCACCGGCATGACGGTTACAGACATCAGCTGCACTGTCGGCTACAGCAGCGTCGGAACATTCAGCTCACGCTTCACCAATAGCGTCGGACTTCCGCCCTCGGTGTACCGTCAGTTCGGCGGATATACGACGCGGATAAAAGTTGCGAAGAACGAGGGGGACGGAGAGTCGGTGCGAGGTCTGGTTGTCGCGCCGGCCGTCGCAGAATTAGGGCTCATTTTCCTGGGTCTGTTTCCGACCAGAGTGCCGGAAGGTCGACCCATCAGCTGTGCGGTTCTCCGCACGCCCGGACCTTTCGAGATGCGGAACGTGCCGCCCGGTGTCTGGTATCTGCTGGGCCATTCCGTACCTGCCACAGCACATGAAGCGCTGACGGATGGCCAACCGGTCCATGTGGGATCTCTCGGTCCGCTGGAGATCGGGTCAAGGCTCGGGAACAGAATCGTAGAGTTCCGGCTACGAGGCGTACACGTCCTTGATCCGCCTGTGTTGATGGCTCTGCAGAAAGTGCGGTCGGCCGCGTTCGAGAACAACCTGGTAGGGGAAGCCGGATGACCGTCGGGTGCGGTGGAACCGGCTTCCACCGCACCGAAGCCGCTGCCCTGATCGCGGCGGGACGCACATCCGCGCCGGGCCCGGTGCCGCACCAGTGATGTGACGGAAAGTAACTGACGGTCCGTCGTACGTCCCTGGCGAGGGCATCAGGCCCTTCTCCGCGCAGCCACTCCTCCCGCGCCGGCCGCCGTGCGGCGCCCCCCGGCCTCCCGCCCCCTCCGGCGCTCTTCCTCGCGACGACGTCTTTTCCCGCGCCGGCACCCGCCCGCCCGCCGGCTCCGGCCTGCCGCGTGACCCACCGGTGCCGGAGGCCTTCACCGACCGGAAGACCGCCGAGGAAGAGCCGCACCAGCTGGCGGAGGGCGGCAGCGCTCAGCACGATGCCCGGCACGTGCCGGACCGGCCCTCGGATCCCCGGCATGTCCCCTCCCGTTGTGAGTCGACGGCCGGACCATCATCGGGCGCGGGCGGAAGCCGGTGCTTCTCTGCCGTTGCGCCTGGTGGATGTTCCTCCGCTACAGCACGGACAAAGAAGGGGATCGGCCCGCTCGCGCCCCAGACTGGGCCCGCAGACCAGCCGACCGGAGAGAGGAACCAGGCATGACGCACGAGAGGGACGTCATCACCGATCTGGTGGAGGAGGGCAAGGCGCTTGACGCCCTGCTCGCCGGGGCCCGCGAGGACGTGTGGACGCTTCCGACCCCCGCCGAGGGGTGGTCGGTCCGGCACCAGATAGGACACCTGGCCATGGTGTTCGCCATGGCGGAGAAGGCGGCTGCGGATCCCGTCGGCTTCAAGGCGTTCGTCGCCGGGCTCAACAGCTCCTTCGACGCTGCCGTCCAGGAAGGCCTGGCGCCGTATCTCGCCATGGACGGCGAAACCCTCATGAGGGAGTGGCAGAGGCAGCGGGAGGCGACCACGAAGGCGCTGCGGGGCGTCCCCCCGGCCCGCCTGGTGCCCTGGCTGGTACGGCCGATCCCGGCGGCGGTGCTCACCGCGGCGGGTATGACCGAACTGTTCGGGCACGGCCAGGACATCGCCGACGCGCTCGGCGTGACCCGCCGCCCCACCGACCGGATCAGGCACATCGCCGAATTCGTCACTCTCACATGGGAGTTCGGATACGAGTCGCACAGCCTGCCGGAACCCCGCAAGGGTTTCCGGTTCGAGCTGGAGGCGCCGTCGGGCGAGAAGTGGACGCTCGGTGCCGTCGACGCGACCGAGCGGATCACCGGTCCCGCTGTGGACCTCTGCATGCTGGCCACGCGGCGCCGCCACCGCGACGACCTGTCACTCACCGCCTCAGGTCCGGACGCCGACCAGTGGCTCGACATCGCCCAGGCCTACCGGGGCCCGGCCGGGACCGGACGCCGGCCTGGGCAGTTCGCCGCGGTACGCGGCTGACCGGTCCCGCACCGACAGGTCCGGAGTCCCTCGAGGACCCCGGGCGTGTCGGCCTGAACAGCACCCGTGTCGAGGCCGCGGCCGGTCCGCGGTACGGAGGGAACCCCATGGCAACCAGCGAGAACGGAACGGACGACGCCCGGAGTGCTCCCGCCACCCGCCCCCTGACGGGGGACGAGTACATGGAGAGCCTCAAGGACGGCCGCGAGATCTACCTGTACGGCGAGCGGGTCAAGGACGTCACCGAACACCCGGCCTTCCGTAACCCGGTACGCATGGTCGCCCGGCTGTACGACTCCCTGCACGACCCGGAGCGGCGGAGCATCCTGACCGCCCCGGTGGACGGACCGGGCGACGGATTCACTCACCGCTTCTTCACCGCCCCCCGCTCGGTGGACGACCTCGTGGCCGACCAGCGCGCCATCGCCGAGTGGGCGCGCACGACGTACGGCTGGATGGGCCGCAGCCCGGACTACAAGGCGGCCTTCCTCGGCACCCTGGGGGCCAACGCCGACTACTACGCCCCCTTCCAGGACAACGCTCGCCGCTGGTACCGGGAGTCGCAGGAGAAGGTTCTCTACTGGAACCACGCCATCGTCAACCCGCCGGTGGACCGGCACCGCTCACCGGACGAGGTCAAGGACGTGTTCGTGCACGTCGAGCGGGAGACCGACGCCGGGCTGCTGGTGAGCGGCGCCAAGGTAGTCGCGACGGGTTCGGCCCTGACCCACTACAACTTCATCGCCCAGGCCGGGGGAGTGCCTTTCAAGAAGCGGGAGATGGCGCTGGTGGCCACCGTCCCGATGGACGCGTCCGGCATGAGCCTGATCTGCCGTCCTTCGTACTCCGCGGCGTCCGCCGGACGTCCGCCCTTCGACTATCCGCTGTCCTCACGGCTCGACGAGAACGACACCATCCTGGTCCTCGACCGCGTCCTGGTCCCGTGGGAGAACGTCTTCGTCTACGGGGACGTGGAGAAGGCGCATCGGTTCAGCGCGCGGTCCGGGTTCCTGGAGCGCTTCACCTTCCACGGGTGCACACGGCTCGCCGTGAAGCTGGAATTCCTGGCCGGGGCGCTGACCAAGGCGCTGGAGATCACGGGCACACTGGAGTACCGCGGGGTGCAGTCCCGGCTCGGGGAGGTGCTCGCCTGGCGCGACTTGTTCCAGGGACTCTCCGACGCCGCCGCCCGCAACCCGGTGGAGTGGAAGGACGGCATGCTGCTGCCCAATCCGCGCTACGGCATGGCCTACCGATGGTTCGCGCAGATCGGTTACCCGCGGATCAAGGAGATCATCGAGCAGGATGTGGCCAGCGGACTGATCTACGTCAACTCCGGTGCCGAGGACTTCGCCAACCCGAGTGTCCGGCCGCACCTGGACAAATACCTGCGCGGTTCCGGCGGTGTCGACTCCGTCGAACGCGTCAAGGTGATGAAGCTGCTGTGGGACGCCGTCGGCACCGAGTTCGGCGGACGTCACGAGCTGTACGAGCGCAACTACTCCGGAAACCACGAGAACACCCGGGTCGAACTGTTCATGGCGCAGATGGCCGACGGAAGCGTGGACGGCTACAAGTCGTTCGTCGACGACTGCCTGGACGAGTACGACCTGTCCGGGTGGACGGTGCCCGATCTTTTCCCCCGTTCGACCGAATAGCCGCCGCACCGGGACTCAGAGAGGGGGGCCGCCCGGACATCGTCCGGGCGGCCCCCCTCGACGACCGGCGGGTCACGCCGCGTCGTACGGACTGTTCTGGTAGGCGGCCAGGGACCACCGGCCGTTTTCGCCGCGCACGGCGACCCAGGACGCACGGACCCTGCGCTCGGGACGGACGGTGTCCTCGCCGGCGGCGCGGACACCGCCCTCGGTGACCAGTACGGCCGCTTCCTCGCTGAGAACGTTCACCTCGACCGGTGCGCCGACGACCTGGGTGCCCCGGTACGGGCCCTTGAAGGCGGCCGCCATGAACGTACGGATGGACTCCCGGCCCTGGCAGTGCACTCCGGGCATCACCATGCTGGCGTTCTCGGTGAAGACGTCCGCGAACGCGTCGGCGTCGTGGGCCGCCCATGCCGCCATGATGCGCTCCGGCAGGCCGGCGAAGCCGTCTCGCGTGTCGGCCGTGGCCGTGGTGCTGGTGGGGTTCATCGGATTCCTCTCTCCGTGCTGCGGGCAATGCGGGGGAGCGGGGGGAACCCGGCTCCGCTCACTGTCACGTGTGCGATGTGGGCCAGTACTCGCCGACCACCTCCCGTGTGATCCTGCAGTCCAGCAGGAGGACGCCGCGGTATCCCCGGTCGCGCCAGGCCCGCACCGGTGCCAGATCCTCGGTACGGCGCACGGTGACGGCTTCCGCGCCCAGTGCGCGGGCGACGCCGGCGAAGTCGCAGTCCTCGAAGACGGCGCTGTCCAGGGCGGCCCCGGTGGGCGCGAACCGGTGCACCTCGGCGGCGTAGGCCGCGTCGTTGTACACCACGACGAGCGCCGAGTGGGCCGCGCGGACCAGCGTCTCCAGGTCGGGCAGGCCCATCAGCGCCCCCCCGTCGCCCAGCGCGGCCACCGTCGTACGGTCCGAGCGGCCGACCGCGGCTCCGACCGCGCCCGCCAGACCCAGACCGATGCTCTGGAACGCGGCGCCGGTGAACACGGCTGCGGACGGGTCGGGCACCGGCCAGTACATCCAGGGCCAGCCGACGAAGTGACCCCCGTCAGTCACCAGCGTGCGTTCCGCCGGCAGCAGGCCGGCCAGTGCTGCGGACAGGGTGCGCGGATCGATCCGGTCGGCGGTTCCGGCGTCCTCGTGCGGACCGGGCGTCCCGGGGCGCAGGCCCGTCGTCCTGGCCCGCCAGGTGTCCGGCGCGCTGTGCGCGCCGGACACCGAGTCGAGCAGCGCGGAAGCCGTCTCGGAGGCGTCCGCGGCGATGAACTCGTCGACGCGGTCACTCGTGGCCCGGGCGCCGGTGCCGATCTGCACGAGCCGTGTGTCCGGGCCGAGCAGGGAGCCACCGTGCAGGGTCCACTCGTTGAGGCCGGCGCCGAAGGCGACCACCAGGTCCGCGTCCCCGACGACGGAAGCGACCTCCGGGCCGCTCAGGTTCCCGCATACCCCCAGGCACCACGGATTGCCGGCGAACAGGCCGCTCGCCATCACGGTCGTCGCCAGCAGCGCGCCGGTCCGGTCCGCGAGATCGGCCAGCAGCTTGCCGGCACCGGACCGCCACGCGCCCAGTCCGGCGAGCAGCAGCGGACGTTCGGCCTCCTGCAGGGCGCGCCGTACCACCTCGACCCGGGCGGGCTCCGGGCGTGCGGCGGGGCGCCGGCCCGCCCGGGGCACCAGCGGGGAGGTTTCCTCGGGCACCGGAGCGTCCATCAGGTCGACGGGCAGGGACAGCATCACCGGGCCGGGCCCCGAGCGGGCCGTCTCCAGGGCGGCGGCCGTGTCCGCCCGGACCGTCGCCAGGTCTGTGAGCCGGAAGGCCGGGACACCGAGGGAGGCGGCGAACGCGGCCTGGTCGATGTCGATGCGGCGGGCTCCGCTCGACGGGGCGTCACCGCAGAGCAGCAGGACACCGCTGGCCTGCTTGACCGCGTCCGCCAGCCCGGTGGCGGCGTTGGTGAGTCCGGGGCCGAAAGTCGTGGTGCAGACGGCGGGTTCACCGGTCGTGCGGTAGTAGGCGTCGGCCATGGCGATCGCGCCGCCCTCGTGACGGGCGGAGAGATAACGCACGCCGTGGTCGGTGAGAGCGGTGACCGCGCTCATGTTGCCGTTGCCCACCACCCCGAAGGCGTGGCGCACACCGCAGTCACTCAGGGTCTGGCCGACCGCGTCGGCGAGTGAGGTCACGATCCGGCCTCCTGCCGTCCCTCGGTCCGCGGGGCGGGCGACGGCGCGACGACGTCACCGCGGAACACGCCGTCCGGGTCGATCCGGTCGCGCACCGCCGTCACCGCGGGGAGCAGCCCGGCGTCGAAGTCCCGCCGGGTCTCCGGACGCTCGACCAGACTGGGTACGGTGCGTCCGCAGTCCCAGGGGGCCAGTGCGGTGCGGACGGCGGCCAGGTCGTGCGTGATCTGCTCGGGGCCGGCCGTGCCGAAGGGCACTCCGGACCCCTGGTAGGCGAGGCCGGCGGGGAAGTGGTCGACCACGCCGCCGGAGCGGTCCCGTTCGGCCAGCGCGCCGCCGAGCTGGCGCAGTTCCACGTTGGTCAGCGCGCAGCCCGAGTCCGGTCCGGCTGCGGCGGCGAGCGCGGGGGCGCCGACAGCGTGCACCAGCATGTGGTCACCGAGTACCGGCAGTGGCGCGGGCGGGTCCAGGTGGGCGTGGAGGGCGGCCAGGGTCCCTTCGGCCCCCCAGCCGTCGACCAGGGGCGGTGCGACGGCTCGCAGCGGTTCGAGCAGGTCCCGCATGATCTCCGGCGTCCGGCCGGGTGCACCCGGCGGTGCGAGCACGGTGCCGTCCACACAGACCACTTCGGCGCCCCGCAGGGGCTCCGGCAGCTCCGGCTGCGGGGGCAGCCGCATCATCCGGAAGGAGGTCGTGGCCTGCCGCGGGGCGTCCTTCTGCCACGTGAGCCAGGTGTTCAGCAGGGCCTCTGCGTGCCGGGCCGGCCAGTACGCGGCTCCCGACAGCGTGATGCCGGCGGTGAACAGACCGATCTCGACGGCCGTCACGACACCGAACCCGCCGCCGCCGCCGCGCAGGGCCCACAGCAGATCCGGGTCCGTCTCCGCGTCCGCCCTCACCGACGTACCGTCCGCCGTGACGAGTTCCACGGCCCGGACGGAGTTCGCCGCGACGCCGGTGACCCGGCCGTACACGCTCAGGCCGCCCCGCAGCAGGTAACCCACCGCGCCGACCAGGGGGGAGGAGCCGTGCGGGGCGAAGAGAGCGTGCGGCGCGGCGGCCCGAGCGACCTCGCCCCAGGTGGCGCCCGCGGGAATGCGTGCCGTCCGCCGGTCCGGGTCGATGCTCACAGGTCCGCGCATCCGGGTGCGGATCAGCAGCGCCTCGTCCATCGGTGCCGCCGTGGCCGCGCCGTGCCCCGTGGTGTGCATCCGTACCGCCCACCCGGACGAAGCCGCGGTGCGCAGTGCCGCCCGCACTTCGCCGGGGGAGCCGACCGTGACGGCTGCCGCCGGACGGGGAACGGCCGCCAGGTTGAACGCCTCGGTCGCCCGCAGATAGGCGGGGGTGTCCGGGAGTGCGGCGCCCGGGTGCGCCCCGGCCCTCACCGGACACCGAACCGTGTGCGGGCGTACTCGCGTACGGCGACCGTGGGCAGCAGTACGGAGATCCCGCCGTGGCTGTGCAGGGCCGACATGTCGCGCCAGATCCGTTCCAGGCGCCGGCCCTGACCGGTGGCGGAGGAGCCCGCGGTCGGGAACAGGAAAGTTTCGACGGCCTTGTGGCACAGCGCGATCACATGCCTGCACACGCACGACAGCCGCAGGTCCTGCTCCCGGGTGAACGACTCCGGAGACCGGCAGATGGCGCTCCACTGGTCCACGGCTCCGCGCAGCGCCGCGTCCGCGGTGGCGATCAGTCCGGCGGCCTCGCCGTACCAGAGCTGGTAGTCGGCGTTCTCGGTGCAGGGGCGGCCGGGAGGGACCGGTTCCCTCCGCTCCTGCAGCGACTGCTCGTATGTGTCCAGAGCGCCCTGTGCCATGCCCACGGCCAGAGCGGCGATCTCCAGGTTCATGAAGCTGAGCGGCCCGCCAGCGTAGTCGGCGTTGCCGTGCAGGGCGGCACCGGGCGTGCCGTCGGCGACGGAGGTCTGGCTCACATGGGTGCCGGGCAGTGCGAGATGCGCGGGAACGTGGGCGTCCTCGACCACGATGGTGTGCGACCCGCTGCCGTTGAGACCCAGTTGGTTCCCCCAGTCGTCCAGGCGCCGCCATCCGGCACGCGGCAGACAGAACAGCATCGGCGCCGGCGGGCCTTCGGGGGAGGCCTGAACCAGGGCGTGGGCGAGGAAGTGGGTGGCGTAGGGGGAGCCCGAGCAGTACTTCCACTGTCCGCGTACGGTCCACCCCCCTGCGGCGGCCGGCTCGGCGGTGCCGCCAACGGCGATGGCGAGCGGGGCGATGAAGTCTCCGTCGGCGAAGATCTCGTCCTGGGCGCGCTCCTCGAAGAGCGAGGCCGCGATGAGCGCGTGCGCGGCTCCCAGGCAGTACATCCAGCCGGTGGACGGGCAGCCCCGGGCCAGCTCGGTGACCACGCGCAGGAACACGCCGGGCCCCAGTTCCAGGCCCCCGTGGCGTCGTGGCACCAGGATGCGGTAGAAGCCGGCCTCGGTGAATGCCTCGTGGGTCTCCGGGGCGTAGTAGGTACGTTTCTCCGTCTCGGCCTGGCGGGCGATCAGCTCCGGTCGCAGGGCCCGCGCCCGGCCGAGGAGATCGCGTACGGTGCGTTCTTCGGAAGTCACCGCGGCGGCCCGCTGCGGTGAGGCGGAGGAATCGGGCATCACATATCGCTCCCTGAGTGGCGAGGCTGCTGAGGTGCTGGTCGGTGGGGTGCTCGGAAGCCGGCGTGGTTCAACGCGCGGCGACCAGTTTCCGCATCGCGTCGAGCTGCTCGCCGGGCGCCAGCGGCATGGCCCAGAAGACGTGTCCGATCCCCGTTTTCTCCAGGACGGCCAGGTCCTCACAGACCTGCTCCACCGAACCTGTGAGCGGCGCGCGGCCGTCGAGCGGCCCTTCGGTGACCGGACCGTTCACCCGCACGACCGCCGGGAGCCGGTCCGGCGTGTGTCCGGCCTCCACGGCGGCCTCGCCGTGCGCCTGGAGCACGGCGAGCAGGTCCTCCAGCGTCCCGAACGGGGAACTGAAGCCGACGGCCGGGTTCAACGGGATACCGAGGCGTCCCGCGCGACGGGCGGCGACGGCCGTCTTGGCTCCGATGAGCATCCGGGGGCCACCCGGTCGCGGGCTCCTGGGGCCGATCTGCGACTCGGGAACCGAGTAGAAACGGCCGTGGAAGCTGACCGGGTCGGGGCCCCACACGGCGCGCATCGCCGCGATGTGCTCCTCGAACCCGGCGCCGCGGCGCGTCATCGGTGTTCCCGTGAGCGCGAACTCCTCCTCCATCCAGCCCTGGCCGAGCCCGGCCAGCAGCCGCCCGCCGCTGAGCCGGTCCACCGTCGCCAGGCGGCGGGCGAGAACCACGGGGTGGTGGAAGAGGGCGCCCAGGACACTGGTTCCCAGAGTGATCTCGGTGGTGAGAGCGGCGATGTGGGCCAGGGTCTCCAGCGGGGCCTCGACATTCGCGTACACCTCGGGGACCGGTTCGCCGCCGGCCGCCCGGACCGGGCGGAGCAGCCGTTCCAGCACCCACACCGAGGCCAGGCCCATGCGCTCCGCCTCGACGGCGGTGTGCCGGATCGCCTCGGGCGAGGTGGCCGGGCCGATGGTGGGCAGCGCGAGTCCGAGATCCATGACGTCTCCAGAACGGGAGGCAGGTGGCGGCCTGAGCGCGGCGGCGCCCGGCCCGGGGATGCCTCGATGCTCGCCTGCCACCTCGGTGACGTACCACTCCAGGATTGCTCTGGCTCCCCTCAACTGCGCTTTACCGCGGCGCTGTTGAACGAACATCCCCGAACGTGGCGCGGGCACGGCGGAGCGAGGGCCGCCACCCGGAGGCCCTCGTGCCGGCCCGGTCACGTGGGCCGCGCCGCCGCTACCGCGCGGGCGTCCCGGCGGGCCCAGGGGCTCCGTCCACCGTGTCCCGCTCGGCTGCGGGCCGCGCTTCCCCGGTGTCCCGCGCCAGGTGGCGCAGGCACAGCACAGCGAGAGCCGCCAGCACCACGGCCCCGATCCAGCCGGCCGTGTGCAGGCCGCTGGTGAACGCCTCCCGGGCCCGGTCCGCGAGCTGATCGCCGACGCCGTCCGGGAGGCTCTGTGACGCCTTCACCGCCGCGGCCACCGTCTCCTCGGCGGCGGCGCGGACATCCTGCGGCACCCCGTCCAGCTGTGCGCCGTCCAGCCGTGACCGGTAGACCACCGCCGCGACCGTACCGAGCAGGGCCATGCCGAGCGTGCCGCCGAAATGCAGGCTGGTCTCGGAGAAGGAAGCCGCCGAGCCGGCCCGCTCAGGTGGCACCGAACCGACCACCATGCCGGTGCCGAGCGCCACCAGCGGGCCGTCGCCCAGGGCCATGACCGCGATGCCGGCCACCGCCACGGCCCCGTTGCCGCTGCTGCCGGCCAGGGTCAGCATCAGGAAGCCGGCGCTGCTGAGCGCGAGACCGCCGGCCACCGCGAGACGGGGCCGCACGTACCGCACCAGGAGCGGCGTCAGCAGCGCCCCCAGGGCCATGGCCAGTCCCATCGGGGCGTACAGCAGCGCGGCCCGCGCGGGCGGATGGCCCAGCACGCTCTGCAGGTACTGGCTGACCAGCATGCCGGTGCCCGAGAGCACGACACCGCTGAGCAGCATCGTCACGAGCACCGTGCGCACCCGGATGGAGCGGAACAGCCCCAGGTCCAGCAGCGGCTGCGCCAGCCTCGACTGCCGCCGTACGAAGAGCAGGGCGAGCAGCGTGCCGACGACCAGGGCTGCGCCGGGAACGACCGGCCCGCCCAGGGGGTCGCCCACCAGCAGCTCCTTGAAGCCGTAGACGAGCGACAGCACGGCGCCCAGGGACAGCGCCACGCTCAGCGGCTCGATCCGCCCCGCCTTGTCGTTGCGGCTCTCCGGCAGCAGGAGGGGCCCCACCACCAGCAGTACGGCCATGATCGGCACGCCGAGGAGGAACACCGATCCCCACCAGTACCGTTCGAGCAGCAGACCGCCGATCGTCGGTCCCAGGGCCGCCCCCGAGAACTGGACCGTGGCCCACAGCGCGATGGCGGTTCCGCGCTGCGTCGCGT
>Ga0196960_10000456_pt1 | contig 14251 bp, 16 predicted proteins | sample S3v_5metaG_FD_183187 | JGI IMG/M metagenome (GOLD analysis project Ga0196960, IMG submission 183187) | Soil microbial communities from Anza Borrego desert, Southern California, United States - S3+v_5 | ecosystem: Environmental > Terrestrial > Soil > Desert | place: USA: California | collected... | reverse complement strand
CGCGGCCGCGAGCGGGTCGGTCTGCGCGGTGCCGTCGCCCGCGGCGGGCTGGCCGGAGCCGGCGAGCGGGTCGCCGGAGGAGAGCTGCGTGGTCTGCTGGTCGGAGGGGTCGGCCTGCGGCTGGGCAGCCGCATCGGTCTGCTCCGCAGCCGGCGGCTCCTCCCAGGTGGCCTTCCGCCGTCGGGGGATGCGTGGCATTCGGGTCGAGTCTAGTCCTGGGTCGGATGGCGCGGTCCGTACCCCGGGCAACGGCAATTCCGCCGCAAAGTCGCGCCTCTTCCGTCACAGACACGTGTAGAGCCGTCACGCGATCCCGCGCAGCATGCCTCCCGCAACGTTCACCTCGCTGGAGGTTCCTCCCATGCCGTACCGCCTCTTCGGCTCCATCCACGCCACGACCTACTCGCTTCTGCACCGCCTCCGCGGCGAGCGCGGACAGGGCACCGTCGAGTACGTCGCGATCATCCTGCTCGTCGCCACGATCTTCGCCGCCGTCATCGGTGTCGCCAGCAGCGGCAGCTTCAACCTGCACACGAAGATCACGCAGAAGATCACCGACGTGATCGAAGGCCTCAAGTTCGAGGGGAAGGGCGCCGCCGCTCCGAAGCCGAAGGACGGGTAAGCCCGCGCTTCGCCGCCGTGATCATCGTCCGCCGCCCGCGTCCTTGGACGTGGGCGGTCGTCGTTGTGGGGCGTTCGGTGAGTCCGTCCGGAGCCGGCCGGCGGGTCGAGGCCGTCGTTGCACGGCGGCGGTGAGGAGGGTGGCCCATTTCGCCGCGCGCGCACACGAGCGCGAGCGGTCGGCCAACGCCCACAACGTCACACCGGCGGGCGGCAGCGGAGCGAGCGTGACGAAATGGGCGTAGAGCGCCCACAACGTCACACCGGCACGCCGCGAGCGAGCGCGAGTGACGAAATGGGCGCGGGAAGAACGTCACGCAGCCCGACCGCGCATCTCGCCCGAGTGACGTTCTTCCCGCCAGGCGGGAACAACGTCACTTCCGCGGCGACGGGACCAACGCGAGTGACGTTGTTCCCACCCCACGGCGAGAACCCGGACGCCCCGCACCCCAGACACACACCCTCACCGCCCCAGCACGGCCAGCGCCCGAGCGGCGAAACCGAAGGAGCGCGGAAGACGACGAACCGAGTGCGAGAATCGCCCCCATGCCTCGCTCGTACGACCGCGCCGCCGGAGACCTGCGGCCGACGACGATCCAGCCCGGGTTCGTCCCCACCGCGACCGGGAGCGCGCTCATCTCCCAGGGCGAGACGCGCGTCATCTGCACCGCGACCGTCGAGGACTCCGTCCCCCGGTGGATGGAGGGTCGCGGCACCGGGTGGGTGACGGCCGAGTACGGGATGCTCCCCGCCTCCACCAACTCCCGCAAGCAGCGCGACGCCACGAAGGGCAAGCAGGACGGCCGCACGGTCGAGATCCAGCGCCTCATCGGCCGCTCGCTTCGCCAGGCGGTCGACTTCAAGCAGCTCGGCGAGCGGACGGTCTGGATCGACTGCGACGTCCTCACCGCCGACGGCGGCACGCGGTGCGCGGCGATCACCGGCGGCTACGTCGCGCTCGCCCGCGCCCTCCACGCGAAAGGCCTGCAAGCGGCGCTCACCACGCAGATCGCCGCCGTCTCCACCGGCATGGTCGCCGGCACGCCGCTGCTCGACCTCGACTATCGTGAGGACTCCAGCGCCGAGGTCGACGCGAACGTCGTCATGACCGGCGACGGAGGCCTCGTCGAGGTCCAGGCGACGGGCGAGCGGACGCCGCTCCAGCGTGCCTCCCTCGACGACCTCCTCGAGCTCGCCGCGCAGGGCATCGACCGTCTCCGCGCGACGCAGGACGAGGCCATCGCCGCGACCGTCGAGGTGGCGGCATGAACCTCGTCCTCGCCACCCGCAACGACCACAAGGCGGAGGAGTTCGACCAGCTGCTCACGCCGCACGAGGTCGTCGCGCTCCCGCCGGAGGTCGAGCTGCCGCCGGAGACCGGCGAGACCTTCGCGGAGAACGCCCTCGGCAAGGCCCGGGCGGCGGCGCAGGCGACGAACACGCCCTCGATCGGCGACGACTCCGGCATCGAGGCCGAGGCGCTCGGCGGCCGCCCCGGCGTCCGCAGCGCCCGGTTCGCCGGCGAGCACGCGACCGACCAGGAGAACCGCGACAAGCTCATCCGCGAGGCGCCGGAGGGGAGCCGCGTCGCGTACGTCTGCGCGATCGCCTACGTGCACCCCGACGGCACCGAGTTCGTCGTCGAGGGCCGCTGCGAGGGCACGCTCACCCACAGCCCCCGCGGCACGAACGGCTTCGGCTACGACCCCGCGTTCGTCCCGGACGAACACCCCGACAGCACCATGGCAGAGATCACGCCGGCCGAGAAGGCCGCGATCAGCCACCGCGGCAAGGCCGCCCGCGCCCTGCTCGAGCGCCTGAACGCGAGCTAGCGTTGTCCGCCGCATGAGCCAGCGAGGGGAGGGTCCGGACGGCCGCGCGCAGCAGCGCATCGCGCTCCTCAGCGTCGGCGCCGCGATCTTCCTCGTCGCCCTCAAGCTCGGCGCCGGCCTGGCCAGCGGCTCCCTCGCGCTCATCGCCGAGGCCGCCCACTCCGGCACCGACCTCGTCGCCGCGCTCCTCACGCTCTTCGCGGTCCGCATCGCCGCCCGCCCCGCGGACGACACCCACAACTACGGCCACGGCAAGGCCGAGCACCTCGCCGCGCTGGGCGAGTCGACGTTCCTCATCCTCGTCTCCGGTTTCCTCGGCTACCAGGCCATCGACCGCCTGCTCGACGACGGCGGCCACGAGGTGCAGGCCGAATGGTGGACGTTCGTCGTCCTCGGCGTCGTGATCGCCGTCGACGCCGCGCGGACCGCTGCGAGCCTCCGCGGCGCCCGCCGCTACGGCAGCCCCGCGCTCACCTCGAACGCCCTGCATTTCGCGTCAGATCTGCTCGGCTCCAGCGCCGTCGTCATCGGCCTGATCTTCGTCGCGCTGGGGGAGCCGAAGGCCGACGCGATCGCCGCGATCGTCGTCGCGGCGGTCGTGCTCGTCGCGGCCTTCCGCCTCGCGAGCCAGTCGATCGACGTGCTCATGGACCGCAGCAGCGGGGAGGCGACGGAGGCGATCACGAAGGCGCTCGCGCACCAGCCCGTCGACGTCCGCCGGATCCGCCTCCGGCACGCCGCCGGCCGCGACTTCGCCGACCTCGTCGTCGCGGTCGAGGCCGACGCCCAGCTCGCCCAGGCGCACACGATCGCCGACCGGATCGAGGAGGCCGTCCGGCAGGAGCTCCCCAACGCCGACGTGCTCGTCCACGTCGAGCCGCGCACCACCTCCGAGGCCGGCGACCTCAGAGAGCGGGCCACGGTCGCCGCGCTGAGCGTCCCCGACGTCCGCGAGGTCCACAACGTCCGCGTGATGCAGGTCGAGGGCGCGCCGGAGCTCTCCCTCCACGTCAAGCTGCCGCGCGACCGCTCCCTCGCCGCCGCGCACGACGTCGTCGAGCAGCTCGAGCAGACGATCCACCGCGACGTGCCGGAGCTGCGCACGATCCACACGCACATCGAGCCGCTCTCCCGCACGGACTGGGCGTCGAGCCCGAGCAGCGACGACGTGCGGGTCGAGACCGAGGCGATCGAGGACGTCGTCCGCCGCTACACCGGCCGGGAGGCCGTGCAGGTGAGCTTCCGCGACGCCGAGCGGGGCCGCGTGGCCCTCATCACCGTCCTCCTGCCGGCCGAGCAGCCGCTCCCCAGCGCCCACCGCAGGGCAGGGGAGATCGAGCACGCGGTCCGCGAGCGGTGTCCGGAGCTGAGCGACGTGATCGTCCACACGGAGCCCGAGAACGGGCCTCCGGCAGCCTCCGACACGCCTGTCAGCGCAGGTTGATCGCGGCGGAGACGCCGACGGCCGCGGCGAGCGCCGCGTAGCCGTGGTAATCCGACAGGAGCAGGAGGAACGCGGTCAGCGCGCACACGGCGACGGTGACCAGCCAGGCGATTCGGGAGAGCGGCACGCCCTTTATCTAAGCGAGGTTCCCGCCATTCCGCCGCCCGGACGGGCTAAGGTGCCCTCCGTTTCCGAGAAGGGGAGGACATCGCCCATGAACAAGACCGAACTCGCTCAGCAGGTCGCCTCTCGTGCAGGCGTCGACGCGTCTGCCGCCAAGTCGGCCGTCGAGGCCGTCTTCGAGTCGATCGCCGATGAGCTGGCCAACGGCGGCGAGGTCTCCGTGTCCGGCTTCGGCAAGTTCAGCGTCTCCGACCGTGCGGCCCGTCAGGGTGTGAACCCGGCGACCGGCGAGAAGATCCAGATCGCCGCGTCGAAGGCCGCGAAGTTCTCGGCCGCGAGCGGCCTCAAGGGCAAGCTCAACGGCTGAAGCCGGTCCGGCTGCGAGGCCTACCAGCGGCGCCGGGTCATCCGGCGCCGCTGGTAGGTTCGCCCGCCGTTCGCCCCACCCCTCGACCAGAAGGACAACTTCCCAGTGACCAAGAACGAGTTCATCGACCAGGTCGCGTCCCGCTCCGGCCTCAGCCGCAAGGACGCCGCCGCCGCCGTCGACGCGTCGCTCGAGACCATCACCGAGACGCTCTCGCGTGGCAGCGACGTCACGTTCTCCGGCTTCGGCAAGTTCTCCGTCTCCGAGCGCTCCGCCCGCCAGGGCGTCAACCCGGCGACCGGCGAGAAGATCCAGATCGCCGCGTCCAAGGTCCCGAAGTTCTCGGCCGGCGCGCAGCTCAAGACGGCCGTCAAGGGCTGATCCAGCCTTGACCGACGCGCGGCCGGCCCGCTTCGCGGATCGCCTGGCCGCGCTCGTCGCCCAGCGCGAGTCGCAGGTCGTCCTCGGGCTCGACCCAGATCCGAACCGGGTCTGGCCCGAGGTCCTCGCCGCGGCCCCGCAGGGCGGCACCGCCGCCGAGCGCGCCGCCGCGACCATCGCGGCCCAGTGCCTCGCGCTGATCGACGCCGCCGGCCCGGCGTGCGTCGCCGTCAAGCCGCAGGTCGCGTGCTTCGAGCGGCTCGGCGCCCCCGGCTGGGACGCGCTGCGCACCGTCGCCGACGCGGCCCGCGCCGCCGGCCTGCTCGTGCTGGCCGACGGCAAGCGCGGCGACATCGACGTCACCGCCGGCGCCTACGCGCAGACGTTCCTCGGCGTCGCGCCGACGCCGTTCGGCGACGTCGCCGCGGTGGACGCCGACGCGCTCACCGTCAACCCGTTCATGGGCGGCGACACGCTCGCGCCGTTCGTGGCCGCCGGGCGCGGGCTCTTCGTCCTCGTCCGCACCTCCAACCCCGGCGCGGCCGACGTCATGGACGCCGAGCTGGCCGACGGCACGAAGGTGTGGGAGCACGTCGCGCGCCTCGTCGACCGCACCGGCGCCGAGCCGGGCGACACCCGCGCGCTGTGCGACGTCGGCGCCGTCGTCGGCGCCACGCAGCCCGAGCACCTGGCCCGCGCTCGCGAGCTCATGCCGCGCTCGGTCTTCCTGCTGCCGGGCATCGGCGCGCAGGGCGGCCGCGTCGAGGATCTGGCGCCCGCGTTCGCGCCAGGACGCGCCGCCGGGCTCGTCACCGCCTCCCGATCCATCGCCCGTGCGCACGAGCAGCAGGGCGGCACGCCCGGCGCCGCCGCGCGGGCCGAGGCCGAGCGCCTGCGCGAGCAGGCGTGGGCGCTCGCGTAAGGGCCGCTTCGGCGCAGCCCGTATCCTCTCGCCGCGATGACTCACCGGTCTCCCGGGCGCTTCCTGGCGCCCCTCGCGCTCCTCGCCGCCGTGGTGGCGGTCGCGCTCGTCGTCTCGAGCGCGACGGGGGGCGAGGACGACGGCGGCTCGGCCGCCTCGGGGACCACGAGCACGAAGACGGGCCGGACGACCACCGCGACCTCCGAGGAGACCTCGGGCAGCGGCAGCGGCGGGACGTCCACCGGCTCGGGCTCGCAGCGCTCGTACACGGTCAAGGCCGGCGACACGCTCGGCTCGATCGCCGACGACGCGGGGATCACCATCGAGGAGCTCCAGGAGCTCAACCCCGAGGTGGACCCGCAGAGCCTCACCGTCGGACAGCGCCTCCGCCTGCGGCGATGATCCGGCTGCTCCCACTGCTGCTGGCCGTCATCGCGATGACGGTCGCGCCGACGTCCGCCCTCGCCCAGGCGCGGCCCGACATCGACGCGCCGTCCGCGATCGTCATCGAGGCGAGCACCGGCGAGGTCGCGTACGCCAAGGACCCGTCGGCCAAGCGCTCGATCGCGTCCACCACCAAGCTGATGACGGCGCTGCTCACGCTCGAGTCGGTCGCGCTCGACGACGTGCTCACGGTCGCGCCGTACACGCCGAGCGGCCCGGAGTCCCTCGGCGGGCTGCGCGCGGGGGAGCGGATGACCGCCCGCGACCTCCTGCGCGCGCTCATGCTGGCCAGCGCGAACGACGCGGCGGTGACGCTCGCGACGCGGATCAGCGGCTCCGTGCCCGCGTTCGTCCGCGAGATGAACACGCGGGCCAAGCAGCTCGGCCTGAAGGACACGCGGTACACGAACCCGATCGGGCTCGACACCGGCGGCCGCTCGTCGGCCCGCGACCTCGTCAAGCTCGCCCAGGTCCTGCGCCGCAACGAGTTCTTCCGCCGCACCGTCGACCTGCCGCGGGTGCGCGTCACGTCCGGCGCTCAGCCGCGGACGTACCTCAACCGCAACACGCTCGTGCGGCGCGTGCCGTGGGTCAACGGCGTCAAGACCGGCCACACGTCGCTGGCCGGCTACGTCCTGGTGGGGAGCGCGACCCGCAACGGCGTGACGGTGATCAGCGCGGTGCTCGGGACGCCGAGCGAGGCGGCGCGCGACGCGGAGTCGCTCGAGCTGCTGCGCTACGGCCTCTCGCGGTACCGGCGCACGACGCTCGTCAAGAACGGCCAGGCGCTGGCGCGGGTCGACCTGAAGTACCGCGACGAGCAGGTCCGGCTCGTGGCCGGCAGCGGCGTGCAGCGGGTGCTGCGGCGCGACCGGCGCGCGCGGCTGCGGGTGAGCGGGGTGCCGAAGGAGCTCGACGGGCCGCTCACCGCGGGCGCGCGGCAGGGCCGCGTCGATGTGCTCGTCGGCGGCAAGGTCGTGGCGTCCGCGCCGCTCGTGACGGCCACCGCGGTGGAGGAGGCGGGGCTGTCGACGCGCCTGGCGCACGTCGCCGGTCAGGGGCGGACGGTCCTGCTGGCAATCGTGCTCGTTGTCTGTACCGTCCTGCTCGTGCTGCTGCGTAGGCGGGTCGTCGGGAGAACGGGGTCGCGGGCATGATCATCACGGTCACGCTCAACGCCGCGATCGACAAGACGCTGTCGGTCCCGAACTTCCGGCTCGGGCGCCGCCACCGGACCGTCGAGCAGACGACGATGGCGGGCGGCAAGGGCGTCAACATCGCCCGCGCGCTGAAGTCGCTGGACCAGCCCGTGATCGCGACCGGGTTCGCGGGCGGGCCGACCGGCACGCGCATCGTCGAGCAGCTCACCGACGAGTCGATCCTCAACGACTTCGTGCGGATCCGCGAGGAGTCGCGGACGAACACGGCGGTGCTCGACCCGACGTCCGGCGAGCAGACCGAGATCAACGAGCGCGGGCCGGAGGTCGGGCCGCGCGAGCTCGAGCTCTTCCTCGGCAAGCTCGTCTACCTGGCGCGCGGCGCGGAGATCGTCGTCTTCGCCGGCTCGCTGCCGCGCGGGGTCGAGACGGACTACTACGCGACGCTCGTGCGCGAGGTGCGCAAGCTCGGGATCACGACGATCGTCGACACCGACGGGGAGCCGCTGCGCCAGGCCGTGCGCGCCGAGCCGACGGTGATCTCGCCGAACGTCAACGAGGCCGAGGAGCTCGTGGGCCACGAGTTCAACGACGAGGAGGACTCGATCTTCGCGATCCGCGAGCTCGGCCGCCTCGGGCCGCGCGAGTCGATCATGACCGTGGCGGACGGGTGCTACGCCTGCCTGCAGACCGAGAGCGGCCCGCAGCTCATGCGCGCGAAGATCGAGCCGCGCGAGCCGGTCGCGACGGTCGGCTCGGGCGACGCGTTCCTCGCGGGCTACATCGCGGCGCGGTACGGCGGGCAGTCGCCGGAGGAGTGCCTGCGGTTCGCCGTGGCGTGCGGCGCGGAGTCCACGCAGCGGCTCGGCGCGGGGCTCATCGACCCGCGCGAGGTCGACCGGCTGGTGCCCGAGGTCGACGTGGCACGGCTGGTCGAGACGACCACGGGTTAAGGCTTCGCAACAGCGCTGCGCAGGGGTGCGGAGCGGGTGTTGCGGAAGTGTGCCGAATGGCCGAAACTCCGGGTTTCGCCGTTGCTACGCTCGATCCTTCGTCCGCCCCCTCACCTAGGATCGCGCCATGGAAGTTGAGATCGGCCGCGGGAAGAAGGCCCGCCGCGCTTACGGATTCGACGACATCGCGATCGTGCCCTCACGGCGCACGCGGGATCCTGATGACGTCGACATCAGCTGGAAGCTCGGCGACTACCGATTCGAGCTTCCGCTCATGGCCTCGGCCATGGACGGCGTCGTCTCGCCCGAGACGGCTGGCGTCATCGGCAAGCTGGGCGGCCTCGCCGTCCTGAACCTCGAGGGCATCTGGTCCCGGTACGAGGACGCCGACGAGATGCTCAAGCGCATCGCGCAGCTCCCCAAGGAGCAGGCGACGCGCGAGATGCAGGAGATCTACCGCGCCCCGCTCGTGCCGGAGCTGATGGCGCAGCGCATTCGTGAGATCAAGGAGCAGGGCGTCGTCGTCTGCGCCTCGCTCACGCCGCAGCGCGTCTCCTCGCACTACGAGCTGGCGCTCGAGGCCGGCCTCGACATCCTGGTCATCCAGGGGACGGTCGTCTCGGCCGAGCACGTGTCGAAGACCACCGAGCCACTCAACCTCAAGGAGTTCATCCGCGAGGTCGACGTGCCGGTCGTGGTCGGCGGCTGCGCCTCGTACCACACGGGTCTGCACCTGATGCGCACCGGCGCGGCCGGCGTGCTCGTCGGCGTCGGCCCGGGCGCGGCGTGCACCACGCGCGGCGTGCTGGGCATCGGCGTCCCGCAGGCGACGGCGATCGCCGACGTCGCGGCCGCCCGCTCGCAGCACATGCTGGAGACCGGCGAGTACTCCCAGGTCATCGCCGATGGCGGCATGCGCAACGGCGGCGACGTCGCGAAGGCGATCGCCTGCGGCGCCGACGCGGTCATGATCGGCTCGCCGCTCGCCCGCGCCTACGAGGCGCCCGGCCACGGCTTCCACTGGGGCATGGCGACGTTCCACCCGACGCTCCCCCGCGGCGCGCGCGTGGCGACGACGCAGAACGGCTCGCTCGAGGAGATCCTCGTCGGCCCGGCCCGCGAGAACGACGGCACGTTCAACCTGTTCGGCGGCCTGCGCACCTCGATGGCGACCTGCGGCTACGCCGACATCGCCGAGTTCAACCGGGCCGAGCTGATGGTCGCCCCGGCGCTGCAGACCGAGGGCAAGCACCTCCAGTCGGCGCAGGGCGTCGGCATGGGCGCGCGCGGCGCGGCCGCCCCGGTCACCAGCGGCACGAACGGCAAGGGCGGCAACGGGAACGGCGCCTCGCTCGATCCCGCGCAGCCCGCGATGGTGAGCAGCAACTAAGTGACCGACATCGTCACCGCCGCGACGGCGGCCACGGAGGTCGTGGACGAGAGCGTCCTCGACGTGGAGCCGCCGCGCGCGGTCGACGAGGTCGTCGTCCTCGACTACGGCGGGCAGTACTCGCAGCTGATCGCGCGGCGTGTCCGCGAGTGCGGCGTGTTCAGCGAGCTGCTGCCCCACCACGTCGGGGCCGAGGAGGTCCGCAAGCGCAACCCGAAGGGGCTCATCCTCTCGGGCGGCCCGGCCTCGGTGTACGCCGAGGGCGCGCCGGCGCTGGAGAAGGAGCTGCTCGAGCTCGGGATCCCGGTGCTGGGCATCTGCTACGGCATGCAGCTCCTGGCGCGCGAGCTCGGCGGCGACGTCAAGGGCGCCGAGGTGGGGGAGTTCGGCCGGTCCGACCTCACCGTCACCGAGCCTGGCGTGCTCTTCAAGGATCTCCCGACCGAGCAGTCGTGCTGGATGTCGCACCGCGACACGGTCTTCGCGCCGCCGCCCGGGTTCACCGCGCTGGCGTCGTCGACCCAGTCGCCGGTCGCGGCGTTCGAGTCGACCGAGAAGCAGATGTACGGCATCCAGTTCCACCCCGAGGTGGTCCACACGCCGTACGGGCAGGACGTGCTCAAGCACTTCCTGCGCGACGTCTGCGACGCCGACCTGGAGTGGTCGGCGGCGTCGATCGTCGAGGAGCAGGTGCAGCGGATCCGCGAGCAGGTCGGCGACGGCCACGTGATCTGCGGCCTCTCCGGCGGCGTCGACTCGTCGGTGGCGGCGCTGCTCGTCCACCGCGCGGTCGGCGACCAGCTGACGTGCGTCTTCGTCGACCACGGCCTCATGCGCAAGAACGAGGGCGAGCAGGTCGTCAAGACGTTCCGCGACCAGTTCCACATCCCGCTCGTCCACGTGGACGCCGAGGAGCGGTTCCTCACCAAGCTCGCGGGGGTGACGGACCCGGAGACGAAGCGCAAGACGATCGGCGCCGAGTTCATCCGCGTCTTCGAGGAGGAGGCCGCCAAGCTCTCCGACGCGAAGTACCTCGTGCAGGGGACGCTGTACTCGGACGTGATCGAGTCCGGCGGCGGTACCGGCGCCTCCACGATCAAGTCGCACCACAACGTCGGCGGTCTGCCGGACGACCTGCAGTTCGAGCTGGTCGAGCCGCTGCGGACGCTGTTCAAGGACGAGGTGCGCGCGGTCGGCGCGGAGCTGGACATGCCCGAGCGGCTCGTCTGGCGCCAGCCGTTCCCCGGCCCCGGCCTGGCGATCCGCATCGTCGGCGGCGAGGCCACCAAGGAGCGGCTCGACCTGCTCCGCGACGCCGACTACGTCCTCCAGGACGAGATCCGCAAGGCGGGGCTCTACCGCGAGCTGTGGCAGTCGTTCTGCGTCCTGCCGGACATCCGCACCGTCGGCGTCCAGGGCGACGAGCGCACGTACGGCTCCGTCGTCGTCATCCGCGCCGTCACCTCCGACGACGCCATGACCGCCGACTGGGCACGGCTGCCGTACGACCTGCTCGAGCAGATCGCCTCGCGCATGATCAACGAGCTCCGCGACGTCAACCGCGTCGTCCTCGACATCACGAGCAAGCCGCCCGGCACCATCGAATGGGAGTGACGGCCGGGTAGCCGCCCGGGGCTTCGTCTCACGCCGACGTTCGTCCGCGAGCGCACTTCGGCGCCCCGCCCACCCACGCGACCTTCACCAGCCGCACCCGCGACCGCCCTTCGGGGCGGTCGCGTCGTTCCGTGGTTCGGCCCGTGGCGACGGCCCGCCGCCAGTGCGGCTTATCGTCGTGCGCGTGGACGCGACCGCCGCACACGGCGACAACCGGTTCGCTCTCCCGCTCGCGTCGATGAACGGGGAGGAGCAAGAGCTCGCGGCGGCAGCTGTTCAAGCGGCGCGAGCGACGTTCGCGCAGTTCGGTGACAAGCCCGACTCGGCGTTCTACGCGGCTCCGGGGCTCACCGCGAAGGAGACATGGGAGCGCGTCGTCGAAGAGCTCGCGCGGGTGTGCGTCGTCGCTGCGCTCGACGGAACGCGTGATGTGCCGCTCGGGGTCGACGACCTGGAGCTCATCCACCGCGGCATCTTCGAGCCGGTGTTCGGATCGAGTGTCGCGGGCTTCCGGTCGAGCGACGAGTTCGTGGACTTTCCCATCTACGTCGGTACGCGGGCACGTCCGGAGCTGCGAACGCGGCACGGTGCGAGCCCGAAGCAGATCCAGAAGCGCCTGCGGCACGCGCTCCGCAACTTCGACGGTGGTCTCACGGCCCTCGCTCGACAAGCTGCCGCGCAACGTGCCGAGTTGCGCGATGCCGTTGAGATCGCGGTCAAGCTCTACGTGCGGATCATCCGCATCCATCCGTTCATGGATGGGAACGGACGTGTCGCGTGGGCAGCTTTCGGCTACGCGCTTCGCCGCTGCAACCTCCCGCTCGTCGAGATCTCGCCGACGCTCGACACGAGATGGGCGCTCGGCACGGCTCTACGCCGCGACGCCGATCAGGATTACGGGCCGCTTGTCGATATTGTGACGAGCACCCTTCGCACCTCGGGTGACAGCCAGTTCCGAGCCGGGTAGGGTCAACTCAGATGACGATCCAGTACACGGATTACACGGCTCCACAGGGTCTGTACGTCGCGACGGGCACCCAGCTCCTTCCGCTGGCGTCTGCAGCGGGGGCGACCGCCTTCGTCGGTGGCGCGGTGCAGTCCGGCATCGGTGATGTCCAGGACGCCGCGGCGGTCGCGAAGGTGACGCACGCTGCGGTGGCCAGCGCCCGATAGACGCTGCTCGTCTCGGCGGCCGCTCGGTCTCCGGCTTCGTCTCTTTCGTCTTCTTCTGCAGCCGCCCTCCGGGGCGGCTGCGGCCGTTCTGGCGCGCCCGGTGGCAGGTCTGCGTGCGCGTTCACACGGGGTTGACCTCGTCTTCACCTAGACTCGCGAGCCGTGGTTCGCCTTTCCCAGGTCTTCGCCCCGAAGGACCGTGAGTTCTTCGACCTCTTCGAGGAAGCCGCCGGCAACATCGTGCGCGCAGCCGAGCTGCTGCACGAGATGTTCCGCGGCTTCCCGGACACCGCCCCGCTGAGCCGGGAGATCCTCCTCGCCGAGCAGGAGGGCGACCGGATCACGCACGACATCCTCCACCGGCTCAACCAGACGTTCGTGACGCCGATCGACCGCGAGGACATCCTCGCGCTCGCGTCCGCGCTGGACGACGTGGTCGACCTCGCCGAGGAGGTGTCGGACTTCATGGTGCTCTACAAGATCGAGGCGCCCATGGATCCGGCGGAGCGGCTCACGCAGATCCTCCGCGACGCGTGCGTCCAGGTCGCCAAGGCGATGCCGCGCATGCGCGCGTTCGAGGACATCTCCCACTACGTCGTGGAGATCCACCGGCTCGAGAACGACGGCGACCGCCTGATGCGCGAAGGGATGGCCTCCCTGTTCGACAAGGGCGTCGACCCGATGGTCGTGATCCGCTGGAAGGACATCTTCGAGCGGCTCGAGGAGGCGATCGACGCGACGGAGCATGTCGCCGACGTCCTCGAGAGCATCGTCATCAAGAACTCCTAGGCCACCCCGGTGGACGCGGACATCATCCTGGTCATCGTCGTCGTGACGGCGCTGGCCTTCGACTTCACGAACGGCTTCCACGACACCGCGAACGCCGTCGCGACGTCGATCTCCACGCGCGCCATGTCGCCCAAGGCGGCGGTGGGGATGGCGGCGGCGCTGAACTTCGTCGGCGCGTTCATCTCGCTCGAGGTGGCGGCGACCGTCGCGAAGGGCATCGTCGAGGCCGAGGCCGTCACCACCACCATCGTCTTCGCCGGCCTGATCGGCGCGATCGCGTGGAACCTCGCCACGTGGTACTTCGGCCTGCCCAGCTCGTCGAGCCACGCCCTCATCGGCGGCGTCGCGGGCGCCGCGTTCGTCGCCGCCGGCCCGGACGCCGTGCTCGGCGACGGCCTGCTGCACAAGGTGATCATCCCCGCGCTCGTCGCGCCGATCATCGCCTTCTTCGCGGCGGCGATGGCGATCCTCATCGCCTACCGGATCGTCGGGCGCGTTCAACCCGGGCCGGTGAACCGGTGGTTCCGGGACGGGCAGATCATCACCGGCGCGATGTTCTCGCTCGCGCACGGCACGAACGACGCGCAGAAGACGATGGGCATCATCACGCTCGCGCTGATCGCGTCCGGCCACCTCAGCGGCGCCGGCGGCGACTTCGAGGTGCCGCTGTGGGTGATCGTCTCCTCGGCGAGCGCGATCGCGCTCGGCACCTACTCGGGCGGCTGGCGGATCATCCGCACGATGGGCTCGCGGATCATCAAGATGGACCCGGCGCAGGGCTTCAGCGCCCAGGGCGCCGGCGCGGCCGTCGTGCTCGCGGCCTCGCACCTCGGCTACCCGCTCTCCACCACGCACGTGATCTCCGGCTCCGTGATGGGCGCCGGCGCGGCCCGCCGCCTCTCCGCCGTCCGCTGGGGCGTCGCGGGGAACATGGCCGTCGCGTGGGTCCTGACGCTCCCGGCGGCCGCCACGATCGGCGCGCTCGCGTACGGGATCAGCTCGATCTTCGGCGACGGCGCGCTCGGCCCGATCATCGTGTCA